>Ga0164243_10011955_pt1 | contig 12340 bp, 8 predicted proteins | sample OricompcompostOP_FD_108781 | JGI IMG/M metagenome (GOLD analysis project Ga0164243, IMG submission 108781) | Organic Plus compost microbial communities from Emeryville, California, USA - Original compost - Organic plus compost (OP) | ecosystem: Engineered > Solid waste > Mixed feedstock >...
TGGTGCCGCAAGAGGGATTCGAACCCCCGACCCCGTCATTACGAATGACGTGCTCTACCGACTGAGCTATTGCGGCTTTTGGCTGCTATATCAATTGCCTGGGGCCGGCGCTGGGTGGGGCGAGGCCCCTGATCCCGGCGCTTAGCTGCCAGGGCAGCGTCAGAAGCCAGCCGAATAGACTAAACCGGCCCGCGGTTCAAGATGCCAGCGCGCTGAAATACCGGGTTGCTCCCAGGACGGCGAGCGTTCCGGCGGCGTGCTGGATGGCACGGGCCTGCGACGCACTCGGGAGGTTTTGGATGGTGTTGACGGGAAAATGAGCCCGGCCGCATTGCCACCATTTCGGCTGCCAGAGTGCCTCCACACAGCGTAAAGCAAGGTAGGGCCGCCCGCCGGGTGCGCAGTTTGGCTACGGATTTCAACTGGATGCATCGCCGCTGGTGGAACGACCTTCCCGTTAGGTGGCAATTGATGATCTCGATATCGATCATCAGTGTCGGCGCCGTGTTGCTTTCTATTGCGCTGGCCGTGATCGACGCGCGCAGTCGCGTGGAGGTTGAGGTCAAGGCGTCGATGGAGCTCGCGCAGCAGCTCGTCAACGACATGGTAAAGCGGATGGCTGCCGATGGTCGCGGCGGTGAGCTGTTGGAGGCTCTGCCGGAGCAGCTCAAGTACGTTCGCCACGCGCGCATTCTCGTCAGCAACAAAACCGGCGACCTGGTGCAGGTGGCTCCGACCACAGGGGCCAGCTCAGATGACGAGCGGCCCGTGTTCATGCATCCGGAGCGGGCACCGCAATGGTTCGCAGACTTGGTCGGCCCGACAGTCGGAACGCGCGAAGTGCGTGTGCTGCTGGGCGAGAACCGCGTGGGAAGCGTCGTCATCGTCGGCGAGCCGCGCGATGAATTGGGCGAGGTGTGGGAAGAGGCCTCGCGGCGCGCGGTGATCTGGCTGGGTATCACCGCCATGATGCTGGCGCTGCTGTACGTGGTGCTGGGTCGGCTGCTCAATCCGCTGTCGGGGCTCGCGAGCGGCATGCAGGAGCTCGAGGACGGGCATTACGGAACCCGACTGGCAGAGCCGCGCGTGCATGAGCTGGCGGTGATCGCTTCGCGGTTCAACACGCTTGCAGAAGCGCTGGAGAAGGCGCGTGCGGAGAACACGCAGCTCTATCAGAATGTGATCGATCTGCAGGAAGATGAGCGTCGACAGGTTGCCAACGAGCTGCATGACGAGGCTGGTCCTTGTCTATTCGGCATTACCGCCAATGTTTCCTCTATCGGGCGGATTGCAGAGCAGGCGCCGGCAGCACAAGGCGACCCCATACGGCAGCGTGTGGATGAAATCCTTACGGTCACGGAGCGATTGAAGACCATCAATCGCGATCTGCTGCGCCGGCTGCGGCCAGTGGAACTGGGCCGGATACCCTTGAACGAGCTGATCGGCAGCCTTGTTGCAGGTTTTGGTCGTCGGCATCCCGAAGTGTCGTTCAGCGTTGCCATTGGTTCCCTTGCGCCGGGTTATGGGGAAGCCGTAGACCTGACACTGTTCCGCTGCGTGCAAGAAGCAGTGACCAATGCTCTTCGGCACGGTGGTGCAACACGCATGAGCATCGATCTCCGCGAGGAGCCAGTAGCGTCCAACGGCTCGGGTCAGTCACGAGTCCTGCAGCTGACGGTGCACGACAACGGCGGCGGGTTTGATCCAGGTGCGTCGCTGGGTATCGGTATGACTGCGATGCGTGAGCGGGTGGGTGGGCTCGGCGGCTCAGCCAATATCGAGAGTGCTCGTGGTGGCGGCACGACTGTTTCTGTCGTCGTGCCATTGCCGGCGGGGAAGGGTGCGCATCGTCCACGAGAAGAATTGATTGAAGGCCACATGCAATGAAAGTGCTGGTTATCGACGACCACCCGATTGTCATTCAGGGCTGCCGGCGGCTGCTGGAGGACATGGGCGTTGAAGAAATCCTGGTCGCAGCCAGCCTGTCCGAAGGCTTTCGTATCTATCGTCAGAAGCATCCCGATGTGATCATCGTCGATCTGTCGATGCAGTCGGGCGCTCTTGGTGGCCTTTCGTTCATTCGTCGCCTGCGCGTTCACGATGAGCGCACGCCAGTGCTGGTTCTCAGCATGCATTCCGATCGCATGATCGTCAGCCGGGCGCTGGAAGTCGGCGCCAACGGATATCTTCTGAAAGATACGTCGTCGGAAGAGTTCGTGAAGGCGTTCAAGCGCGTGCGGGACGGCTTGCCGTATCTCAACCACGATCTGGCATCGCAGATCGCATTCATGGAGGCGCGCGGCGATCGCAATCCGCTCAGCCGGATGACGCTGCGCGAACTGCAGACGCTGTCACTGATCGCCGAGGGCAAGCCCTATATCTCGATCGCCGAAGAGCTGCACGTCAGCTACAAGACGGTCGTCAATACGAGCGCGCAACTGAAGGCGAAGCTTGGCGTGAGGACATTGCCGGAGCTGATGCGCATCGCAATCCAGCATCTGCCCGCAAACGCTAGCAAAACCGGCCTCTAGGCAGTCCGTGAGGTTGCCCGCCGACGCGGTCCGCCAGAGCGGGCCGGCTTGCCTGCGACAAGGCAGAGACGTTCAGACGATCTTCTGTTCGACGGCGATGCGAATGAGCTGCATCGGGGTGCGCGCGCTGAACTTGGTGCGCAGAGAGGCGCACGTCATCGCCACCGTTTTATAGGAGACGTTTATCAGCGCGGCGATCTCGGACATGCTCTTGCCCTTGGCGAGGAGGCGCAACACCTCGCGCTCGCGCTGGGTCAGCGAGGCCCCAGCTTCGCCCGCGCCGACCCGCAGAAAGGCGATTTTCTGCGCCATCTCCGGGGCCAGCGAGTGGCCGCCGCGATAGACAGCGCGAATCGCGCCGATGAATTCCTGCGGATCGTCGCTCTTGCAGAAGTAGCCGCGAGCGCCGCACTCGATCGCCTGGGCGGCGAACATGGAGTCATCGTTCATGGAGAACATGAGGATGCGCGCGGATGGATCGCGCACGACGATGCGGCGTGCCAGCTCGAACCCAGACACGTCGGGCAAGTTGATGTCGATGACCAATACGTCAGGCATCTGCGCCGCGTGCACCTCCTGGGCGGTGGCGGCGTCGCGCGCTTCGATCATTTCCATGTCATCGGCCTCAGCGAGCAGCGCACGGCAGCCCGACAGGACGATGGGATGATCATCGACAATAAGAACCTTCACGTCAGTCTCGTCTCGGCTTCCAAAGCATAACAATATAACATACCAGAGCTGGCGCCCGCCTGGGAATGGGTTCCAGCCCGCGATAGCGTAATTGTGAGGCTTATTCTTCCATGTCTATCCGCTTCCGGCTCAATGCGCTGTTCATAGCGCTGCTGCTGCTGGCGCTCATGTCGTCCGTGATCGTCATGGTGGTGAGTGCGGGGCCGCGCATCAGGGCCGAGAACGACAGCATCAAGCGGCTGGGCGTCGAGTTCGTCGAGACGGCGATCGCCAGTCTGCAGGGCACGCCGGATCCGGGCGAGCGCCTCAAGGTGTTACTGGAGCATCTCGGGAATCTTCGGCACGTCAACATCTATCGCGAAGGTGATTTGGACGCGGCGAAGGCTGCCGCCAAGCCGGTCGAGGGCGAGGCGCCGGCGTGGCTCAATGCGCTGGCGGAGCCTTCGCCTGCGGTCGAAATGCCGGTGCGGGTGAACGGGCAGGATTTCGGCACGCTGATCATTGCGCCGCGGGCTGATCACGAGGCTGCGGAGATATGGGAGTCGATCGAGACGACCGTGGTTGTGGGCGGGTTGCTCGCGATCGCAACGGTGCTGGCGATGAGCTTGCTCGTGGGGCACCTGTTGAAACCGATCAAGACGGTTGGCGAGGCACTGCTTCAGCTCGATTCCGGACGCTATGACGTGGCCGTTCCGGAGGAAGGCCCGCCGGAGATCGCCGACATCTGCCGCAAGCTCAATCGCCTGGCGGCGACGCTGGACGGGACGATTTCAGAGAACCGGCGTCTCGCTCAGCGGATCGTTTTCATTCAGGACGAGGAGCGCAAGGAACTCGCAAGAGAGCTGCATGATGAGCTCGGGCCGTACATGTTCGCCGTGCGTGCGGCGGTGACGGCGCTTAAGGGCGAGCTGCAGCGAGGGGGTAACGACCGGGCGAAGCTGCTTGCATCGTGCGATACGATCGTTGAGCGAATGGAGATGATCCAGAGCAAGAACAGGCGCGTTCTGCACAAGTTGCGCCCGATCGGGCTCGACGAGTTCGGATTGAAAGCGAAGCTGAAGTCGCTCGTGGCGCTGTTGCAGGAGGATCATCTGGAGATGACGATCAACCTCGACGTCGATGATGCGGTCTCCCACTGCGACGAGACGAGTAATCTTACGATCTATCGCGTGGTGCAGGAGGGCCTGACGAATGCGCTGAAGCACGCGCAGGCGACGGTGATCGACGTGGGCGTAGAAATAGCGAACGCGCCGGGGGCGCCAGCCGCGATGCAAACGCCGGGTCAACCTGCCGGGCAGCCTGTGGTGCGAGTTACGATCTGCGACGATGGCCGTGGTTTGCCGGATGGCATGAAGCCCGGTTACGGCATCGCCGGTATGTCAGAACGGGTGCGGGCGACGGGGGGCGACATCAAGATTGGCACGGCCAGCAGCGGCGGCGTCGCGCTGGAAGCGCGGATTCCGGTGGCGCTGGAACGCGGCACGGCGGCCGGCGGCAGGATGGCGGTGTAGGGCCTGCTGTTTAAAAGCTACGCAATCAGGGTTTAATGGCGATGCCCCATGGCAGGCGCCCGACGGGGACGGAGCGCTCGGCCCGCAGGCTGGGCACGTCGATAATGGTGATGTCGTTGGTGAGGCCGTTAGCGACGTAGAGCTTATCGCCGTCGGGAGACAACTCCATGTGCCAGGGACGCTGTCCGACGAGGATGTAGTTCGTCACCTTGAGGCTTTCGACGTCGATGACGGCGATACGGTTGGCGCGACCGAGGGCGACGAACCCGCGCTTACCATCCTTGGAGAAGCGGATGCCGAGCGGCTGAATGAGCTCGGAGCGCACGCCTTCGATCTCGAATCCAACCTTCTTGGTAATTTTGTATGTTTCGGCGTCGATTACGGCGAGAGTTCCGCCGACCTCGGACGTGACCCAGAAGCGCTTGCCGCCAGGCTCATACAGCGCTGCGCGCGGGCGCGTATCCACCAGCACGTTCGCAATGAGCTTGAATGTGGTGGTGTCGATGACGTGCGCCATGCTGGTCGATTCTGACGTCGCGACTGCGTGCTTGCCATCGGGGCTGAATGCCACGCCTTCGGGTTCGATGCCGACGGCGATTTCGGCTTCGACTTTGCCGCTCGCGATGTCGAGGACGGAGACCATGGCGTCGTCCTCGTTGGCGATGAACATTCGCTTTCCGTCCGGCTCGACCTCGAGGTACTCGGGATCGGCTAGTGTCGGGATGGATCGTGTGACTTCCAGCTTTTCGGTGTCGATGACGTCGATGGCGTCGTCATCTCCGGCGCAGACGAGGACGGATTTGAAGTCCGGCGTGATGCGGATGCCGCGAGGGCGCTGACCGACCTTGATGACTTTCACCGGCTTCATGGTCTCGCTGTCGAGAACGGTGACGGTGTTGTCCTTTTCGTTGCTCACGAACAACTGGGCGGCGTCGGCAGACGCGGAAGCCAAAAGGGAGGCGAGAAGCAGGCTTAGTGGTCTGCGCATTCTATCTGTCCGTTGTTCGTGGACGCGAGGCGCCTCTCTTGAGAACTGCCGCGGTCGTCATGGCATCATGATCGTAGACGATGCCGTTCAGTTTGGCGCGGGAACGGAAAGCAACTGCAGTGCGCTTGTTGCGACCTCGTTGCGCGCGTCGCGTGCGATATCGAGGGCCGTCTTGCCAATGTTGTTTTTGAGCGCGGGGTCGGCCCCCTTCGAGAGAAGAAAGCCGATCATCGGGGCGTTGTTGTTGCCGGCCGCAACCATGAGAGGCGTGATGCCCGAGGCTGATTTGGCATTGACGTCAGCGCCGTGCTCGATGAGCTCTTTGGCGATGTCGATCGGCGTGGGGCCGCCAGCGAGATGCGTGGTGCGGGCCTGCGGCGCAATCTTGGAAGCGATGAGCATCAATGGCGTAACCTTCTGGCTGCCATTGGCGCTGCTGACATCGCCGCCGGCATCAATGAGCGCCTGGGCCGCAAACAGCTTGTCATCTCCGATGGCAAATTCGAGCGGCGTATAGCCTTGCTTGTTCCTGGCGTTTACGTCGGCGCCGTGGGCGACGAGCAGCTTGATGGAAGGCACGTGGTTGCGGTTGATGGCGTAGGTGAGCGGAGTGATGCCGTCGTTGTCAGGCTGATTGGGATCGGCACCGTGCTCGATAAGAAGCGCGGCCAGGTCGGAGCTTCGGTTTTGGATTGCGACGTGCAGCGGTGCCAGGCCCTGATCGTCGAGGGCGTTGGCCTTGGCTCCCTTTGAGAGCAAGAGCTGCACGCGGTCCTTGTCGAAGCTGAGGATGGCGTTGGCGAGTTCGGTGCGGATGTCGGCGCCGTCCGCCAGCCAATTCTCGAGCTTGTCGTCGGTGACGACCTGGTCGGGCGAGGGAGTGGCCTCGCGCTCCTGCCGCTTGGCGGATTCGAGGTAGCGCTCCGAATATTTGCGGGCGACCTCCTTATCGTAGGAACCGTGCGAAGGGATATCGCCGGAGACCACGCAGTCGCTGCACTGAACGAGCGGGACGCCATAGTCCGCTAGGATTTTCGCAACCTCGTCGCGGCGCGCCATGAGCGCATTGTCGAGCATGAATTTCAGGACCACATCGGTGTTCTGCACGCCGATGGAGAGCGAGAACTCAAGCGGGATGTGGTCTTCCATGAGGTTGACCGGTTGCAGCGTGATGGGCTCGTGCTTCATCGTCTTCAGCCAGCCCGCGAACGGGCCCCAGACGCCGACGACGTCGAGCTTGCCGTCCATTACGTCCTGCACCTGGCGCCAAGGCTGGTTCTCCGGCCGCAGGTCGGCGTCGGAAGTGACAAGCGCGAGGGAGTCGAGGTTCTTGATGCCGTGCTGGGCGAGCACGATGCGGATGGCCGAGTGCTGGTAAGTACCGATGCGCAGCTTCTTCAGGCGCGGATCGTCGAGGCTCTTGAAGTCGTAGTGCTTGTCGGTGGGATAGGCGAGCACGTAGGTCGAGCGATAGATCGGGATGCTGGTGAGCACCGAAGCTGAATCCGACGGCATGTCGAGCAGCACGTCGCACTCGTTGTTGGCGAATGTCTCGCGAGTAAGTCCGCGTTCAAGATAGGGGCGCCAGAAATAGCTGACGCGCGCGCCCATCTCGGCGGCGACCGCCTCGATGATCTTGTTCTGAAAGCCCTGCTGCTGATTGTCTGACAGGGGCATGTTGCCGGGGTCGGCGCAGACCGAGAGCTGCGTGATCTTTCGCTGCTTGGCGGCGCGCTTGGCGGCGGCGATCTCGGCTGGGGTCAGCTCCTCGTAGGGTGCTGAGAGAGTGTAGTCCTTGCGCTCGGCGGATTCGACATTGGCGCTGCCGATGACGCCCAGAATAGCCGCGGCGAACAGAAATACGCGCTGATGCATTGGGTACGACTTCGCTGATTGCAGAGGCGGAAAAGGCGCCCGGTGCGCGCAGCACCGGACGCCAGCTTTCGTGGATCTCAGGCGGGCTTATTCACCGAGACGGAAGGTGTAGAGCATGCCGGCCTGCGGGATCTTGTCGAGGCCGGTTGCCTTCGCCATGGCCGTGGCACCGATGGCGCCGTACTTGTCGTCCATGTCGAGGCCAGCAGTGACCGGGATGCCGATCCAGCCGCCGAGGCCGGCGAAGATCGACACGTACTGCTTGCCCTTCACCTTGTAGGTGATCGGGTTGCCGATGATGCCCGAGCCGAGACGCTTCTGCCAAAGAACCTTGCCAGAGTTGCGGTCGACAGCGCGGAAGTCACCGTTGTTCGAACCGTAGAACACGAGGCCGCCGTCGGTGACCATGGTGCCGCCCCAGTTCGGATACGGATCGGGGATTTCCCAATCAGCCTTGCCTGCAAGCACGTCGAACTTCTTCAGCTTGCCAGCGATGCCGGGCTTCTCGGGGTACATGTACACGTTGGCGAACACGTAAACCGTGCCCTGCTGCGTGTGCGTGCGCTCCTGAGGTTCGTCCTCCATGCACCAGTTGTTGGTGGGGCAGTAGAACTTGTTAGGCTCCTTAGGATCGACCGAGCACGGCTGCTGGTCCTTGCCGCCCATCGCAGACGGGCAAGCCTGGGTGTTGCGGCCAACCTCGAACGGAGAATGCTCGCGCACCTTGATCGGACGGCCGGTCTTGAGGTCGACCTTCTCGGCCCAGTTCACCGTGACGAACTTGTTGGCGCGCAGCAGCGTGCCGTTCTCGCGGTTGAGGACGTAGGCAAAGCCGTTACGGTCGAAGTGGGTGAGCGTCTTCACCTTCTTACCGTCGACGTCCATGTCGGTAAGAATGTTCTCGTTGACGCCGTCATAGTCCCACTGGTCGAACGGAGTCATCTGGTAGGCCCAGGCGACCTCGCCGGTGTCGACTTTGCGGGCGAAAATGGTCATCGACCACTTGTTGTCCCACTTGCCGGTGTTGCACTCTTCGTGGGTCTTGTCGCCGCAACGATAGCTCGGGCTCCAGTGGCCGGGGTTGCCGGTCGACCAGTAGACAAGCTTCAGTTCCGGATCGTAGCTGCCCCACGCCCAGTAAGAGCCGCCGCCGATCTTCCACTCGCCGCCGTTGGTCTCAGGATACGTGGAGATGCCGAGATCCTTGCCAGCGGTGCCGAAGTGCGGGTTGGCCTTGTTGGTGTCGGGCGTCATGCAGACGTCCTTGTCGGCACCCGTCGAGTGGCAGTTCCACACGACCTTACCGGTGTCGATGTCGTAAGCGGTGAGGCGGCCGCGAGCAGCGAACTCGTCGCCACCGAAGCCGGCGATCACGAGGTTCTCGGCGATCAGCGTCGGACCGGTGATGGTCTCGCCGTGCTCGGGATAGGCGTGCTTGACGACCCAGACCTCTTTGCCGGTCGAAGCGTCGAGCGCGATCACGAAGCCGTCGAGGGTGTGATAGACGACCTTGCCCTTAGCGTAGTTGACGCCGCGATGGACGGTGTCGCAGCAGGCGCGCGGAACAGCCGATTCATCACGATCGGTCTTCTTGACGTAATTCCACACCTGGACGGGGTGATCGGGATCGGTGAGGTCCAGTGCCTGGACGATGTTGCACTGGGCCATGTTGGGGCAGCCAGAGGAGAAGAACATCATCGGCTTGCCGTCGTGCTCGACGACAACAGGCTGACCTTCGTGGCCGCGCAGTGCGCCGGTCGACTGCGACCAGACGTACTCAAGCTTCTTGATGGTGTCGGTGTTGATATCCTTCAGGTCCGAGTGGCGCGTCAGCTTGTTGTCGCGACCGGGGGCGGGCCACCAGTCGGGATTCTTGGCGCGGGCGTCGATTTCCTCGGATGCCGTTTCGGCTATTCCGGGACTTGGCATTCCTACTGCGCTGGCCATCAATAGGCCGGCGAGTAGGAGAACCGAGCTGCGTATCATGTGGTTTCCTCTCCTCTTTGCAGACATGCCACGTTCCTTCCCGGGAGCGGCACGTTGGCCCCGGGTCGAGTAACGACAGAAGTTCCGGTTCAATCGAGTGTCGGCAGGATCGCTTCGATGTTGTTCGACTGAAGAAGCGAGGTGGCGATCTCCTTTGCCATTAAGGAACCTCGCGGGGGTGCTCGCTCAGCAAATGCGTACGTTGAGATCAGGCACCGGGCCGCGTCGTCGTGGCACAGGGACCGTAGGCAACCGGGTGCAATCGAACCAGCGGTAGTCTTCCTACGGACGTAACAAAGTTTCACATGCGCAGGCTTCGCTTTTCCCGGTGAGGCAAAAGCCGCTGAGTCAGCATTTTTTATCGGTGTCGAGGGGCTGGGGCCGGGCGCTCACGGCCCTGGCTTATCAGGGTGGCGCCAATTCATGCGCAAATTGAATGGGATCTATTTGCTGATTGGAACTTGCCCATGCCAATGCCGTGGGCCGATGGCAACGTCTGTCGGGAATAAATCCCAACTCGCGCTTCGCATAGGTAGGCGCTGGTGACGTGAATGTTGCTCTTGGGCGCGGCTCGCTTCGGGAAAAATGCCTGCGTGGCGAGCCGCGCTGAATTTAAGGTGCGGCTACTTCCAGCCGGCTTCCTTATCGCATGTCTTCACCTCGTCGGGATGCGTCTTTTCCCACTCGGTGATCGACTTTGTCTCGCTGTCGCTCATCGCATTGTTCATGCAGACGCAGTACTTGCGCACCACATCTTCCGTGGCGCCTTCCTTCTTGTTGTCGGCAATGCACTGGTTGATCCAGGTGACGTCGTCTTCGGTCGTGTCGGCGTAGGCGGAGGGAACGACCAGTACTGCGGCCGTGGCAATCAACAGTGCGAAAGCCCTGGTGGACATCGGTGTTCTCCGAATGGTTCAGCCGCGGAACGCGGCCGAGCGGCACGCTACGCCCGCGGCGGCTGGTGCGGCAGTGGTGCGCTGCGGGCTGGTTGTGGAGAGCGGCTGAAATGGCCGGTGGTGTGACCTCGGCCATGACCGGGACCTTGGCCGGCGCCGTTTTGGGCGCGTGGCACCTCATCGTCTTGATAAGACGCACCGATCACGGCCGCTGCGTGGCGAAGCGCAGCCGGCGTCCAGAGCGCGGGGAGATCAGGCGCGTTGCGGCCGGAGGGGCAGGTCGGGATCGCCCTCTCCGAAGTCTGCGCCAGGATCATCGGGTGCGCGTGGAGCGACGAACACGCGGGTCGGTTGCTCGCCGTTGCGGCCTTTGATGGTGGGCGTGCGCCGGGATGATGCCGCCGTCGTCGTGACAGCAGTTACGTCCGTCGCGGCAGCCTTGGCAGCAGCGGACTGGTCCGGACGCTCGGCGCGTGGAGATGCCGCGGGTGCGATGCGCGCAGATGCGTCGTCGTCAATCGCGCTACGTGGAGCATTGTCGTCGTCATCGCTTCGCATACCGAGTGCCGCGAGCTCCTCGAGCTTGCTCGCTAGCGCTGCGTCGGCATTCTTCTCGACCGTCTCGACGGGCACGCGCCATTGGAACGCATCGAGCGCGCCCGAGACTGGAGACACGGGCATCCAACGATCGGCGACAAAGCCGTCGGCGGTCCACGCGGGATCGCGCGGGGCGTTGACGGCGCGGGCCAGCCACTCGCGCACGCGGCCCTTGTCTGCGTTCTGCTCGCCGTCGATGCGCGCCATCAGCGTCGCGACGCGCTGTGTCATGCGCGATGGGATCAGCGGCTCCAGCGCAGCGCGGGCTTCGTCGAACTGATGCGCCTCGATCGCGGCATTGGCGACGGCGATCGGCGCTTCGATGGAGTTGGGGCTGAGCGCGGCGAGCTGGCGTACGCGGTCGAGGCGGTCGCGCGGGCTATCACCGATGCGAGCGTACGCGTAGGCGGTTGCCAGATCGGGATGGGGGGCGCGGCTCCAAGTGCGCTGCAGGATCTTTGCTGCGCGCGGCGTGTTTCCGCGCGAGGCCAGAAGGCGTCCGGCAATGGCGGCCGCGGGCACGAGATCGGTGGCGAGGCTGTTGGCTTCGACTGCGAGGTTCAGTGCGCGCTCCGGATCAGCTTCTTCGGAGGCCTGAGCTTGCGCGGTCAGCAGCACTGCGCGGCGACGGTCGGCCAACGGGCGTTCGATATGTCCGTTCTTGCGTGCGACGGCGAGAGTGTCGAGTGCTCCCTCCCAATCGCCCTCACGGCATTGCAGATCGAAGAGTGCGTCGACCGCCCATGCAAGCTTGGGGTTGAGCGCAATGGCGCGCTCGGCGAAATGACGGGCTGCTTCAGTTTCGTGCTCGCGCTGGGCTTCCAGGAAAAGACCGCGCAATCCGAGTTGCTCGGTATCGGGCGAGGCGAGCATGGCCTCGAAGATGCGGCGCGCGGTTGTGCGGTCGCCCGTGAGTTGAGCTGCCTGGGCGCGCAGGAGATGCGTCAGCGGTTCATTGGGCAGGGATTTGCGTGCCTGGATGGCTGCACGCGTTGCTGCTGTCTTGTCTCCGGCCGAGAGCGCGATCATGCCGCTGGAGAGCGCATCAAGGCCCAGCTTCTGACGGCGCTTGCTCAGCACGTTGCCGACAGCGGCGGGGCTGTACCAGATGTTACGAACAATCGACCAGCCGGTGAATGCGACAGCAACGAAGACTGCCAGCAGCACCGTCGCGCGGAACACGCTCGTCTCGATGTGGTAGCCCTGCCATTCCATGATCAGCTCACCGGGGCGGTCGGCAAGCCAAGCCAGCCCGGCGGCGATGAA
>Ga0164243_10011960_pt1 | contig 12336 bp, 11 predicted proteins | sample OricompcompostOP_FD_108781 | JGI IMG/M metagenome (GOLD analysis project Ga0164243, IMG submission 108781) | Organic Plus compost microbial communities from Emeryville, California, USA - Original compost - Organic plus compost (OP) | ecosystem: Engineered > Solid waste > Mixed feedstock >...
GTCGATGAGGGTGAGGGACACGACCTCGCGACCGAACACCTCGCCGACCTCACGGTGGCTGTCGCCCGTGGAGCGGAACCCCGTGCCGGCGAGGATCACGTCGCCCGCGAGCAGGAAGTCGCCCTCGCCCTCGTTGACCTCTTCGGGCATGACGGTGTCGTAGCCGTGCTCGCGGAACCAGTCGGCGAACGCCGGGGCCTCGCCCTGACGCTCGACGAAGCGGAACTTCGGCACATACGCTCGTCCGTCGATCACGAAGCCGCCGTTGGCCGTGTAGACCATGTCGGGGTAGCCGGCGAGCGGCTCGATCAGCTCGACCTCGTGCCCGAGTTCGAGGTAGAGGTCGTACAGCTTCTGCCACTGCGCGACGGCCTTGGCCGTGTCGGTCGGGTTGGCCGGCTCCATCCACGGGTTGATCGAGTAGTTCACCGTGAAGTGCTCCGGCCGGCACATGAGGTAGCGGCGGTGGTGCGCGGTGCGGACGGGCGCGGCGGCCACGGCGGATTCGGGCGTCGACATGATGCTCCTTGACGAACAGGTGCGGCGGACGCTGTCCAGGGGCCCGGCGGTCCTTCGACCCTGCATCCTGCGCGGATGCCGGGGAAGATGCGACTCGGGCACGCCGGCATCCATTCTCTCACCCGTCGCCCGTACGTCGCCAGGGCGCGCACCCGCGCGTCCCGTCCCCTGTGTGCTCCCGCCTTCGTCCCTTCCCTGTAGGTTCCCGCCGACCCTGTACGTCTCCGCGCTCAGCAGCACACAGGCTCGGCGCGAACGTACAGGCTCGGCGCGAATGTCAAGAGGCGGCACCCCGACCGACTCAGCCGATGCGCACCACGAGCTTGCCCGCCACGTGTCCCGCCTCGATGCGCGCGAGCGCCTCGGCGCCTCGTTCGAACGGATACTCCCCGGCGATCACGGGCGCGATGCGGCCCTCGGCGAGCAGGTCGAGCAGCGCTGTGAGCACCTCGGGCCGCGGCGTCGCGGCGAGGGAGCGGATGCTCGGCCCCCGCCGCAGCGACAGCACCGCCGCCCGCAGCATCCGGGGGATCGGTCCGAGCACGCGTCCGCCGTCTCCGGTCACGAGCACGACGGCACCGTCGGGCCGCACGAGCCGCCGAAGGTCTCGCAGGGCCACGCCTCCCGCGACGTCGATGACGGCGTCGAAGTGCCCTCCCGGGATCGCCGACAGCGGCTCGCGCCGGTGATCGAGCGTCCGCACGGCTCCGAGCCGTTCGACGAGCGCGCTGTTGCGGGCCGCACAGCTCGCCCACACCTCTGCTCCGCGCACCACGGCCAGCTGCACCGCGAAGGTCCCCACTCCCCCGGACGCCCCGACGACCAGCACACGCGGCTCGCGGCGTCCGACGCCGACGCCGGCGGCATCGAGCGCCTGCCAGGCGGTGCCGGCCGCCACGGGGAGGGTGGCGGCGAGCAACGGATCGACACCAGGAGGCAGGGGCTGCACGCGCGATGCGGGGACGGTCGTGTACTCGCCCAGCCCTCCGCCGCCCGCCAGCTCGCCGATCACCCGGTCGCCGGCCTCGACGCCGATCACGTCGGGGCCCGTTCCGACGACCTCGCCGACGGCGTCCATCCCGCGCACGGGGAACCGCGGCCTGGTCAGCCCGAACACGGGGCGTACGAGCAGCGGGTCTCCGAGCAGCAGCCGCACGTCGCCCGCGTTGAGCGAGGTGGCGCTCATGCGCAGCAGCACCTCGCCCCTGCCGGGCACCGGCACCGGCACGCGGTCGAGCGTGACCCCGGATGCCGGACCGTAGGTCTCGCGCCGCCACGCCCGCATCGTTTCGCTCATCTCATGCCTCCGGGTACTGGAACAGGTCGTCGATGCCCACGCCGAAGGCGCGGGCGAGTTGGAAGGCGAGCTCGAGGGTGGGCGAGTATCGCTGCTGCTCGATCGCGATGAGCGTCTGTCTCGTCACGCCGACGGCCCTGGCAAGCTCGGCCTGGGTGAGCCCCGCGGCCTCCCGGTGCGCCCGGATGCTGTTGGAGACGAGGGTCGGCCGCACCATCACACGAGGCCCCGTCGGTACGCGATCACGCGCGCGATGCCGCCGATGACCGACGACACGGCGAAGCCGGCGAACATCGCGTTGGCGATCCAGAACACGTCGGCGCCGATCGCGCAGAGCACGATGACGACGAGCCCGGCGATCACGAGGAAGGCCTGCTCGACGCGGGCACCCATGCGGTCGATGTCGCGGTCGCGGATGTCGGATGCCGTGGCCGACTCGGGGTCGCGTCGTGCGGCGACGATGCCCCAGACGATCGTGAGCAGGATGCTCAACGCGATCCCCCCGCCGATCGACCAGAGCATGGGCGGGAACCAGTCTGCGCGGTCGAGCGGTCCTCCCCCTGCGCTCCGCAGGACGAGCACCACGTAGACCGCGATCGTGACGACGGCGGCGATCAGCCCCGACCAGGCGGCCCTCTCTCGATAGACCATCCATGCCTCCCATGTAAAAGATTCTTGACACGAGGCTACGTCGCCGCCGCCACTCTGTCAAGAATTCTTTACATGATCACCGCTCCGGCGGCGACCGCCTCAGATCACCTCGGCGCTCCAGTCGTCGCGGGCCCCGCAGCGGTGCGCCGTGATCGAGATCGACTGCTCTCGCAGGAACGGCAGCAGTTCGATCCTGCCGGCCGAGGTGACGTCGCCGGAGTGGATGGCAAGGTCCGGATCGCCGCCGACCGCCACCGCGAGCGCGCCGTGCAGCGCCGCCACGCTCGCCGCCGCGCCGACCAGCCGCACGCGGTCCGCACGGGCGACCGAGCCCGTCTCGACATCGTCGATCGCGGGCTCGTCGCGCCCCCGCATCCGGTCGATCCACTCCTCGTCGCTCTCCATGAAGACCACGGCGCCCACTTCTCCGAGCGCGTGCCGCACGGCCGGCGGAAGCCCCACCGGCGTCGACACCGTGAAGCCGGCTCCCGCACGCACCGCTGCGATCACCACCCGCAGCAGCTCGTGCCACGGAGCATCCGCGGTGGCCCGCACCTCGGCCGGTACCGGCCGGTAGCGGAACAGGTTGCGCTCGACCCCGAGGTGCGTGACATCGCGCACGCGCCCGAACTCGCGGTCCCAGGCCAGGGCATCCGACAGCGCCGATCGACGAAGCCACTCGAACGACTCGTAGTCGAGCGACGGCTGCGCCGCCTCGATGAGCAGGGTGATGCGCGAGTCGAGCCCGCGCAGGTGCAGGGTGCTCGACACGGCGCCCGAGTGCCGCGACCGCCAGGCTCCGAGCGTCACGAGGCGGTTCGGCCCGCCGGCCGTCGCCCCCGTGCCCACCGACGATCGCTTCCACCCGCCGATCGGCTGTCGCTGCACGATCGCCCCCGTCATGGCGCGATTGACGAAGAGGGCGCCGGCCTGCACCTGATCGAGCCACAGCGCCAGGTCGGCAGGATCGTATGTCTGCAGACCGGCGGCGCGACCCGACTCCACCGCGTTCTGCAGTTCGACCGCCTTGTCGAGCGTGGGGGCGTGCATGATCCCGAGCACGGGCGCCGCCACGTGCTCGAGATGGAACCTGGACCCGGGCCGCACGCCCACGCGGATGCCGGGCGACCAGAGTCGCCCCGACTCATCGACCCGGCGCGGCTCGACGAGCCAGCGTTCGTCGCCGTCGAGCTCGGTCAGCGCCCGAACACCGGCCTCATTCGGCCTCTCGATCATCGGCCCCACCTCGGCGCCGAGGTCGGCGGGCCAGGAGACGTGCAGCGAGCCGACGGCATCGGCCAGCTGCCGCGCGAACCGTGCGGAACGCCCGACGGATCCGACGAGGATCGCGAGCGATGCGGCCGAGGCGTCCTGCCCCGCGCGCGCGAAGGCACTGCGCACGAGATCCGTGACGGCGAGGTCGAGGTCGGCGGAGGGGGTGACGATCATCGCGTTCCTGCCGGCCGTGTCGGCGTGCAGGGTCAGATCGGGCCGCCAGGAACGGAACAGGGCGGCCGTCTCCCACGCACCCGTGAGCACCACACGGTCCACGGCCTCGTCGGTCACGAGCCGCTGCACGAGGTCGGCGTCGGCGAGGTCGACGATCGTGAGCGCCTCTCGCGGCACGCCCGCCTCCCACAGCGCTTCGCACATGACGGCCGCACAGCGCCGCGCGTACGGCGCCGGTGTGAGCACGACGCCCGACCCTGCCGCGAGCGCCGCGAGCACCCCGTCGGCGGCGGTCGCGACGGGCGAGCCGTCCTGCGGCGCGACGACGACGACCCTCGCCGGCTCGAAGGTCGCGCCGGCGATCGCGTCGAGCTCTCGAGCCGTCGCCGCGTAGTACCGCGCGAGGTCCACGGCCCGGCTCACCTCGGAGTCGGCCTCGGAGAACACGCATCCCGCCTCAGACCCGACGGTCTCGATGAGTCGGCCGCGTCTCGCCTCCAGCGCGACCGCCGCACGCAGCAGCACCGACGATCTCTCGGCGGCCGGGCGTGCCCCCCACCCCGGCGCGGCGGCGCGCACGCGCTCGACGCGTCGCGCGAGCTCGGTCTCGTCGTCGACGCGCGCAGCGGCGATGGCGTCGGCGCCGTCGGTCGAGCGCGGCATCCGATCGGCGATCTCTCGCGCCCACGCCCGGTTCGCGGGCAGCGAGGGGTCGCTGTCTGGCGCGTTCGTGAAACCCGGTGCCCCGCCACCATCGGCTTCGACCTCACGGGCCGAGTAGACGGCGGTCTCCCAGAAGGGGTCGGCGGCGGCATCGCCGCCCCGAGCGATGCCGAGCACCGCTCGCGTGAGGCCCTGCTCGGGCTCAGGAGCGGGCGGCACCGGGCGCACCGACTCGTGCACGGGTGCGCGGCGGTCCTGCGTGCGACGCGGCCCGGTCGCGAGCGTCGGCTCGGTCGAGCGACGCAGTGCGGCGAGAAAGCGACCGGGATCGGCCGCGGTGCCGTCCGCCGGCTGCGCCTCGAGCCGCCGCACCAGCGGGGCCAGCGTGACGTCGACATCGGAGGGCGCGACGACCGGCGCGCACAGCAGCACGGTCCCGACCTCGCCTGACACCGCCTGCACCAGTCCCGGCGCACAGCCGTGCGGCAGCGCGACCTCGAGCTGCTCGCGCACGGCGCGCTCCTCGGCGACCAGCCACGCATATGCGATCGCGAAGAGGTCGACGCCGGCGAGGCCGAGCCGCACCGCCGCGGCGTTCTCGGCGCGCAGGGCCCACTCGATGCAGCGCAACAGGTTGGCGTCGGCGTCGAGCACGGTATTGTACGACGCCGTCGCCCAGCCGCGGATGCGCGACTCGGCGCGTTCCTGCGCGGGGCCGGCGCCCGCGGCCACCCGCACCGTGATCGCGGCCCCGCCGTGCTCGACCCGCTCCCGTGACCACGCGGTGAGCTCCTGCAGCACCGGCAGGGCGTCGGGAAGATGGGCGGGAAGCTCGATCCCTGCGCCGAGGCCGGCGAGGCGCGGATCCTCGAGGATGCGCGTGAACACGGCGACCGTGAGGTCGAGATCGCGGTACTCCGGCACGTCGAGAGTGATGACGGTGCCGTGCGACGCCGCCGAGAGGTACAGCGGCAGCAGCCGGGCGACGATGTCGTCGACGCCCTCGTCGAAGGCCCACGCGGAGCGCCGGCCGGCGACCGCCGAGACCGTCACCGACACGTGGTCGACATCGGGGCGGCGGATCAGTTCGTGGATGCCATCGAGCCGGCGCCGCGCCCCCTCCTCGCCGAGCACGGGCTCTCCCAGAAGCGTGAGATCCGGTCGCGCGCCGGTCGCTCTGACGCGCTCGATCGCCGGTCCGAGCTTCGCCGGTCGCGCGTCGATGGCAAGGGGGGCGAGAAGCTCGCGCAGCGCACGGCGGGCGAGCGGCACCACGGGGGCCGGCAGCACGGGCGCGAGTCCACCGCCGAGCCGCACGGCAGAGCGCAGCAGCCACGGCAGCACGTCGGGTGCGTTCGGCGCCACGCGGCGCAGCTGCGATGCCGCCGCGGTCAGGCTCTCGGGACGCAGGACCCCGTCGGCGACGCCGAGCGCGAACGGAAGGCCGTCGGCATCCCGCAGCATGCCGGCGAGACGCTCCGCCGCCGGATCGGCCTCGACGCCGGCCGTCTCGACGTCGGCGGCCCCGGCGGCCCACCGCTGCGCGAGCGCGACCGCGCGATCCTCGAGCGCAGGGGAAGCGGCAGACGACGGCTCCGACATGCGTTCAGCCTAGGCGCGGGGTGCCGCGGCATCCGGGATCGCACGGTCGCGCGTTTCTCGGACGATCGCCGTTCTCTCGGACGATTCCGGCCGTCACATCCGAGAAACGGACGAGCATCCGAAGAACGCGCGCGAGGTCGTCGCTCTATGCTGATGCCGTGGGGGAAGAGACGTCTGCCGGGGCGGCGACAGCGGCCGCGAACGCGAGCGCCAGGGCGAAGGTGCTCGGCTGGGCGCGACGCACGGTCGACCTCATCCCCACGCCATGGCTCATCACGGGGGCCGGCGCGGTGCTGCTCACGACCACCGCCGCCTTCGGCGGGCTCGCCACGGTCCCGCCCGATCCGATTCCGCAGCTGTCGACGGGCGACGCCTTCGTGGGGTCCGACTTCGAGATGACGGTCGTCGACGTCGAGGTGCGCGACGAGCGCGGCAACGCGGCCGTCTTCCCCGACGACGAGAAGGGCGAGCGCGTGCTCGTCGTCACCCTCGACGTCGTCAACGCCTTTCCGACCCCGCGCACGTCGACCAGCAACGGCCTCGACGCCTGGTCGATCGACGGGGTCGCGATCGAGGGCGTCGACGATCGGCCCGTGCTCTCGCGCGCAGACGACGGCACGATATCGCCGGTGCTGCAGCCCGATGTGCCCGCGCGACTGCTCGCCGCCTGGGCGGTCGGCCCGCACGACGTCGAGGCGGGCGACGAGATCACCCTCACGCTGCCCGACTCGACGCACCAGGTCGGACGCAGCATCGTCAGCGGCGACTACTGGGACGAGGTGCGCGTCGGCACGACGGTGTCGGCGACGGTGCGTGAGGGGGCGACGCCGTGACGACGCCGCCGGCCGCGCCCGCGCGCCGCTCCCTGCTCAGGGTCGTGCTGCCCTGGGCCGTTACGCTCGTGCTGCTCGCCGCCGCCTGGGGACTCGTCAAGATCACGCTTCCCGACGAGGCTGCGCAGGCCCCCTTCGAGACGGTTGCCGAGATCGGACAGCCCGCGACCACGCGCAACCTCGTCGTCACCGTGACCGACGTGCGCGCCGCGCGGGGTGTGACGGATGCCGCCGGCTGGTCGGCAGAGGGCACCTGGCTCGTGGTCGACCTCGAGGCCTCGACGCAGGTCTCGCAGGACGCGGCGCTTCTCGGCGTGACGCGGCTGCTGATCGGTGACCGCGAGTTCACGGCGACGGATCGCGGGGCGACCTTCGCCAAACAGCGGCTGATCACAGGCGTGCCCCGTGCCGGCAGCCTCGCCTTCGAGCTTCCCGCCGACGCGCTGACGGGCACCGCCACGCTGCAGCTGGGCAGCCCGAGCGGCGCCGTGAGCGACGTGCCTCTCGACGGTATGGTCGTGCTCACGATCGACCTCGACGCGATCAGCGTCGAGAACGAGGTCGCGCTGCTCGAAAACGGGTGGGCCCGATGAACATCCCTCCCCCGCCCCTCCCGCCGCAGCCCGTTCCGCCGCAGCCCGCACCCGCGCCTCGTGCGTCGTGGTGGCGGCGCAACCGGCTGGCGCTCATCGCCCTCGCGGTGCTCGCCCCCGCCGCCGCCCTCGGCATCGGCTGGCACGAATGGCACCAGTTCTACGGCTATGACGCCCGGCCGTACCTGCCCACGGTGGTCGACGACGGCGGTACGGCCGAGCTGGCCGGCGCGTCCTGGGGTCCGGTGCGCAGCGTGGAGGTCGCCGACACGACGGGGTTCGACGTGCCGGAGGGCACCACCCTAATCGCGGTCGCCGTGCCCGTCGACGTGGAGTCGTCGTCCGAGGGGATCTCGTGCCGCACGCCTCGGCTCGTGCAGCAGCAGACGGGACGCGAGTGGGAGTCGGTGCGCTTCGAGATCGGCCTGTTGTCCGACCCCGACGAGCCCGAGTTCTGCTCGACCGACCAGACCGGCTCCTACGAGCTGCTGGTGCCGTTCGTCGTGCCGGACGACGTGGAGGGACCGTTCTGGGTCGACGTGTGGCCCCACGACGCCGGCGGGTCGTTCCTGAGGTTCTCGGTCGACCCGTGACCGCCGATCACGTCGCGCTGCGGCGCCGTGACGATCGCGGCCTCGACCGCATCGGCTGAGGCGGGCAGCAAGCCGGCCGCATCCGCCACCGCGCGTATCTCGGATTCCTGGGCCGACACCTCGGTCGCGTCGGGGCGATCCTGCCGCCGGCGGCGCAGCCGGCCGAGGGTCGCGTCGTAGGCGCCGCTGATGACGGCGATGCGCAGCGGCTCGATCAGCAGCACGGGCACCAGCGAGACCACGGGCAGCAGGATCGACCACGTCACGAAGTCGTGCGGCCCGACCAGACGCGTGATCCCCAGCGAGAGGTACGATTCCAGCGCCTTGACCGCCACGTACACGAGAGCGTAGGAGGCGACCAGCAGCGGGCCGGCGCGCCACATCAGCAGCAGGGCCCGGCCGATCGGTCGGAACCGCGCACCCAGCTCGTCGCCGAGATCCTTCAGGCGTCGCACGAGCGGGTTCGGGATCGCCCTGGCGTGCTCGCGGAAGCGCGTCACCAGATCGCCCTCGACCCGGAGCTTCTCGGCGACGATCGCCTGGCCGAACACGACACCCGCGATCGTCAGCCAGGCGAGCGGGGCGAGCAGCACGGGGCCCGCCTCGCCGAGCACCCAGCCGATCGCGTCCCAGAGCCAGCGCAGCGGCGCCACGGCGTCGAGGATGCCGTCGCGCACCTGCGCCACCAGTGCCATGGCCGCCCTGCTGTCGACCCACGACTTCACCGAGTCGGCGAGATCGCCGAGCAGGATCACCGAGAAGAAGACCCACACGACCTCGAAGTACACCGCGACGGGAGAGAGCCACGCGGCGAGCTTGTCCGACCACTTCGTCCACGCCCAGCGTCCGGCGAAGGCCACGACGATGATGGCGACGGTCCACACGTTGAAGGGCAGATTCTGCACCGAGTCCTCACCGCTCACCGTCCTGCCCTCGGTCAGCACGGCGACGGCGATGATGCTCTTGCGCACCTCGAGGGCCCTGAGCGAGTAGTCGATCACGTCTTCCGCGAGCAGCTTCTGTGCCCAGTAGACGGCGAAGAACGGCAGGATGCCGGCGAGCAGGGCCGAGAGGAACGTGCGCCGCCGCTCCTCTGGTGCCTCGGGGAGCGGCGCGACCTCCTGCAGGTTGCGCAGGCCGTCGCGCAGCAGCAGGAACATGGCGACGTAGCTGATGAGCCGGGCGAGGATCGCGATCGGCAGCACGAGGAAGCCGACCGTCGCGGTGTAGGCGCCGATGAATCCGGCGATCTGCACGACGACGTAGTGCACGAGCACGCCGCCGAGGTACCACGCCAGCAGCGCAGGCCAGTGCCGCCACAGCACCCGGCCGGCGGTCGTCAGGATGTCCCCCACGAGCCCAAACTACCGCGGGACGGCGCGAGAGATCAGTTCCAGACGCTCGGCGCACTCTGGCGCACGGGAGGCAGGGCGGATGCCGATGCCCACTCGTGCACCCACTCGTCGATCACGGGCAGTCCGTCGGGGCGGCCGACCGCGGCGAACAGCTCTTCGTTGCTGACGGTGCCGCCCGTGCGGCGCAGCATCCGCGCCCTGACGATGACCCGCGCGTAGATCTCGCCGTCGACCACGGCGCGGTGCTCGAGGAACAGGGCTTTGTCGTCGTGGCCGATGAAGCGCGACTGCACCTCGAAGCGCTGCCACAGCTGCAACGACCTGCGGAACGTGACCGTCTCGCTCGACACCACGGCGTACCACCCGCGCTGCTTCATGGCGTCGAACAGCCCGGTGCGGATCAGCAGGTCCCAGCGCCCGAGGTCGAACAGCGAGAGGTAGCGGCCGTTGTTCATGTGCCGCAAGATGTCGATGTCGGTCGGAAGAGTGGTCAGTGTGATGCTGCCGACCGCGGTGGGGTCGAGCGACTTGCCGTGCCGCACGCGGCGACGCGCGCCGAGGATGACGAGGAGGGTGCGCCAGATCACGTTCACGGGCATCGATCGTAGCGATGGGCCCACGATCCGCGAAGATCGTTGTGCAGAACCTCCATACGCCTCGTGCGTGTCGGCGACGGCATCCGCTCGATTTCCGGTTCGCGGACGCCCCGCGTAGAGTCACGGCATGAGCGCCGAAGCCCACCCCGAAGTCATCGTGCGTCCGGTCCGTGATGTGGATGCGGAAGCCCTCGGTCGCGTGCACGCGCAGTGCTGGCACGAGACCTACGACCACCTGATCAGCAAGGCGGCGCTCGAGAAGATCTCGCCCCGCCGCATGGCCGAGCTCTGGACGCATTGGGCCGCTCAGGGACCCGAGTTCAAGATGAGCGCAGCCCTCGTCGACGGCGAGATCGTCGGCTTCGTCGGCTCGGGTCCCGCCCGCGACAAGGACGCCCCGGCGTTCCGCGAGCTGTACTTCATCTACCTTCTCGACGCGTACCACGGCACCGGCATCGGCCAGAAGCTGTTCGACGCCGCCGTCGAGAAGGACGAGCCGCTGTACCTCTGGGTCGCCGAGGACAACCCTCGCGCGCACCGCTTCTACACGCGCAACGGCTTCGCGCTCGACGGCGCGACCCACACCGAGCCGTTCCTCGGCGAGACGCTCACCGAGGTCCGCTTCGTGCGCTGAGCCCCGCCGGTTCCCCCCGATCCCGCGGGTCGTTCTCGGGGCGCGGGTTCACAACTCCGCGGAATCGGCCGCCATCGTACGATGGCGGCCGATTCTGCGTCTCGGGGCGGTGTTTCTCCGGAGTCGTGAACGGACCGGGGAACCGGGTCAGAGGCGCTCGATGATCGTGACGTTCGCGAGCCCGCCGCCCTCGCACATGGTCTGCAGGCCGTAGCGGCCGCCCGTGCGCTCGAGCTCGTTGAGCAGCGTCGACATCAGTCGGGTGCCGGTGGCGCCGATCGGATGCCCGAGGGCGATGCCTCCGCCGTTGACGTTGACCTTCTCGTGCGGCACGCCGGTCTCGCGCATCCACGCGAGCACGACCGACGCGAACGCCTCGTTCACCTCGAACAGGTCGATGTCGGAGATGCTCATGCCCGCACGCTCGAGCGCGTATCTCGTCGCCGGGATCGGGGCGGTGAGCATGAAGACGGGGCTGTCGCCGCGCACCGACATGTGGTGGATGCGTGCGCGCGGGGTCAACCCGTGCTCCGTCAGCGCACGTTCGCTGGCGATCAGCACCGCGCTGGACGCGTCGCTGATCTGCGAGGCGACCGCGGCCGTGAGACGGCCTCCCGGAGTGAGGGTCTGCAGTGCCGCCATGCGCTCGAAGGACGTGTCACGACGCACGCCCTCATCGTGGTCGAGGCCGTTCAGGGGGGCGATCTCCCGGTCGAAGCGGCCCTCGTCCTGCGCACGCGCAGCGCGGCGGTGACTCTCCAGCGCGAAGGCCTCCATCTCCTCGCGGGAGATGTCCCACTTCTCGGCGATCATCTCGGCGCCGACGAACTGTGAGATCTCCTGGTCGGGGTAGCGTGCCTGCCACCCCGGGGACTCCGCGAACGGGGTCGTGAAGCCGTAGGCCTCCCCGGCGACCATCGCCGACGAGATGGGCAGTCGCGACATGTTCTGCAGCCCGCCGGCGATCACGAGGTCGTTCGTGCCGCTCATCACCGCCTGGGCGGCGAAGTGCACCGCCTGCTGGCTCGACCCGCACTGGCGGTCGATCGTCACGCCCGGCACGTGCTCGGGAAAGCCGGCGACCAGCACGGCGGATCGCCCGACGTTGCCCGCCTGACCTCCGATCGTGTCGGTGGCGCCGATGATGACGTCGTCGAGCGCACCGGGGTCGATGCCGGTGCGCTCGACGAGCGCCGCCAGGCTGTGCGCCCCCAGATCGGCGGGGTGGATGCCCGAGAGCGAGCCGCCGCGCTTGCCTACCGGCGAGCGGACCGCGTCGACGATGTATGCCTCTGCCATGGTTCTTCCTTCCGCCGCGGTGCGCTCTCCGTCAGCGCCCTGACACGGTGCCGAACAGCTTCGCCATCGGCGCGATCACGAGCGGGCGGGCAGCGACCCAGCAGAGCGCGCTGAGGAGGACCGAGGCGACGAACACCCCGAAGCCCGTCCAGGTGAGGGCCTGCGACCGGGCGAACATGTGGTTGAGGTTCGCGAGGAAGCCGGTGAGGAAGACCAGCGCCACGTGCGTGATGATGAAGAGCACGAAGTACA
>Ga0164243_10011961_pt1 | contig 12336 bp, 15 predicted proteins | sample OricompcompostOP_FD_108781 | JGI IMG/M metagenome (GOLD analysis project Ga0164243, IMG submission 108781) | Organic Plus compost microbial communities from Emeryville, California, USA - Original compost - Organic plus compost (OP) | ecosystem: Engineered > Solid waste > Mixed feedstock >...
ATGCCCGTACCCCGTCGCCGCTGGAACAAACAAAGAGAACGACCCCGACACCGACCATTCAGAAGATTGGAACGCCCCATCGGGAATCAGCCCCGGGTTCTCAAACCCCGGATTCGTGAACACATTCACAGCCTCAACAGCCACATCAACCCCCAAACCGCACAAGAAGCAGAGGGCTGGCACGAAACCAACCCTCCGCCCCTGCACACACATCAACCCGGTTCAGGCGTCCGCACGCCTCCGATTACGAATCCCCGACGTCACCTGCCGCGACTGCTCAACAACCTGCTCCTGCACAATCGCCCTCACCGGACGCCCATCCACCAACATCGTGAACTCAGCACCCGCAAGCGACACCTGCACCGGCCCCGACGACTGCGGCTGCATGAAATTGAGACGCTCCCCAACTTCCTGCCACACCCCGTAATTCCGGGCACGCTGATCCGCCTTCGGAGAGATATACGCCTCCCACGGAAGCGACTCCTCAGCGAACTTGTGGATGTTCGCCCCACCCGGATAGATACCCGACGCAAGGCCACCATCAGCGAACGCTCGGTACGAATAGAGACCGCCGTCCTCGTTCGCAGACACAGTGGTACTTCCGACGCGGAAGGACTCGCCTCCCTGAGCATCCACGAACACCTTCACTCGCTTGCCGTTGTTCAGCGTGATGAACTTGTCGATCTGAGACTGCGCAGCCGCCGTCTCCACGAGCACCGCAACCTGCTTCTTGTCCGGCATCTGGAAGATGCGATCAGCAAGCGCCCGCACCTGATCGGCGTTGTACCCAGCAGACACTGCCGAATCGATAAACGCCTGCTTCTGAGCGGCCAGCGTCTCGTTCCACTTCTTCGCCGCATCGTCGGCCGACATGGTGGCCAAGTCCTGCTGGAACTGAGCCTCGGCAGCCACCTGCGCGGCCTGAGCAACGTCAGACAGGGCCGCAGCGTTCGCGGAACCCGCCGCCGTGTTCTCGTCGAGGGACGTACCGTTCTTCTCGACTTGCTCAGATAGGCCCTCAAGCGCGGACTGATACCGGGCGTTCGCCGTGATCGCGTCTTGGGCTACACCGTTGGCGGCATTGATGCGGTCGATCAACGATCCGAGCTGCGAGCTCAGGTCGTCGACAGCATCCGCCTCAGCCAAGTACGCGTCGGCAGCATCGTCTGCGGCATCGGCCGACTCAGATGTAGCCTCGGCCTTGTCTCGCGCCTTCTGCGCCGCCTGGTCAAGAGCACCGGTCTCTTCTTCGATGGTCTCTCGAAGGAACTCGGCCGAGCTGTTGAGCTCGATCGACTTCTGGTCCCAGAAGTTGTACCCGTCGATCGCTGCCTGGGTCTTGGAGTTCACCTCGTCCAGCGCATCAGCATTGCCTTCGATCGCCTTCCGCACCGTGTCAAGCGAGATCCCAAGATCCTTCGCCGCGTCCGCCATCGACGTAGAGCCCAGGCCGAAGAACCCACCCTGCTGGGCGTTGATGTTCTCAGCGATCAACTCCCGCGTCGCATCGGTAACTTTCTGAGTGCCCTCCGCCAACGTATCCGCGTACGACTTCGCCTTTGCTTCAGCTTCCGCCTGAGCAGTCGCCACCGAACCCACGACAGCCACCAAGGCCGTGAGCGCGAGAACAATCCCACCGCCAGCCAGGCTGACGGTGCGCATCGAGATCCCCAAGGTGTCGAGAGCAGTCTTGAACTCTACGATCTTCGGGATAGCCAGCAACGCAGTGCCCCCCGTAAGAGCGATCACCCCCACGACACTGGTGATTACGCCTACAATCCCTTGCACGGGGTCGGGCAGATCACCAAGGAACGAAGCGAACTGCGCTACGCCATCGGCGGCGGCGCCAACTGCGGGAAGGAACACTTCCCCGAAGTCAATAGCCGCGTCACGGACGGCGTTTCCCGCGATCTGGATCTTCGCCTCAGTCGTCTCGTATCGCTTCGCGGCCTCCGCAGCCAGAGCATTGTTCTCTTCCCAGGAACGAGACCCCAGGTCAAGCGACTCGCGCAGGAGGTCACCGGAGTTCGCCATGCCCAACAACGCTTGAGACACACGAATGTCGCTTTGCCCCAGGTCGGAGAGCGTCTTAAAGACGTCCCCTCCCTTAGCGTTGATGCGCCCAAGACCCTCAATGAAGGTCGTAATCGCGTTGGCCGGGTCATCCTTGAACGCCTTCTGGAACGACTCAGACGACATCCCCGCAACAGCGGCGAACTGATCCAGCTTCTCACCACCGGCAGACACCGACATCGCGATATCCGTCATCACACGAGATATCGCGGACCCACCGGCCTCGGCCTCGATACCAACCGACGCAAGCGCGTTCGCGAAGGCCAGAACCTGAGCCTCGGTCAACCCCACTGTCTTACCGGCGCCCGCAATACGCTGCGCCATCTGGATGATGTCACGCTCAGTCGACGCACCATCGTTTCCGAGAGCAACCAAGGCGGCGCCGAGATTGTCCACGTCGTCGGGTGCGGTCTGCATCACGTTCATGAGCTGAGCGATGGAGGTCGCGGCCTCATCCGCAGTCAGGTTCGTCGTCTCGGAAAGATCGATCATCACCTTGGTGAAGTCGACAACGCTCTCTCGGGCGACACCCAGCTGCCCCGCGGCCTCAGCAACTGCGGCGATCTCCTGGTGCGTGGCGGGCAGAGTGCGCGCCAGCGAGCGAAGCCCGTCCTCGAGAGCGCCCATCTCTTCCGCGTTGCCATCAACCGTCTTAGTGACGCCGGCCCACGCCGATTCCCAATCGAGGGCAGCCTTCACGGACAGAGCAGTCACGGCGGTCAACGCGGCACCGGTCAGGACGAGGCCCTGCCCTACCTGCTCGAACGCACGCCTCTTCTGCTCAAGCTTCTCCGCCTCAGCCCCCACGGTCCGGGTGGCGTCGGCCGCCGCGATCATGCCCTTCTCGTAATCAGAGACCGCCGCGATCAGCTTGACCTTCACGACGCGTTCAGCCACGCGACCACCCCCACGTTTCTGGACTGGCCGCTACACTGAACGGCATGTTGATTGCGCTGATCGTCGTCGGGGTTATCGCCCTGATGGCGTTCGGAGCGCTCGGCTTCGTGCTCCTGTCAAAAGTCGACCGAGACCGGAACAAAGCCGAGAAGAACGCCGACGAATCCCTAGACGCCCTATTCGACGGCCGACAAGATGTGACCTTCTCCGGGAACATGCGCAGCATGAAGTACGAGACCGTGATCCTTGGCGCAGAAAAGCGTGGCTACACACTCGCGCATCAGGCGGGAGACCCCAACGGGGCATTCACCTTGATATTCGCCAAGGCCTAACGCTTCTCCACACGCCACAGCGTCGCCTCTAGCGCGTCATCTCCCCACCGGTCCCTGTACTTTTTGCGCTCGCGCACAAGGGCCTTCTCAGCAAAGTCAGTTAGGGGCAGCGGGACCGAGAACGCATCCTTGTTCGCGGGATCTGTGGCCTCAGAGAGCAAGAAGCCATGAGACCCACGGGGGGCGTGCTCAGCGCGGCGGGAAGCGAGCAACAGGGCCACCTCGCGAGGTGTGAACCTTGACTGAGTGGCCGACACAGACAGCAATTGGCCATCTGGGCCAAGAGTGATCGTCTTCGGCGTCCACCCGTGCAGTTCGCGCACGGTGACACCCAATTCGCGGGCTAGTTGGGCGTACTCGTCTCCCCGCCCTTCAAGGCTTTTCCCGCTTCACTCACCAGCCTCTCGGGCGTGCGCTCGTGAGCCGCCCAGATCGCGGCGGATACATCCTTCCGGCCAGTTGCGGTCAGTGCACTCCATACTGCGGGCCACTTTGAGTACGGCTTGCCCTCCGCGTCCGTGCGGATCATGTCGTCAACCTCGTCGTCAGCCACCAGCGCCACGTGTGGATACGCCGATACAACGGCATCCACGTCGTACCCAAGTAGAGCGTCCTGCCGGATCTCGGGCCGCGGTGGGTGCTTCAGACACAGGTCGCGCCAATCCGCACCGGACATCGGTACGAACCTGACGCCTACCGAACGCCCCGCCAACACGACCGGAACCAGCTCTGGCTCGACAGATTCAATCATCGCCTGAGCTTCAGCCAGAAGCGCATCAAGATCGATCGCCACGTCTCACCTCTCACCTCTCACCTGAAGGAAGAACCGGGGGCAGGGCGGGTGAGAAGCACCCCACCCCCGGCAGCCATCACGCAGCGATCTCAACCTCAGCGTGGATCTCGCCCACAATCTCCGGGATCATCTGCTTCACCAACTCCGTGTTCGCAGTCGGCGGGACATCCGTAGACGAACCAATCCGCACCGGAATCACAGCGTTGATCTTGTCGCCCGCCGCCAGCGTGTGATCGTTCGGGTAACCGAGGATCTGCACAAAGAACCCCTGGGTGCCCTTCGCGCCCAGAATCGTCTCCGCATCAGTCGGAGTCTCACGGTTGTACACGTAACGGGTCGTGAGCGTGAAGTCCTTCGTACCCTCGTACTTCAACGCCTGCGCCAACGTGTACCGCGACGCCGTAACCGTGTTGATCGTCACCTGAAGGTCGAAACCATCAGCGGTGAGACCATACGTCAGCCTCTTCGCACCCGTCGCCGTCAACTCGGCCAACGTAGGCGCCGACGGGTCAGCGATCGTCGGAACCCACAGCACGATGCCCCGGCCGTCAGCCGCGGCCCCTGCCTGTACAGGCTCTGTAGCCATATTCATCTCCTTGGGGAATGCCCCACGGAGGGGCGCCTAACCGGACCACCGGGTGGTGTCCGGGCACGAAAAAAGGCCCCCATCACTGGGAGCCCTTCGTCGTATGTCTTCTCTTACTCAGCCGGCGTAACCGGCTTCGCCTTCTTCGCGTGCTTCACCAGCACATAGTCATCCGGGTACTTCTCGAACAGTGCCCGGGGAATCAGATACGGGGTGCGTGGACCCTTCGCAGACCGCACCTCAACAAGCTCACTCATGCGGCCCTCCTCGACCAGAAACGGAAACTGAAATCACGGAAGAACAAGTCAGCGGTCCGGTCATACCCGTCCCCCTCCTCCACATCCGGGACAAGACGAACCGGATCACACCGACGACCCGCGACCACCAACCGGTGCCCCACAAGCTGCTCCACCACGGCCTCACCCAGCACACCCAAACCGTCATCATCAACCGTCACCACACGCACGTCATACGTGAACCGACGATCCGACTCCGAGTCAGGCACACCCATGAACCGGTCATCCTCCAACCGATCCGGCTTCGCAGAACGCGCCACCACATAGTTGTCACGCACCGGAGAATCGCCGCTCTTCCGAACCACCGGGAACACCTTCCCCGTCAACTTCGGATGAGCCTCCAATCGGGCCTTGAACGCCGCAAACTCTGCACGCATCAGCCACCCTCAACCTTGTCAACGACAGCATTCGTGATCGCGATCTCGAGGCCGCGGTAGAAGTCCTCTTCGTTGGCTTCGAGCGCGTTCCTACCTGCATGCGTGGGCGGCCCGTCGACGCCACCAGGGGCTTCCTCGAGGAACCCGGCACCAGAACCCGGCGTCTTCCCCAACGAGGGCCCGATCTCTGACTCGATCGCACCACCAGGGAACTTGATATCGAAGTCAATTGACGCCGGGTATGAGCTCGCGAAACTTCCCGAGACCTCCGCGCCCTGCCGCCAGTCGTTCTTGATCTCCACCGACGTGAACTGAATCGCCTTCAGGACGTTCTTGTTCGCTTCCGCGGGCACGGACGAAAGGTCAGCGGCCAGCTCGTAAAGGTCTGAGAAGTCGTCGGTCATGTCAGTTCCGTGAGCGGGTAGCGATGGGAGGTTGTCTGGCCTGCCTGTGCCGCGCCCGCGATCTTGTAGCGGCGCCCGACAAGGCCGGTGTCGACGGTTGATCCCGTCACGCTCACCTCATCGCCCTCACGGAGCTCAGGAGCCCCAGTGGGGATGCTCAGCATGGTCTGTTGAACGGCGAACACGTTCGATGGTTCACTTCGCTCCGATACGCCCAGTGACGGGTACTTCACCCTGGCCTTACCGACGTACCTTGATGTCACGAGAACACGGGTCGGATCACCCGTCGTCTCGTCAGTGCCGTCCGCGAACAACCCAACCGTGACCGTCTCGGACATGCGTGATTCCGCCAACCGCCGCCCCATACCCAGGGCACGATTCACCATGCTCACGTGTACGCCTCCATCACGATCACATCCCCGCGACCGAACGCACGCTTGACCGACTTCTCCGCATGCGGCGACAACGCCACACCAGTCTCAGCACCACCGTCCGCGAACGCCGCACGGAAATCATCGATCGACAACGAAGACAACCCGCCCACCGACAACGCCCCCGTGCTCTCGAACATCTGCAACGCCTGCGCCGCAAGCACACACGTCAACCTGTTCAACTCCGCAGGCGGTTCCGCGACACCCCACGTGAACGTCACGTCCACCGGGTCGTCATTCGCCACGAGAATGAACCCGGGACGGTACGTGAACTTCACGTCCACACCGTCACGCTGCACCGACACGACCTCGACGACCGGCCACTGAGGAAGATCCTCACGACCAAACGTCGGATACGCCGTATAGGTGGTCGTCGTCACCGGGTACACGTCCTGCCCGATCACGAACCGGAGGTGACCGGACGCCGCCTCCAACAGCTTCTCGACCTGAACCCTGTCCGCCCCCACATAGGTGGTCTTCAACAGTGCTTCCAGATCCTCAACCGTCGCAAAAGCAACCATCCGATCACCCCCTAAGTTCAACCCGCAGCGTTCTCCAACGCCGTGATCCGTGCGGAAAGCTCCGCAAGAATCTCCTGCACATTCGTCGCCGTACCCGGAGCCACAGCCGTAGCCGTGGTCTGAGTTGCCGTCTGCACCGCGTTACCCGCCTTAGCGGTCGTCGCAGTAGTGCCGATCGTCGGCGGGAACGTCGCCGGCTTACCCGTAATGTCGCCCCATGCGGGCGGAGTGGACTCGCCACCGCCGCCCGGAAGCTCGCCCACAACGGCGAACTCCTCGGGCGGGATACCGCTGTAGTCCTCCGCCGCCGCAACAAGCTTGATTGCCTTCGGAATAGTCATCCGAACCCCTTCTCTATCGCCTCAACCCGGAACGGGGGCGAACGGAATGCTCGCCCCCGAAACCCGGTCAGGCGACGGTGACCTCAGCCGAAGCCAGGTTCTTCGGGCGGATGACCTTCGCGCCGTACAGGTGCAGGCCCTTCACGCCATCACCGAACGTGTCCTGAAGGCGAACACCCTCGACAGACGCGATCTGCTCCGCGAACGTGGTCGCGATGCTGTGGCCGGCGAGGACGGTGAACTCACCACCGGTCTCGGGCACAGTGTTGGACTCGAAGATGTCGAACCCTGCGGCGCGACCAACGAGACCGTTGCGCAGACCCTCCGTGGTGCCCGACGCATCCGCACGGATGAACCGGTCATCCTTCAGCAGAACCGCGTAGAACTCCGGGGGGACAACGACCCAGCGTCCACTCGCGGGCGTGTTCGACTTCGTGAGCAGCGTGCGGTACTCCACGAGGAGGTCGTACGCGTCACCAGCGGTCGAGCCGACCGTGACCGCACCGAGCTCGTTGCCCGGGTCCACGCCCGCCGCGATCAGTCCGGACAGGTAGGTGTCCGTCTCGATAGCGAGGTTGTGCGCAGCACCCTGCGACGTCTCCTCGATGAAGCCAGGGAGCGCCTGACGCTTGTCGATGTCGTCCACCTTGAAGGCGAAGTAGTCCGACTGGTCAACGATGAGAGCCTGGGTCGAGTCCGTGAGCAGATCCCACGTGATCGTCCCGTTCTTCGTGTAGGCGCGGACGGCCGGGTCAGCGAACGACGTGATGTGCACGGTGTCACCGGCTCGGGCGATATCACCCTCGTAGTTGCGGTTGATGATGGGAGCCTGACCGTACACGAGCTGGTCGCGCAGGGCAGACAGGATAGCCGGAGACCAGATCTCCGGGATGAAATTCGTGATAGCCATGAGCTATCTCCTTTCAGGTTGTTGCGCCGAGCAGCTTGTCGAGACGCCCGCTCTTGCGGGCCTCGTTGATCTGCTCCGGCGTCATGTTCTTGAGATCGGCCTGGGTGAGCTGGACAGGCTTCGCGCCCTTCCCCTTCGCGCCCTGATCCGCACCGCCCTGGAATCGGGCCGTGCGAAGTTCGGGCGCCTCATCGAGCAGCGCCGAAATGGCTGCGTCGATTGCGTCAGTGTCCACGTCCCCATCGGCATCGACCTCAATCTCTGAGGTGTCGATGAGGCGCAGCGCGAGGGCGGGGTTCGTGACCTTGCCCGCGAGTGCCGCCTTGAGCTCCGCGCGCACCAGACGTTCGTTCGCTGTCTTCAGTGCGTCCTCGCGGGCCTCGCGACGTGCCGCATCCAGTGCGGCCTCCTCGGCGGGCTTGTCCTTGTCCGCCAGTGCCTGCTCTGCCGCTTTCGCGCGTCGTTCCGCCTCACGGTGGGCCTTGCGCTCAGCCTGGAGAGCCTTCCGAAGACCCGCTGTGGGATCTTCCTCTTCGGTCACCTCGGCATCTACGTTCTCCGCCTCATCCGACTCGACCTCATCGGCTTCAACTTCTTCCGTCATCTCAACGGCATCAGTCATGTGGAATCACTCCTTGAATGGGATACAGAAAAGCCACCCGTCACAGGTGGCTTGATTGGCACCCCAAACGGGGTGATTCACCGCTTCACGCGGGAAAACTCAGGGGATGTAGCCGAACCGTTTCAGCATCTCGACTGCTTCCTCGGGTGCGGACGCCTGCGAGATGATCGTCTCCGGCATCAGACGAACTGCTGTTGTGCGCCGGTATCGATCCGTCCCAGACCTCACGTACTGTCCGCCTGGGCGAGATCCGCCATACCCGCCACCGAACCATCCGCGAACAGTAGTCCCCTCGGTCGTCGTGTATGCCAGGAACGGTTTCCCGTCCGGCCCGATGACCGTGCGAGGGACGGCGCGAGCAACAAGAGAACCCGGCTGCCGCACGCGGTACATCCCACGGCGCGCATTCACCACCGACACCGGATCAGCACCCAACCGGATCGCCTCGGCCCCCGCCTTCGTGAAGATGCGGTCCTGTTCAGCCTTTGACAGCGACTCGAAGTAGTCGGACGGAGAACCGTATAGGCCATCAGGCAACGGGGCATCCGGGTTGTCCGAGTAGATCGGGACCGTCGTGCACCGACATTCCGGGTGACGTTCGAAGTGCTTCGTGAAATGCCCCACGCCCGCGAGAATCGCGCACCGAGAACATGCCCCCGGAGACACGACGCGCGCGTACATGACCGTCCGCGACCGTTGCAGACCAGACACCTTGTCCGCCATGTTGCCGGCGTCTCGAACCATCGTCGCCGCAAGAATCGACATCATCGCGGTCCCAGAGCGAAACGCGGCCCCAACACCCACACCGCGACCGATCAGCGACTTCGTGACCGTCGCTGCCGTGAACAACTCAGGGACGACAGCGCGGCCCTCGAGCGTCGCTCCCGTGAACGCCTCCGGGACAACCATCCCAGACGAGCCCGAGACACTCTGCGCCGACGCGACCGCGGACGTGTATCGCGGCGCCATACGAGCCGCCTGCAACTGGCCAGCCGACACCACGCGCTCCAACTCGGGTGCGATTCGATCCCACCCCGCATCAATGTCGCCCGCCTGGATAGAACGCCAGAGACGGGCCGCACGTCGCGCGACCCGCCCCGACAGTTCAGTCCTCTTCCGCTGATGCTCCAACGCCAACAGGCTCAGATTCGACATCCGTCAACTCCCCCTGCACCAGAGCTTGAACACCAGCGCCCAGCGCCTCGTCCATCTCCTTCTTGCGGAGTTCCATGATGTGGAGGATCTCGTCAGGCGACTTCCCTGCCTCTTCGAGCAGGTACTCGAACGGGTAGCCCATCTGAGACTTCTTCAACAGGGCGTCCGACAGTTGGGCCTCAGACCGCTTCTCCCGGTCCTTCCACGAAAACCCGACGAGGCGTGCGGCCTTCACCAGCGACTCATCACCCTTCACCAGAGCGATCAACTTGACGATCTCCCGCAGGTTCGGGTCCGTGAACGTGATGAACTCGTTCGACTTCTGCACAAGACCGATCTCAGCAGCCACCAGCGCATCACCCGACAGGTTCGACAGGCCCTTGTTCGACACGAGATAGTGCGGGGGCGTGCGAGTCTGCGCCGCGATATGGCCGACCGCAACCTCGATCGTGTCCGTGAAGATGTCAAGCGCCGCGGCCTTCCACGAATCGATCTTCGCGTTGTCCCCCGTGAGGGTGATCAAACGCTTCTCCCGCAGATCCTTCATCTCGACCGGCCGCTCGCCTACCACCTTCCCGGCGTTGTCCAGAACGGGGATCATCGGCGGGCTCGTCGACAACATCACCCGTGCATCCATCGACGCGTAATCCGCAGCGAGGAACAGATACGCCCACAGGAGATTGATCGCGTCCTGCATCGGCACAACGCCACGAATCTCCGAGATCGGATCGCCCTTCAACGTGGGGCGATTCGAGATCTCCACCACCGGGACGACCTTCAACGGGTTATCGATGATCCACTCGGAATCATCCTCAAACCGAGGCACCCACCCGCCGTCAGACGCCGCCCCAGTCCGGGCCTGCTTCGCCTGCGAGTCGCGCTCATTGGCCGTCGACATCCGCTCACGCTTCCACTTAAAGAGAAACTCGGGCGTGTAGAGCGTCGCGTACTCGGTGCGCTCGTCAACCCACGTCTTCAACGCCGCCTTACGGATGCGCGGATTCTCCCAGTCGTACTCGATCTCGACATTCGCGGGATGCTCAAACGTCACCAACGCGTCGCCAGCACCGTCGTTCCAAACGATCACATAAGCGCGACCGGTCGCGAGTGCTGTCACGATCCCCTGAGAGAACTGAGCATCGAACTCGTTGAGCTGCAACTGGTCCCACAACTCGCGCGCGAACTTCGGCTCAATGTTCTTCAACCCGATCGGCTTCAGACGCTCCGCCTCGGCATTGACTACGGTCCCGCACCAATTGTCCGAGAAGTCCCGATACCGGGCCGCGTTCGCTTCCTTCCACGCCTCAGTAGCGAAATTCAACGGCTGCGCACCCGAGTAGTACGCCTCCATCGTGTCCACGTCGGGACGGCGAGCGTTCAACCGCGTGTAGATCCTCTGAGTGAGAGCCCTGGCCGCTGCGACATCCATACGGACCCCCTAGAAATACACGTAGTTCTGCTTCTGCTCGAGCGCCCCCGCGGCGATCGCATCCATAACGGCCTCATGCGCCAACACCGACGACATCGTGTAGTCGATCTTCTGGTGCTCTTCCGGCTTCCCGAGGATGTACACCCGCTCCTTCGTCAGCGGATTCATCTTCCGCGACCTCACTACGGCGTTCCGAAGATGCACCGACACCCGCTCGTCACCGTCGTGTGTGAACGGCGACTCCGAGTTGTACACATCGCCCCGGAACCGCTCCAACGCCGCATGCATCTGATCGACCCGGTTTGTCCGCCAACCCACGAACACCTTCTCGCCATACCTCGACGCCCACAGGTCGATCTCTGACTCCCACATGTGCACATCGCAGTAACCGCGCACGATCTCGAACTCGTTCGCGAGCTCGTCGACAGCCGCGTTCACCTCAGCGCGCGGAATACGCCCACCCCAATCAGACGGCTCCCACAACGTCGGCAACCGCCTGTCGCCATAGACCGGGGTGAACTGATGCTGATCCAACGTCTCCAACCGGATACCGGTGAAGTCGTTGTTGTCCGACCCGTCAAACCCGAGACACACCCGAGTCCGCGGCTTCACCACCACCTGAGAGGTCTTCGCCTCCCACTTCGGCATGTCCAGCCACGCACCGCTACCGGACACGATCCGGTTCCCAAAGAACCGCTCCGCATCAGCAGGGTCCGTCTCGAGCAACTCCGCAGCCTCAGCCTCAACCGCCTGCAACGACACCCACGGCGCCGCCCGATAGTTGAACGCGAAGATCTTCGCCCGATCCGACTTCTTCTTGAAATCCAGATCCGCAGGCGGCTGCTCAAAGTCCTTGTTGATGTCCTTCGACTTCGACTCAAACGTCTGCTGCGCCACCGAATTCTCGGCCGGGTTCCACGCGTTCGTCGTCTCTATCGAACGCCCACCCATACCGGCAAGACCACGACGCTGCGTCCGTGCCAACTTGTGGCCACCGTTCTGCTCAAGCCACAACCCAGTCTCATCCTGCGGAGAGAAGGTGATGCGCTGACCAAGACGCGACGTGGCCTTCGACGTCACCGTGTCAATCCGGCCACCATTCGGCAGACGAATGAACTCCTCACCCGTCTTCGGAATCAACTCCGCCAACGGACCAAGCTCGATCATCG
>Ga0164243_10011962_pt1 | contig 12336 bp, 8 predicted proteins | sample OricompcompostOP_FD_108781 | JGI IMG/M metagenome (GOLD analysis project Ga0164243, IMG submission 108781) | Organic Plus compost microbial communities from Emeryville, California, USA - Original compost - Organic plus compost (OP) | ecosystem: Engineered > Solid waste > Mixed feedstock >...
CCGCTCGCGCACCGTCCGACCGACGCACGCCGACGCGCTCGCGCCGCGTGTGCATGGCCTCCACCGTGGAACCCGCCGTCCGCACCACGAGCAGCACCGCCACCACGGCGAGGACCGTCAGACCCGGGTAGCGGGCACCGGCGGCCGCCGTCAGCAGGGCCAGCGCGAGCAGGCTGCCCCAGCGCCGGCGCGCGGGCGGGCGCACGTAACCCGAGCCCTCGGCGTCCTCGGCCGCAGCCTCGTCCCGGTCGGTGTCGGCCAGCCCCACGGCGGACCACGGCGTGTCCGGGTCGCCGTCGTCCGGCCCCGCCGCGTCCAGCAGGTCCTGGTCCGCCTCCGTCTCGGACGGTCCCGCCGGCGGGCCGACGTAGCCGGGCACGGTGTCCTCGTCGGGCAGCGCCCCCACCGCACCCCTGATGGGGAGTACGGCGGTCCCGCCGGCGGGGAGCACCGTCGTCTCGCCCACCACCGCTGCTCCCGTCCCGCCGGCCCCCAGCACGCCACCGGGCCCCGTCGGCACGGCGACGGTCCTGCCGTCACGTGCGACCCCGTCGTCGGCAGGAGCGGCCGTCAGTGCCACGGTGCCCCGTGCGTCGGCACCGGCCAGCACCTGAGTCACCTCGTCCTGCTCGGGCGGCTCGCCCTCCGCGGCGACGACCGTCAGCGCGGCCACGACGTCGTCCGCCGCCGTGCGCGCCGCCGGGTCCGGGACCAGAGCTCCGCGCAGCGCCCGCGCGGTGAGCGGCCCCACACCGGCCAGGTCGACCTCGCCGGAGCTCGCGCGGGCCAGCACGGCCTCCAGCGGCCGGATACCGAACGGCGGGCGGCCCGACGCGGCGAAGGCCAGCACGGCGGCCCAGCCCCACAGGTCCGTCGCCGGGCTCGGCTCGCCGCCGTCCAGCAGCTCGGGCGCCATGTACCCGGGTGTCCCGACGACGAGGCCGGTGGACGTCACGCGGTGGTCGTCCGCGGCCTGGGCGATGCCGAAGTCGATGAGCACCGGCCCGTCGTCGCCGAGCAGCACGTTGGACGGCTTCAGGTCGCGATGCACGACACCGGCGGCGTGCACGGCCGCGAGCGCGTCGCGCAACCCCTCGGCGAGGTCCAGCAGGTCGGCGGCATCCAGCGGGCCGCGCTCACGCACGTACTCCTCCAGGGTGTCGCCGGAGACCAGCGCCGTGACGAGAAACGCCTCGGTGGAGTCGGCCTCCGCGTCGAGCACCGCGGCGACCCCCGGGTGCCGCAGCCGCTGCAGCGCCGCGACCTCGCGGCGCAGTCGCTCCCGGGCGGCCGCGTCGGCACCGACGTGCGGGTGCAGCAGCTTGAGCGCGACGGGGCTGCCGCCGCCGTCCACCGCTCGGTAGACCGTGCCCATCCCGCCCGAGCCGAGCGGCGCGACGATCGTGTACCCGCCGATCTCCGCCCCCGGCGCGAGCCCGATCCGCTCCATGGCCGCACCGTAGCCGTCGACGGCCCTTGCCGCCGGGCCGCCAGGCCGGTGACGGGCGGGTGACGGGGGGTACCGCTAAGGTCAAGGCGATCCCAAGGAGATGATTCGATGAGTGCGCCCGCGCCGAACCGCGGCTACGACCTCGTCGTCGTCGCGAACCGCCTCCCGGTCGACGTCTCCGTCGACGACGACGGCACCCCCTCCTGGACTCGCTCCCCCGGCGGCCTCGTCACCGCGCTCGCCCCGGTCATGGCCCGTTCCGCCGGTGCGTGGGTGGGCTGGGGCGGCGCCCCCGGCCTGGAGCTCGAGCCCTTCGAGGTGGACGGCACCCAGCTGGTCCCCGTCACGCTGTCGCAGGACGAGGTCGCGGCGTACTACGAGGGCTTCTCGAACGACACCCTGTGGCCGCTGTACCACGACGTCATCGCGCCGCCGACGTTCCACCGGCAGTGGTGGGACGCCTACCAGCGGGTGAACCGCCGGTTCGCGCAGGCGGCCGCCGCCCAGGCGGCCCGGGGTGCCACCGTCTGGGTCCACGACTACCAGCTTCAGCTCGTCCCGCGGTACCTGCGCGACCTGCGCCCCGACGTGCGCATCGGCTACTTCCACCACATCCCGTTCCCACCGCTGGAGATCTTCGCCCAGCTCCCGTGGCGGCGGCAGGTGGTCGACGGGCTGCTCGGCGCGGACCTCGTCGGGTTCCAGCGCAACGGGGACGCGGCGAACTTCGTCCGGGTGGTGCGCCGCTTCACCGACCTCACCACCCGTGGCCAGGTCATCACGCTGACCCGGCACGGCAAGGTGGAGCGGCACGTGCGGGCCGCCCCGTTCCCGATCTCGATCGACTCGCAGGCCTTCGACCAGCTCGCCCGAACCCCCGAGGTGCAGAAACGGGCCGAGGAGATCCGGCACGAGCTGGGCAGCCCGGAGGTGCTGCTGCTCGGCGTGGACCGGCTCGACTACACCAAGGGGATCCGGCACCGCATCAAGGCCTACGGCGAGCTGCTCGAGGACGGTCGGCTGTCCCCCCAGCACACCACACTGGTGCAGGTGGCCAGCCCGAGCCGTGAGAACGTGGGCGCCTACCAGCAGCTGCGCGACGACGTGGAGCTGCTGGTCGGCAGGATCAACGGCGACCACGGCCAGGTCGGCCACGCACCTGTGCAGTACCTGCACCAGTCGTTCCCCATGGAGGAGATGGCCGCGCTGTACCTGGCGGCCGACGTGATGCTGGTGACGGCGCTGCGCGACGGCATGAACCTGGTCGCCAAGGAGTACGTGGCGGCCCGGTCCGACGAGCGCGGTGCGCTGGTGCTGTCAGAGTTCACCGGGGCTGCCGACGAGCTCTCCGGCGCCGTGCTGGTGAACCCGCACGACATCGACGGCATGAAGAACGCCATCACCTACGCCGCACACATGGAGGCGCGCGAGGCCCGCACCCGGATGCGCCGACTGCGCCGCCGTGTGCTGGGGCACGACGTCAACGCGTGGTCGACCGAGTTCCTGGCGGTGCTCACCGCGGTGCCGTTGCGGGAGGGGCATGTCTGAGGCCGGCGACGCGGTGCACGACCTCCCGGGCGGCCGGGCGACGGGGGACGCGGCGGCGCTGCGGCAGGCTCTGCGCGCGACGCTCGCGGCCGCCGTCCCCGACCGCCCGCTGCTGGTCGCCCTCGACTTCGACGGGACGCTGGCCCCGCTGCAGAACGACCCGGCAGCCTCACGGATCATCCCCGCCGGCGTGGAGCTGCTCGCCCGGCTGCACACCGACCCGACCCTCGTGCTGGCGCTCGTCTCCGGCCGCGCGCTGGCCGACCTGCACGTGCTCGCTCAGGTGCCGGTCGGCACCCGGCTGGTCGGGAGCCACGGTGCCGAGCGCGGGCGCACGGCGCCGGGCGGCCTCGAGCGCGACGAGGTGCGGTTGGACGACGCGCAGCGCGCCCTGCTGGCGGAGCTGGCCGCCCGCGCCGCGGCGATCGCCACCGAGCACGCCGGGGTGTGGGTGGAGACGAAGCCGACGTCCGTCGTCGTGCACACCCGTCCGGCCGACCCGGACGTGGCCGCCCGCGCCGAGGAGCGCGCCGTGGCGATGGGCGAGCAGACCGGCGCCCATGTGCTGCACGGGAAGGCCGTGGTCGAGCTGGCGGTGCAGGAGGCCGGCAAGGGGCAGGCGCTCGCCGCGCTGCGCGCCGAGACCGGCGCGAGGACGGTCCTGTACGCCGGGGACGACGTGACCGACGAGCGGGCCTTCGCCGCGCTGGGGGCCGACGACGTGACGGTGAAGGTCGGTACGGGGCCTACGCTTGCGCGCTTCCGGGTGAACGACCCGCAGGCCCTGGTGGCGACGTTGGAGGCGGGGCTGCACCCCGTCCGTTGAGCCGGCCGGCCGAGTCGGTACGCCGCGGCCGGGCATCCGTCCGTCGACGCCTGGCAGCGGCCGGCGGCCCGACGTACGGTGCGGCCGTGGTGCACGAACGCGGGCACATGGAGCGCGTGGAGATCGTCGAGGACGACGGTGAGCCGTTCGACGACCGCCCGCTCGACCTCGCCGCCGAGGACGCCTGGACCTCCGCGGTCCGCGCGTGGCTGTGGCGGCACCGGGGTCCCGTCGTCGCCGTCGTGGCGGTGCTGCTGATCGCCCTGGCCGGTGCGCAGACCGTGGCCGTCGTCCGGGACCGGGCACGGAGCGCCCGGCTGGCCGACACCCCTGGGCTCATCGCCCCCGTCGGACCCGACCTGCGGGTGCGCTGGACGGCCGGACCCACCACCGCGGCGATGCTGTTCGGTGCCGGGTACGTCGGCGGTGCGGTGGTCGGCGGCACGGTCACGGCGGAGGAGGGCGTCGTCCTGCTCGGCCTGGACCCGACCGACGGCACGCAGCGCTGGCGCACCGTGCCGGACGTGGTGCCGACCGTCCGCGTCGACATCCCGGGCTGGGTGACATGCGCTCCCGCGCACACCAGGCCGGTGACCGCGGTCTGCACCGCGTACGTCCCCGCCGACCAGGACGTCCAGCAGGCCGTGTGGGTGCTGGACCCGCGCGACGGCACGCTGTTGCGCTCGGCGATGCTTCCCGCGCAGACCAGCGTGCTCGTCGCCGACGGGCTGGTCGTCTCCGCCGCCCGTGCCGGAGGCCCGGAGACGGCGCGCTGGACCGTCACGGGCGCCGACGCCCTGACCGGCGAGACGACGTGGACCTTCACCACACCACCGCTCACCGTTCCGACACGGCGCGAGGAGACGAGCCGACTCGGCTCCGGCGCCGGCCTCTACCTCGGTCCCACCCCGACCGGGCGGGTCACGCTGCAGGCCGGCGAGCGCTACTGGCTGCTCGACGCCCACGACGGCACGGCGCTGCGCGCGGTGCGGGGCACCCCGCACGCCGGCGGTGTGGTCGAGGGGCGTGGTGACGCACTGCTGGAGATGGCCTACGACAGCGCACAGGAGACGCCCGGCGTGCTGCTCCTGCCCGCGGGACGTCGGGTGCCCGTCGACGGCTGGCCGCTGTGGTCCGCGGTGGACGACGGGTCGGTGCCGGAGGTGCTGCTGCTGACGGCGCCCGGCGGACCGGGCGGCACCACGCTCTCCGCTCGTGACGGGCGGAGCGGAGACCCGCTGTGGAGCCTGCCCGTGCAGCCCGAGCAGTCGGTGGTGCTCGACGGCCGGCTGTACGTCATGGCTCAGGACGCGCTGGTCGCGGTCGACCTCCGCACCGGCCAGGAGCTGTGGCGGACGCGGGTGCCGTCGAGGACCATCCGGCTGGCGACGGACGCCGAGCGGTTGCTGCTCGTCGGCGCGGACCTCACGGTCGGCGCGTACGCCCTCGGCGACGGCCGCCTGCTGTGGGAGCGGGACCTGCACGACGAGATCCGCCGTGCCGCGTCGCCGACGGCTGGCACGCTGGGCGTCCAGCCCGGTGAGGGGTTCCCGTGGCTCGTCGTCCTGCTCTCCGACGAGTCCGCCGTCGTCCTCGGCTGACCGTGCCGACCCGGGTAGCGGCGTTGGTACCGACAAGGTACAGAGGACGTACAGAGCGGATACAGCAACGGTACAGGGCTGCCCAACCGGGCCGGTGCCCCACGTCCCGTGGAGCGCTTGTGCCGGTGTGACATGATGACCACGGACCGACGGGGCTCCGGCTTCGCAGGTCCAGCCCAACGGGGCGTCGTCGCCCGACGGCCCCGGCCACTCTTCACGACGGATCGTCCGGCACGTACCTGCCGGTGAAGGGAACGGATCAGTCATGGCCACGGTCACCTTCGACCACGCGACCCGGATCTACCCGGGCACCGAGCGTCCCGCGGTGGACTCGCTCGACCTGCACATCGAGGACGGCGAGTTCCTCGTCCTCGTCGGCCCCTCCGGCTGCGGGAAGTCCACGTCGCTGCGCATGCTCGCCGGGCTCGAGGACGTCAACGCCGGCCGCATCCTCATCGGCGAGCGAGACGTCACGGACGTCCAGCCCAAGGACCGCGACATCGCGATGGTCTTCCAGAACTACGCGCTCTACCCGCACATGACCGTGGCCGACAACATGGGCTTCGCGCTCAAGATCGCCGGCACCCCGAAGGCGGAGATCCGCCAGCGGGTCGAGGAGGCCGCCAAGATCCTCGACCTGACCCAGTACCTGGACCGCAAGCCGAAGGCCCTGTCCGGCGGTCAGCGCCAGCGCGTCGCCATGGGCCGCGCGATCGTGCGCCAGCCGCAGGTGTTCCTCATGGACGAGCCGCTGTCGAACCTCGACGCCAAGCTGCGCGTGCAGACCCGCACCCAGATCGCCTCGCTGCAGCGCCGCCTCGGCGTCACGACGGTCTACGTCACGCACGACCAGACCGAGGCGCTGACCATGGGCGACCGCATCGCCGTGCTCAAGGACGGCCTGCTGCAGCAGGTCGGCACCCCGCGCGACATGTACGACACCCCGGCCAACGTGTTCGTCGCCGGCTTCATCGGCTCCCCCGCCATGAACATCGGCACGTTCACGCTCACCGAGGGCGTCGCCGCGCTGGGCAAGGCCCGCATCCCGGTGCCTCGCGAGGCCGTCGGCCAGCTCACGCCGGACGACAACAACCAGATCACCATCGGCTTCCGCCCGGAGTCGCTCGACGTCGTGACCGACAGCAACCCGGACGCGATCCCGGTCGAGGTGAACATCGTCGAGGAGCTCGGCTCGGACGCCTTCGTCTACGGCTCGCTCACCAGCGAGGCCGGCAACGCGGAGGCCGTGCAGTCGGGGGCCGGCGACGCGCAGGTCATCGTTCGCGTCGACCCGCGTCAGGTGCCGGCCAAGGGCGAGACGATCCACGTGCGGATCCGCCCGGGCGAGCAGCACCTCTTCCACGCCGGCTCCGGCGACCGCATCTCCGCCTGAGTCACCGCGTCACATCTCGTCGAGGGGCGGGTCCGGCACCGACCGGGCTCGCCCCTCGACGCGTGCGGGCGACGTGCCACCGCGCACGCGTCCCGCACCTGATCGCCGCACCGGCACCGTCCCGCACCAGGAACGACCCGAGGTAAGGACCATGAGCCCGACGCCGCAGCGGCTGCAGATCACCGCGGCCTCGCCGGACCCGGCGCTGCTCGACCTGCCCTGGGACGTGCCGCTGCGCGACTGGCCGGCGGACACGCTGGCCGCGCTGCCGCGCGGCATCTCCCGGCACATCGTGCGCTTCGCACGGCTGTCCGGTCGGGTCATCGCCATCAAGGAGATCGGCGAGAGCGTCGCGTACCGCGAGTACGAGCTGCTGCGCCAGCTCCACCGGCTGGACGTGCCGAGCGTGGAGCCCGTAGGCGTCATCACCGGCCGGTCCACTCCCGACGGGGAGCCGCTGGAGGCGGTGCTCATCACGCAGCACCTGCAGTTCTCGCTGCCGTACCGCGCGCTGTTCAGCCAGTCGCTGCGTCCCGACACCGCCACCCGCCTCATCGACGCGCTCGCTGTGCTCATGGTGCGCCTGCACCTGGTCGGCTTCGCCTGGAACGACGTGTCGCTGTCCAACACCCTGTTCCGCCGGGACGCCGAGACCTTCGCCGCCTACCTGGTGGACGCCGAGACCGGGGAGCTGCACCACCGGCTCACCGACGGGCAGCGGGCCTACGACCTGGACGTGGCACGGGTCAACATCATCGGCGAGCTCATGGACCTGCAGGCCGGCGAGTTCCTGGAGGACGACGTCGACGCCGTGGTGGTCGGCGACGCGCTGGTCGACCGCTACACCGAGCTGTGGCAGGCCCTCACCGAGACGGAGTCCTTCGGGCTCGGCGAGCGGTGGCGGGTGCAGGCCCGCATCGACCGGCTCAACGACCTGGGCTTCGACGTCGGCGAGCTGGACATCACCACCGACGTGGACGGCACGACCGTGCGCATCCAGCCGAAGGTCGTCGACGCCGGGCACCACTCACGCCGGCTCATGCGGCTCACCGGCCTGGACGTGCAGGAGAACCAGGCCCGTCGGCTGCTCAACGACCTGGACGAGTACCGCGCCGCCACCGACCGGCAGCGCGACGACGAGGCCTTCGTCGCCCACGACTGGCTGACCGAGGTGTTCGAGCCGGCGGTGCGGGCCGTGCCGCGCGAGCTGCGCGGGAAGCTGGAGCCGGCGCAGGTGTTCCACGAGCTGCTCGACCACCGGTGGTTCCTGTCCCAGCAGCAGAACCGGGACGTCCCGATGGAGGAGACGGTGCGCTCCTACATCCAGAACATCCTGCCGCACCGGCCCGACGAGCAGGCGGTGCTCGGCGTCCGTCCGGAGGACCTGCGCGACACCGAGACCCTGCCCCGGCTCGCCGACGACAACCGGGCCTGAGCCCGCCGGACGGCCACCCCGCCCGGCCCCCCGAGATCGGTGCTTCCCGCCGAGCTCGCCGGCTGCAGGTGGCGATGTCACGGCGAAGCACAGATCTCGCGGACGGGAGACGAGTGCGGGTAGCCGGCCGGGCCGGGAGCCAGCCGGGGTGGGAGCCGGCCGGGGTGGGGTGGGGGTCAGGCGGAGCGCTGACGGGCGACCTCGTAGAGGGCGATGCCCGCGGCGACGCCGGCGTTCAGGGACTCGACGGCGCTCGCGATGGGGATGGCAGCCACGGCGTCGCACTGGGCGCGCACCAGCCGGGACAGCCCCTTGCCCTCCGAGCCGACGACGAGCACCAGCGGGTCGGTCGCGAACGGCAGGTCGGCCATCGTCACGTCGCCGCCGCCGTCCAGGCCGACGACGAAGACCCCCGCCTGCTTGTACTCCTGCAGCGTCCGCACCAGGTTCGTCACTCGGGCCACCGGCACCCGCGCCGCCGCCCCGGCCGACACCTTCCATGCCGAGGCCGTGACGCCGGCCGCCCGCCGCTCGGGCACCAGCACCCCGTGCGCCCCGAAGGCCCCGGCCGAGCGCAGCACCGCCCCGAGGTTGCGCGGGTCGGTCACACCGTCGAGCGCCACCACGAGCGCGGGCCGTCCGGACGCCTCCGCCGCGTCGAGCAGGTCCTCGCCGTCCGCATAGTCGTACGGCGGCACCTGGATGGCCACGCCCTGGTGCACGGCTCCGTCCGTGAGCCGGTCGAGCTCGGTGCGGCTGACCTCGAGCAACGGGTAACCCGCGTCCGCCGCGGTGGCGACGATCTCCTTCGTGCGGTCGTCGGCCTCCAGGCGCGCGGCGACGTAGACCGTCGTCACCGGGATGCCCGCACGCAACGCCTCCAGCACGGAGTTGCGGCCCGCGACGATCTCGTGGGTGGAGCTGGTGCGCCCGCCTCGGGTGCCGCCCGCGCTGCGCGAGGCCGACGCCGCCGGACGGCCGGAAGCCCCCTGACGCTCGACGGCCGCCTTCCGCTTGGCCGCCGGGTGATACGGCCGGTCCTCCGCCTTGGGCGTCGGCCCGCGGCCCTCCAGCGCACGCCGGCCGTGCCCACCGGTCCCGACGACGGCGCCCTTCTTCGACCCCGGCTTGCGGGTGGCGCCGCGGCGCTGCGAGTTGCCGGCCATCAGCGCTCCTCCCCAGGCCGCTCGGCGGCGAGCGTCCACCGTGCCCCGGTGGGCGAGTCCTCGACGACGACGCCCGCCGCCGCGAGCCGGTCCCGGATCGCGTCGGACGTGGCGAAGTCACGCGCCGCGCGGGCCGCCGCGCGGGCCTCCAGCTCGGCCGACACGACGGCCTCCAGCGCCCGGGCGTAGCGCTCGTCGTCCCCGCGCGAGCCCCACTGGGCGCCCGCCGGGTCCAGGCCCAGCACGTCGAGCATGGCGCGCAGCGTCACCATCAGCGCGCGCGCCTCGGCCAGGTCACCGGCGGCGAGCGCCGTGTTCCCGCGGCGCAGGTGCTCATGCACCACCGCCAGCGCGGCCGGCACATTGAGGTCGTCGTCCATCGCGACGACGAACTCCTCGGGTAGCTCCGCGGCGGCGACCTCCTCGTCCGTGGCCGCGCCGCCCTTCTCGGTCGCCCGCTCGACGAAGCCGGACAGCCGGTCCCAGGTGGCCTCCGCCTCAGTCAGCGTGTCCTCGGTCCACTCGAGCATCGAGCGGTACTGCACCGCCGTCATCGCGTAGCGCAGCACCGCCGGACGCACCTTGCGCAGGATCTCCTCGACGAGCAGCCCGTTGCCGAGCGACTTGCTCATCTTCGCCCCGCCCTGGGTGACCCAGCCGTTGTGCAGCCAGTAGCGGGCGAACCCGTACCCGGCGGCCCGGGACTGCGCCTGTTCGTTCTCGTGGTGCGGGAAGCGGAGGTCCAGCCCGCCACCGTGGATGTCGAACTCGTCGCCCAGGTAGCGCTGGGCCATCGCCGAGCACTCCAGGTGCCACCCGGGGCGGCCCCGTCCGTACGGGGTGTCCCAGGCGGCGGTCTCCGGCTCGGTCGGCTTGGCGGCCTTCCACAGCGCGAAGTCCCGCGGGTCGCGCTTGGTGACCCCCTCGGTGGCCTCGTCGGGCGCCGGGACCATGTCGTCCACGCGCTGGTTGGTTAGCGCCCCGTACTCCGGGTAGGAGCGCACGTCGAAGTACACGTCGCCGGGGCCGGCCACGTAGGCGTGGCCGCGTTCCACCAGCCGGGTCATGAGCCCGACCATCGCCGGGACGTGCCCCGTGGCCCGCGGCTCGTAGCTCGGCGGCAGCACCCCCAGCGCGTCGTAGGCCGCCGTGAACGCCCGCTCGTTGGCCATCGCCCAGGCCCACCACGGCTCACCCGCCTCGGCGGCCTTGGCGAGGATCTTGTCGTCGATGTCCGTGACGTTGCGGACCAGGGTCACCTGGTGCCCGGTACGGCGCAGCCAGCGCACCAGGACGTCGAAGGCGACGCCCGAGCGCAGGTGGCCGATGTGCGGCGGGGCCTGGACGGTCGCACCGCACAGGTAGATGCCGACCTCACCCGCCACGCGGGGGACGAAGTCACGCACCGTACGGGTGGCGGTGTCGAACAGGCGCAAGGTCACGCGGCAAGGCTACCGGGGCGCCACACCGGCACCGCCTCAGCCGAAGGCCTTGCCCTCGCCGCGGTACGTGGGCACCGTCGCCTCCAGGCCGGATCCGCGCACCAGGTGCACGACGTCGAAGCGCTCCATCGCCTCGCCGGCCTTGGCGTGCCGGAACCACACCCGGTCCCCGACCCGCAGGTCGCCCCCGTCAGCCACGCGCAGCGGGGTCTGCACCTCGCCGGCGCCCTCCCGGCCGGTCAGCCGCAGCCCCGCCGGCCACACCGGCAGCGGCAGCCGGCTGCGGGTCGACGGACCGGAGGCCACATAGCCCCCGCCGAACACGGTGGCGTACCCCGGCCCGGGCACGCGGACCACGTCCAGCCCGAGGTAGGCCGCCGGCCGCGGGACGAACGCACGGTAGCCGTCGAAGAGCGTCGGCACGTACAGACCCGAGCCGGCGGTCACCTCGCTGACCGTGGGGTCGGAGACGCTCGACTCGACCGACCCCGAACCACCGGAGTTCACCAGCTCCAGGTCGTGGCCCACCGCGTCCTGCACGGCGGCGACGACCCGGCCCCGGCGCACCGCCAGGTCGGCCACCGACAGCCGCTTGACGGCCCGCACCGCGGGACTGGTGTCCGGCAGCCCGGCCACCTGAGCCTCGTAGAACATGACCCCGCGCAGCCGCACACCCGGACGCTGCGCCACGAGACGGGCGAGGGCGGCGGCCTCGGCGGGGGTGTGCACCGGTGAGCGCCGCACGCCCAGGTGGGCCGACACCGGTCCGAGCCGCAGCCGCAGCGACGCGTCGACGTCCAGGCACAGCGCGAGCTGCGCGCCGTGGGCCGTGGCGGCGGCCGACGCCAGCGCGACCTGCACCGGGTCGTCCACCATGAGGGTCACCGCGGCCGACGCCACGGGGTCGGCCGCGATCGCGGCGAGCGCCCGGGGGTCGGCCGTGGGATAGCCGACGAGCACGTCCCGTACGCCCTGGCCAGCCAGCCAGAGCGCCTCCCACGGCGAGTAGGCCATCACGCCGGCGAACCCTGGCGTGGCGAGCACCCGCCGCACGATCTCCCGTACCCGCACCGACTTGGTCGCCAGCCGCACCGGCGTACCGCCGGCGCGACGCACCAGGTCGGTGGCGTTGGCCTCCAGCGCGTCCAGGTCCAGCACGACGAGCGGGGCCGGCAGGTGACCCGTGGCCGCGTCGAGCCGCTCGCCCAGGGTCGTCGTGGGGGCCGCCGGGCGCACGTCCGTCTCGCTCATCTTCCGATCACACCACGAACCGCGGTGCGCCAACCGGCGTTCGGGGAACCTCGTCGCGCACGGGACGGCGCCAGCACGTCGTGGCGGCCACCCCAGGCCCAGGCCCGGTCCGCTCACCCGGCCGGGCTCGGGGCGTCGTCACGTACCGGCCGACCCCGGGCCTGCTCCCCGAGCGCGAACCGCCCGGCGACCGCCACGACGGCCAGCGCCAGCACCGCGGGCAC
>Ga0164243_10011965_pt1 | contig 12334 bp, 13 predicted proteins | sample OricompcompostOP_FD_108781 | JGI IMG/M metagenome (GOLD analysis project Ga0164243, IMG submission 108781) | Organic Plus compost microbial communities from Emeryville, California, USA - Original compost - Organic plus compost (OP) | ecosystem: Engineered > Solid waste > Mixed feedstock >...
TGCTTTCACACCCGCGGACGTTGCTCAGGACCCTGAAGGCAATATCCGTCCTGGGCAGGAGGCGGTCGTCTACACGGCGTTCGTCGGGAACACCGTCTACACGCAGACCTACTCGGTTGGCGCTGCCTTGGAGCAGGGCGCCGCGACTGGCGGCATCGTCACATCGGACGACAGGGGCCGGATCGTGTTCTATGCGGACACGACCCAGCAGCTGTGGCTCGACTTTGGCGACGGTAGCCGGTGGCCGGTTAACCCGTCCGACCTGGACACGCTGCTCGACGGCAAGGTCGGCACGCTGCGAGAGGACGTGCTCGGCGCGGTGGACTCCAAGATCGAGGGCTACATCGCGCCGGTTTCCGAGCAGGTGGACGACCTGGCGGCGCAGCCGACCCTCAAACGGTTTGGGCCGAAATGGACCGAGACTGGCCTGTCCGGCGTCACCTCGCACGGTACGGGCGGCAACATCGACCCGTACACGATCGGCCTCACCAAGTCGGCGGCCTGGGCCTGCATCGCGCAGGGCAACGGCGGCCTGGACTTTGACCTACGCTACGACGGCTCGGGCACGTTGTGGTGCGTCCACGACTGGTCGCTCACGACGCTGCCGGTCGACGGCGCGTCGGTCCCGTCGCATGTCGTGTCGCTGGCGAAGTGGGACCACACCAAGATCACGGGCGGATCGTATCCGGACGAGCCGATCATGTCGTTTGGCGACATGCTCGACACCTTCGGCGGCATCATCCCGATCAGCGTGGAGCCCAAGAACCAGTCGACGCAGCCTGCCTGGCGCAAGTCGTGTCAGGCTGCGGCGCGCGAGATCAACAAGCGCGGCCTGGGTGACTACGTGACGGTGACCTGCTCGGCCAACAACCTGTCCTGGAAGATCCAGGAGATCAAGGACGCTGGGATCGAGTCCTGGGCGGTGTACCTGACGGGCGCACAGACCAACGACGACACGCTCTACTCCTTGATTGCGGCGAACGTCGAGGGGTGCAGGCGGGTGTCTCTGTCGAGCACGGTTGACGATGATCACCTGGCGCAGTGGAAGGCGCTGGTACCGAACGTCTCGGGCTTCGGCGGTACTCGCCGCTCCGACTCGACCTCCCGGGCTTATTGGGAAGGCCGAGGCGTCAACAAGTGGAGTTCCCAGCGTGCAGGCTATTGGGCGGGGATCTCCCCGAAGCTGAAGCGCACCGTCTGGGATCTCGGCCGCTGGGGCGAGGGCGACATTAAGGACGATGGCCTGTCGGTGCGGCAGACGCTGCTATCCACGGGCCTGCGGTTCGACTCGTTCAACAGCGGCGGCTACTCCTGCATGATGGTGGGCGATCTGTGTCCGCTGCCGCTGAGCTTCACGATGGATGTGATGGCGACCTACGAGGCGGTAGGCCCGAACGGTGGTAACGACGCCTTGGCGGTCGCAGTGTGTGCACCGAACGACGCCAACTGGGGCGGTGCGGCGGCGATCAACGCCTATATCCCGGCGATCAACGTGACCGGCGGGCAGGACACGATCACGACGCGCGACCCGAACCTGACGACTCGGGCGTCGCAGTCTGCCCCGGTGCTTTCGCTGGGAACCAAGTTCGGGTTCCGGGTGAAGGTTGACGACACCACGGTCTCGGTCCAGCGGCTCGACGCGTCGGGTAACCCGACAGGAAACACGATCAGTTACGCGGACTCTCGGTGGCGTGGCGGCTACGTCCACGTTCGTGCGGACGGCCAGTTCCAGGTCCACTCGATCACTGTCACCGACGACACCGTTACGCAGCAGGAATGACAGATGACATTGACCGATATCGTGCCGGCCCTTCTGGGCTCAGGCACGTTTAGCGCGGTGGCGGTCCTCGTCGTTCGATGGTTGATCGAGCGAAGGACTGCTGTCGCTGAAGTGAGGAAGAAGGAAGCAGAGGCAGGCAAGGCGGGGGCTGACCTGACGGCTGTCCTGACGGGCGGCGCTACCGAGCTTGTGGAGCAGTACGTGGACGCGAACAAGGCACTCCGCGCCGAGCTTGCCGACGTGAAGAAGGAAATGGGCGACCGCATCACCAACCTGGAGAACAAGCTGGATCTGGTGCTCGATGTGGTTCGCCAGGAGCAGGACTATGTGCGGGCGCGCGGGCTCTCCGACGCCCCGGTGCTCACGAAGCTGCACAAGCTCGCGCTCTGAACCCAGGAAGGACCACCAGATATGGCGGGATTGACTGCTGCCCATATCCGGGCGATCCGCAACGCGGCGGGTGCGTACGGCGCCCCGATCATCCCCGAACAGCAGATCGCCAACCTGTTCAACGAGGCGATGACCAAGTATGGCGACGGCCAGTTCACGAACAAGAAGCGGGTGGCCGCGCTGGTCTCTGAGTGCCTGATGGAGTCGGCCTACTTCCGCACCACGGTGGAGTACGCCAACACCGGGCCTTACCAGCCGTACCGGGGGCGGACGTTCATCCAGCTGACCTGGAAGTCCAACTATGCGGACTTCGGGCGCTGGTGCGTCAGGAAGGGCCTGCTGAGGAAGGGCCAGGAGGACTACTTCGTCCGCAACCCGGTGGCGCTAGGTCGGGCCGAGTGGGCGGCGCTTGGTGGCGTCTACTACTTCACCCAGAAGAAGTGGAGCGGCAAGAACCTCTGCCAGATCGCGGACAGTGGCTCATCGCTGGCGATCGGCCGGGCGGTGAACCTCGGCAACCCGTGGAGCCCGTACACACCGAACGGCCAGCGTGCGCGGGACCGCGCCTTTGAGCTGGTGATGTCGCTGCCGGACGACATTGTGCCGGGCAAGAAGAAGAAGAAGGCCAAGAAGGCCAAGAAGGCGAAACCGTGGCAGGGCTACCTGTGGACGGTCGCGAAGGTGAAGGCGTACGACGGCACCGGGCGGCACCGGCCGGAGTTCGACCTGAAGCCTGGCCAGCGGATCTACGGCAAGGTCAACAAGAAGAAGTTCAACGACGGCCGCTACTTCCAGTGGCATGAGCAGCCGCACGCGATCTACTACCCGCTCGACGCTGGCGGCTTCAGCCACAAGAAGGGCGGCAAGCCGATCGGCCCGGGCAAGGCGAAGCCGAAGGCCAGGAGTCAGAAGGCCAAGACGTACAAGGTGAGGCGCGGCGACACGCTCAGCAAGATTGCGGCGAAGTACCACACGACGGTCGCACGGCTTGCGAAGGCCAACGGGATCAAGAACGTCAACTTGATCTACGTCGGCCAGCGGCTCGTCATCAAGTGAGGAGGACACCGGAATGCACGAAGTCGTAACCCAGCTGCTCGGCGTAGTCTCCGTACTCGCCCCGCTGGTGGCCGGGGGTGCCCTGGTCCCTTTCGTCGTGTCCCTGATTACGCAGTCGCACTGGTCCGCGAAGGTGAAGCAGGTCCTGATGATCGCCGTCTCCGCGATCGTTGCGACCATCCTCTACCTGAACGACAACGGGTGGTACTTCACTTCCGCGGCTGACGTGCTGGCCGCTGTGATCGCGGTCGTGACGGCTGCGCAGACGACCTACCACGGGCTGTGGAAGAAGTCGGGTCTCACCGATGCGGTATCGAAGCTGACCGACCGCACCACGGCCACTGAGGAGGACATTCTGCACCCGGCGGTGATCCCGGCCGGTGTAACCCCGATGCTGCCCGAGGCTAACGGCGGCGTCGACGCGGACATGCTGGTCGATGCGGCCCCGCGACACGCTGCCGACCCAGAGCCTGAGGGCCAGGTGACGGCGGCGCAAGTGAAGCGTCTGCCTGACGGTCCTTTCTTCGGTTGATACGCGAAACGCCCCGTTTCCGCTTAGCTGCGGAGCGGGGCGTTTTTCGCGTTTCTTAGGGGTCAGATCCCCCACGGCCGGTACACCTTGCGGCGGGCGGCTCTCTCCTCCTCGGTGATGTTCATCCGCTTGTAGACCTTCACGCCGATGATGATCCACCCGAGGACCGGGATGCAAAGCAGCGCGAGCCCGATCAGGCCGAGCGACACCGCGGCCTTGAATGCCCGCCACGGCCAGACGCCGAACGGGATTGCGATGCAGTACTGGAAGAACCACAGCAGGCTCAGGCCGGTGTACTTGGCGACGGCGAGGCCGACGCGGGCGGCGGTTTGTGCGGTGGGGTTCTGAAGGTTGACGTTCACTGGTCCTTTCCTCCGAGGGTCGACTACTAGGGCACTGGCGCTCGGCAACCTGTGTGTTTCGGCTGCCTCAAGACCAGGCGTTGTAGCCCGTCAGGTAATAGATGTTGGCCGGATCGGCGACCACCAGCCCGGCCAGCGAGCGGGCGGCCAACTGCTGCCGGACGCGGGCCAGCCGGTCGGCGTACTCATCTGCTTCGGGCAGCCCGGCGGGAGGCCCCGGTGGCACCGGCCCGGTGGACCCGGGCACGACACCCGCATCGCGTGCAGCTTCCGCCGGGATCAAGAGGCACTCCCGACCAGACCGTGACCGGCGGAGAACAGGCGTTGCCCGGATCCCACCGGCGTTCGCCCGATCAACCGCAGCAGCGCCCACATCGTCGCCTGGTTTGCGGTGATCACCGGCTTTCCGATCACCGTCTCCACACGGGAGATCAGGTCATAGGTGACCACGTTGGTGCAGGCGACCAACAGGCCGTCGGCCTCCGGCCGGTCGGCAGACAGCAGCAGGTTCCAGATGGTGTCGGGGTCGACCCGCCAGATCTCCGTGGTCAGCCCCAGACAGGTCGCGCCGACGACCGTGACCCCGGCCTCCCGGAGGTAGGCCACGAACACGTCGGAGACTCGCTGCTCGTACGGGTCGGCAACCGCGACGGCGGTCAGCCCGAGCGCGGCGGCCGCAGCAACCATTGCCCCGCTCGTGGTGACCGCCGGACGGCCGGTCGCGGTGGTGATGGCGTCGGTGATCGCATGCTCGCCCGCCACGCCGTAGATGAAGCTCCCCGAGGTGCAGCCGTAGGCGTACGCCAGCGGTTCGACCGCGACCAGGTCGGTCGCGACCCGGGCGATCATCTCCGGATCCCCGAGGTCCTCGACCAGCTCGGTGGTCACCGCCAGCGGTGAGTACGGAGTCCGGGTCAACAGCAGCGTCACATCGTCCGGCGTCCACCGCCACAGCTCCCGATCGAGTGCCATGTCGTGCGGCACCACGATTCCCACCGAGTCCATTCAAGGAGTGTGCATCCTCGGGTCGATTGTTGACAATCCTGCACGTGACACTAGTGTCCCGATCGTGTTACATCCCCGGATCGCCGTGCTCGGTCGCGATCAGCACGACCGGCCGCCCGGACTGGACGCCCTGCCCGCGGACATCGTCTACACCGACGCCGCGGGCCTCCCGGCGGCGATCCCCGGATGCGAGGTGCTGCTGCTGTGGGACTTCTTCTCCCCCGCACTGCGCTCGGCCTGGCCGTTCGCCGACCGGCTCCGCTGGATCCACGTGGCCGCCGCAGGGGTGGACGCGATGCTCTTCGACGAACTCGTCGCCTCCGATGTCGTGGTGACCAATGCGCGCGGCATCTTCGACCGACCGATCGCCGAGTACGTCCTGGCGGCGATCCTCGCCCAGGCCAAGCAGCTGCACCTCAGCCGCGATCTGCAGCGGCGGCGGACCTGGCAACACCGCCAGACCCGGTCCGTCGCCGGCCAGCAGGTCCTGATCATCGGCACCGGAGGGATCGGCCGGGCGACGGCCAGACTGCTCCGGGCGGTCGGCATGCGGGTCCGCGGCGCCGGTCGGCGTCCGATCGCCGACGACCCCGACCTGGGCACGGTCGTTCCCAGTTCCGACCTCATCGGCCATGTGGGCGACGTCGACCATCTGGTGATGGCGGCTCCGCTGACCAGGCAGACGACCGGGATGATCAACGCCGAGGTGCTGGCCGCGCTGAGGCCCGGCGCACATCTGATCAACATCGGACGCGGCCCGCAGGTCGACGAGTCGGCCCTGCTCGACGCACTCGACTCGGGACGCGGAATCACTGCGACCCTTGACGTTTTCGCCACCGAGCCGCTCCCGGAGGATCATCCGTTCTGGGGCCGTGACGACGTGATCGTCAGCCCTCATCTGGCCGGGGACACCGATGGCTGGCGTGATCGGCTGGCGGCCCAGTTCGTCGAGCTCGCGGGTCGGTGGCTGGACGGTCGGCCGCTGGTCAATATCGTCGACAAGGAACGGGGCTATTCCCGTTCCGATCCGCAGGCAACGGCGCACCAGGAGGAGGTTCGGTGAGTCATCCCCCCATGATCACTGCGACGGAACTGATCGACGGCTACCGCAGGCGGACGATCTCTCCGGTCGAGGCGACCGAGGCTGCACTGGCTGCGATCAGCCGCTACAACCCGACGGTGAACGCGTTCGTCCTGGTCGATCCCGACGGCGCGCTCGCCTCGGCCGAGGCCGCGCAGCGACGGTGGGCCGCCGGTCGGCCGCTCGGGCCGCTGGACGGGGTGCCGATGTCGATCAAGGACATCTTCCTCACCTCCCGGTGGCCGACCCTGCGCGGCAGCCGGCTGATCGACGAGGCCGGCCCGTGGCGCGAGGACGCGCCCGCCGTCGCGCGGTTGCGGGAATCCGGTGCGGTCTTCCTCGGAAAGACGACCACGCCGGAATTCGCCTGGAAGGGCGTCACCGACTCGCCCCGGTACGGCGCCACCGGCAACCCGTGGGATCCCGGCCGCCATGCCGGCGGCTCCAGCGGAGGCTCGGCGGCCGCGGTCGGCCTCGGCATGGGTCCGGTCTCGGTCGGCACCGATGGAGGCGGTTCGGTCCGGATTCCGGCGGCCTTCACCGGCACCACCGCGCTGAAACCGACCTACGGCCTGGTCCCGCTGTATCCGCCGAGCCCGTTCGGCACGCTGAGCCACGCCGGCCCGATGACCCGTACGGTGGCCGACGCCGCCCTGCTGATGGACGTGATCACCGGCTTCGACAACCGGGACTGGTCGGCGATGCCGACCCCACAGGGGTCGTTCACCTCCGGCCTGTCCGATCCGATCGCCGGCATGCGGATCGCGTTCTCCCCCACCCTCGGGTACGGCACCAACGACACCTCGGTGGAGGACGCCGTTCGCGCCGCTGTCGAGGTGCTGGCCGATGCCGGGGCGCAGGTCACCGAGACCGATCCCAAGATCACCGAACCGTTGGAGGCGTTCCATGTCCTCTGGTTCGCCGCCGCGGCGAAGGTGCTGCAAGGTCATGATCAACACCTGCACCTGGTCGATCCCGGGCTGGTGGAGATCGCCGAACAGGGCCGGAGGCTGACCGCCGCGCAGTATCTGGACGCCACGGCCGTACGGATGGATCTGGGGATCACTATGGGTCGGTTCCACGCCGACTACGACGTGCTGATCACGCCGACCATGCCGATCCCTGCCTTCGCCACCGATCTCCAGGCACCCGAGGGATGGCACTCCTCGCTGTGGACGACCTGGACGCCGTACACCTATCCGTTCAACATGACCCAACAACCTGCCCTGAGCGTGCCCTGCGGCTTCAGCGCCGACGGGCTGCCGGTCGGTCTGCAGATCATCGGACCGCGGCACGCCGACCGTACCGTGCTCCGCGTCGGGCAGGCCTTCCAGAACCGCACCGATTGGCACGCCCGCGTGCCGGACCTGGTGAATCAGCTCGCCCGATCAGAGTCGAAAGGTTGATCATGCCCCGCTTCCTCCGTGTCACCCTCGAGTCCCGCAACGTCAGCTGCCGGGCCAGGCTGCTCGACGACGAGGCTCCGCGGACCGCCGATGCCGTCTGGCGGGCGTTGCCGCTGTCCGGTCAGGTCTTCCACGGCAAGTACGCACGCAACGAGATCTACAATCTCGTTCCGGCGTTCGCCACAACCGAACCGGGCAAGGAGAACACCACGGTGACCCCGATCCCGGGTGATCTGTGCTATTTCGCCTTCGATGCCGACGATCTGGCGACGCCGTCGCACGGCTACGGCACCGACGAAGGCCCGAGGGACCTGACCAAGATCATCGATCTGGCGGTCTTCTACGGACGGAACAACCTGCTGTTGAACGGCGACCGGGGCTGGGTCCCGGGCAATGTGTACGGGACCATCGTGGAGGGCCTCGACGAGTTTGCCGCCGCCTGCAACGACATCTGGATGAGCGGGGCCCGGGGAGAGACTCTCACTTATGCCCGCGACGAGTAGCGGTTCGCTCGTTACTCTTGCGTCGTGACGGCAACAAACACCGCCGGTGGCAGCGCTGCCAACAACCGGCGACCGACGATGAAGATGGTGGCCGAACGCGCCGGGGTCTCGGTGGCCACCGTGTCGTTCGTACTGTCCGGCAGACCGAGCGGCCGGATCGCCGCCTCGGAGTCGACCGCAGAACGCGTCCGGGCCGCCGCCGCAGCCCTCGGCTACCGGCCCAATCAGGCCGCGCGCGCCATCCGGACCGGCCGGTCGGGGCTGGTGCTGCTGTCACTGACCCAACTCTCCGACCCCTGGTGCCAGTCGTTGAGCGCGGCGGTCAACGACGCAACGACCGGGCTGCATCTGCAGCCGCTCATCCTGGCCGACGGCGACTGGGGCGAGGTACTGGACGGGCAGCCCGTGGACGCCGCCTTCATCGACGGCGCGGAGACCGACGACCTGGCACGGATCCGCAGCCTTGTCGACCGCGGCCTGAAGCTGATCGTCTTCTCCGACACGCTGGAGCCCGACGGGTTCGACGTGATCCGCAGCGAACAACGGCCCGGCTGCGAACTGGCCATCGCGCACCTGGTCGAGCGGCACACGCGGATCGGTTGCCTGGCCGGCAGCAATCCCAACCGTCCGGGATGGCATCGGGAGCAGGCGTACGTCGAAGGACTGGCGAAGGCCGGTCTCGAGCAGCGCGCGGGCGACCTGCAGCGGTACACCCGTGACCAGGTCGGGGCGTACGAGGCGTCGCTGCGACTGTTGGACCGCGACGACCCACCGACCGCGATCTTCTGTTCCTCGGACTTCGCCGCGATCACGGCGGTCAATGTCGCCGTCCGGCTGGGCATCTCCGTGCCGGACGAGTTGGAGGTGATCGGCGTCGGCAATACGGCTGAAGGTGCGCAGATGCACCCGTCGCTGAGTTCTGTCGGGCCCGCCGACCTCTTCACCAAGGTGGCCGAGTTGATCATCGACGTCGCGCAGAGCGACGGGCGCCGTCGTCCGACCCGCTGGGACTTCCCCTGGCAGTTGTACCTGCGGGAGACCAGCCGGTCCGAGGAGTTGGTCAGGACCGTCTGACCCGCCGGCGCCCCACCGGTGGACGGCCGGCCGGCGGGCGAAGCCAACCGATTAACTGAATCGTTACCGGAATGCTTGCCGACGCCGTCTCCGATGGCCTAGCGTCCACAGTGAGTCGCATTGCCACCACTCGCCGAGGAGATATTCCAGCGCATGTCTGCCAAACCACTCACCACGCCCGATCTTGATCGACTGCGGAAGGAGTTCAGTGCAGATGCCACGGCGAAGCTGCTGCAGAACGCGCTGACCGCGGCCGAGCTGAAGGACGTCGCCCTCGACCGCGAGGTGTTGACCTCGATCGACACGACGATGTCGCATCGGCTCGACGACTGGTCGGCCACGAATCAGAAGCAGAGCGGACGATGTTGGCTGTTCGCCGGGCTGAACCTGTTGCGGGCCGGCACCGCCAAGGAGCTCGGTGTCAAGGACTTCGAGTTCAGCCAGAACCATGCGATGTTCTTCGACAAGATCGAACGGGCCAACTACTTCCTGCAGTCGGTCATCGATCTCGCGGATCGCCAGACCGATGACCGGGCGCTGGCGACGCTGCTCGCGGACTGCATGAGCGACGGCGGGCAGTGGAACATGTTCGCCGCAGTGATCGCCAAGCACGGCCTGGTGCCCAAGTCGGCCATGCCGGAAACGATCAGCTCCTCGGGCACCCGCCAGATGAACTCGTCGTTGCGCAAGATCCTGCACACGGCCGCGCGGGACATCCGGGTCGCAGCCGATCCGGATGCGCGTTCGGAGATCGCCGAGACCACCTTGAGCACTGTCTGGCGGGCCCTGTGCATGCACCTGGGCACGCCGCCCACCAAGTTCTTCTGGCAATGGACCGACGCCGACAAGCAGTTCCACAGGGACGGATGGCTGACGCCGCAGGAGTTCCGTGACAAGTACCTGACGATCAATCCCGACGACTACGTCTGCCTGGTGCACGATCCGCGCAATCCGGTCAACCGCACCTACACCGTCGAACTGCTCGGCAACGTGGTGGACGCGCCGCAGGTGGTCTATCTCAACGTCGACATCGATCTGATGAAGAAGCTGACCGCCGAGATGATCATCGACGGCTCACCGGTGTGGTTCGGCTGTGATGTCGGCCAGATGATGGACCGCGAACGCGGCTTCTGGGATGCCCGGCTGCTGGACCTGGAGGGCGTGTACAACACGCGGCTGACGCTGGACAAGGCTGCCCGGCTGGAATACCACGAGACGATGATGACCCACGCCATGCTGTTCACCGGTGTTGATCTTGTCGACGACACACCGCGCAAGTGGCGGGTGGAGAACTCCTGGGGCGACGAGAACGCCGAGAAGGGTTTCTTCACGATGAACGACTCGTGGTACTCCGAGTACGTCTTCGAGATCGCGGCGCCCAGGGCGAGTCTGCCGCCCGAGGTGCTCGCCGCCCTCGACACCGAGCCGGTCGTGCTGCCGGCCTGGGACCCGATGGGCGCCCTCGCCGGCCGCTGAACCCGCCGAGGGGTCAGTAAATCCCTCATCTGTGCCGTGTGTCGTGCCCGAGGTGGTGGGTACGGCACCGGCATGGCTAAGGCACTCACGATCAGCACGAACTACGGCGTCGAGCAGGACGAGTTGGTGGTCCCGGTCGAGGAGTTGACCGGCCGCGGTGTCCAGGTGACCGTGGCAGCTCCCTCCAAGGAGCCGATCCAGACCCTGGTCGGCGACAAGGATCCCGGCAGGACGGTCGACGCGGACGCTTCCTTCGACGAGGTTGATCCGAGCGACTATGACGTCCTGATCGTCCCCGGTGGCACTCTGAACGCCGACTCGCTGCGGCTGGACGACACGGCGCTGGCGATCATCAAGAGCTTCACCGCGACCGGGCGCCCGGTGGCGGCGATCTGCCACGGCCCGTGGGCAGTGCTCGAGGCCGGCGGCGTACAGGACAAGTCGCTGACCTCCTACGCCTCACTGCAGACTGACATCCGCAACGCCGGCGGCTCCTGGACCGACCAGCCGGTGGTGGTCGACAACACCGGCGGTTACACCCTGATCACGTCGCGGAATCCTGACGATCTGAAGGACTTCGTCGGAGCTATCGCCGACGCACTCGACCTGTCCTGACCACGTCGGCGCCCGGCCGGTCAGCGCTCGCTGGCCGGAAGTTCCAGAGCTTCCCAGACCGCCCGCCAGATCGTTTTGCAGTCGATCCCCGCGGCCATCGCCTCCTCGACCGTCCGGCCGCCGAGCGCCGCGAGATTGTGCTGGCTGGCCCAGACCTGGCTGTATGTCGGGCCAAGATGGGTGCGCATCCGCTGCCAGAACTCCGTCTCACGCATGATGCAGACCAGCCTACGTGGACCGTACGCCCCGATCGGGGCCGGGCCGTCCGCCCTCATCCCGGGCATCGTCGGCCTCGATCAGGTCGAGATCGCGGACGCAGAAGCCGTGGTGCTCGAAGGTCTCGGTGACCACCGTGCCGAGGCATTGCCGCACTGAGCGGCCCCGGGCGTAGGGCGGCCAGACGTCGTCGTCGGGCACCGCGGCCGTTGCTGCGAGCTCTTCCGACGTGGCCCCGTCGAGCCAGGCAGTCAGTTCGGCGGTCTGGGCGTCCCGCACAGCCACGATCTCGTCGAGGGTCGGATCCAGCGACAGGTCGAGGCCGTGTGCCTCACGGTAGGGCTCGACGTTCGGCCCGATGCCCATCGGTGTGAACAGCTCGGTCGATCCCAGGCAGCAGCGGCGGAACCAGGAATCATGGACGAACACCAGGTGGCGCAGGGTCTGTGCGGCGGACCACTCGCCGTTCACGGCCCGGTGTTCGATGCCCGGCCGTCGACGCAGCCGATCGATCGCGCCGGCCCAGGCGCCGCGAAGCTGGCGCCAGGCCTCGCGGAGATCGGCCGGGTCCTCGGAACGGATTAACACCCTGACCGGGTGACGCCGATCGAGTTCGGCCTCGACGTATTCGGTGACCTCGACGCCGTTCACGACGAGGTTGGCGACCAGGCCGTCGATCACCGCATACTGCATCACCACCCCGATCAGACGGGCCCCGGTCAGGTCACACTCCCGGAACTCCGCATCGTGCATGTCCTCATCGACGTACCGCGTCATGGTCTGCAGGCTAGATGCTTGTTCAGACATCCGGCCGGCCACCAAGACGTGCCGGCTACCA
>Ga0164243_10011966_pt1 | contig 12332 bp, 11 predicted proteins | sample OricompcompostOP_FD_108781 | JGI IMG/M metagenome (GOLD analysis project Ga0164243, IMG submission 108781) | Organic Plus compost microbial communities from Emeryville, California, USA - Original compost - Organic plus compost (OP) | ecosystem: Engineered > Solid waste > Mixed feedstock >...
CGGCCCGCCGGCCCGCCGCCCCGAACAGCGGCTCGACGGCCGACCCGGCGAGGTCCGTTCCTGGGACCGCCGCTGCCGCGACGACCGCGACGACGACCGCGGTCTCGCCCGACCTCACGGCGCCCGGCCGCGAGCCCGTGGCGCCCGTCGGCGTCCTGCGGCGCCTGCGGCTCGCCACGCCCGCCGGCCCGCTGACCGTCCTGGCCGACGCCGACGGCGTCGTCCGCGCCAGCGGCTTCGCCGCCGACGACGCCGACCTGCTGGCGCTGCTCCCCACGGCGGCCCGGCCGTCGACGATCGAGGACGGGCAGGACGGGGACCCGGCGCTCGCCGGGATCGCCGCCGCCGTCGGCGCCTACGTCGACGGTCGGCTCGACGCGCTCGACGCGATCCCCGTTCACCAGGCCGAGCCACCGGCGACCGCCGCGCTGCGCCGCGAGCTGCGCGCCGTCGCGCCCGGCCGCCCCTGCAGCTACCGCGAGCTGGCCGAGCGGGCCGGCCTGCCGCGCGGATCGCGCGCAGCCGGCCAGGCGTGCGCCCGCAACGCGGTCGCGCCGTTCGTCCCGTGCCACCGCGTCCTGCGCAGCGACGGGGCCCTCGGCGGCTACCGCTGGGGCCTCGAGGTCAAGCGCCGCCTGCTCGACCACGAGGCGCGCCACGCCGGCTGACCCGGTCGTTGCGTCGTCCACGAGGTTCCCGATGGCACCGTGCAGGTGCCATCGGGAGCTCGCCCGCGATCAGGCCGGGGCGGTGACGAGGGTCGCGCCGGCGGTGCGCAGCTCGTCGAGGGCGCGATCGCCGTCGCCGGGGTGGACGTCGACCGGGGCGACGCCGTCGGTGGCCACCGCCACGGCGAGGCCTCCGTCGAGCGCGTCCAGCGCGGTCGCCCGGACGCAGTAGTCGGTCGCCAGGCCGCAGACGACGGCCCGCTCGACCCCGGCGGCGCGCAGCCGCTCCAGCAGGCCGGTGCCGTCGAAGGCCGAGTAGGCGTCGACGTCGCTCGTCGTCGCCTTGTCGAGCACCGTCGCGTCGGCCAGGTCCAGCGAGGGGTGGATCTCGGCGCCGTGCGTCCCGGCGACGCAGTGCGGCGGCCACGGGCCGCCCCGCGCCCCGAACGACACGTGGTCGGGCGGATGCCAGTCGCGGGACGCCACGATCGTCGCCCCGCCCTCGCGGGCGGCGCGCAGCAGCCGCCCGATCGGCTCGAGCACCCGGTCGCCGTCCGGCACCCCCAGCGCCCCGCCCGGCAGGAAGTCGTGCTGGACGTCGACGACGACCAGCGCGTCGCGCGGGCCGAGCGACGCCGGGTGGGAGAGCTCCTGGCGCAGCTCCAGCAGCGGCGCCGAGCGGCGCGGGCGGGCGATCCGGGACGTCGACACGAGCGCGCGCTCCTCCTCCGCCCGTCGGCGGGCGGCCTCCAGGTCCAGCGCCCCCGGCACGAGGCGCCCCTCCCGCACCACCGGCCGCATCAGCGCCGTCCCGGGACGGGCCTCGTGCGCCAGGTGGATCAGGTGCTCGACCGTCCCGTCGGCGACGGTCCGCGCCACGCCGTGCAGCCCGGGATCGGTCTCCTTCCCGGGCGAGCGCTTCATCACCCAGCGCCGGGCGGGATCGGGCTCGTCGAGCTGGGCGCAGAGCTTGTAGACGCCGCCGAGCGGCTCGCCGGCCCGCAGCCGCGTCCCGACCCCGAACGCGTCGACCGGCGCGCCGTCGGCGAGCAGCGCGGCGATCGCGGGCGCGTCGAGGTCGCCCGAGAGCAGGATCCGCGCGTCGGGCATCCCGGCGGCGTCCAGCTGCGCCCGGGCGCGCGCGGCCTCGCGGCCGAGGTCGCCGGAGTCGATCCGGATCCCGTGCAGCGGCACGCCGGTCTCGCGCGCGGCCGCGATCGCCCGCGCCACGCCCCGCTCGACGTCGTAGGTGTCGACGAGCAGCGACGTGCCGTCGGGATGGTCGCGCAGCGCCTCCGCGAACGCCTCCTGCTCGCGGTCCTCGCCCCGGGCCATGATCGCGTGGTGGGCCATCGTGCCGACCGTCGGCACGCCGTGCCGCAGGCCCGCCTCGGGCAGCGCGGTCCCGGCGAAGCCCGCCAGCCACGCCGCCCGGGCCGTCGCCGTCCCCGCCTCCGGCCCGTCGAGCCGCCGCAGCGAGAAGTCGTGGACCGGCCGCCCGTCGGCGGCGAGCACGATCTCGGTCGCCGTGGTCGCGATCCGCGAGCCGTAGTTCACCGCCGCCAGCACCGCCGGCTCGACGATCGCGGCCTCGACCCGGGGCGCCGTGATCCGCAGCAGCGGCACGCCGGCCGGGACGCAGGTCCCCTCCGGCAGCGCCCAGGCGGTCCCGGTGAAGCGCAGTCCGGTCAGGCGCTCCAGCAGCGCGGGGGAGAGGCGCCCGTCCCGCGCGAGCCAGTCGAGCTCCTCCGGCTCCGCGCGCAGGCCCAGCAGGACCTCCACGGCCTCCAGGACGCCGGCGACCATCATCCACGGCCGGTCGCCGGGCAGCCGGCGGACCACGACCTCGAACGACGCGAGGTCGTCGCGCCCGTGGCGGACGAAGCCGTCGGCCATCGTCAGCGTGTAGAGGTCGGTCCGCAGGACGGTCATCGCTGGAGGCGGGTCGCCGCTCGTCCGCTACCCTTGGCGCGAGAAGGGCAGTATCCCGCAAGCGACGTCGCCGTCAGTCCGGTCCTCCCAGGGGGCCCGGTGCGTCCGCCCTCGGTGGGTGGGAGAGACCTTCGGCCCCATCCCCCTGCCGGAGTCGCTTCTGCCATGACCCTCACCCTGCTCGCCTCGTCCTCCAGCGAGAGCACCGGCTCGGAGGTCTCGCCTCTCGTCTGGATCGCGTTCACCGCGTTCATCGTGGCGATGCTGATCCTCGACCTCGTCGTCCACCGTCACAGCGAGGGCGACAGCGACGCGGACTCGCACGTCCCGCCCTTCCGCCAGAGCGTCATCTGGTCGATCGGCTGGACGGTGCTGGCGCTCGCCTTCACCGCGGTGGTGCCGCTGGTGCACGACGGGTTCGGCGGCAAGCAGGCCAGCGAGTTCCTGACCGGCTACGTGATCGAGCGGAGCCTCTCGCTCGACAACCTCTTCGTCTTCACGATCCTCTTCGGCTTCTTCAGCGTGCCGCTGTACGCGCAGCGGAAGGTGCTCTTCTACGGGATCATCGGCGCGATCGTCCTGCGGGCGATCTTCATCCTCGTCGGCGGCGCGCTGCTGAACGCGTTCCACTGGATGATCTACGTCTTCGGCGCGTTCCTCGTGATCACCGCGATCCGGATGGCGACCCACTCCGACGAGGAGGTCCATCCCGAGAGCAATCCGATCCTGAAGCTGATCCGGCGCGTCGTGCCGATGAGCGACAGCTACGACGGCTCGCGGATCTTCACCCGCGAGAACGGCAAGCGGATCGGCACCCCGATGCTCGCCGCCCTGGCGATGGTCGCGACCTTCGACGTGATCTTCGCGATCGACTCGATCCCGGCGATCTTCGCCGTGACGCGCGAGACGTTCATCGTCTTCGCCGCCAACGCCTTCGCGCTGCTGGGCCTGACGTCCCTCTTCTTCCTGATCGCCGGGCTGCTGGAGCGCTTCCACTACCTGCACTACGGCCTGGCGTTCATCCTCGGCTTCGTCGGCATCAAGATGCTGCTGGCGGACGTCTACCACATGCCGATCGGCATCTCGCTCGGGGTGATCGTCGGCACGCTGCTCGTCGCGGCCTGGGCGTCGCGCCGGTGGCCGAAGGACGAGGGCCACGGCCAGGGCGGCGAGGGGCCGCCCCCGCCGGCGACCGGCTCGACGCCGACCGCCCGCGCCGTGCAGTAGGTCGGGGGCGACCGACCGCGCCGTTCGGGCGGAGACGGCGGCGGTCCCGGCCCGCAGGCGTGCGGGCCGGCGTGACGCCCCGCCCGCGGCGCTGGGATGCTTCCGGGCGCCGTGACCGAGCCCCTCGTCTCCGTCGTCGTCCCCACGCGGGACCGCCCCGAGCGGCTGCGGCGGCTGCTGGACGGCCTCCGGCGGCAGACCCTCGGGGAGGCGCGGTTCGAGGTCCTCGTCTGCGACGACGCCTCCGGCGCGCCCGGCGTCGCCGACGTCCTCGCGGCGGCCGGCGAGCACCTCGACCTGCGCGTCCTGCGCCACGACGCGCCGCGCGGCCCGGCGGTCGCCCGCAACACCGCCTGGCGGCGGGCGCGCGGACGGCTGGTGGCGTTCGTCGACGACGACTGCGTGCCCGAGCCGCGCTGGCTGGAGGCCCTGGTCGACGCCTGGGAGCGCGGCGCCGGGGCCGGCGCCGCCGTCGTCCAGGGCCGGGTCGAGCCGGACCCCGCCGAGTACCCGGCGACGTTCGGGCCGTTCTCCACCACGCTCTGGGTGAAGGAGGCCGGCCCGCGGTTCGAGACCGCCAACGTCGCCTACCCGCGCGAGCTGCTCGAGCGCCTGGGCGGCTTCGACGAGGCGCTCGTGATCGCGGGGGAGGACACCGACCTCGGCTGGCGCGCGATCGAGGCCGGGGCGACCGTGGTCTGGGCGGGCGACGCGCTCGTCCACCACGGCGTGATCGACCAGGGTCCGTGGGGCCGGCTGGCCAAGGGCTGGCGCTGGCGCTACGTCCCGGCCGTCTTCGCGCGCCACCCGGGCCTGCGCCGCGAGCTGATCGCCGGCGTGTTCTGGTCGCCGTGGCACTGGTGGCTCTTCCGGGCGCTCGCGGCGCTGCTGCTGCGCCCCCGTCCGCCGGTCCGCGCGGCCCGCCCGTCGGGCCTGCGCGGCCCGCGCCGCGGCCCGGGCTGGGCGCTCGTGCGGTGGTGGCTGGCGCTGCCGTACGTGCTGCGGCTGGTCGACTACCGCACCGGGCCGCTGCTGGCGCCCTACCGCCTGGCCTGCGACCTGGTCGAGGTCGCCGCGATCGGCGCCGGCGCCGTCCGCCACCGCGTCCCGATGATCTGAACCGCCCGAGCGTGGCGGGTTCTCCTCACCCCCTGAGGGCAACCCGCCACGCTCGGTCGCGGCCCAAGACGGTCGAGCGGGGCTACGCTGGGTCGATGGCCGTCGAGGATCCGCTGGAGCGGCGCGGGATCGCGCTCATCCGGGCCGACAACCCCGGGCCGAAGACGCTCACCGGGACCAACACCTGGCTCGTCCTCGGCGACGACGGGACCTGGGTCGTGGACCCCGGGCCGGACCTCGAGCCACACCTGGACGCGGTCGCCGAGACGGTCGCGCGGCGCGGCGGCCTGGCGGGGATCGCGCTGACCCACGGCCACGCCGACCACGCCGACGGGATCCCGGGCCTGCTCGACCGGGTCGGGCCGGCGCCGATCCTGTCGAAGACCGGGCACCTGCCCGCGGGCGCCCCGTCCGGGACCCGGGCCGTGCCCGTCGCCGAGGGCTCCGCGGCGGGGCCGTTCGCCGTCGTCGAGACCCCGGGGCACGCCGCCGACCACGTGGCGTTCCTCGCCGGCGACGCGCTCTTCGCCGGCGACGCCGTGCTGGGCACCGGCAGCGTCCTGCTCGTCCCGCACCCCGGGGCGCTGGCCGGCTACCTCGCCGCGCTGGAGCGGCTCAAGACCCACGACCCGGCGGTCCTGCTGCCCGGCCACGGGCCCGTCGTCGACGACCCGCTGGCGAAGCTCGACGAGTACGTCGCCCACCGCCTCGACCGCGAGCGGCGGCTGGTGGCGGCGCTCGCGGACGGCCTGCGGACCGCCGACGAGCTGCTCGACCGCGTCTGGGACGACGCCCCGGGCGTCCTGCGCCTCGCCGCCGCCGTCACGCTGCGGGCGCACCTCGACAAGCTCGCCGACGAGGACCGCCTCCCCGACGGCGTCGAGCTGCAGGACTTCTCCGGCTTCGACGGCCTCTGACCCGCCGAGCCGGCGGCCGGCCGTTGGACAGGCCGTCTGGACGTCCTGGCCGCGTTCCTACCGCGAGTCGCAGCGAGTAGCCTGGCCTGATCCCGAATCCGGCCGCGGAAGGCCCGCGGCCGAGCCCGTCATCCACGCAGGAGCACCCATGACCGGAGTCGTCATCGCCTCCGCCGCTCGCACCGCGATCGGCAGCTACGGCAAGTCGCTCAAGGACGTGCCGGCCACCGAGCTCGGCATCACCGCCGCCAAGGCGGCGATCGAGCGCGCCGGGCTGCGGCCGGAGCAGATCGAGCACACCGTCTTCGGCAACGTCATCCACTCGAGCACCGACGACATGTACATGTCGCGCGTCGTCAGCATCGGCGCCGGCGTGCCGAAGGAGGCGCCGTCGCTGACGGTCAACCGCCTCTGCGGATCGGGCGTGCAGTCGATCGTCACCGCGACGATGCACATCCAGACCGGCGACGTCGACGTCGCCCTCGCCGGCGGCGCGGAGTCGATGTCGCAGGCGCCCTACTGGGTCGCCGACGGTCGCTGGGGCGCGAAGATGGGCCCCTCGCAGCTGATCGACCCGGTCGTCGGTGGCCTGACCGATCCGTTCCGCCACATCCACATGGGCGTGACCGCGGAGAACCTCTCGGTCCGCGACACGATCTCCCGCGAGGACCAGGACCTCTTCGCGCTGCGCAGCCACCAGAAGGCCGCCGCCGCCCGGGCCGCCGGCAAGTTCGCCGACGAGATCGCCCCGGTCACGATCAAGACCCGCAAGGGCGAGGTGACCTTCGACACCGACGAGCACATCCGCGAGGACGTCTCGCTCGAGGGGCTGGCGGAGCTCAAGCCCGCCTTCAAGCGCGAGGACGGCACCGTCACCGCCGGCAACGCCTCCGGCCTCAACGACGCCGGCGCCGCCGTCACGCTGCTGCGCGCCGAGAAGGCCGAGCAGCTGGGCATCGCGCCGAAGGCCCGGATCCTCGGCTACGCGATCACCGGCGTCGACCCGAACATCATGGGCATCGGCCCGGTCACGGCGATCCGCAAGGTGCTCGACCGGACCGGCGTCGCGCTCGACGACGTCGCCGTGATCGAGCTCAACGAGGCGTTCGCCGCCCAGTCGCTGGCCGTCACCCGCGAGCTCGGCCTGGCCGACGACGACCCGCGCGTGAACCCGAACGGCGGCGCGATCGCCCTCGGCCACCCGATCGGCGCCTCCGGCACGGCGATCACCGTCAAGGCGATCAGCGAGCTGCACCGCACCGGCGCCCGGTACGGCCTGATCTCGCTCTGCATCGGCGGCGGGCAGGGCATCGCCCTCCTGATCGAGCGGGCCTGACGCCCCACCGGTCGGTGAGGAGGGCGATGCCCCGCCCGCCTCACCGACTGCGCCCGCCCGCCCTCGCCCTCCTGATCGAGCGGGCCTGACGCCCCACCGGTCGGTGAGGAGGGCGATGCCCCGCCCGCCTCGCCGACTGCGCCCGCCCGCCCTCGCCCTCCTGATCGAGCGTCTCTGACCTGATCCGCTTGCGCGGGGATCGCCTCGATGGTCGCCGCGCTGCGAGGCGTGCAGAACGTTCACGTTCCCGTTAGGGTCCGGGTGCGCTCGTCCCTGACCGCGCTGCTGCCGTGCTCTTCTCCACCGCCGACGACGTCCACGAGAGCCTCGGCCGGCTCCTGCAGGAGCTGGCCACCGACCCGGAGCTCTCCAGTCGGCTGACGAGCCTCGACACCGTCCTGCAGCTGCGCTGCCGGCACCCGGACGCGACGGTCACGCTGGTGGCCCGGTCGACCGAGGCGCCGCACGTCGCGATCGGCGAGCCGGACGAGCAGCTGCCGGAGCCCGACGTCGTCCTGACGATGGACGCCGACGTCGCGCACCGGCTCTGGCTCGGGCACCAGAACGTCGCCATCGGGATCGCCCGCGGCTTCATCCAGGCCAAGGGCGACGGGCGCAAGGTCCTCGACCTGCTCGCCCTGACGAACGACATCGTCCCCCGCTACCAGCAGCTCCTGCGGGCGGCCGGACGGGACGACCTCCTCACCGCCGCCGCGGCCTCCTGACGCCGCCGCGCCGGGCGGCCTGCCGACGCTGCCGGCGCCGGGCGGTCGAACGGGCGGCGCCCGCATCCACCGGGTCGGCGACCGGGGATCAGTCGCCTCGCGTCAGCGGCCCGCGCTCGGCTGCCGGCAGGTCGTCGGCGGGGTAGGCGAGACGGATCCCCGAGCGCTCGATCCGCAGCACGGGATCGCCCTCCTCCTCGTCCAGGACCGGCGTCGTCACCGGCAGCGGACGGTCGCGGCAGGCGTCGAGCGCCGCGCCCGCGTCCGGCCACCCCGCGAGCTCCTCGAGCTGGCGCAGCGTCGGGAAGGCGACGGTGATCCGCCGCTCGGCCGACTCGGCCAGCAGCGTCGCGGGCGTCGCCCAGCGGTGGGCGACGATCTCCTCGCCGTCGATCGCCACGACCGGGTCGTCCGCGATCGGCGCCAGGAAGAACGCCGTGTCGAAGCGGATCGGCAGCACGTCCGGCGTGATCCAGCGGTCCAGCGGCACCAGCGTCGCCGGGTCGACCGCCACGCCCATCTCCTCGCGCAGCTCGCGCGCGGCGGCGTGCCGGGGATCGGGATCGGCCTCCTCGATCCGCCCGCCGGGGAAGACCCAGAAGCCGCCCATGAACCGCGCGCGCTCGGTCCGCCGGCCGACGAGGACCTCCAGGCCGCCGTCGCCGTCCCGGATCGGCACGACGGCCGCTGCGGGGCGCGGGGTCACCGGGGCGGGACGGTCGTCGCGGCTGGCCACGACGCCACCGTAGCCGATGACCTCGGGCCCGGGACGCGGCGGGTGCCGCGCCCCGTCCGGCGGCGCTCCCGTCGTATCGTTGCCGCCATGAGCGATGAGGCGCAGTGGATCTGCGAGGCGTGCGGGTTCGTCTACGACCCGGCGGAAGGCGACCCGGACGGGGGCATCCCCCCCGGAACGGCGTTCGAGGACATCCCCGACAGCTGGATCTGCCCGGTCTGCGGGGCCCGCAAGAACGAGTTCACGAAGATGGACTGAGCCTGAAGCGACCGATCCTCGGGTCGACCGCTCATCGGTGACCCAGGCTGAGCCCTCGGGCTCCGACCGTCCCTCCGGTCACGCCGCCGCCGGTCCCGCGCCGCGGCGGTTCCTCCGGCCCCGCACCGGGCCACGATCTACGGCGCGTCGGGCAGCAATGCCGCGTAGTCGATCTTCCACGCGCCGTCGACGCGACGCAGCGGCGGCGCGCCGTCGGGCAGGTCGACCGAGGCCCGGTCGCCGCGCACCGTCACCGCGGCGCCGGCGATCGCCTTCAGCGTCCGGGCCGACGGCGGGTTGGACGCGTTGGCGTTGTTGCCCAGCAGCGTCTCGCAGTCGACGCCGTCGCGGCCGACGCTCGCGGCCAGCCGCTCCAGCCCGACGACGTGGCGGCACGCCGTCCGCACGTCGCGCTCGACCAGCGCCGCCGTGAACGTGCGCAGGGCCCGGCGGACGGCGCGGGCGGTGGCGGCGTCGGCGCGGCGGCCGCCGGCCGTGGACTCGCCCGGCGCTGCGGTCGGCGACGCGGTGACCGCCGTCCGGCCGCTGTCCGGCGCCGGCGCCGGTGCTGCCGAGGGCGTCATCGCCGCGGTGGTCACCCGCTGCTGCGCCACCGTCGTCGGCGTGGTGACGTTCGCCCGGTCGTCGCCGCAGGCCGCGACGCCGAGCGCGACGGCGGCGAGCAGGGGGGCGAGGGAGCGGGAACGGGGCATCGACGATCTCGGCGGGCGGCGGCGGGAGGCGGCGCCGCGATGACGCGACCCAGCGGGGTCGCGGGGTCTCCAGGGTCTATCAGGACCTGCGGAGGTGGCGGGTCGCGGCGACGCCGGCACGGCAGGTGGTGGCTCCGCCCAGCGCGGCCTCCGTGCCGAGGCTCAGCCGCCGATCGGCGGATCCGAGCTCAGTTCCCCTGGCCGGCGCGCCGGGCCGTTCCGGGCCGGTGAAATCCGCCCGCGGGGCGTATTCCCATCAGGACGCGTCGGCGGCCAGCGCCGGGCCCGCCGGCTCCGCGTCGGCGCGGGCGGCGGTGGGGCGGCCCGGCGCGAGCAGGCCGACGACCGCCCCGACCGCGAGCACCGCCGCCGCGACCGGCAGCGCCGCCACCAGGCCGTCGGTGAACGCCTGCGGCGAGCCGTGCGAGCCGTGCGCGGAGAAGATCGTCGCCAGGACCGCGACGCCGAACACGCCGCCGGTCTCGCGCAGCGCGTTCGTCGCGCCCGACGCCTTGCCCGCCAACGCGGTGGGGGCCGAGGCCAGCACCGCGCCGGCGACGGGCGCGAAGACGCACGCCATCCCGACCCCGGCGAGGACGAAGGGCGGCACGAGCGCGCCGTAGGCGACGGTCGTCGTCGTGATCTGCGACAGCCAGAGGATCGCCCCGGCCTGCAGCGTCATCCCGAGCACGAGGATCGGGCGGGCGCCGATCCGGTCGCCGAGGATCCCGGCCACCGGCGCGACGAGCACCGGCATCGCCGTCCAGGGCAGCGTCCGCAGCCCGGCCTCCAGCGGCCCGTAGCCCTGCGCGACCTGGAAGAACTGGCTGAGCAGGAAGATCGCGCCGAACATCCCGAAGAACATCGCGAAGGAGAGGACGTTCGTGGCCGAGAAGCCCGTCGAGCGGAAGAGCGAGAGCGGCAGCATCGGCGCCGCGGCGCGCCGCTCCCAGGCGAGGAACGCCACGAGCAGCGCCAGGCCGGCGGCGAGGGCGACGACGACGGTCGCGGCGTCCCAGCCCAGGGCCTGGCTGCGGACGATCCCGAAGGTCAGGCCGAACAGGCCGAGGGTCGCCAGCAGCACGCCGGGCCGGTCGATCGGCGTGCGCGCGCCGCCGGGACCGAACGACTCGCGCAGCTCCCGCCGGGCGATCGGCAGCAGCGCCAGGCCGATCGGGACGTTGAGCCAGAAGATCCACGACCAGTGCAGGCCCTCGACGACCGCGCCGCCGACGGCCGGGCCGAGGGCGACGCCGAGGCCGCCGATCCCGCCCCAGAGCCCGATCGCCAGCCCGCGCCGCTGCGGCGGGACCGCCTCGGCGAGGAGCGTCAGGGTCAGCGGCGTGACGATCGCGGCGCCGAGCCCCTGCAGGGCGCGGGCGGCGATCAGCGGGCCGATCGAGGAGGAGAGCGCCGCGGCGGCGCTGGCGGCGGTGAACGTCGCCAGCCCGACGAGGAACATCCGCCGCCGGCCGAAGCGGTCGCCGAGGGCGGCGCCGGTCAGCAGGAAGACGGCGAACGCGAGCGTGTAGGCGTTGACGGTCCACTCGAGCGACTCGAGCGAGCCGCCGAGGTCGCGCTGGATCGACGGCAGCGCGACCCCGACGACGAGGTTGTCGAGCGACGTCATGAAGATCGCCAGCGCGACGATCACGACGGTCCGCAGGGGGAACGGGGCGGACGGGGCGGTCATGGTGGGCTCCTGGGAGGGGACGTGGGACGGGACGAAGAGTGTGAGTGCTCACTCTCATCCGTGGCGCGCGACGGGCGGCCTCCGCCGCCCGGTGCGCGCCACGGATGCGCGCGATCAGGTCGAGGCCGCCTCGGCGGTCGGCGGGTCGACGGCGGGAACGGGCGGGAAGCAGTCCTCGCCCTCGCCGAGGTCGCCCTGCCGCAGGACCGCGGCGAACGGCTCGTCGAGCGTCGCGATCCCGGTGGCGGCGAGGACGTTCATCAGCATGCCGTGGGCGAAGAAGCGGCGGATCTCCTCGGGCGAGGCGTCGGTCTCGCGGTGGACCAGCTCGTAGAGACGCCGGAACGACGCCTGCATCGCCGCCCGGACCTCGGGGTCGTTCGGCGAGGCGGCGTGCGCGTGGAGCTGGAGCAGCAGGCGCTCGCGGTCGGCGAGCAGGGCGCCGTACGCCAAGCCCATCGCCAGCAGCACGTCCTCGCCGGCCGCGCGAGCGCGGTCGGCGGCGGCCTTGAACGCGGCGGCGATCGCCTCGTTGCAGCGGCCGACGACGGCGGCCACGAGCTCCTGCTTGGTCGGGAAGAGCCGGAAGAGGTAGGCGTGGGAGATGCCCGCCCGGGCGGCGATCTCCGTGGTCGGGGTCGCGTGCAGGCCCCGCTCGGCCATGAGCTGGGACGCCGCCTCGACGACCTGCTCGCGGCGCTCCTCGGCGGACATGCGGGGCTTCGCGGCCATGAAGAGAGTGTCTACTCACTTCCTTCGGTTGTCAAGGCCTTGCCGCTGGCGTTCACGGCGACGACACGGCGAGCCGCGCCGCGACGCGGCATCCTTCCCGGCGTGGCCGACCCCCGCGCGCGCACGACCGCTCGCCCGTTCGCCGCCGCCGTCGAGGAGGCGTTCGGCGCCGACCTCGTCCTCGGGCTCCGCGAGGCGGTCCGCGCGTTCGCGATCTCGCGGGCGGTGGTCTGGATCGCCGGCCTGCTGACGATCGTCCTCTTCGGCTGGGCCGGA
>Ga0164243_10011968_pt1 | contig 12331 bp, 8 predicted proteins | sample OricompcompostOP_FD_108781 | JGI IMG/M metagenome (GOLD analysis project Ga0164243, IMG submission 108781) | Organic Plus compost microbial communities from Emeryville, California, USA - Original compost - Organic plus compost (OP) | ecosystem: Engineered > Solid waste > Mixed feedstock >...
CCGGGGAAGCCGAACCAGAACGCGTACATAGAATCGTTCAACGGACGACTGCGTGACGAGTGCCTGAACGAACACTGGTTCACGAGCCTCGAGCACGCCCGTGCGGTGATCGAAACCTGGAGACGGGAATACAACGAAGAGAGACCAAAGAAATCACTCGGCGGGCTGACGCCCGCCCAGCACGCAAAGCAGTTGGCCACAAAGGCCGTTACAATCCCGGAAAACTCTAAAGCCGGCCGCTACTGAAAGCGGGGGGACGTCGGACCCGATTCCCGTCTCTGAGGCCTGCAAGCGGTCACCGTCAATTCTCGGTTAAGGTTGGGTTACTACATCAACAAAGAATTGTTGTACACCACTCGGGTGTGGCGCGATCGGATGCAAAGTTCCTCGTTCGGCTCGCCATAGAAGAGGCGATACCCGAGCAATTGCGATAAGGCCGTATCCAGAGACATTCCTGTTTGGGACTAATCTACTTTACCTCGAGAATTACGCGCTTCTGTCCGCGCCGTGCGCGTAGATCTATAGCGGAAGAGAGGCCTCTTCTCTGTCAGTCCAGCCCAGCGCATCAATTCTCACTTCAGCTTACTGAGGATCTGGAGAACCTGGCGGTCGCCCGGCTGTACCGAGACCTATGGATCAAATGTGCACCAACCTTCGCTCCGCGCGTGTCGCAAGCGCGACGAGGACAGTTGGTGTCCCCGCGCACGTTTATTGACTGACGGAAATCTACAACACCACCGTCTCCTACTGAGGGACGGTTGGTTCGGCTCGACGACTCGAGGCGGTACCGATCGAGGATGATCTGGAAACAGGTCAGACGGACCGTCCATTTGACACAGCGACCCAACAGGAATCTATGACACCGCTTCGCGTGTTCAAAGAAATTCGCTTACCAGTCCTAAGCGCCTGGAGGTGTTAAATGAACAAGAACAGCTCGCGAATGTTAGCGACGGCAGGTCTCGCGCTCTCCAGTGTGATCGCACAGGCTGGTCAGGGGCACAATGCTCTGCCTTTCGATATTCAACAGCAGTCGATGGGTAGCGCGTTAAGCCAATTCGCGCACCGAACGGGGCTGCAAGTGCTGTTTCCTGCTGATGCCACAGAAGTCGATGCGCCTCAGATCACGGGAACCCTTACTCCGCAGGCAGCTTTATCGCAGTTGCTCGCCAATACAGATCTTGAGTACGAATTCATCAATCCGAAGACGGTTGCCATTCGCCCGACCCATGGCGCACGCCAGCCGCCCGGCTACAGCTCACTTGCACAGGCTAACGTCTCAGATGCCACAGCTCGTGCGTCAGGCGGTGAGAAGTCAGGCGATATCGGTCGCACGGCGAACGAGCGCGCGCCTGTTGTGGAGGAGGTCGTCGTCACCGGTACGCACATACGCGGTGTTCCGCTGGAGCATTCACCCGTAAAAATATACACGCGGGAAGACATTGATCTGACCGGCGCCCCAACTGTAGAAGAGTTCATCCGAAAGATGCCTGAGAACTTTTCGTCGGTACATGCCGGCACGACCAGTCGCACGCAGAAGACGAGCGGTTTCAATCAGGGTGGCGCGAATGGATTCGATGGCGCGGGCGTAAACCTCCGGGGCATGGGGCCTGGCGCCAGTCTGGTCTTAGTAAACGGCCGTCGTCTGTCATCGGCCGGGAGCTCAGGATCTTTCGTTGATGTTTCCATGATTCCCTTAAGTGCCGTCGAGCGGATAGAAGTATTAACAGATGGAGCATCAGCAGTTTATGGCGCTGATGCTATCGCCGGAGTGGTCAACTTCGTTCTTCGCAAAGATTTCGCCGGTGCGGAGACGACCGTCAGGCAGGGGGGCGCCACAGAAGGTGGGGCAGGGCAGTTCACCGGATCTCAGCTCTTTGGAAAATATTGGCAGACCGGCAATGCCTTGGTGACGTATGAGTACGATCGCCAGGACGGGTTATTGCTGTCTCAACGCAGCTACCTTCCGCAGAAGAACGGCCGGGACATGCTCACACCAGAGCAACGTCGCAACAGCGTATTCTTTAGCGGTCGTCAGGAGCTGTTCGGGCTGAATTTCTCCGGCGACGCGTCATACAGCGACCGTGACTTCATGCACGACGTCTTCTCGGGTGTAGTCCCTACCCATGTCGAAGGAAACGCACGACAACGGAACGCTACGGTTGAAGTTAGCAGAGGGCTGATCCGCGACTGGGTTGGCAAGCTCAGTGCTTCGTACGGTGCCACCGACCAGGATTCCGTTGTTACAACTCCAACTCAATCCGTGACATCCCGCACCGACACGGTCCTGCGGAGCGCGAGCATTCAGGCGGACGGAACAATTGCATCGCTTCACGGTGCGGCGATCAAAGGTGCTGTAGGCGCCGACTTCAGGGCTGAAAGTCTACGTGGCACAGGGCCGGGGGAACTGAAACGTGACATCGCCAGCATATACGCGGAGTTCTCCGCTCCGATTGTGCGCGACAAGCGGTGGGCGCATCGCGTGGAGATATCGCTAGCCGGGCGGTACGACCACTATAGCGATGCGGGATCGTCGAGCAATCCTAAGGTCGGCATTCTCTGGTCTCCGCGGTCCCGCCTCAATTTTCGGGCGACGTATTCGACGTCCTTTCAGCCGCCGCTGCTGGTTCAGCTGGATGCGGTGTCACGTTACGCCGTTACGCCGGTACCCGATCCAACAGCGCCGGGCCGAATGACCGTGACATTGTTCGACCTTTCTGCGGGAAACGCAGATCTGAAGCCAGAGACATCGACGTCCATCACCGCCGGCTTTGACTTCAATGCGGACGTGCTCGCAGGGCTGAAGGTCGGTGCGACGTATTTCAGGACCGACTTCGCTGACCGTATCGCCACACCTCCGATTGTGGGGAGCACGTTTCAGATTTTCTCGCAGCTCGAGACGCTAAGTCCTTTCGTCGAGCGCTCACCGAGTCTGCAGAAGGTGCAGGATATATACGCAACGGGCTTAGTCGCGAATCCTCGGAACCTGCCCGCAGAGGCTGTCCAGGCGATATTTGATGGCCGTCTGGTCAACATTTCGTCGACCAAGCAGTCGGGGGTTGACCTCTTCTTCAAGCAGGAGATCGCTAGCCGCGCGGGCGATTTTGGGTTCAGCTTCAATGGAACGTATTTTTTGGACATGGACTACCGCCCAGTCTGGACCGTGCCGAAGATCGAACTAATGAACGTCGTCGGGGAACCAATGGATTTGCGTTTCACGAGCGGCGTGTCTTGGCGCCGCGCGGGACTAGGCGCCTCGCTGCTCGTGAATTATTCAGATGACTACCGCAATGTACTGATCGCTCCGCCTGGCAAGGTGAAGGCATGGACCACAGTTGATGTGCAGTTCAGTTATGAATCGCGCAGCAGAGCATTCCCGGTGCTCGACGGTTTGAAGGTCACGGTGGACGTAGACAACGTCACCAACGCGCGACCGCCCGAAATTTTCGTCACGCCAGGAACAGGTGTTCTTGACGTTGGGTTCGATCCATTGAACGCTACACCGATTGGAAGGTTCGTCGCGGTTCAACTGCGGAAGTCATGGTAGCCGACTGGTGTAGTAGCGGACAAACCGGCGCAAACTCTCAATTCTCAGTCTGTTCAAAGATGTAAAGGGACCGGAGGATCTCAGGCGTCATGAGAGGGCATGGCGCCGATGTGGTCTCATGTTGGTTACTTAGGATCAGAAGCGCAATGCGCAGCCTCCTCGAGCCTGCATCCGGGCGACCAGAATCGAACACATTGACAGGGTTACGGATCTGTGTGGCGCTGTGGGCACTGATTTGTGCGACGTTGCCGGCGGTTGGAGATGGCGCGAACGCTGCCAAGCGACCATTTACCGTGCGCGATTCTATCGAGTCGACCCGAATTCTTAGCATCTCGGGTCACGCACGGGCTCACAGGAGCGATCCGGTCGCACTGTTCTCTCCTGATGGCAACCACTTTGTGGTTCGAACGCGGCGGGGCGACGTCACCACTGACTCAAATATCGAGCAGATCCTGCTCTGGAACACGCGTGAGATTTTCAGTCGATCAGAAGCGCCGGACCGCAAGCGCGTGAATGTACCCACGGTGCTGGTTGAGAAGAACTTCCACGATGACTGGGGCAGCATTTCCGGGGTGCGATGGCTGGACAATCAAACCCTCGGCTTCATTGCCCAGGGAGACAACGGGCGCCTGCAGGCGTTCGCGGTCAACATTGATAGCAAGGCTTTGACGCAGTTGACGCGTTCGAAGACCGATGTCGTTTCGTTCACGACAGCGGCAGACCGTACCGTCTACTTCGCCAAACAGGAAACAAGCGCGACGGTCCAGATCGTCAACGACCGCCCATTCTTCGAGGTTGCCTTTGCGGACGACCCTCGCGGTGCGGCGATAGAGTTGCTGCATACAAGGAACAATACCGGTGACGCCGTCAGAATCGCGGCACCCGCGATCCGGGTTAATCGAAAAGACATATGGATATCACCGAGCGGACGCTATGCAGTCACACTTGCCCCTTCCACAGATGCGCCAAAAAAGTGGTCCAGGTACAAGGTATTCAGACAGGATCGGAACTACGCGAGTGTAATCAGTTCAGATCCAACTTCATGGCTGTTGAGCTCGAGAGTTCGATACCAGTTGATCGATCTGGAGCGGAATGTGGCCCGGCCGCTGCTGGATGCTCCAGCGGGCTTTCTGACCAATGCCCCTACACCGCCCGCGGTTTTCTGGCTGAAGAACGAACAATCCGTCGTTATATCCAACACGTTCCTTCCGCTTGACGGAAGCCACGATCAGGAGCACAGCGAGGCACCGGCAATTGCGGAAGTCGATCTGCGCTCTGGCTATGCGCAACCGATTGCGTGGATACCGTGGGTTACCGAAAGCGAATGGAAGGCAGGAAAGCGCCCTCAGAATCCCATTCTGGACGTCCGCTGGGACGCAGGAAGGCAGGCGGTCACGCTCGAGCGCCGGCTGGCGCCAAACAGAACTGCCCCGGACACCTACGTGAAGTCGGGATCAAGGTGGGTTCCAGCCGCGCCTCCGATGCGAAATCAATCTCCAACCATCGAAATCCGGCAAGGACTTAACGCTCGGCCGAAGCTGTACATAAGGAGCGCAGCACTGGACGAGTCGCGCGAGTTGTTCGACCCTGCTCCGCAACTCGACACACTCTCATTTGGGCAGGTGGAAGCAATCGCGTGGAAGGACGAATACGGTCGGACTTGGCGGGCCGGGCTCGTGTATCCCGTCGGATACCAAAAGGGTGAGCGATATCCGCTTGTTGTACAGACGCACGGCTTCGACCCTAACGAGTTTCTGATAGATGGCCCGTCGGGAGCTACAACATCCTTCGCGGCGCAGTCTTTTGCCAACGCAGGCATGCTCGTCTTGCAGGTCAACGAGAGCAGGGGCGTGACGAACGATGAATCGGAGTCAGAGCGTGTCGCAGACGGAATTCTCGCAGGGATTCAGATGCTCGCTGACCGGGGTATTGTCGATCGCGAGAATATAGGTCTTGTGGCCTGGAGCCGCACGGGCTTGCACGCGCTCACTCTCCTTGCAGAGCATCCAACGCTTCTGGCGGCGGTCAGCATTTCAGATTCGGTTCAGTTCGGAATCACTCAAGTCATGCTCAGCGCAAATAACAGCGACGCGATAGCTGAGACGGCTCGAATGACGGGAGGACTCCCGACTGATATTGGATTTGCTCAGTGGTTTGCGCGAAACCCGTTGTATCGAATCGCGCGGAGTAGCGCCGCGGTGCGTATAGAGTCGATCGGCGAGCTGTACTCGATGTGGGAAACATACGCACTCTTGCGGTTTGCAGGCCGTCCGGTTGAGCACGTGTTCTTCCCGCAAGGCAGTCATAATCTCCTGAAGCCCTCTGAGCGCCTTGCGTCCCAAGAGGGTAATGTGGACTGGTTCCGGTTCTGGCTGCAGGACTACGAGGATCCTCAGCCAGAAAAGGCGGAGCAGTATCTCCGATGGAGAAGGTTGCGGGAGCTCCGGAGCCCTACGCGGCAATAGCCTTTCGTTGGCGCTGTGCCCAATGCGACAACCATAACTCAACCGATAGGCAGCGGCAGATTTCCAACGCGTAACCAAAGTTCTTCGTGAGCGTGCTATCGAGTGCTGCCCGTAGCTTTGTCTGGTCAATCAGACCGGCGCGAACCAGCGCGCTGTCATGAAGTATTTCCCGTATGAAGAGAATGTTGTTTGAGACGATATGCTTCGTGAGCTCGTCTACAACGCACTTCGAGCGGCGCCAGAGGATCTCGTTCGGTACGTCTGGCGAAAACGCGCGCCGCGCAAGGAAGCGGCCCCAGCCTTCTGCCGCGAGAAGCTCGGTGGGAATCCTTAGACAGAGCTCGATGACAGGCTGAGAGAACAGAGGATTAACTTGATCCGGGTCGCCGGGCTCATTAAGCGCAGGCTCGTTAGCGTGCGACAGGCATAGAATCTGCCAGATCTTGCCTGGTGATACTCCTGCTACAGAGGCCTCGACAATACGCGGGTGCACAAACAACCGCTTCTCGGTGATTCTTTCGGCAACCATCGGCGTGACGAGCTGAGAAGGCTTGAACCGCCCGAGAATGGAGGTAAGTGGATTGGGCGTCAGGCCATCGCGCAATCCCTTCGCGAGCGTATGCCACACAGAGTTACCCGCCAGTCGCGATATTTGAAAAGCAGATCGCGCGAGCATCGCGTCAAAGCGACGGCGATATATGCGATCCGCGCAGACGTATCGCAATCCGGTTTCGAAGAAGACTTCGTCTCCGCCGACGCCTGAGAACAATGCCTGAGCGTGGAAGTCTTTCGACGTTTGCCGAATCTGCGCAAGCGATCCAGAACCGGTGACTATATCGCTTGGGCTGGCTGCGGGCGCAATCTCAATTGCACTCCGTAGATCGACATTCGGGTTCGATTCGAATTCAACTAAGCGGACAGCGGCACGATGCGCGGCGAGTCGTGCAAAACTTCGTTCGTCACTATTCGACCCGCGAGAGTAGTAATTATTGATGCAAACGACGCTCGGTACGGATGGGGCATCAGTGAGGCAACCCAGAATGATCGACGAATCGAGTCCGCCGGAAAGCAGGTGCAGAATGGAATCGTAACGTGACGCCCATGCATGCGTGACGCCCTTCACGGTAGTGCGAAGCCGCGCCGCGGCGGTTCTGACATCGTCGATTGACCCTGTGCGCACGATCTCAAACGGATCCCAGTAGACGTCAATGGACATTGACGAACGCTCTATCGTGAGGCATTCGCCGCCAGCAATCCGCGTGATCTCGTTCAGGCCCGTCTCTCGCGTGTCGAGCATTAGCTGAAAGCCCAGCATCGTGGCGATGTAATCCCAGTTGACCGAGAAATCTATTCGATCAAGCGGTTTGCAGTCTCTCATCGAAGAAAAGCATATTCGTACGTTTCCGCAACTCGTGAGCAGGCATTCCAGCGCGCCTGTCGGATCTCGAATGACTCGGGTCGCGCGTCTGGTTCGGTCGCGCAGAAAGGCGACGTACGATCCCCAAAAGTTCTCTGTCAAGTAGCGGCCGCCGGTCGCGAGAATGCGAGCGCTCGTGTCTGCATCCAACTCGGGATGTGTCTTGACGTCACTACGCCCATCGGATCTAAAAAGATCTCCCAGAACCACACCGGATTCGTCGTGCAGCATGCGGACCTTCGCTGTGAAAGAATCTGTGGCTGCTCTACAGAACACCTTGATTCCTTCCTGCGCATAAACGAGATGCCAACAGCAAGATTCGTTAGACGACGAGGATTGCAGGGTTGCGGCAAGGGCGGAGGCGGAGTCAGAGTCGGATCGACTCGTCTCGTCCCAAATAAGAGCGACGTACTGAAACATGGGGTGGCCCTCGGACGGAACGGTCAGATCGCCAGGATGGGCTTAAAGCGGGTCGTGCGGGATGGATCGTCGTTGAACACGAACGAACCTTCCTGTACCCACGTGTGCGCCTGAAATGGGCCCGTCCGGACGCCGAAGACCCAAGTGGGAAATATCTCGTGTGCGGCCAAAAACTCCAGGAGAGTCAATGAATCCACGAGACACCGGCCACGTGTGCCGTATACGAACGGACGAACCGAGTGGAAAGTGCGAACCATGCGCCGGGCGGTCTCGAAATCGAACTCCCGCCTGGCGTTGTGGCGATCCTTCCGAAGTCGCGCCCGGCGAACGATAGATTTCAATGAGCGAAATCGAAGAAGAGCCAAGGCGCGTATGTAAGCAAACACGACATTCCGTACGTCATGAAGGTTGAACGACTTCGTTAGTGAACCTTCGATTTCTGTGTCAAAAGTGACCAGCGATTCGCGGGCGGAGGGCAGATTCAAGGGCGTTACAGGTCGACCCTCTCTGGGTTCATGGGTCAGCATTCCTCGCGCGACGAGTCCCTGAATTAAGGACATGCTGTCCGGGTCAAAAGCGCCACCAGCAACGACCGTTCGCAACAGCGGCGCCTGTGCGGCGGTCAGCCCGTGATACTTGTTGGTCCGCAGATCCAGAAAGACGGCGGCATCGTCTGTCATGCAGAGGTAGACGTCTTCGGGAAGAAGGCACTGATTCATTTTGCATTCTCCTTTGCACACCGGCGCCCTCACAGCGACGCTGTATCTACCATGCGCCGCAAGCGTCACAACGTGAAGGCCGCTCCTTCAATGTACGGATCGATTATCATTCCGTCGCTCGGGTGCCGCGCGATGATACTGTCCAGATGGCCGCAGACATCCATTCCAGCAGTGCCCTCGGTGACCCGGCCGAGGTAAATCAGGCGGACTTTCATAGCCATGCGGCGAGTTCGATAGCGGCTTGTGCTCGGATAGAGAGGCGAGCCCATAAAAGACGTCGTGCGGCGAAACCGCCGCACGACGCATCAAGGCGCTCGATCAGATGAGCAGATCCTCATCGCTCGTATCGAAATAGACACCGTCCTGCGGGAACTTGTTGATGTCGCTATCACTGAAGCCGCTGGTGTCAACGCCCCTGGTCTCGGCGTATGCGGAGCCGAGCTCAATCAGTTCGACGCTCATGACAGTCTCCTTTGTCGGTTTAGCCAGATTGATGTGCCATCGGATCCGTGGCGCCGCAAGGGTCCTCGAGGGGCGTACGCGGGTCAACAGAGATGGCGACGTCGAAGCGCAGTCCCGCCCATTGCAAGCGGGAGATTCTGCCGGGCAGTGTGTTGTTGGCTTGCGTGCGCCGCCTTGTCGAGGTGTCACAAAATACGCTCAATGAAGGAGTTAGCGATGGAGTTTGCGGGGCCACTAAGTCACGGCGAGAAATGCGGTCCGGCCTTGGCGGCATCCATCATTCGGTGGCGCTCTGCTGATTCGGACGTGGCTCAGGGTTGCAGTATTGGACATTTGAGCGCCACCGCTTCTCCAGGCTCTCGTGTCCAGGTCGTCGTATCGAGTGCAGCCCAACCGATAGCAGGAGAGAAAGCTTTAGGGCGGGACTGCTAAAACTCCAATAACTCAAACGCGGAGCATGGAACAAGGTGGGTGCGGCGTTCTGAGTGGGCCGAAGGAAGACGAGCCGCCTTGGCAAGTGTGATTTCGAATGACGAGTTGACGGAGTAAGCTACACGATTCGCGAAATATGCCGGAGACTGGTTGCGCACTTCGCGCAGCGAGTTACTGAAGGGCGAAGCACGCGATAGATTGAAGTCGCGAAATCATCGAAAGGACTCGGATGTTTCGCTACATCGCACTCATAGCCGACCAGGGAAGCGCGTCACAGCTCGGGGAAATTGACGTACTGTGCAAGAAGCTCGCACGGGGCGCGACTACGTGGCGTCAGGTAACACGGCTTTCGAAGGTTCGGGTTTATTGTGCTGGGGGCAGAGCGGGATTCCTGGAGTCCCAAGTCTCGCGGGACGGAAAGGTAACGATTCTTGGAAGGCTGTTCGCGCGTTCTTCTGCGAGTGTCGCGTCACGGCTGAGTGATACGGAGCTCAATGACACGTTTGCGTCGCGTGCACGTAACCTCGTTGATGAATACTGGGGCGCGTACGTAAGCCTTGTTCACGACCCGGATTCCGGAGCCACTTGGGTGGTCAGGGATCCCTCGGGGCAACTGCGGTGCTTCGTCACACGATGGTCGAACGTATTAATCGTGTGTTCCGACGTTGATGACTGCGTCGGGTTGGGCGCGAAGTTCAGCATAAACTGGAACTACGTTATCGGCGAGCTTACGCGGTACGCGAGAATGGGGTGGGTGGAGACGGGGCTCACCGAAGTCACGGCACTATCTCCAGGACAGTGCGTGAAATTTTGCGCGGCCGGCGCGCAGACAACCGTGTATTGGGATCCCGTACGTATCGCGAAAGAGCCGATCGAAGACACATCAACGGCAGTGGAGCAGGTCCGTGTTGCGGTTCAGACCTGTGTCCAATCATGGGCTAATTGCCATGATCGGGTTCTGTTGATGCTGTCGGGCGGCATAGATTCGTCGGTGATTCTGGCGTGTCTGCGAGATCCGGCGCACAGACCGGAGATTGTCTGCGCGAATATGCACTACCCGAGTCTCTATGGGGATGAGCGCAGGTACGCGCGTCGGGCGGCAGAGATGGCTGGCGTTCGCCTCGTCGAGGTTGAGAGATCGACGGAGGGATCCATGGACCGTCTGCTCAGCCTTCCTCGAACGGCGCGTCCGGCAAACAGCAATTCGGACTACGCCATGTTCGGAGAGCAATGGACCAGAATGGCCCGTGAGTATGGCGCGTCGGCTCTGATCGTTGGGCACATGGGTGACCAGCTATTCTGTCAGCATCCTGATGCACGCGTGGTTGTTGACGCGGTCCGGCGGCATGGAGTCGGGGCGCGCGCACTAAATGTCGCCTTCGACTTCGGGCGCGCGAGCGGCAATCCTGCTTTGAGGGCATTCCTGTGGGCGTCGTGGCATGGGCTGCTGGGCAGACTGGGATCGAGTCAGATGCTCTCGAGATCAATTCCGAAGAATCCGTATGTTGATTATGCGGCCTTATCGCATCTCGATTATCGCTATGTGCATCGATGGGAAAGTGCGGTTCAGGGGTTGCCGCCGGGAAAGTTACTACACGTGGCAAGTATTTGCGGCGCCTCGGCCCTGTTTGCGCCTCATGGTCGATCAACGGATCCGGAGTGGCTCATTCCCTTGTACTCGCAACCCGTGATTGAGCTCTGTTTGCGGATGCCGATGTACCTGCTGATTCATGGTGGATGGGATAGAGCGATTCTGCGGCGGGCGTTTGCGAAAGATCTTCCCCGGGAGATTATTGGCCGCAGGTTGAAAGGTGCGCAAGGGAACAGAACCCGGATGCTGGCGAACAGCAGGCCTTTCATACGCGACATGTTACTGGACGGAATTCTTGTCGCACGGAGAGTGCTGAAGAGGCCCGCACTGGAGCGCATCATTTTGGATGATGCAAAGGACCTCAATGACGTAAATCTGCTTCGGTGTCTATGGACAGAAATCTGGTTGCGTCGATGGATCGAGGGATCGTCGGGTGCAAGGGGATCAGATCGAGAATGGCGGCTCGACGTCACTGCGACAAACTAGAGAATCGTTCGGTGTGCGCGGCCTGTTGCAAAGAGGGCCGCGCGCGGTTCGCGCAAGTGTCAGAACGGCGTCTGACGCGTCTATCGCTGCGATAAATGCATGTGTAAGAAATAGATTCGTTGGGACATCGTTGACAGGATCGGTGCGTGCATGGATGCAGGATCGCCCAGATATGGAACCACGATGTCTGCCGTAAGGCAGGTTGCAGCGCTAATCTGGACCGAAGCCACCCCGTTCGTGCGATTGCGAGTCGGCATCGTTCTCGTACTGGTGGTCGCTACGTCTGTGCTCGCCGCACTGGGGCCGCTCGCCCTGAAGCAGGTTGTGGACGCGCTTGCCATGCAGAGCGGCGGCGACGTAACACGAAATGTCATTCTGTTTATTTCATTATACGTTCTAAGCCAATGGCTCGCGCGGATTGCCGGGCAGTTACGATCCCTGTTCTACGCACGAGTGGAGCGTCGCATGTCCCGGACGCTGAGTGAACGACTGTTTGCTCACATTATGAGACTGCCCCATCGGTTCCACGCAGACAGACATACGGGCGGTGTCAGTCAAATGCTGACAAACGGTTTGCAGGGTTATCAAATGGTTTTCAACACAGTCGTATTCTCCTTCGCGCCGATCATCGCGGAGATCACGACCGTCATTTTCGTGCTCTTGCAGCTGGGCCACTACACCTTTCTGGTCTTGTTCATCTGCGCACTCACTTCGTACCTCGCGGCCTTCACATACACTTCGATCATGACGTCTCGTGCGGCCAGAAGTGCTGCAACGGCACACGTGGAGACGCAG
>Ga0164243_10011969_pt1 | contig 12330 bp, 11 predicted proteins | sample OricompcompostOP_FD_108781 | JGI IMG/M metagenome (GOLD analysis project Ga0164243, IMG submission 108781) | Organic Plus compost microbial communities from Emeryville, California, USA - Original compost - Organic plus compost (OP) | ecosystem: Engineered > Solid waste > Mixed feedstock >...
GAGCGCCACGACGGTCATGGCAGTCTCGGAGCTCATGAAGATCACGTGCGTGCGGGCGACCATGTAGACGCCGGCCGTCACCATGGTTGCCGCGTGCATGAGGGCCGAAACCGGCGTCGGGCCTTCCATCGCGTCCGGCAGCCAGACGTGGAGCGGGAACTGGGCGCTCTTGCCGCAAGCCCCGGCGAAGAGGAGAAGGCCGATCACCGTCAGCGTGCTGCCGGCGATGCCGAGCGCAACGTGGTTCTGCGCCATGGCGAAGATGCCGTCATCGCCGTAGAAGTTCAGCGTCCCGAAGGTCCAGAACAGGAAGATGATGCCGAGGCCGAAGCCGAGGTCGCCGATACGATTGACGATGAAGGCTTTCTTGGCAGCGTTACCGGCAGACCGGCGCCGAAAGTAGAAGGCAATCAAGAGGTACGAGCAGAGTCCGACCGCCTCCCAGGAGAAGAAGAGGAGAAGCAGGTTGTCTGCCAGGATCAGCATCAGCATCGAGAAGACGAAGAGCGGCAGATAGGCGAAGAAACGGTAGAATCCGCCATCACCCTTCATATAGCCCACGGAATAGATGTGGACGAGCAGGCCGATGGTCGTCACGACGGCGAGCATGACCGCCGTCAGCTGGTCGGCATACAGCGAGACGGCGACGCTGAAGTCCCCGGCTGGAATCCAGGTAAACAGGCGCTGATGGATCGGCTCACCCGTCGAATGCACATCGCGCAGCACGAGCAGCGCCAGCACCCAGGAGGCGGCGACCGCAGGAAGCGCAACCAGGTGAGCCTTGTCGCGAATGGCCGCGCGTCCGAAGAGGGCGTTGATCGCAAACGCCGCCAGCGGGAGCAATGGAATCAGATACAACCAGTTCGCCATCAATGCGTCCTCAACCCGGGCTTCCGCCCCTCGACCACGCCCACGATCGCGACAACCCCATCGCCATCGTCGCAGCGCATCCCCGCGCCCGGCATGCCGGGTGGTGCGGGGATGCCCCCCATCCTAGTCACGCAGCTCGTGCATGCTGTCGACGTCGACCGTCTTGCCGCGCCGGCTCAGCGCCACGATGATCGCCAGGCCCACGGCCGCTTCGGCGGCCGCCACGGCAAGCACGAAGAGCACGAACACCTGGCCCTTCAGCGTCTGGGTCTCGTTCGCGAAGGCAACGAAGGAGATGCTGACCGCGGTCACCATCAGCTCGATGCACATGAAGATGACCAGCATATTCCTGCGCGTCAGCATGCCCATCATGCCGATGACGAAGAGCGCAGCGCTCAGGAACAGAAAGTGGTTTGTGCTCAATTCACCCATGCGACATCCCGTTTCGCGCGTTCCGAAGCACACGCCCGTGGCGAGCCGGCCCACCGGCCAGCGAGATCAATTGGCGTCGTTCGCATCCGGGCGCCCCTGCCGCACGCCAACGCGGGTGTAGGCATCCGGATCCTTGGTCATGATCAGCGCGCGTCCCGCATTCTGCATCGCGACATCGCGCTCGATATCGGTCGTGATCGGCGTCTCACCGCGCGGCCCGGCCGGCAGGAACCCGTCGGCCCCGCGCGGATGCGCCAGGCTGATGGTATCGCGCCGCCGCTGGATGCGCTCCCCGAGCCGCTCCGGCAGGGCAAGGACAACGGCCCCGATCACGCCGACCGTGAGCACCAGCGAGGTAACCTCGAAGGCCAGGAGATAGTCCGAATACAGACGCAGGCCCAGCGCCTGGGCGTTGCCGCCCACCGAGTCGATCGATGCGGGCGTGTCCGGCCCGACGCCGCCAAGGGCAGTCCGGGTGATGATGGTTGCCGCCAGTTCCAGCACCAGCACCACGCCCAGCACCAGGCTGAGATTGCGCTGCAATGGCGCGGCCGACGAGAAGGATGGCAGGTCATCCGGATCGACGAGCATCAGCACGAAGAGCATCAGGATGAGGATCGCGCCGGTGTAGACGATGATCTGGATCACCGCCAGGAACTCGGCACCGAGCATGACGAAGATGCCGGCCACGTTCAGGAAGGTCAACACCAGGAAGATGCCCGAATGCACGGGATTCTTCGCCAGCACCATCCCCAATGCGCAGAGGACCGACGCGGCGCCGATGATATAGAAGAAGATCAGTTCCCAGGGCATCAGGCCGCTCCTCGATCCTGGTTGCGGAACGTGGCTTCCCGGCCTGTTCCGCGCTCGCACGCATCCACCGGCGCGCTCGTGCTTCGTACCGACATCAGAATAGCTGCCCGTTCGCGATGATCCGCAGCAGGGCCGTGATGAAGATGTTGAACAGCGCCAACGGCAGCAACACCTTCCACGCCAGCCCCATCAGCTGGTCGAACCGGAAGCGGGGCAGCGTGGCGCGCAGCCAGACGTAGAAGAAGAGGAAGGCGATGGTCTTCAGGAAGAGCCACAGCAGGCCGAGCGCCCAGTATGTGTCGGCGCCAGGGCCATCGGTGCCGCCGAGGAAGAGCGTGCTCGCGAAAAGCGAGACCACGATCATGTTGATGTATTCGCCCAGGAAGTAGAGCGAGAACCGGAACCCGGAATACTCGGTGTGGAAGCCGGACACCAGCTCCGTCTCCGCTTCTGGAAGGTCGAAGGGGGCGCGGTTCGTCTCGGCCACGGCGGCGATGAGGAAGAGGACGAAGGCCAGCGGCTGGGAGAGGATGAACCAGTTGCTGATGTGGAGCGGGCCGATCTCGAGCGAGCGGGACTGCTCGACCATGATTCCCCGGAGGCTGAGGGTGCCGGAGAGGATGAAGATGCCCACCAGCGAGAAGCCGAGGATCAGCTCGTAGGAGATCACCTGGGCCGCCGAACGGAGGCCGCCGAGCAAGGCGTAGCGATTGGCCGACGCCCATGCGCCCAGGATGATGCCATAGACACCAGCCGAGCCCACCGCCAGCACGAAAAGCGCGCCGACGTTCAGATCCGCGGCGAAGAGATTGACCTCATGCCCCCACAGGTCGAGCGTGCCGCCGAACGGGATCACCGAGGCTGCCGTGAGCGCCGCGACGAACACGGCCACCGGCGCGAAGAGGAAAACCCACTTGTCCGCCGCGGCGGGGACGAGGTCCTCCTTGCCGAGCAGCTTCACGGCGTCGGCCAGCGGCTGGTACAGGCCGTGGGGACCCGAGCGCGTCGGGCCGACCCGGTCCTGCATCGCGGCGAGCACCTTGCGCTCGAACCACGTCATGTACGCCATGCTGATCAGCAGGACGTTCAGGACGATGAAGGCCACAATGAATGAGACCCAGATTGGTTGATCTGCCATCGTTTGCTTTCAGCCCTCGACGCGCGCCCGCGCGTGGGTGCCCATCCCGGCAGCCCTCCGCGCGACAGCGCCGTCGCCTCTCCCCGACCGGAACGATGGTCGCTCCGCCCCCATACGTCCGCTAGCGATCGACCGACCCCAGCACGATGTCGATCGTCCCGATCAGCGCCACCATATCCGCGAGCATCGCCCCCTGCGCCATGTGCGGCAACACGGAGAGATTGACGAAATCCGGCGTGCGAATGCGGAAACGATACGGCATCGGGCCACCGTCCGACACGAGGTAGTAGCCCATCTCGCCCTTGGAGTGCTCGATGGATGCCCATGCCTCGCCGACCGGCGGGTTGAACCCCTTGATAACCCAGATGAAGTGGCGCTGCATGTCCTCGGCGGTCGTCATCGTGCCCTTGTGCGGCGGGATGACGTAGGCCGATTCGTAGGCCATCAGCGGCGAATCCATCTTTTCGACGTAATCGAGCGCCTGCTTGATGATCTTGATCGACTGGCGCATCTCCTCCTGGCGGACGAGATAGCGGTCGAACGTGTCCCCATGCTGGCCGATCGGCACCTCGAAGTCGAGCCGGTCGTACACGAGGTACGGGGTTGCCTTCCGCACGTCGTAGTTGATGCCCGACCCCCGGAGGCATGCCCCGGTGAGCGAGTAGGAGATGGCCGCCTCCGGCGAGATGATGCCGACGCCCTTGGTGCGGGTCAGCCAGATCGGATTGGCGTCCAGCAGCGCCGTGTATTCGCGCTGCCGCTCCGGGAAGATGCGGATGAACCGGCGGATCTTCTCCACCAGGCCGTCGGGAATCTCGCGGGAGAAGCCGCCCACTTCCATCATGTTGGTGGTGAGCCGGGCCCCGCAGAACGCCTCGAACATGTCCTGGATCAGCTCACGCTCGCGGAAGCAGTAGAGGGACATCGAGAGCGCCCCGATGTCCAGCGCGTGCGTGCCCAGCCAGACGAGGTGGGAGGCGATGCGCGCGAGCTCGCCCATGATGACGCGCCAGTACTGCGCGCGCTCGGGCGCCTCCACGCCGCAGAGCTTCTCCACGGAGAGAATGTAGGCAAGGTTATTCAGGGGAGCCGCGACATAGTCGGTGCGATCGGTCCAGGGAACCAGTTGCGAGTAGCGGTGCGCCTCGCCCAGCTTCTCGGTGCCGCGATGCAGGTAGCCGATGACGGGGTCGCATTCCGCGACGATCTCGCCATCGAGCTTGAGGAGCACGCGCAACACGCCGTGGGTGGACGGGTGCTGCGGCCCCATGTTCAGGGTCATCAGGCGATCGCCATTGGCCAGCGTGCGGTCGTCGGAGATGGAGAGCGTTCCCGTCGGTGGCACGTTCGGATTCACGAACTCGCCAGGGCGGCCGTATGGGGTGGAGGCGATGTCCTCGACCAGGCCGCGATCCGTCTGTGCGCTCGTCTTCGGGGCGTCGGGTGTAATGGAAGCCATGAGCTAGACCCCCCTTCCGGTCCATCGGGTGCGAACGCGCGGAACCGTGCGTTCGGTGTTGTAGACGGGGAACTCCTTCCAGCCGCGGAGAGGATAATCCTTGCGCAGCGGGTGGCCCTCGTCCCAGTCATCGGGCAGGAGCATACGGCGCAGGTTCGGGTGCCCTTCGAAGACGATGCCGAACATGTCGTAGGTCTCGCGCTCCAGCCAGTTGGCGCCATTCCAGACCGGCACCAGCGATGGCACGGTCTCACCGTCGTCGATCCCGGCCTTCAGGCGCAAGCGGACGCGGTTCGGAATGGAGTAGAGCTGCACCACCACATCGAAGCGCGGTGCGGTACGCAGGCGCAGCATATCGACGGCGGTGAGATCGGTCAGGAAGTTGATCGAGAGCTGCTCGTGATCGCGGATGAAATAGCAGATCTCGCGCAACTGCGACGGCCGGACGTGGATGGTGGTCTCGTCGCGGAAGCGGATGATGTCGAGCACGTCGTCCGGGAAGACCCGGCGCAGCTCCCGCACGACCGGGTGCTTCTCCACATCCTCGTCGTAATAGAGCGCCCGCGCCCACGGATCACCCTCGATCGCCGGCTGCGGCGCGGTGGCGAGGTCCTGGATCGGCTCCTGGTACAGGTGCGGACTGGCCGCGCCATCCGCCTGGCTGTCCTGCGCCGAACCGGCCACGGCCTCCGTCACCTGCGCGGGCTGCGCAATGGGTGCCGATGGGTCCGCGGTCGACTTCGGCTCCGGGCGGGGGCCTTCGCCCGATGATGCCGCAACGGGGTGCTCCGGGGCGGGAATCGGATTGTCCGCAGAGCCCGCCAGACGGTTCGCATTGGCGGTCGCCGCCTCATCCGCCTTCCGGGCGTTCTGATCCGGATTGTTCCGGGCGTTCGTGTCGCCGTCGCTCACGCTTTGCTCCTCCATCTGTCAGCGAACGCAGCGTTGCCGTCCACGACAGTGGCCCGCAGGGCCATGCCCGAGGGTGGGGCCGCGGCTAGGCGCGGATCCCCGCCATCACTTCTTCACGATCGGCGCGCCGCTGGGCCTCCGCGGCATCGATACCCTGCTTCTTGGCCATCGTCTCGTACTTGATGACCTTGTTCTGCAATTGCAGGATGCCGTAATAGAGCGCCTCCGGCGTCGGCGGGCAGCCCGGCACATAGATATCGACCGGGACGATCTGATCGACGCCCTGAACCACGGCGTAGGTGTCGTACGGGCCGCCCACATTCGCGCAGGACCCCATCGAAACCACCCACTTCGGCTCCGGCATCTGGTCGTACAGCGTGCGGACGATCGGCGCCATCTTCTTGGTCACGGTACCGGCGACGATCATCAGGTCAGCCTGGCGCGGCGATGCCCGGTAGAGCATGCCAAACCGTTCCGCGAGGTCCCATCGGGACATCGAGGCGCTAATCATCTCGATGGCGCAGCAGGCAAGACCGAACTGGAGCCACCACAGGGACGAACGCCGCCCCCAGTTGAAGAGGAAGTCGAGCGAGGTGATGAAGACGTTCTTGTCGAACCGATCGTCGATCAGACCCATTCCAGGGCCCCCTTCTTCCATGCATAGATGTAGCCGACAAGCAGCAGTCCAAGGAAGACCATCATGTCCACAAAGCCGAAGAGCCCGAGCCGGTCGAGGTTGATCGCCCACGGATAGATGAACACGGCTTCCAGATCGAAGACGACGAACAGCATGCCGATCACGTAGAAGCGCGGCGTGAAGTAGATCTTGGTTGGAACAACGTCCGGGATGCCACTCTCGTAGGGCATGGCCTTGACAGGGCTGGGCTTGGACGGTGCGGCCGCGCGATTGAGGAGAAGCAGCGCATTACCCATCGCGAAGGCCGCGACGATCATGAAGACGATAACAACCCAATTCTCCCCGAAGGTATGCACCGATCCTTCTCCTGCGTGGTCGTGCGTCCACAGCGGCGCTGCGCGGCATGGCGGCCGGCTCTGCTGTGTGGTGGCTGCGTCCTTGCCTGCACCCGGGTTGCTGATTGGATGCGAATCGCCCTGCGTCCGTTCGCGCCGTTGGCCGGGCGACCGTTCTCCCCACGAGACCGCGTGCGGGGTTCGCGAAGCCGCGTGTATGGTATCACAATCTTCAGGTAGGACCGATTCGCAAGTGGGCCTGGCGGTGCCTCCGGGACACGCCGCCCCGGGGCTCTTCAGCAGCCGCGACGTCTCGCAGGATCTCCACAAACACTCCCGTTCCGATCCGCGAGGGAGTGGAACCCCGCCGGCACGCGGCCCGCCACCGCTTCTCCGCCGATCCGGATTGGCCAGCCGGCCAGTCGTCAGCCCGCCTGCCCCCGAACAATCACCCTAACGTGCCAGAAACCGTATCCGATCGGACCGGTTCTGCCTCGTTGTCACCTCTAGAATGAAATCAGCACCATATGAATCGTGTTGCCAGCCACAGCACGAATTCTCCCCTTCCCTCCAGTGGTGTCTACAGCCGCACGGGCCATCCCCCGTGCGGCTGTTCCTTTTTGGCAGGTGCCCGCTTGTCTTCCCCATCATCAGCCCCGCTTCGCCGGTTGCGAAAGATGACAGTATTTGGCCTATACGTCCTCAGAAAACCAGATAGTTAACGACATGTACAGGTGAATAGACCGCCAAACACCGGCTGTTTCCTACGATGGCACAGGCCGTGCATCCTTCGAGGCGATGGCATCGGATTCTCGGTGTCGTTTCAGTAACCCCTTCGTCCCGCGGAGGGCAGGTCGGACACGACCCAAGGAGGAACACGATGAACGCCATGAACGACTGGGTTCTGCGCGAAGGCATGGATGTTCTCGCCTCGGACGGCGAGAAGGTCGGCGAAGTCCAGGACGCGATGGGCGAATCGTTCACCGTCAAGGAGGGGTGGTTCTTCCCGAAGGAACACGTCATCCCCGCCAGCGTGATCACCGCCGTCGATGACAGCGCGGTCCATCTGGGCGTCACCAAGGAGCAGGCCCTCGATCAGGACTGGGGGACAACGACGGCCACGGGGACATGGGATAGCACCGCCCCGGTGGATGGCGAGCCGATCACGCCGACCGGTGCTTATGACGAAACGACGACGACCGGGGCCGCGGCAGGAGTGACCGAGGTCGCACCCGACCTTGCGCCGCTCGACACGACGGCCTACGAACGGGACGAAGCGGCAACTCCGATGACGGACCAGGACACCATTCGGGTGCCTCTCTCCGAAGAAGAGCTCGTTGCGACGAAGCGGCAGGTCGAGCGGGGCGCCGTGCGGGTCGAACGCGATGTCGTGGCCGAAGAGCAGTCGCTTGACGTCCCCGTGACGGAGGAGGAAGTCCGCGTCTCGCGCCATGTTGTCGACCGCGACCTCACCCCCGGTGACGACGCCTTCCAGGAAGGGACGATCGAGATCCCGGTTCGCGGTGAAGAGGTCGATGTCGAGAAGCGCGCCCGCGTTACCGGCGAGCTCGAGATCGACAAGCAGGCCACCACCCGCACCGAACGCGTCTCGGACACCGTCCGCCGCGAGGAAGCGCACGTCGTGGACGAGAACGGGAATGTCATCGCCGGAGACGACACCACGATCGTTGACGACGACCAGCGTCGCCCGCTCTGACAGGACGGCAGCCATGACCCCGGATTCCGATCCGCCGTTCGACCGGCCACCCGCAGCTGACGCCTCCCTCACCGAGGATTCCCTCCGCATCCCGCTGGCGGAGGAGGAGATGCTCGCCCGGGTGACGGAGCGAGAGCAGGGGCGGGTGCGGATTCACAAGCGGGTCGAAGCCGTTCCCATGAAGGCAGATATCGACGTTCGGCGCGACGCGGTTGGCATCGACCGCGTCGCGAAGGATGAGGTGGTCGAGGCGGCCCGCGAGCCGTGGTACGAGGGCGATACGCTGGTCGTTCCGCGCTACGAGGAGCGGCTGGTGACGGAGAAGCGGCTGGTTCTCATCGAGGAGATCCGTGTCCAGATCCGGCCCGAGATCGAGCACGTCCATCTGCACGACACGGTACGCCGGGAGGTCGTCGACATCGACGAGCTTCCGCCGACCAGCGAACCCTAGGCGCCGTTGCACATGCCAAGGGCCGGAATCGCGCGGTGCGATTCCGGCCCTTGGCATGCTAATTCCTGACGGACGCCCTAGCGGCCAGTGCGAGAGGCAGGACGGGTCCAGGCGATTGCGGCCAGCGCCGCCAGTGTGCCCATCAGCAATACGCCGTTGGCCATGTGGTAGGCCGTGATCTTGATGTTATTCCGCGTGGAATATCCCAGTCCGATCTGGGCAAAGACCAGCAGGATCACGACACCGGCCAGCATCATGCCCGCCCGCGACAGCATGCCGCGCTGGGCGAGCATGAAGGCGAGGACGCCCTGGATCACGACGAGGGCGAAGACAGCATTCCCGAGGTGCCCATGCCCGGTGACAAGCCCGCGCTCACCACCGAAGACGCCCTCCCCGGCCAGGAATGCCTGCAGGACGATCAACACAGCATTGACGACGGTGAGCCACTGGAAGACCGGGAGCACCCACCCAGGAAGGTTGCGGGATGAGGAGGCGATAGTCGGATCGGCCATTGGCAAAAACACTCCTTTGCATGCAATCGACGAGATCAACACCGCACCGAGTATAGAAGACTCACAGGCGCGGCCGCCGCGAGGTCGGGCAAGACGGCCGAAATGCCGGTCACCCTTCTGGCAGGGGATCGAGCGGCCAGATCGGGCGGGTGATGCGCGTGTACGGCAGGTTCGCGAGATTGCTGGTCGTGAGGCCGGGCGTATCGCACCGGATGATCGTCCCCGCGATCGGCTCGAATCCAGCCCGGAAGTGCTGCTGCGACTTCAGCGCCGCGATCCGCACCCGCCGCACGTCGATCCCATGCAGCAGGAAGACGCCCTCATCGAACGTCTGCGACCGCGCCGTCCCGACGATCACATCCACATTGCCGATCACCAGCCGCGCCATCTTCCCGTAATCCTCGAGCTGCCCGGCGCCCATCGGCGTGGTGAGCACGAAGCGGCCATCGGTGAGGCACTTCACATACGCCTCCGCCTCGATCGGTGCGCCGTGCAGCTCGTCCGTGAACCCGCCGAGGCGCACCGGGATCGTCGCTCCGACGCCCGCCTCGTGGGCCTGCATCGCCGTCGCCGGGTCGACGAGGAAGCCGAAGCAGGTGTCCGGCTCGTTCGCGGCCAGCAACGCGCGCAGAAGATGGGTGCCGCTGCCGGGCGCGCCGCCGCCGCAATTGTCCGAGATCTCCGCGATGATGACGGGCAGGTCGGTCGCCGCCAGCGCCTGCGCGACGGCCTCCTCCGCATCCGGGAGGTGCGGCCGGAAGTCCTCGATCATCGAGAGGGCGTAGGCCGCGACATCGTCGGCGGCCTCCTTGGCCAGCGCCGGGTCGTTATCCGTCACCACCAGCACCGACGTGACGATCACCGGAACATCGGTGTACGGGAACCCATGCGTGAAGTTGCAGTCGAGCACGCCGGGCTTCCCCTCCCAGGCGAAGCAGCGCTCGTTGATCGCCTTCACCGGTCCGGAGAAGGAGGTCGTCGGCGGGATGGCGACCGGCAGCGTGCGCAGGTGCATTACCGGCTTCAGCTCGCCCTGCACGATCTTCGCGGCGACCTCCACGATCTCCTCTCCCCGCTCGTACATATCAATATGTGGGTATTCGTGGCAGTAGAAGAGCGCCGTCGCGTAGTCCAGCATCGCCTGCGTCGTGTTGCCGTGCAGGTCGAGCGAGACAACGACCGGAATCTCGTCGCCCACCACCGCCCGGAGTTCCCGCAGGAACGTCCCCTCCATGTCGTCGATACCCTCCGCCGATCCCGCGCCATGCAGCGTCAGGCAGATCGCGTCCAGATCCCCCGCCGCGCGGATGCGGGCGAATATCTCGTCGCGGATCGTCGTGTAGGCCTCGGTAGAGACGGTCGCGGATGGCTGGGTGGTGGTGCCGAGGGTGGGCACGAGCTCGATCCCGAGCCACTCGGCCGCGGCGATCATGCCGCCGACATCGTTGCGCACGCCCCGGTTCTTCCGGATCAGCTCCTCACCCTCCTCCCATTGCGTCTCCCGGAAAGCGGCAAGCGAGGTGGTGCCGGGGCAGAACGTGTTGGTCTCGTGGGCGAAATAGCCGATGGCGATACGCATGGATGGGGGCTCCGGGGTACTGGGACTGGGATGAGACGGCGAACGGCAATGTCCGTGGGCCGATTATCCGGGGAGTCGCGACTTCGGGAAAGGGCGACGTACTCACAGGAAACTCCATACACAGTCCCAGTCATTCACCGGACGCCGCTCCGTACCATCGGCGCGTGGGCGGTCGCACCGTCCATCACCGCCGTTGCGAGGTGCACGACGATGACGCTCCATCCCGAGAGAGAGTTGCCGATGACCGCCCAATCCGAGCCCCCCACCGCTTTGTCCGATCCGATCGATCGTGCGCCGAACCGCCTCAGCCGGCGCGGGTTGATCCGCCGAGGGGCCATCGCCGGAGCCGGGGTCGCTGGCGTTACGACCGTCGTACGGTTCGGAACGGGCGGGCCCAGCATCCTGGCGCAGGACGCAGCCACCGCCACCCCCGATGCCGCCGGTGCGACCGCCGTGGCGGGCGATGCCGCCGCTCGCATCCAGCAGATCGCCGACGCGGGCAACGCCTTCCTCGCCACGCTGACGGCGGACGAGAAGTCGGCGGTGCTGTTCGACTGGTCCGATACCGAACAGAAGCAACGCTGGTCCAACTTCCCGGAGGGCCTCTTCTCCCGCGATGGCCTGATGTGGGGCGACATCAGCGAGGAGGTCCAGAACGCCTGGCTCGCCCTGATGCAGGCCACCCTCAGCGAGCGCGGCTACCAGCGCGTGCTGGAGGAATGGGCGGCCGACGACGCCCTCGCCGCCGGGCAGGGCGGTGGCGGCAATGGCGCCGGTGGAGCGTCCGGTTCCACATCCGCGACCGCCAGCGGCACGCCTCCCGCGGGGGGCAACGGCGGACCCGGCAATGGCGGCAGGGGTATGGGCGGCATGAGTTACGGCAAGCAGTATTACTGGATCGCCCTGATCGGCACCCCCTCGGCGACCGATCCCTGGCAGTGGCAGTGGGGCGGTCACCATGTCACGGTGAACGCGACGGTGGGCAACGACAACGTCGCCCTCACCCCGAGCTTCATCGGCGTGCAGCCCGCGACCTACACCGATGACGCCGGCAATGAGGTCCGCCCGCTTGGTGACATCGAGGACGAGGCCTTCGCCCTGGTGAACGCGCTCGACGTCGAGCAGCAGTCGGCCGCCATCCTCGGCGATACCTACATCGACCTCGTCCTCGGTCCCGGCCAGGACGGCAAGACCCTCCAGCCGGAGGGCCTGCCCGCCTCCCAGATGACCGACGACCAGAAGATGATGCTGGTCGGCCTGATTAGCCACTACACCGGCCCGCTCAACGACGACCTCGCGGCCGCCCGCCTGAAGGAAGTGACGGATGTCCTCGATGACACCTACTTCGTCTGGTACGGGCCGACCACGCAGGGCAGTGCCGCCTACTTCCGGGTGGCCGGCCCCACCATCGTGATCGAGTTCTCCCCGCAGGGCGGGATGAGCGACAGTGCCGCCGATCACATCCACGGCATCTA
>Ga0164243_10011970_pt1 | contig 12329 bp, 11 predicted proteins | sample OricompcompostOP_FD_108781 | JGI IMG/M metagenome (GOLD analysis project Ga0164243, IMG submission 108781) | Organic Plus compost microbial communities from Emeryville, California, USA - Original compost - Organic plus compost (OP) | ecosystem: Engineered > Solid waste > Mixed feedstock >...
CGGAGCCCTGCGGCAACTGCGACACCTGCCTCGCCCCGCCCGAGTCCTGGGACGGCACGGTGCCCGCGCAGAAGCTGCTCTCCACGGTGGTGCGGCTGCAGCGCGAGCGCGGCCAGCGCTTCGGCGCCGGGCAGCTCGTGGACATCCTGCTCGGCCGCGACACCGAGCGGGTCCGGCAGCACCGGCACCACGAGCTCGCCACCTTCGGCATCGGGGAGGAGCTGAGCGAGCAGGAGTGGCGCGGCGTCGTGCGCCAGCTGCTCGCCCAGGGCCTGCTCGCCGTGCAGGGCGAGTACGGCGTGCTCGGGATCACCGAGACGAGCGCCGCGGTGCTCGCCGGGCAGCGCAGCGTGCTGCTCCGCCGAGAGGCCGCCCGCCCGGCCCGCGCCGCCAAGCGGAAGGCGGTGGAGGAGCTCCCCGCCGAGGCGCAGGAGCTGTTCGAGGCGCTCCGCGGCTGGCGGGCCGGCGTCGCCCGCGAGCAGGGGGTCCCCGCCTACGTCGTCTTCGCCGACGCGACGCTGCGCGGCATCGCGACGCTGCGCCCCGGCAGCGCCGCCGAGCTCGCCACGGTGAGCGGCGTCGGCGAGAAGAAGCTGGAGGCCTACGGCGAGGCCGTCCTCGGCATCGTCCGGGGGGACGCCGCGGCCTGAGCCCTGCGGCCGGCCGCTCCCGCTGGGCGGGCGCACAGTCCTGGCCGCCCGCGCGCTCCGGCCCGAGAGCGGCGGGGTACCGTTCTCCCATGACCTTCAACGAGGACTCCAACATCACCGGCTCCCGGGTCAGCAAGCGCGGGCGCAACACGGCGATCGGAATCGGCGGCGGCGGCCTCGGCGTCGTCGCGCTCCTCGTGCTCTCCCAGTTCCTCGGCGTGGACCTCACGCAGTTCATCGACCCGAGCGCCCTCGGCGGCGAGTCCAGCCAGGGCCAGGACGAGTCCCTGGCCCAGTGCCAGACCGGCGAGGACGCCAACGAGAGCATCGACTGCCGCATGGTCGCGGCGGCGGCGGCCCTCGACGCCTACTGGTCGGACCGGGTGGAGGGCTACGTCCAGCCGCAGCTGGTCATCTTCGACGGCGCCACCTCCACCGGCTGCGGCAGCGCCACGACGGACGTCGGCCCCTTCTACTGCCCCAACGACCAGACCGTCTACATCGACACCGGCTTCTTCCAGACCCTGCACGACCGGTTCGGCGCCTCGGCGGGCAACCTCGCCCAGGTCTACGTGGTGGCGCACGAGTGGGGCCACCACATCCAGAACCTGATCGGGCAGATGGACGGGCTGAACCTCCAGCAGACCGGCCCCTCCAGCGACGGGGTGCGCCTCGAGCTGCAGGCCGACTGCTTCGCCGGCTCCTGGGTGGGCGCCGCCGCCGAGCTGACCGACGACGAGGGCAACCGCTTCCTCGAGCCCTTCACCCAGGCGCAGCTCTCCGACGCGCTGAACGCGGCGGCCGCGGTGGGCGACGACAACATCCAGGAGCAGGCCACCGGCCAGGTGCAGCCGGAGACCTGGACCCACGGCGCGGGCGAGCAGCGGCAGCGCTGGTTCGCGCGCGGCGCGCAGGAGGGGCCGCTGTCCTGCGACACCTTCTCGGTGGCCGGCAGCCAGCTCTGACCTGCCCGGCCCTCCGCCAGGCCGCGGCCCGGACGGCTCCGCCGCCTTTGGAGGGGGCGGACAAGCCCGCCTCGGCCGTCCCCGGAGCGCTTGGTGCGCCGCCACGATCTTCCCCTCCGCCCTCGGATCTCCCCGCCCGCGGGGCGTAGCGTCTAGGTCATGACCGAGCCCCGCATCGACGTCGCCGCCCTCGGCGAGCAGCTGCTCGGCCGCTGGGCCGAGGCCCGCCGCGTCTCCCGCGCCCTCATGACGCGCCCCGAGCTGTGGCGCGACGACTCCCTCGGCATGGACGCGCACCGCGAGCGCGTGCTCGGCCAGCTGCGGCTGCTGGTCGAGGAGGGCGCCGTGCACCGCGCCTTCCCCTCGGCCTACGGCGGCCAGGACGACCACGGCGGCAACATCGCCGCCTTCGAGGAGATGTTCACCGCCGATCCCTCCCTGCAGATCAAGGCCGGGGTGCAGTGGGGGCTCTTCGCGGCGGCGATCCTCCACCTGGGCACGCAGCGGCACCACGAGCGCTATCTGCCGGGGGCGGCCAGCCTGGAGACGCCCGGGGTCTTCGCGATGACCGAGACCGGCCACGGCTCCGACGTGCAGGCCCTCGGCACCACCGCCACCTACCTCCCCGAGAGCGACGAGTTCGAGATCCACACGCCCTTCCGCGGCGCCTGGAAGGACTACCTCGGCAACGCCGGCCTGCACGGCCGGGCCGCGGTGGTCTTCGCCCAGCTCGTCACGCGGGGCGTCAACCACGGCGTGCACGCCTTCTACGTGCCGATCCGGGACGCCTCCGGCGCATTCCTGCCCGGCATCGGCGGCGAGGACGACGGCCTCAAGGGCGGCCTCAACGGCATCGACAACGGCCGGCTGCACTTCGACCGCGTGCGCATCCCGCGCGATGACCTTCTCGACCGCTACGGGAGCGTCGCCGAGGGCGGCGAGTACTCCTCGCCCATCGCGAGCCCGGGCCGGCGCTTCTTCACGATGATCGGCACCCTGGTGCAGGGCCGCGTCTCGCTCGACGGCTCCTCGGCGGTGGCGAGCAAGATGGCGCTGTCGATCGCGCTGCGCTACGCGAGCGAGCGCCGTCAGTTCGACGACGGCACCGGCGGCGGCGAGACCGTGCTGCTCGACTACCAGCTGCACCAGCGCCGGCTGCTGCCGCGCCTGGCCGAGACCTACGCGCTCTCCTTCGCGCATGAGACGCTGCTGGAGAAGTTCCACGCCGTGTTCTCGGGTGCCGAGGACACGGACGAGGACCGGCAGGAGCTGGAGACCCTCGCCGCCGCGCTCAAGCCCTTCAGCACCTGGTCGGCCCTCGACACCCTGCAGGAGTGCCGCGAGGCCTGCGGAGGGGCCGGCTTCCTCGCCGAGAACCGCTTCACCCGGCTGCGCAGCGATCTCGACGTCTACGCCACCTTCGAGGGCGACAACCACGTGCTGCTGCAGCTGGTGGGCAAGCGGCTGCTCTCGGACTACGCCCGCCGCTACCGGCAGCCGAGCGCCGGCGACATCGCCGCGCTCGTGGCCGCCCAGGTGGGCGACGTGGCGATCAACCGCTCCGGGCTGCGCGGCCTCGGCCAGGCGATCGTCGACTTCGGATCCCGCGCCCGCTCGGTGGGCTTCGTGCGCGGCACCGACGCCCAGCGCCAGCTGCTCACCGACCGCGTGCAGACCATGGTCGCCGGGCTCGCGGCCCGGCTGCGCGACGTCGGGAGGCTGTCGCCCGAGGAGGCCGCGGCGCTGGTCAACTCCCGTCAGCACGAGCTCGTGCAGGCGGCCATGGCGCACGCGGAGCTGCTCGAGTGGGAGGCCTTCACCGACGCCCTCGACGCGGTGCGGGACGACGGCACGCGGCAGGTGCTGACCTGGCTGCGCGACCTCTTCGGCTTCACCCTGATCGAGCGCCACCTCGACTGGTACCTCGTCAACGGCCGGCTCAACGGCCCGCGGGCGGAGGCGATCACCGAGTACATCGACCAGCGGCTGCTGCCGCGGCTGCGCCCGCACGTGCTCGACCTCGTCGACGCCTTCGGCTACGCGCCCGAACACCTGCGCGCCCCCATCGCGAGCGGCGCGGAGCGGATCCGGCAGGAGGAGGCGCGCGCCCACTACGCCGAGCTCGCCGCCCGCGGGGGAGCCCCGATTCCGGAGAAGGCTCCGGCGAAGTAGCGGCTCGCCGCGAAATCCCCGGCTTCAGAACAGGGTTTTGCTCAAGAAAACCGGCGATCGTGGCGGAAACCGGAAATTCCGCGAATCTTTCCTTCGCAGAATGCGCTTTCGCCTGTTCTGGCACTCGGTGCCCTTGCTACCGTCTCTCCGTCCCGTTCCGCGACCCACCGTCGTGCGCGGCCGGGGATGAAAGGACCGATCCCCCATGAGCATCGCCGTTCAGCGCGAGCCCCACGAGGGCGAGCGCCGAGTCGCCGCGACCCCCGAGTCGGTGCGACAGCTCGTCGCCTCCGGGCTCGCCGTGACCGTCGAGACCGGCGCCGGCCTCGACGCCGGTCATCCCGACGCGGCCTACGAGGAGGCCGGGGCCGCCATCGCCGCGAGGCTCGACCTCGCGACCGCCGACGCCCTGCTCCACGTGCGCCCGCTCTCCCCGGCCACGATCGCGCAGCTCCCCGCGGGGGCGGTGACCGTCGGCCTCGCCTCGCCCGCCACCGAGCTGCCCTCGGTGGTCGCGGCGCGCGACGCGAAGGTCACCGCCTTCGCGCTCGAGCTCGTGCCGCGCATCTCCCGGGCCCAGTCGATGGACGCGCTCACCTCCCAGTCGCTCGTCAGCGGCTTCCGCAGCGTGCTCGAGGCGGCGACCCGCTACCCGCGCTTCTTCCCCCTCTTCATGACCGCGGCCGGCACCATCCCGCCGGCCCGGGTGCTCGTGCTCGGCGCGGGCGTCGCGGGTCTGCAGGCGATCGCCACCGCGAAGCGGCTCGGGGCCAAGGTCTCGGCCTACGACGTGCGCGCCGCGAGCGCCGACGAGGTGCGGTCGATGGGCGGCGTCTTCATCGAGCTCGAGCTCGACACGATCGAGGGAGTCGGCGGCTACGCCCGCGAGCAGACGGCCGACCGCGCACAGCGCCAGATGGAGCTGCTCGCCCCGCACGTCGCCGACGCGGACGTGCTCATCACCACGGCGGCCATCCCCGGCCGGCCGGCGCCCCTGCTCGTCACGACGCGGATGGTGCAGGGCATGCGCGGCGGCTCGGTCGTGGTCGACCTGGCGGCCGAGAGCGGGGGCAACGTCGAGGGCTCGAAGCCGGGGGAGGACGTGACGGTCCCGGGCGTGGGCGGCGACGTCGTGATCCACGGCCTCAAGGACCCGGCCTCGCAGATGCCCTCCGACGCCTCGAGGCTCTACGCCAAGAACGTCGCCAACTTCCTCGCCCTCCTCACCGTGGATGGCGGGCTCGACCCGGAGGCCGACGACGAGATCGTCCGGGCCGCCCGGGTCACCCACGCCGGCGAGGTCGTGCACGCGCCGACCGCCGAGGCCCTCGCCGCAGAAGGGAGCGAGTGATGGACGCCATCGCCCTGCTGACCGTGTTCGTACTGGCGGTGTTCGTCGGCTTCGAGGTGGTCTCGAAGGTGTCGAGCACCCTGCACACCCCGCTCATGTCGGGCGCGAACGCGATCCACGGCATCATCCTGGTCGGCGCGGTCATCGTCGCCGGCCAGGCGGAGGACCCGCTGGTGCTCGCCGTCGCGCTCCTCGCCGTGCTGCTCGCGACGGTCAACCTGGTCGGCGGCTTCGTCGTCACCGACCGCATGCTCGACATGTTCTCCGGCCGCAGGGCCCGGGCCAAGCGCGAGGAGGAGGCGAAGTGAGCCTGCTCGGCCCCGAGTGGGCGGCGCTGCTCTACCTGCTCGCCGCGGTCTGCTTCATCCTCGCCCTCAAGGGGCTGAGCGGGCCGCGCACGGCGCGCGCCGGCAACCTGATCGGCGCCTTCGGCGCCCTCGTCGCGCTGGTCACCGTCTTCCTGTCGACCGAGCTCGACAACCTGCTGTGGATCCTGGGCGTGATCGCCCTGGGCTCCGCGATCGCGGCCCCGCTCTCGCGGCGGGTCAGGATGACGCAGATGCCGCAGCTCGTCGCGCTGTTCAACGGCGTCGGCGGCGGGGCGGCGGCGCTCGTCGCCCTGCTCGAGCTGCCGCACTCGGCCTCGCCGTGGTCGGCGCTCGCGATCGCGTTCACGGTCCTGGTGGGCTCGGTGTCCTTCGCGGGATCCTGCATCACCTTCGCCAAGCTGCAGGAGCTGATGACCACCCGCCCGGTCACCTTCCCCGGCCAGCCCGTCGTGATGGCCCTCGTGCTGCTCGGCGCGCTCGCGGCGGCGGCCTACGTGGTGGTCACCGGCGAGCTCTGGGCGGCGCTCGTGCTGCTGGGCCTGGGCCTGGTCGCCGGCGTGCTGCTCGTGCTGCCGGTCGGCGGCGCGGACGTGCCGATCGTCATCTCGCTGCTCAACGCCTTCACCGGCCTCACCGTGGCCGCCTCCGGCCTGGTGCTGGGCAACGTGCTGCTGCTCGTGGCGGGCACCCTGGTGGGCGCGAGCGGCACGATCCTCACCCGGGCGATGGCGTCGGCGATGGGCCGCAGCGTGACCGGGATCGTCTTCGGCGCCTTCCGCGCCCGCTCCACCGCCGGCTCGACGGAGCAGTCCGACCGCCCGGTGCGCTCCGGCAGCGCGGAGGACGTGGCGATCCTGCTCGGCTACGCCTCGAAGGTGATCGTGGTGCCCGGCTACGGCCTCGCCGTGGCTCAGGCCCAGCACACGATGGCGGAGCTGGCGAGCGCGCTCGAGGAGAAGGGCGTCGAGGTGGGCTTCGGCATCCACCCGGTGGCCGGCCGCATGCCCGGTCACATGAACGTGCTGCTCGCCGAGGCCAACGTGCCCTACGAGAAGCTGCACGAGATGGACGAGGTGAACCCGCAGTTCAAGACCGCCGACGTCGTGCTCGTGGTGGGCGCCAACGACGTGGTGAACCCGGCGGCCAAGAGCGAGCCCGGCTCGCCGATCTACGGCATGCCGATCCTCGACGTCGCCGCGGCGAAGCAGGTGGTGTTCCTCAAGCGCTCGATGCGCCCCGGCTTCGCCGGCATCGAGAACGAGCTGCTGCACGAGCCGAACACCACTCTCCTGTTCGGCGACGCCAAGGAGTCGCTCACCAAGGTGCTCGGCGCGGTGAAGGCGGTCTGAGCCGCGCTCGCTCCGCACGGCCCGTGACTCTCCCCGGGCGGCCCCCGCACCCCTGAGGAGGCCGCCCGGGGAGGCGTGCCGTGGCGGGTCCGGAGCGGCATTGACAGGTCGCTTGCATTTTGCAAGCATGGTGCCATGCACATCTTCGTGAACCTTCCGGTGTCCGACCTGGCGCGCTCGCAGGCCTTCTTCGAGGCGCTCGGCTGGGCGATCAACCCCGACTTCAGCGACGAGAACGCCGCCTGCGTGGTCCTCGACGAGGACAAGTTCCTCATGATCCTCCGCCGCGACTTCTACGAGGGCTTCCTCGAGGGCGGCAAGCAGGTGGGCGATCCGTCGACCACCTCGCTCGCCCTGGTCTCCTTCGACCTGCCCGATCGCGAGGCCGTCGACGCCTTCATCGACCGCGCCGCCGAGGCGGGCGCCAGGATCGGGATCACTCGCGACCTCGGCTTCATGTACCAGCGCCAGTTCGACGACCCCGACGGCAACCACTTCGAGCCGTTCTGGATGGACCCGGCCGCCGCCGAGTCCGGCCCGCCCGAGGACGCGCCGGGTCCGCAGGACGAGTCGGTGACGCAGCGCCCGTGACGGCGGGCGGCCGCGGCGGTCTCGCCGCGGCGCTCGAGCAGGTGGGGCAGCGCTGGGCGCTGCTCGTGATCGCCGAGCTGCTCGACGGCGCGCAGCGCTACGGGGACCTGCAGCGCAGCCTCGGCGTGCCGACCAACATCCTCGCCACACGGCTCAAGGAGCTGCAGGAGGCAGGAGTCGTCGTCCGGGTGCCGATGTCGCACAACGTGCTCGCCTACGAGCTCACCGATCGCGGCCGCGGCCTCGCCGGCGCGATCGCGGAGCTCGCGCGCTGGGGGGAGCCTGCGGAGCAGCCGTGACAGGCCGTCTCCCCGCGCTACGGGGCGATCGTGATCTCGGCCGGCTCGCGGCGCTCGTGCAGCTCCCAGTAGCGCTCGGCGATCGCGTCCGGGTCCATCCGCCCGCTGCCCGGCTCCGCGCCCCGCACGATGCCGACGCCGATCGCGACGACGCCCGCGTGGATCCCCTCCTCGGCGAGCTCGCCGTGCAGGTTGAGCGCCCAGTTGCGCAGCGCCGCCTGCGCGGTGTTGATCGCGCCGAGGATCCGGATCGGGGAGTGCACGCCGATGCCGACCGTGTAGAGCAGGGTGCCCGAGCCGCGCTCGCGCATGCCCGGCAGCACGGCGTTCGTCGCCGCGATCGAGCTGAACAGCACCTCGCCGAGCTGCGGCGTCAGCGTCTCGACCGTCAGCTCGCTCGGCGCGATCGGCACGATGCCCGACAGCGGCGACACCTCGAGCACCTCGATCGGCCCCAGCTGCGCCGCGGCCGCCTCGAGCGCGGCGGCCAGCGCCGCGGGGTCGGCGGCGTCGGCGGGGAAGGCGGCGGCCTCGACCCCCTCGGCGGCGAGCTCGGTCACGAGGCCGGAGAGCCGCTCGGCGCTGCGGGCGATGAGGGCGACCCGGAAGCCGTGCCGGCCGAAGACCCGGGCGACCGAGAGCCCGAGACCCGGGCCGGCTCCGACGATGGCGATGACGGGCATGGGGCCACCGTAGCGGGTGATCCGGGCGACCGCCGAGGACGGCGGGGGCACAGCGAGCCGACCTAGACTGTCCGGCATGGACGCCGACGAGGAGAAGCCCACCACCCCCTCTGAGGAGACGAAGCGCAAGTTCCGCGAGGCGATCGAGCGCAAGCAGCAGCAGGCCTCGAATCGCACGGGCGTGCCGGGCGCCGACTCCGGCATCCGCGGCGCCCGCGGTCGCGCCGGCGGCAAGCGCGAGTTCCGACGCAAGAGCGGCTGAGCGTTCGTCCTGCGGCGTCGGTCGAGAGCCGCGGGAGTGCGAGGACGCGGAATGATCCCGTCCGCCCGGGCGTTGCCCTTCGCATGGACGACGACGCGCTCAAGTCACTGCTGGACTCGGTGCGGACCGTGGCGATCGTGGGCCTGTCGACGGACCCCGAGAAGACCTCGAGCAGGATCGCGCGGATCCTCCTCGACGCCGACTACGATGTGATCCCCGTGCATCCCACGGCCCGCGAGATCCTCGGCAGGACGGCCTACCCGTCCCTGGCAGAGATCCCCGTCCACGTCGACGTCGTCGACGTGTTCCGGCCCGCGGAGGAGGCCCCGGGGATCGCCCGCGACGCCGTCGCGATCGGGGCGGGCACGCTCTGGCTGCAGCTCGGGATCGCCTCCGACGAGGCGCGGGCCATCGCCGAGGCCGCGGGCCTCGGCTACGTCGAGGACACCTGCATCGGCGCCACGACGCTGCGGCTCGGCAACCGGGCCGCGGGGGCCTCGGCCTGAGGCTGAGCGAGGATCCGCTGTCGAGGCAGAGGGAACGACGGCCGCGGGTGGTGGCTCCGACGGGCGTCGATCCCGTGACCTCACGATTTTCAGTGAGTTCGGGGGCGAAATCGCACTGTATCTATGGTGGCGGATCGCTTCTGACCAGGCATTTTCCTGGATAGTCGCAGTTGCTCGCAGTTGGTTCAGCGGGCGGAAATGGCCCGGATATGGCCCAGAACCGCGACTGCCGCGCCTCAGTACCAGTGAGGCGAAGCCGAGCCGCGGGTACGCAGTCGGCTCTGGGCTCGCTGCACAGGGCGGAGCTGAGAGAACCGGGAGCGAACACCGTCGTAGACGGCTGAGTCTCCAGACTCGTCTAGAACTGAGATGAGCATCGCGAATGGCACCTTGGTTGGGGACTTGTCCAAGGCGCCGCTTCGGCGAGCTACGTATGACACTTCAATTCGCGGGCTATCCGTCTCTCCTGCTGCGAGGGAGAGACGGTACTGGCGAATGGTCTCCCACTTCCCGCTGTCACGGAGCTGCGTCTCGTTCGCCCACTTGGGTGCGGCAAGCGTCTTCGTCACCGGTTCTTGGCTCGGCGTCCATCCTTGAGTCATCAGATTGCGTGCCTCATTGCTGCGGATGTCGAGAGGCTGCGCTTTCCCGCCGGCCGATGCTGGGGGACGGAAATTGTGGACGGACTGATGCGGGCGGAACGTGAGGTCGAGAGAGGCGCTCGTATACTCGGTCGGCTGCGTCGGGTCGACCGGTGAGGCGTAGGCGAGCGTCACCTGGAGTTTGAGCGGCGATGTCTGCGGCGTGATGATCGGGACTTCGTATCCAAGCAGATCGCCACGCTGAATCTCGTCGACGTAGAGGACATGTACCTCGTTGCCGGCGCAGTCGAGCAGATTGTCGTAGTTGAGCGGCTGCCGGCCATATCCGACCTCGTTGCGCAGCTTCTGGTGCTGACGAGGTCGCTCGGCGAAGTGCGTCGCGAAGGCGCGCAGCACACTGCTATTGACGCGCGGCAGGCGGGTGACGAGGTCAGCGAGGGCATGGGTTGTCACCGGCGCGGCAAAGCTGGTGCCGGTTGCCTCAAGGAATGAGCCGTCAGCGCGGACGACATCGAAGGAACGATCGTCGGAACCCCCGAACTGCACCCCAAGTGGCTGGATGCGGGCTCCATGCCGACCTGGACCCATCGATGAGTACGGCGCGCGCGTCCACGGGCTGTCCGGCGCTGGGGCGTTGCAAGCACCGACCGCGACGCCGTTCACCATGTCGGCTGGCACTTCGACTCGGTGGAGGCCAGTGGTTTGGTCCTTGTCGCCATCGTTGCCAGCTGCGATGACAAAGAGCACATCTTCATCCCAGGCCAGCTGATCGAGTTCGCTCGTCCACCGATTCGGTTCCATGTCCTCTTCGACCGCGAGCTCAGGACCAAGGCTGAGGTTCACGAGTCGGTGGCCCTTGTTCTCGACTACTTCCTTGATCCGGTCGAGCACCCAGTATCCGAAGAGATCGCCTGGTACGTTCGGCGCGGGCAGCACCCGATAGCTCTCGACCGGCAACGGGGGCTGTGGCGCCTGGTCGCCGGGGGCTACGAGGCCATAGAGAACCGCGCCCGTGACTCCTGTTCCGTGGTCGAGCTCGTCAGGGTCGGGGGCCTCAGTGGTCAGATCGTGGGTCGGGATGGCGAACAAGGAGCCGGTGCGCCGAGCGGTGTCCACGCCACCGTCGAAGACAGCGACCGACACCGTCGAGAGGACGGGCTGTGCCGTGGTAGGCCCGGTGAGCCGTTGCGTGCTCCGCGTGCCGAAACGGGGCCGTGGGCGGATTGCGGGCATCGGTCTGAGCACTCGAAGCGGGTTGAACCGGGTCAGCACAGAGGCCTTGCCCTCGTCCAGTGTCACCGGAGTGAAGGTGAGACCACCGACTCGACGCACGTAGTCCGCATGGACTTCACCACCTTCCGCGGCGATGAGTGCGAACCACCGATGAAGGGTCTCGTCGTCGAGCGGGATCGGCTCACCCAGATTGGAGGCCTGCGGATGCAGAACCGCCTCCCAGGTTTGGCGCGCGGCCGGCGTTGCCCCGGCGGCCTCAGCCAACCGTAGGACGTCGGACTCTCGGGGGAGCGAGATCTCGTCGAGCTCCCTGATCTGGGTGAGTGCCTGCTCCTCGGTCCGGTTGCGATGTCCTTCGGTGATCAGGCGGCGCAGCTCCTGGAGTCCATTGTCCGAGACAGTAAAGATCAGGCGCCGTGTCCGCTCCTCGACGCTCTTCATTCTTGGTGACGTAGAGCCCGGTGTCGGCGCGGGAGCCGACCGGCGTCGCTCCGACATGAGCGAGGAGTTCGGTCGGGAAATAGGACGGCGCCAGGTAATTCGGAAGCAACTTCGCTTCGACGTAGATCCGGTCGGGTGCGCGAAGCGCCTGTGGCAAGTTGGCGGCTGCGGTCGCCGCCGCGTTGACCTGAGGCGCCAGGAGCGCCTGAGCCTCGGCGACGGTCTGCGGTTCGTACTTCTCGCCGCCGCCGGGATTCGGTGCCCGAACGTCGAGCTTTAGGGCCTCTCCATTGACCAGGAGAGGGCGCGACACCACCTCAGCGCTTTGCCCTACCAGTGCCACGTTGCGCTCCCCCCGCTCGTTCGAGGCCCGCTGCGACGGTTGGATGACTGACGCCAGTTAGTGCTGCGATCTGGCGATTCGACAACTTCATCGTGTCGTGGAGTCTCTGGAAGAGCTTGTCACGGGCGGGAGTCGAATCTCCAGCAAGGCGCGCCAGTTCGTAGACCAGCACGTCACTCGGGGGAGCATCTTGAAGCACTGCCCTCCGCAGGGCGAGCGCCCACAACCGGGTGAGGTCAGAGCCGCTCATGCCTTCTGTGAAGTCCGTGACGAGATCCAGGACACTGCTGTCGATCGGGACACCCGCGCCGGCCAGGTGTGCCAGGAGCGTTCTGCGCTGCTCGCGGCCGGGGACGGTCAGCAGAAGGGCTCGGTCGAATCGGCGTTCGATCGCGGCATCGAGGAGCTGCGGATGATTCGTTGCAGCAACGAGCAGGCTCGTGTCCGGCCAGCGGTCGAGTTCGACGAGGACGACGTTCACGATCCGCTTGAGTTCCCCGATGTCGGCCTCGTCATCGCGCCGCTTCGCGATGGCGTCGAACTCGTCGAGCAG
>Ga0164243_10011971_pt1 | contig 12327 bp, 10 predicted proteins | sample OricompcompostOP_FD_108781 | JGI IMG/M metagenome (GOLD analysis project Ga0164243, IMG submission 108781) | Organic Plus compost microbial communities from Emeryville, California, USA - Original compost - Organic plus compost (OP) | ecosystem: Engineered > Solid waste > Mixed feedstock >...
GACGAAGCAGGCGCAGGCCTATCGCCAGGTGTCGCTGCTGGTGCGCCGCCCGCCGGGACGCGAAGCGTATCCGGGCGATGTGTTCTATCTCCACTCCCGCCTGCTGGAGCGCTCCGCCCGCATGAACGATGCGCTGGGCGGCGGCTCGCTCACCTCGCTGCCGATCATCGAGACGCAGGCCGGCGATATCTCGGCCTACATCCCGACGAACGTGATCTCGATCACCGACGGCCAGATCTTCCTGGAGACCGACCTCTTCTACGGCGGTATCCGTCCGGCCATCAACACCGGTCTCTCGGTGTCCCGTGTCGGTGGCTCGGCCCAGATCAAGGCCATGCGCTCGGTGGCCGGTAGCCTTCGCCTCGACATGGCGAACTACCGCTCGCTGGCCGCCTTCGCCCAGTTCGGCACCAGCGACCTCGACCCGTCGACCCGTCGCCAGATCGAGCGCGGCCAGCGCATGACCGAGGTCCTGAAGCAGCCGCAGTACAGCCCGCTTCCGGTGGAGCAGCAGGTGGCGATCCTGTGGGCCGGTTCGGCCGGCCAGCTGGACGACGTGCCGGTGGACCAGATCCGTGCCTTCGAGGCCGGCTACCTGGAGTACCTCACCGCGTCGCATGCCGATCTGCTCGAGCGGATCAAGACGGAGAAGGCGCTCTCCGACGAGATCGTCGCCGACCTGACGAAGGCCACCCGGGACTTCAAGGCGACGAACAACTACGGCAGCGCTTCTTCCGCGACCGCGGCCGACTAACACGAGAGGATGAGGCGACATGCCAAGCCCACGTGAAATTCGTCGCCGCATTCGCAGCGTCAAGAACATGTCGCAGATCACGCGCGCCCTGGAGATGGTGGCGGCATCCAAGATGCGCCGCGCCCAGGACCGCGTGACCCGCAGCCGGCCGTATTACGAGCGCCTGAGCCAGGTCCTTGGCGACCTGGCCGCCGCCCAGAGCGATGTGGAGCAGATGAAGGCATTTCCGCTGCTCCAGGCGCGCGACGAGGTCAAGGCGGTTGCCCTGATCCTCGTCACGCCGGATCGCGGGCTGGCGGGCGCGCTCACTGCCAACATCCTGCGCCGCGTCACAGCCTACCTGCGCGAGCAGCGGGCCGCTGGCGTCGACGTCGAGGTGATCGCGGTCGGCAAGAAGGGCATCCAGTTCTGCGCCCGCACGCGGCAGAACGTGATTGCCGAGTTCCAGGGCCTTGGCGATGCGCCGAGCCTGGACGCGGTGCGACCGGCGACGCAGATCGCGATCGAGGAGTTCCTGAAGGGGAACGTCGACGCGGTGCATCTGATCTACTCGAAGTTCGTCAACACGCTGGTGCAACGTCCGGAGCAGATCCAGCTGCTGCCCATCGTGCGGCCCGAGCGGAGTGGCACTACCGAGGACTACATCTTCGAGCCCACGCCGGCGGATGTGCTGAATGGCATCCTTCCCCGGTATGTCGAAGGACTCGTCTACCAGACGGTGCTCGACAACGTGGCGTCGTTCTACTCGGCCCAGATGGTGGCCATGCGCAACGCGACCGACAACGCGAAGGAGCTCACGTCCGATCTCCAGCTCGCCTTGAACAAGGCGCGCCAGGCGCAGATCACCAATGAGGTCGCGGAGATCGCGGCCGGCGCGAACGCCTTCCGCGTCGAGTAGCCATCCGCCCTTGAAGCCCGTCACCGGCGACCGTCGCCGGTGACCAACCACCTGAACACACCACTCTTCACGAAGCGAGGCACGCACCATGGCTGCAGCCGCAGTTGCTCCCGAAACCAAGACGGGCGGCGCCACCGGCAAGATCGTTCAGGTCACCGGCGTTGTCGTCGACATCGAGTTCCCGCCGGACCAGCTTCCGGAGATCTACAACGCCATCGAGACGACGATGCCGAACGGCAGCAAGCTCGTGCTCGAGGCCCAGATCCACCTTGGCAACGACCGCGTTCGCGCCGTCGCCATGAGCACGACCGACGGCCTGCGCCGCGGCCAGGATGCGGTGGACACCGGCAAGGCGATCGCGGTGCCGGTCGGCCCGGCGACCCTCGGCCGCATGTTCAACGTCACCGGTGATGCGATTGACGGGCAGGGCGAGGTCAAGGCGGCGGAATACCGTCCGATCCACGCCGACGCCCCCTCGTTCGCCGAGCAGTCGACCAAGGTCGAGGTGCTGGAGACCGGGTCGAAGGTCATCGACCTCATCGCCCCCTTCACCCGCGGCGGTAAGGTCGGCGTCTTCGGCGGCGCCGGCGTCGGCAAGACCGTGGTCATCACCGAGCTCATCCGCAACATCGCGGCCGAGTTCGGCGGCTACTCCGTCTTCTGCGGCGTGGGCGAGCGCACCCGCGAGGGGACGGCGCTCTGGGGCGAGCTTGCCGAGTCCGGCGTGCGCGACCAGACCGCGCTGGTCTTCGGCCAGATGAACGAGCCGCCGGGAGCCCGCCTCCGGGTGGCCCTGACCGGCCTGACGATGGCCGAGTACTTCCGCGACGAAGGGCGTGACGTCCTCGTCTTCATCGACAACATCTTCCGCTTCGTGCAGGCGGGTTCCGAGGTCTCCGCGTTGCTCGGCCGTATGCCGAGCGCCGTGGGGTACCAGCCGACCCTGGCCAACGAGATGGGGCAGCTCCAGGAGCGCATCACCTCGACCAAGACCGGCTCCATCACCTCGGTGCAGGCCGTCTACGTGCCGGCCGACGATTACACCGACCCGGCGCCAAGCTCCGTGTTCGCCCACCTCGACGCGACGATCTCGCTCGAGCGGTCGATCGCCGAGCGCGGCCTCTTCCCGGCGGTCGATCCGCTGGCCTCCACCTCCCGCATCCTCGATCCGCTGATCGTCGGGCAGGAGCACTATCAGGTGGCCCGCGGCGTGCAGCAGGTGCTGCAGCGCTACCGCGACCTGCAGGACATCATCGCCATCCTCGGTGTGGAAGAGCTCTCCGACGAGGACAAGCAGATCGTCGACCGCGCGCGGCGCATCGAGCTGTTCATGTCCCAGCCATACTTCACCGCCGAGCAGTTCACGGGGAACCCGGGCCGCTTCGTGTCGCTGGCCGACACCGTGCGCTCGTTCCGCGAGATCCTCGATGGCAAGCACGACCACCTGCCGGAGGCGGCGTTCCGCTACAAGGGCAGCATCGACGAGGTTGTGGAAGCCGCCGAGAAGATGGCCGCCGAGAACCGCTAGTCCGGTTCTCTCCGTCCACCGCGCCGTTATGGCGCAAGGAGGCATTTCGTGGCCAAGCTTCACGTCGAGATCGTGACTGGCGAGCGCATCGTCTTCCAGATGGACGATGTCGATATGGCGGTCGTGCCGGGCGTCGATGGGATGCTCGGCATCCTGCCGGGGCACGCCCAGCTGATCTCGCTGCTCCAGAATGGCGAGCTGCGGGTGAAGAAGGGCGGCGCCGAGGAGTCGATCGTCGTCTTCGGCGGGTTCGTCGAGGTCAGCCATGACCGGGTGACGGTGCTGGCGGACACGGCGGAGCGCGCGAGCGAGATCGACATCGAGCGCGCCGAGGCCGCCCGCCTCCGCGCCGAGGAGACGATGCGGAACCGGGCCGACGCCGTGTCCGTCGCCGAGGCCGAGGCGGCGCTCCGTCGCGCTGCCGTCCGCCTGCGGATCGGCCAGCGGCGGCGCGGCCGGACCGGACTCAATCCGTAAGCTCCCTCACCGGACAACAATGGACGTCGGGTCCAGAGCGAAGCGCCATCCCAGCCCGGGATGGCGCTTCGCGAGTCTGGTCGGCTGTCGCGACTGACGACGATCGGTCCGAACGAACGAATCCAAACACGGTGCGCGACTCGTCAGCCTTGCGGTGGGGTTGGGCTCTATACGGTCGTGATGAATGGTTGGACCATCTGTCACGTGTGAACTTCGCCCCAAGCCTCGCGTTACGCACGTCTCGGATCAGGAGCATCCATCGCTACCGGAGGCCGGTCATAATCGTTGCTGATCGAGAACCTGCGCTTACCGCTGTCGAGATGGTTCGGACCTCGCTTTAGGGATTGCCGTAGGCATAGAGGGTTCCTTTGGAATTCGAGATATAGATGATACCACTCGCGATGATTGGAGATGATCGTATGTAGCCACCGCCGATTTCGAACATCCGACGCTGCTCACCCGATGATGCGTCAATGGCGTAGAAGCGTTGCCAACGGCTGCTGGTGTATACAACGTCGTCTACGACCACGGGGGAATATGACTGGTCGTTCTCCGTATCGAATCGCCATCGTTCCACACCAGACGCCGTATCGATCGCAAAAAGGCCAAAAAGCCCCGCAAATACGATGCCGTTGGATACAGCGGGAGATGAGTCGGAAAGGACTGGATGATCTGTTTCTATTCTCCAGCGTTCACTACCCGATTCAGCATCAATAGCGTAGAGGTTGTTATCGTAGCTCCCAACATAGATGATGCCATCGACAACTGACGCAGATGCTGAGACGCTATCGCCAGTTTGGAAGCCCCATCGCTCCTCCCCCGTCATGGCATTTATGGCATAGAGATAGTGGTCACTGCATCCGACATAGACCACACCTTGGCTGACTGCAGGCGAAGAAAAGGCACCGTTCGCACGTTTGAAAAGCCAGCGTTCTTTTCCCGAAGTCATATCAAGTGCATGTAGGCTACCGTCCATGCTTCCGATGTATACGACTCCATCGGCGATTGACGGAGAACTTCCCCACCCGTCGGACTTGAAACGCCAGCGCTCTTCTCCTGATGCAGCACTTACCGCATAGACGGTGCGGTCTTCGCTCGGGAAATAGACAATCCCGTCGGCGATCGCTGGAGATGAAGTGATCGGAGAACCCACGTGGAGACTCCAACGCTCGTTGCCGGAGCTGGCATCAATGGCATAGAGGGTTCCGTCGACACCGCCTATGTAAACCGTGCCATTGGCAATAACCGGCGATGATGCAATTGCATCTTCTGTCTGAAATCGCCACTTGATGACAATATCCCGGTCCAGGTCAGGGCCTGGGCCGTGCGACACGCCGGTATGTGCCGAATCACCTCGGAACATGGGCCAACTATCACGATGCTCTTGCCCTGCGTTAACGATTGACGGATGCGAGGCAGCACCGAAAGCGGGTGCGATCAGTCCGGTCGCACCCAGTATCAACGCATCACGGCGTGTAATCACTGTTGTTGCCTTTCTATGTCGGACTTGCCATAGAACGAGACGTGTTCATCTGCGCTGGATGCCTCTGCATACGGAGACACAGGTGATCCTGCGGATCAGTTAGTCATGATGCGGTGCCACACCATCCTTGATGGGGCTTCCGAGTCGTGCAATACACCCTCATTTGTGTTGTGGCCCAACGTTGGGGATCATAGCATAGGTGTGGCGCGATCCGGGCGGGGACCTCCCCTATACTTGGCGCGACGGAGGCATTCGCCGGGCAAGCACCCCACCGCGATCGATCCTGCCAGTCCGCGCGGCCCCAGCCCCGTCTTTGCCAGATCAGCATCATGCCAGGAGCTTCCATGTCCGCATCTGCCGAGATCATCCGAACCGAGACGACCGTCGCCGAGCGCGTATTGAAGGTGCGAGGCGGAAACCGGCTTTCCGGGGAGGTCAAGATCGGCGGGGCGAAGAACGCGGCCCTGAAGGCGATGGCCGCTTGCCTCCTCACCGATGAGGACATGCATCTGCACAACATGCCGATGATCTCCGATGTCTTCGCGATGAAGGCACTGCTGGAAGTCTTCGGCGCGCAGGTGGCGATCGACGAGGCCCGCAAGGTGGTCAGCGTCCGTGCGGCCGAGATCGTGCGAACTGAGGCCCCGGCGGAGCACTTCAGCGCCACGCGCGCCTCGGTCGTCGTTGCTGGGCCGATGCTGGCCCGGGCAGGGGAGATCTCGTTCGCGGGCCCCGGTGGCGACCAGATCGGCAGCCGCCCGATCGACATCCACCTCGACGGCTTCCGCCGCCTGGGGGCGAAGGTGGTCGAGGAGGAAACCATGGTGGTGGCGCGGGCTTCCGCGCTGGTCGGGACCCTCATCTACCTGGACTACCCCACGCACACCGGTACCGAGAACATCATGATGGCCGCCTGCCTGGCGCAGGGGACCACGATGATTGCGAATGCCTGCGCCGAGCCGGAGGTCATCTGGCTGGGCGAGCTTCTGAACCGGATGGGCGCGCGCATCTCCGGGCTGGGCACGCCGACCATCGTGATCGAGGGCGTCGGCAAGCTGCACGGCACATCGATGATATGCATTCCGGACCGGCTGGAGGCGGGCACCTTCGCGATCGCATCGGTGATTACCGGCGGAGAGGTACGGCTTGAAGGTGTGATCGAACCGCACATGCTGCCCGTAAGCGAGAAGCTGCGGCAGATGGGGGCAGAGATCTGGTTCCGGCCGAACCGGATGCTGCTCCGGCCCGCGGGGTCGCTCCGGCCCGTCAAGATCCAGACCCTGCCGTTTCCGGGCTTTCCCACCGACCAGCAGGCGACGATGCTGCCCCTGCTCACCCAGGCGAACGGGACTTCGGAGCTCCAGGAGCGCGTCTATGAGGACCGACTGCGCCACGCGCACGAACTCATGAAGATGGGGGCGTCGGTCGATATCCTCCACCAGGATGCCAACGGCAACCCCGTGTTTCCCACCGCCCGGGTGCATGGTCCATCCCGCCTGCACGGTGCCAGGGTCTCCGCGCTAGACATCCGAGCGGGGGTGAGTCTGGTGCTGGCCGGTCTGGTGGCGGACGGCGAGACCGTGATCGCGAACGTCGGCCACATCGACCGGGGGTACGCCAATTTCGTCGAGAAGTTGGCATCGCTGGGTGCCGATCTGGAGGATACTGGCAATCCGGGATGACGGCGTCTGCGCCGGTTTCGACGTGGAGCGAGGCCGGGTTGGTCCCGTGAATGGTCCTGATGCTTCTCCCTGCGTCGCCGCCGGATGGCCGCCCTTGCGGAAACAGACCTATCGCTTTACGATGGAAACTGTCAGGGAAACCCCTTGCCATTGAGCTGGGGGGTCCGTAAGGGCCTCCACCAGGCACGACGGTTTTGGCGCGTTCGCGCGTTCGCACAGGGCCAGGCTTTGCGGAGCGTTCGATACCGGCACCAGGTGCGCTTCCTGGATCTGCACCGGTTCAGCGAACATGCGCAGGAGATCGTTTCGCCCCGGGGCGGGACGTGTCGCATTCTGCATGCGTGTTCGGTCGAACGGTCTTTGCCACGCGTGCCTTCACCACTACAGCGGGGAGCATGGACGTGCAGGACCGGACATTCGATCGCCTTACGAAAAGCCTCTCAACTCCGCCCACCCGTCGGCGATTTCTTGGGGGTATGGCCGCGTTCGCCGCCAGTGGATTTGGCGCCAGGATCTTCGGCAGGCAGAGTGCCTTCGATCGGGCGCTCGCCCAGACGTTGGACGATCCCGACGAGCGCGGGATTCTCTTCATCGAGAAAATCGCACAGCTGGCGAAGGAACATTCCAGCAACTGCGATGATCTCCACGAGACGTTCCGCCAATTCAAGGAGAGTCACCAGGATGAGCTTGCAGCGATAGGGGCGGTGGAATCGAATTGGACGAAAGACCAGATCAGGGAGAGTGTCATCAAGTTTGGCGACCGACGCCAGGTCGCGGTCGATATCATCACGCCCATCATGGAGGCATGCCCACCAGCGGACCGTGCTGTGCGGTCGGGCTCCATTGAGAGCGTCGTTCTTGGCTCGACGGACATTGCCTCGATGGCTGGGATTGGTGTCATTGGAGCCACGCGCGGCCTCGCCCAGTCCGATGCAACGGGCTGTACCCTCCAGAACTACAACTTCCTGGTCGAGGGATACTGCCATAAACCCGGCACCGACTGGTCGTCGCCGTCGTTCCAATGGCCGGCCTACTGTGCCGATGGCGACATCGATGGCAACTGCGACATGTGCGAGCACGACGTCCGGGGAACGCTGACGAACCCGGAGATCTGCATCCACTACTGGCCACAGGATTGCATGGACGGCGAAGGGAACAATCTCTGCGTCGTCGATCATCACTGGACCCACGGTGGCATCGCGACATCTGTCTGCGCCGATCGTCCGGCTGCGAACGTTCTGACGACAATCGCCCATTGCTTCAGCAGCCGGTCCGATTGGAGCTCTCCCGAGTTCCAGTGGGAGATGTTCTGCCCGAAGGGGTATGGCGATTCGGACTGCATCGACTGCGGAGACTATAACGGCCAGTCGGCACCGGAAATCTGCGAGAAATACTGGCCGCAGGACTGCCATAGCGACACGTATGGCAACATCTGCTACGTCGGTTTCCACTACAGCCAGGTCGATGCCGACTGCCATGAAGAATGTCCGCTGAGCAATTGGGAATGCGCCGCGAGCTGGATCGAGGGCATGACGGCGGATGGCCAGGCATGCGGGGGCTGCCAGTCGGCCTGGTGTGGTGACGAATCGCATTGCATGGACAAATGTGTGGCAACCGGTGCCTGTGCAGACGAGTGCGGAGGTGAAGGTTCCTCGGGAGGCAGCTGGAATCCCGATGAGGATGGCGGCGACGACGACTTTCCGGGAGGGGAAGGACGGACCGGTGGCACGCCGATTCCACTCCACGGGACGGCTACCCCGACTGGCACAGCCACGGCAACGCCGACATCGGCGAGTACAGCCACGGCGACGGCGACCGGGACAGCCACGAGTACTCCCACAGTGACGCCGACGATGACACCGACGGAGATCTCCACGCCGCTCCCATTGCCAACGCTCCCGTCCCAGCCAGCTTTTCCACCGGACTCGTCGCCGGTTGGATAGCAGGGGCCGCCGGGGGTGAATGGGTGATACGCCGCGACAACGGGGCGGGTGGACGTCGTGACCACCTGCCCCGTTGTTCTGAATGGGGTGAATTGCGAGAAGCCGTGTCACACATGGGCCGGGCCAGCATGGGTCAGTGCACGACGCCACCCTGGCTCGATGAGGACTGGTTGGAGCGGAATCCGCCAGCGGATTCTGTTATAGGAAAGCCCCTTCCGCCTATACTGTCCGTGCAGGGGAGAAGGCGAACCACCTCCTCCGGATGAAACGCCGCGCATCGCAAGAAGGTACAGACGTCGTGAGTTCACGCATTCTTGTCGTCGAAGACCAGAACGATGTCGCCCAACTGATCGAGGTCGTCCTGGAGGGCGAGGGCCATACGGTCGCCGTCGCGCGTGATGGCGCCCAGGGACTGATGATGGCCCGCGACTGGAAGCCGGACCTCATCCTCATGGACATCATGCTGCCGGGCGTCGATGGCGGCACGCTCATCGCCCGCCTCCGCCAGGAGGAGGAAACGGCGCAGTTGCCGATCATCGCCATGTCGGCCAGCCGCACCTTGCGGGACCGCACGGCGGAGCTGGAAGCGGACGCGCTGCTCTCCAAGCCATTCGATGTCGACGCCTTGCTGGTCCAGGTCGGCTTCCTGCTGGAGCGCGGACGAGGTGATGCCGCCTCGTGACGCCCTCCGCGACATGTGCCACGCCGGAATTCGCGCCAACGCCGGGCGTGCTGGTTGTGATCCCGACGTACAACGAGATCGACAACCTGCGGTCGATCGTCACCGAGGTCCTCGCGCTCGGGGACGGCTACGCTGTGCTCGTCGTCGATGACAACTCGCCCGATGGGACCGGCGCGCTGGCGGAGGATCTTGCCGAGCATCATCCGGGTCGCGTCGATGTCCTGCATCGGAAGGGGAAGGAAGGGCTCGGGCGGGCCTACGTTGCCGGGCTCACCGTTGCCCTCGGCGCCCGTCCCCGGCTGATCGCCCAGATGGATGCCGACCACAGCCACCAACCGGCCGACCTTGCCCGCATGGTCGCGGTGGCCAGGGCGACGGATGCGGATCTCGTCTTGGGGAGTCGCTATATCGCCGGGGGTGACACGCACGGGTGGCCCTGGCATCGCAAGGCGATCAGCCGCGCGGGCGGCATCTACGCCGGGCTCATCCTCGGCGTGCCCATTCGCGATCTGACCGGCGGGTTCAAGGTCTGGAAACCGGCAACCCTCGACGCGATCGACCTGCAGTCGATCCACGCGGATGGCTATGGTTTCCAGATCGAGACCACCTTTCGGGCGCTCACGAAGGGCGCGCGCGTCGAGCAGGTGCCGATCACCTTCACCGACCGCGTCGCCGGCAATTCCAAACTCTCGCGCAAGGTGGTGCTGGAGGCGGCGGTCATGGTCTGGGGACTCCGCATCCGGCAAGTGCTCGGCCGACCCTGGTAAGGGCCAAGGTGATGGCCCCCGCTGCGCCATAGCGGACCGAAATCGACCGGTGCGCCGGGTACGATCGCTCGCGCAGGCACCATTGGGATCGTGGCGGAAAGGAAGCGGGCTGGTGACATCGGTGTTGACGCTGACGCGCGACGAGGCGCGCTGGATCGCCGTGGCGGCGCAAGGGCTGGACCGCAGGCCGTTCCGGCGCCGGGCGACCAAGGCCGATCTCCTTGCCACGATCCGGGCCATCGGCTGCGTTCAGCTCGATACCATCAGTGTCATCTCCCGGACCCACGAGACCGTGCTGTGGAGCAGGCTCGGCCCCTACGACCCGGCATTGATCGCCGAACTCTACGATCCCGACCACGCAATCACCGAGTTCTGGGCGCACGCCGCTGCCATCATCCCCATCGAATTGCTGCCGCTGTTCCGGGGCTATATGGAGCATCGGCGGGCCAGCGACGCCTGGCGCCTCAAGCCGGAGAGTGTCGAGGCGATCGAGCGGTTGCGCGGCGTGATGCGCGACCAGGGACCGGTCAGCTCGCTCGATTTCGATGCTCCTGACGAGGCGACCACCCACGAATGGGACTGGTACGGCAAGAAGCCGGAGCGCATGGCGCTTGGCTACATGTGGACGCATGGCGATGCCATCGTCCGCCGGCGGGATGGGTTTCGCCGCGTCTTCGACCTGCCGGACCATATCATCCCCGGGTTCTGGGATGGCGAGGCCATCGGGCGCGAGGACGTCCAGCACGAACTTGCCGTGCGCGCGGTGCGGGCACTGGGGATCGCGACCCCGAAGTGGACGGCCGACTATTTTCGGAGCGGTTCGCCAGTTCACCTGCCGGTGGCAGACGCCAAGCGGGTACTGCCGCTGCTGGAGGCAGAGGGCGCCGCAACGAGGATCGAGGTGCCGGGCATCGCCGAGCCGGCGTGGATCGACACTGGGCAGCTTGAGCGGCTGGAAGACCTTCGGGCCGGGCGGACGCGTCCAACGCTGACCACGTTCCTCTCGCCCTTCGACAACCTGACCTGGAACCGCGGACGTGGTGAGGCGCTCTGGGACTTCCACTATCGGATCGAGGTCTACACCCCGGCCCCCAAGCGGGTCTATGGATACTACAGCCTGCCAATCCTGCACCGCGGGAAGATCGTCGGGCGGCTCGATCCCTCCTTCGATCGCAAGTCGCGGGTGCTGACGATCAAGTCGCTGCACCTGGAGCCGTGGGTGAGGCCGAGCGCCGCGCTCGGCCGCGCCATCGCCGGGGCGATTGCGGACTTGCTGCGATTCCTCGGCGGCGAGCCGGACGCTTGGCGGTTGCTCCGGACAAATCCCCCTGAGATACTGCCGCTGATCGGCACGGTGGACGCAGACCAGGTTCAGGCGAGCGAGTCCGGGGAAGAATGATGCCCGGCGTCTCCCAGATCCCTGGTGTGTCGGAAGGCATCGCCGGGGTTCGATGACGCATTGGGGAGTTCGCACAGTGGCAGACCTGAGCGCGCGTGCCTACCGGGACCGGATTGACACCACGATCGCGGAGGGGCCATTCGCCGCGAGTTGGGAGAGCCTCCGATCGTATCGGGTCCCGAACTGGTACCTCGACGGCAAGTTCGGCATCTTTCTCCATTGGGGTGTCTACGCGGTTCCGGCGTTCGATAACGAGTGGTATCCCCGGCACATGTACCTGAAAGGGACGCACGCCTTCGAGCATCACCGCGCGACGTATGGCGATCAGGCGACCTTCGGGTACAAGGATTTCATCCCCCAGTTCACGGCGTCGCGCTTCGATCCGGATGCGTGGGCGGCGCTTTTCCGGCGGGCAGGTGCGCAGTTCGTGGTTCCCACTGCCGAGCATCACGACGGGTTCGCGCTCTACGACTCGGACCGTACGGAATGGTGCGCCGCGAAGATGGGCCCGAGGCGCGACCTGATCGGCGACCTTGCAGCGGCGGTCCGGCGCGAGTCGATGGTCTTCGGCGTTTCCAGCCACCGGGCGGAGCATTGGTGGTTCATGAACGGCGGCATGACGTTCGATTCCGACGTGCGCGATCCCCGCTATGCGGCGTTCTACGGTCCGGCGCAGCATGATCTCCTGCCACCGAACGAGGCGTACCTGGAGGA
>Ga0164243_10011972_pt1 | contig 12326 bp, 7 predicted proteins | sample OricompcompostOP_FD_108781 | JGI IMG/M metagenome (GOLD analysis project Ga0164243, IMG submission 108781) | Organic Plus compost microbial communities from Emeryville, California, USA - Original compost - Organic plus compost (OP) | ecosystem: Engineered > Solid waste > Mixed feedstock >...
CACGGTGAAGCCCAGATCCTCCGACGCTTTTCGGCCGATGTCGGCAAGCGTGGAATAGGACATCCCCGTGTGGTTGAGCACGATGTCCTTGATGTTCTGGGCCCAGACGGTGGGAAATCCCGTAACGAGCGTCGAGCCCGCTACAGCGGCGCCGCCCTTGAGCACCGAGCGGCGCGTGACGCCCGATCTTCTTTCCTTCGAGATCTTCGTATGCGCTGACTTCTTCATCACAATCTCCCATTGTTCATCGCCCTTTCGGGCAAGTTCACCAGCTGTGCAGGCGATGGGTTCCCACTTTTTTCTTTCCATCGCCGGCAAGGCCGATCGAGCCGGTTCACATGAGCGTTCCCCTTGAAGGAGAAGCGGTGGAAACGGAGTACGCGATCAGCATGTTCATGCCATCGCCCCCTGCCCCGCGCTTCTCATCCGGGCACGCAGGGTCCGGGTGGCCTCTGTATCGAGCGCCCATTCGTATCCGTCGTCCACTTCCGGGAGAACGACACCATAGTCGTCGCGGGCATGATCGGGCGAAATGAAGCCGTCCAGGACATCATCCAGCACACGCTCGGGATCACGCTCCAACGGGTCGCCATAGCCACCTCCGACCGGCGAATAGTAGGACACGACGTCACCGACCTCCATACGGATTCCGGAAAATTTCGACGGCTCGTAGCGTATCTTGCCCGAGTGGATGTTGCGGATCTCCACCTTGCCGCCGGCGCCCGGCTTGCCGCCGAAAACGCCCCACGGCACATCGTCGTGACGGTCGGATTCATGCGTCATGAAGCCCGGCGTGAGATAGCGCTGCGACTTCACCACGCCGGCACCACCGCGGAACTTCCCCGCGCCTGGTGGAACGTCATCCCGCACCTCGTAACGATCGCAGATGAGCGGCAGGTGCATACCCAGGTCTTCAAGCGGGTTATTGCGCGTGTTGCGCATCAGCTCCTCAATCGTGTCCGGCCCGTCCGAAAACGGCCTGCCACCCATGGCCGCCTCGTTCACCTCAAGGAATACCCAGTAGTCGCCATTGTCCCGCACGCCGGAATAGGACGCGAAGGAAAGCACCGCCGCGTTGCCGGCCGTGCACTTGTCGGGCAACACTGGCGCGAGCGCCTTGATGATCAGGTCCACCACGCGTTGGATCTGGCTGAAGCGAGCCTCGGCGGCGGCGGGTGCGATGGGGTTGAAGATGGAGCCGAGGGGCGCCGTCACTTTGACGGGGCGGAACGAGCCCTCGTTCTGCGGAATGTATTCGGAGTGGGTGTAGGTATCGAGCAGTAGCGCGCGGAAGGCGAAATAGCAGGCGACCTTCGTCGAGCCGTCGAACGGCACGTTGAAGGCCGTCGGAACCTGCTGCGCGGAGCCCGTCAGGTCCACCTCGACCTCGTCCCCGACCACGCGCACGGTCACCTTTACCGGCAGATGGACACCACGGTTGCGGCCGTCATCGTCCAGAAAACCTTCCGCTACGTAGTCGCCGTCCGGGATCTTCGAGATCTCGTTCCGCAGCATGCGTTCGGTGTAATCCATGAGTTGGCGGGTGGCCTGGATCACCGTCTCCTTGCCGTAGGCGGCCATCAGTTCCTGGAAACGCTGAACGCCGAGTTCGGCCGAGGCGATCTGCGCTTCGAGATCGCCCATGACGAGGCCGGGAACGCGCGTGTTGTCGCGGATATATTTCCAGAGCGCCTCGTTGCGCACGCCCTCGTTGAAGAGCTTCACTCCGTTGAAGAGCATGCCTTCGGCGAAGACGTCGGGAATGTCGATGACGAGGCCCGGCGTGGCCGCTCCAATATCTACGTGATGCGCCGTATTGGCGGAGAACCCCACGAGCTCGCCCTCGAAGAAGACGGGCATGACGATGGCGATGTCCGGCGAGTGGCTCGCGCCGTAATAGGGGTGGTTGTGGATGACGCAGTCGCCCGGCTTCCACGCGTCAAGCGGCACCGACTTTTCGATGCCGCGCAGATAACCGGGCAGCGAGCCGATATGCATCGGCGTGGAGTCGCTCTCACAGAGCGTGTTGTAGTCGCGGTCGAAGAGGCCCGCGCCCAAATCCTGGCTTTCGCGAATGATCGAGGAATAGCTCATCCGATAGAGCACATTCCCCATCTGCTCCGCGATGGAATGGAGTGCGCCACCGATGACCTGAAGCGTGATCGGGTCGATTTCCCTTGTCATGCGACCCCTCCCTTGCGGCTGATCAGCATGTCGCCAAGGCGCATGACCTCGGCCACGTAATGCGGCGGGACGAGCGTGGTCGAATTGTGCTGGATGATGATTGCCGGGCCCGAGATGCGATCGCCGGCAGAAAGCAGGTCGCGCCGGTAGCGCGGCGTATCGAGAGGCTTGCCGTCGTCGAAGATCGTCTTGCGCGTATAGAGGACGGCGTCCGCCGGATTCGTCCTGCTGCGCTTTTCGAGTTCCGGCAGGTGCAGCGTGTCGACCGCCACGCTCGCCACGAGCCTGAGCGTCACCAGTTCCGCCGGCTGGTCGCGGAAGGCGTGGCCGTAGACCTTTTTGTGTTCATTGTAAAAGCCGTCGATGACCTCGGAGACGTTCGCCTGCGTCAGCGGCCCATCCGGCATCCGCGCCCGAAGCTCGAAGCCCTGGCCCACATATCGGCATTCGGCCACCCGCTGGAAGCGCCGCGCGCTCTGCGGCACGCCATCCGCGTCGAATTGCCGGTTGGCCTGGGCGATCAGATTTTCGAGCGCGTCGTTGATCGTCTCGTACCCGGCCTCGGTCTCTTCGTTGAGAACGATCAGCAGCGAGTGCGTGTATTCATATTGCAGGTCCGTGACGAGCAGCCCGCTCGCCGCGGTGATGCCGGGCTGCACGGGTGAGATGACGTCCTTCGCGTGGATGGCTTCGGCCAGCGAGACGGCATGGAGCGGCCCCGCGCCACCGAACCCCATGAGGGTGAAATCGCGCGGGTCGATGCCCTTCGCCACGGAATTGGCATTGATCGCCAACGCCATGTTGTTGTTGACGATCCTGAGGATGCCGAGTGCTGCTTCCTCCACCGAGAAGCCGAGCCTGTCGGCAATGTGCTCCTTGATCGCCTTCCTGGAGAGAGAAGCGTCGATCTCGATGTCGCCGCCCAGGAACTGCTCGGGATCAAGCCGCCCGAGCGCGACCTGCGCATCCGTCACCGTCGGCTCCACACCGCCCTTGCCGTAGCAGGCGGGACCAGGCACCGCGCCTGCCGAGCGCGGTCCGACCCGGAAAGCGCCGCCCGGATCTATATAGGCGATGGAGCCCCCGCCCGCGCCGATGGCATCGATGTCGATCATCGGCACGAGCACGGGAAGCAGGCCGACCTCCGTGTCACGCGGGTTCTTGATGCGCAGTTCGCCGTCCTGGATGACGCCAATGTCGGCCGAGGTGCCGCCGATATCGATGGTGATGACGTTCTTCTTGCCGCAGTTCTCGCCCGTCCAGCGGCCGCCGATGACGCCGCCGGCGGGGCCGGAAAGCAGGAGCCCGATGGGCAGCTCGCTGGACTTCTCCACCGTCGAGATGCCGCCGTTTGACTGCATGATGCGGATGATGCCCCGCACGCCCGCTTCGCGCAGCCGTCCTTCGAGCTTGCCGAGATAGGCCGAGGTCTTCGGCCCGATATAGGCGTTCATCGCCGTGCTCGAGAACCGTTCATATTCGCGGATCGTGTTCACGACCTCGCAGGAGCAGCAGATGAAGGCGTCAGGCAGGACGGAGCGGACGATCTCCTTCGCCCGCAATTCATGCTCGTTGTTGAGGAAGGAGAAGAGGAAACCGATGATGATGGCATCCATGCCGCGCTTGGCGAAGAGCTCTGCCACCTGCTTCACCTCGTCCTCGGCGAGCGGCACGGCCACTTCGCCGGTGGGCGGGAGGATGCGCTCCGTCACCGGCAGCCGGTCACGGCGGCGCACCAGCGGCTTGGATTGCCAGGGAACATCGAACTGAAGCGAGAAATTGTGCGGCCGCTTATGGCGTGCCATGTGAAGAATATCACGGAAGCCGCGCGTGGTGATCATGCCCACCTTGGCCCCGCTGCGCTCGATCACCATGTTCGTCGCAACGGTCGTGCCGTGATAGACCGCGTCGATCTCTCCCGGATCGACCCCTGCGAGCTGGCAAACCTTCAGGATTCCCGTGACCACCCCTTCCGACTGGTCATGGGGAGTGCTTGAAACCTTCGTAACGACGACATCCGGGATGCTGCCCCGTCGCACGCGTTCGAGGATGATGTCCGTGAAGGTTCCGCCGACGTCAACACCAACTCTGATCATGCTCACCCCTGGAACTTCTTTCTCGGCTATGCGAGGCGGGGACTCGAATGATCAGGAGAACTTCGCTGGCGCTCCAGTGGCGGAAGGGAAGCAATAGCATATAAAATCGGCTCCCTTTGAAGGGAGCGTCCACCCATTAACATGTTCACCTCATGACCCCTGTGGGGTTCTTTTTTCAATTGGATGAAATGCTAGACGCAGCAGCTAGCCTTGTGAAATAATCATTTCGAGACGATTGATATAAGTTTCGTCATTAATATGCGCTATGACTTGCGGCATTTGTCGACCTTCGTCGCCGTGGCAGAAGAACTTAACTTTCACCGGGCGGCGGAGCGGCTCTCAATGGCCCAGCCTGCCGTCAGCCGCATCGTCCAGGAATTGGAGGAGCGGCTTGGAGTAAGGCTTTTGGAGCGCACCACACGCAAGGTGCTGCTCACGGAGGCCGGCCGCTATATGCTCGAGGAAGCGCAGGAGATCCTCGACCGCATCGACATCGCCGACAGCACGGCGCGGCTGCTTGCCTCCGGCACCAAGGCGATCCTTCGTATCGGCTACACCACCATCACCGGCCATTCGCTCGTGCCGGAAATCACACGCGAGTTCCGCTCCGACAATCCGGAGGTGCGGCTGGAACTCACCTATCTCACCTCACCCGTTCAGCGCGACCGCATCCTGCAGGACCACATCGATCTCGGCTTCATCGAGGGCTCTTTCCAAAGCTCGGAGATCGAGTCTCGCCCCGTCGCGCGGCACCGGCTTATGGTCCTCCTGCCCCCAAACCATCCCCTGACGGCAAAGGAAAGCCTCACCGTTCAGGAGATCGCCCGGGAGACGCTGGTACTAGGCACCAACGCCGAGTGGCCCACCTTCCGGCGCATCCTGGTGGACGTCTTTCAGAAGGAAGGCCAGGTTCTCACCGTGCACCAGGAAGCTTCCAGCCTGACCGGCATTCTGGGCCTCGTCACCAGCGGAGTGGGGATCACCGTCTTCTGCGGAATGCCGCGCTTTTGCGGCGAGCACGCCATGGTGCCGCGCCCGCTCATCACCAGTACGCCTACTTTCGTGGAAACCCATCTCGCCTGGCGTCGCTCCAAACTCAACGCTGCCATGCGGCGCTTCATCGAAACGGCGGAGATGGTGGGCGCACAGTATCCGAAGTTCTAAACGCTTCCGTTGCACCTGCGTAAAGAAGCAATTGACGGCAGCGCATCTTTGCGTCGTGATAAGTGCTGAGCGGCGCGCGACCACGGTCCCTGTCGGCGAACCGCCCAACACTCTCTCCCTGTTCAAAGCAATGGAGGCGCATGTGGAGAATTGGGCAAACCGAAAGACGTTGATCCTGGGACGCAGCGAAATGATCGGCCTGCTTACGCCGGCTGAATACAACGATTGTGTCGAGCAGGCCTATCGCATGCATGGCGAAGGCCGCTACTACATGGACCCGAAAGGACATATCGTGCTCGACCGCTTTCCCGGCGAATGGGAAGCGATGCCCTCTTATATCGAGGAGCCGCACGCGGCAGCCTGCAAATGGGTCTCGATCCGTGAGCAAAACCGCGAGCGTTTCAACCTGCCCACGGTCTTCTCGATCCTGATCTACACCGAACCAGAGACGGGCTTTCCGCTCGCCATCGTGGACGGCAGCTATCACACGGTCATGCGCACCGGGGCGGCAGCGGCTGTTTCCGCCAAATGGATGGCGCGGAAGGACTCGCGCAAACTGGCGATCGTCGGCGCCGGGCATATGGCCGAGGGCGCACTTGCCACGTGCAACGAGGCCTTTCCTTGGAACGAGGTGCGGGTCTGGAGTCGTTCGCAATCCACCCTCGCCCAATTCGTCAAAGAGCAGCAACCCAAATACTCCCGCTTCGAGATCAAACCTTCGACCAACCTTGAGCAGGTGGTTCGCGGTGCGGACGTCGTGGTCACCGTCACCCCCGCCCGCGAGCCCATCGTCAAGGCCGAGTGGATTGCTCCCGGCACACATATCGCCGCGGTGGGTGCCGACAAGAAAGGCGATCAGGAAATTGAAGGAAGCCTGCTGACCAAAGCGCGCATCTTCGTCGACGACATCAGGCAGTGCCGGACCGACGGAGAGATCAACGTGCCGCTGTCACAGGGATTGATCACGGAGGACTGGATCGCAGGCGAGATCGGTGAGGTGATCACCGGCAAGAAACCCGGCCGCTCATCCGAGGAGGAAATCACGCTCTTCGATTCCACCGGGATCGCACTGCAGGACTCGGCCACGGTGCCGCTCGAATACAAGCGCGCCATGGAAAAGGGCGTCGGCATCGAGAAGAAGATGATCTCGACCTGAAAAGCCGGGAGGCCGCGCCATGAGCGAAACGGATATCTATGCCAGGCAGTCTTTCGGGCAGAAGACCGGGCTCGGCCGCTCCCCTGCACTCCTCATTGTCGACTTCGTGAACGGCTTCAACGATCCCGATATCCTGGGCGGCGGCAATATCGGCTCGGCCATCGAGGCGACCGTCCCGCTGCTTTCGTTCTTCCGAACCGAAGGTCTGCCCGTGATCTTCACCCGCATCGTCTATGCGGAGGACGGGTCGGATGCGGGGCTCTGGTGCGAGAAGGTGCCGCGCTTGAGGGGCCTCACGGAGCATGCCCATGCGAGCCAGATTGTCGACGCGCTCTCGCCCAAGCCAGGCGAACTCATCGTTAGCAAGACGCAGGCATCCGCCTTCTTCGGCACGCCCCTCGCATCCATCCTTGCCTTCCGGGGCGTCGACACGTTGGTGGTTGCCGGCTGCACCACGAGCGGCTGCGTGCGTGCCAGTGTCATCGACGCGATGAGCCACAACATCCGCACCGTGGTCGCGACCGATTGCGTAGGCGACCGGGCACTGGAGGCGCACCGGGCGAACCTGTTCGACATCGGCCAGAAATATGCAGACCTCATGGAGATGCGCGAGGTCATCGCGGCAATGACAACACAGGCCGTGTGACCTGAGCGACCTCAGCTAGAATGAAGGCGCTCGCCGCTTCGGTCGTTACTGGACTGAATTGCGCTTGCGGGTCTTTTCCGGGCCAAGCAGGAGGTCGATCACCAGGTCGGCCATGGAACGCATACGCTCCTCGTCCTGATACACCCGCTCGATCACGACGAGGCCCCGCGTGTGCGTGACGAGCAGCCGCGCAGCTTCTTTCGGGGAAATCGCGAGCTTTTCTGCGTCCCCTGCCCTGGAAAGCCTGTCGTACAATGCCGCCTCGATCTCATCGAGCAGATCCCTGACGGCTGTGCGTAGCGGCTCGTCGAGATCCTCAACGCCAACCGCGGTTTTCGTGCTGAGGCATCCCCGCGTCGGCTGTCCTGTCCTCATGGACGATATGGCGAAGTCGAAAAAGGCCATGAGCGATTCACGCAGCCCGGCCTGGTCCAAGGCATCGCGCATCTGCGCGACGTACTTCTCCCGATAGACGCCGAACACCCGCAGGAACAAGGTCTCCTTGTCGCGATAGGCGTTGTAAAGAGAGCCGCGCTGTACGCCGGTGGCCTCGGCTAAATCCTGCATCGTCGTTTGGGAATAGCCCTTTTGCCAGAAAAGGCTCAGCGCCTTTTCGAGCATCTCTCCCTCATCGAATTGGCGAACTCCAGCCATCTCTCGCTCCGCATTCTGTCACCCTGGGCTCGGCATCTAAACATCGTTCTTGACACGAATGTCAAGTTTGACTATCGCATCAAACTTGACATTCGTGTCAAAGATGAGCGCGCCTGTACCTCGCGCTGCAGTTCAATCTCGAAGCATGGATATTCCCAATGTCGTCACGCTCAGCGTCCCTTACGCCAGCCAAGATAGACCGGTTGCTCGTATGGCGGTACATCTTCGCAGGCCTATGCGCGAGCCTCGATAGCATCGGCTTGGCGCGCTTCGCTTTCACGCCGCTGATTCCGGAACTGATCGAGGCGCATTGGTTCACCGCGTCCGCCGCGGCATATCTGGCGGCTGTGAACCTCGCCGGCTGCGTGTGCGGCACTCTGGTTGGCCGTCCCATCTCCGCCCGTCTGGCGAACGAGCATACATTACGGCTCATGATGGTGCTGATCACGGCAGCCTTCTTTGCCTGCGCCCTCCCCCTGTCCTTTGCGTGGTACTTCGCCTGGCGGTTCCTCTCCGGCTTCGCCGGGGGTGTGGTCATGGTCCTGGTGGCGGGCACCATCCTTCCGCACGTGCCGCCGGCGCGGAAAGGTGCCGCGGGCGGCGCGATCTTCCTCGGGCTCGGCCTGGGTATCGCCGGATCCGGAACAATCATCCCCCTCTTGCTTGGGCTGGGCCTTCCGCAAACCTGGGTCGGCCTCGGTGTGATCTCCGTCATCCTTACCGCGGCAAGCTGGTTCGCCTGGCCTTCCAGCAAGCTCAACCCCGAACCAAGCCATGCCAGGGCGCCGCGCACGAAGCAGAATGTACGCTTCGGCGTGGAGGTGAGGCTGATCTATCTCCAATATGCGCTGATGGCTGCCGCCGCCGTTCCGCCCATGGTGTTCCTGGTGGATTTTGTCGCCCGCGGCCTGGACCAGGGCACGCATCTTGGCTCCGTCTTCTGGGCAATTTACGGCCTGGGCGCCATCGCCGGCCCGCCATTGTACGGCTACTTGGCTGACCGGATCGGTCCCGCATCCACGGTGAGGCTCGTCTCCCTGATCATGGCCGTCATTCTCGCGGCCTTCTACACGATCGATAATCTTGTCATGCTGGGGGCGCTTACGGCGGTGATCGGTACATTCGCACCGGGCATCGTCCCGCTGGTGCTCGCCCGCGTGCATGAGGCGATCACACATAATGGAACGCGCCAGAATATTGCGTGGACGCGTGCCAGCATCATTTCCGCATCCGGCATGGCAGTGGCCGCATACGCCTATTCGGCCCTGTTCAACGCAACGGGCGGAGATCACCGGCTGCTGTTCGTCACGGCTGCCGGACTGCTGATCCTGGCGCTGCTCGCGAGCTTCGTTGCCCGCGCCAGGAAAACCATACAGGCCTCACCGGCACGCCACACGTAAACCTTCGAAATCCCAGCCGTTACCGCCGCTTGATGCGCCGGTGCTATCCAAGCCCCGCCGGGCCGGAGCCAGCGGGGCTATACGCTTGGAACTGAAAAGTGTTGGCGGGCGCCTACCAGCTGACGCGGAAGCCTGCGGTGCCCTTTACGCTATAGCTTTCGCCGAAATTTTCGAGACTGGTTTTGGCGAGTGCCTCGCCATAAACGGAGTACTTGTCATCGGCGAAGTTCAGAGAACCCCCTAAGCCAAGACCACCCCAAAGGGCATCGTTCTCGCTTTCAAAGCCAACGCCCGCCACATCGACATTCGAGCCGCCATCGAAGTCGTAGTAGAGGTTCGCGATACCGTAGAGGTGCGAACGGTTGGTGCTGCCCGCGCCGTCCTGCCACTCCGTTTGGCGATCGAGCGAGATGCCGAGCCTGCCGACGAAATTGTCAGCGCTTCCGAGCGACACGGCGGCACCGAAAGGATCAACGAAATCATCGAAATCCACGGCCGAGTAGACCACCTGAGCCTGTGGCGTCGTGAACCAAACGGGGCTCAACTGAATCCTTTTTCCGGTTTCGAGGCTTAGGGCGTAGCCGACGCCATCATTGCCATCCGCGAGCGACAGGCCTGCAGTGCTGGATTCGAGATCGCTGTCGAACCAAGTGACCTGCGCCTGTCCATCGAGATAAAAGCCATTATTGGCATACCAGGTGAGCGTGCCGCCCACACCAACGCCGGAAGCATCGATATCGCCATCACCGAAATCGGACTCCACATCTGCCGAGAAGTTGCCGTAGTGCAGGCTTAGCCCGCCGACGAGGTATCCATCGGGCGATTGGGTGATCGGCACATCGATGCCAGCTTTGATCATCCAGCTCGACAGGTCGTAATTCGCTTCGGTCGTGGTCGTCTCAGGCTCCCATTTGCCGCCAAACCCGAGCACCTCAGCCCAGAGTCCGAGGCCAGGTACGACCCAGTCCTCTTTCGAAGGAGCGTCCGCGCCTTGGGCCTCGACCGCCCATGACCGGTTGCCGACGCGCTGCTGAAGCGTGCCGATGTCGATGAAGCCGAGCAACGCATTCGCATAGGCTTCATAGAGCGGCGCGCCGGGTTGATAGAGCGGAGCAGTCGGCTCATCCGGGTCGGGGTCTGGATCTGGATCGGGTGGCACCGGAGCCGAATCGAGGACGGAGCGAAGGTACCAGTCGCCGTCGTCGGGATTGCCCGCGCTCCCCTGGTAGAGGCGGTAGGCATAAGCTCCGGCTACGACCGCCCGTTCCCCCTCGAAGAAATAATCGCCGAGTAGCGAAAACTGCGCATCTGAGACGGTGCCAAGGACATCGACAATTTTTATGCCCTCAGTTGTCTGCGCACCCGCGCCGCCGAGATTGATTACCTCGACATCGGTCGTTCCGGACGTGTTTCCGGTGATCACGAGGAGGTCCGACGGCGAGCTATCATCACCCAGCTCCGCTTCGATCTCCAGTATACCTCCAGCGCCGACATAGTCGCCATCAATGGTCAGCGTACCGATCGAGTTTCCCGGAGCAATCCGGCCACCGGCGTGGTTCGTGACCGAGCCGACCATCCCGGAGCCGGCAAGCCAGCCACCGAAGATATTGATTGGGCCATCACCGGCATCTGCGCCGCTCGCCAGCGCCAAGGTGCCTTCGTAAATACTCCATGGACCGGCGGCGGTAGCGACACCGGTGATCGTCCAGGTGCTGCCGCCGGCCTTCTCAAAGTTCTCGAACGACCGATACTGCGCGGTTGCGCCGATCTGCGTGATATCAAACGTGCTATCGTCCGCCCCTCCGAGCACGAGGGTATCGAGAGTTCCATTGGCCTCGACATTGCCGATGATGCTCGAGCCCGACCGAAGCTCGAGGCGATTTTCGCCATCCGTGAAGAAAATGGCACTGGCCCGCTCGCCTGCGCCGTCATCCGCTATACCGCCGATGATCCTGCCGGAATTGACGATGCTCGTTCCGCCGGAAGCCACGATGGCCGCGGCCCCCGTATTTCCCGGATTCCCGTATCCGCCCTGGATAATGCCGGTATCGGTGTTCACGAGCGTGCCGCCGGAGATCTGCACCCCGCTGCCCGCGATCACGCCCCCGGTTCCGGCAATCGTGCCGGCATTGGCTATGCTCACGCCGCCAGCCGCGACGATCCCGATGCCGCCGGTGGTGTATCGTGCCGTAAGCCCTTCCGCCGTCCCCAGAATGAAGGCGCCTGCCCGGTTGTCAATTACGACATTGCCGTTGGCCACGATGCCATAGCCGGCGATATTCCCGCTAATTTCGGCGCCCCCGTGACCGCCTACGATGTTTCCGCCGGACGAATTGACGATCTCGACCTGTTGCCCGTCGCCGGCACTGGCATTGATGCCGTAGCCGCCCTCACCGCCAGCGCCGCCCGACCCGCCTTTGCCGCCTTGAATCAGGCTGCTGTTTGCAATGTCGACATTGCCCGATGCGGAGATCCCATGACCACCATATCCGTAAGCACTGCCGCCAGCGCCGCCAACACCGCCAAGAACTGTGCCTGTATTGTCAAGGTAGCTGGCACGATCATCGGAGCCGGTGAGGGAAATTCCGTTTCCGCCCCGGCCGTAGTTGCCAATGGAATCGCCACCCGAGATGTCGCCACTGTTCGTTATGGCGAGATCCGTGCCGACGACACCGTCTCCTCCGGCACCCGAGGCTCCTGCGACGCCTGGCGCAATTCCGGCGCCTCCCTGGCCGCCATCGCCGCCGCGGATAATATTCGAATTTATGAAGATAGCACCTGGAGCAGCAAAGTACACGCCAACACCACCGCTGCCGCCACCGCCGCCTGAATCCGGATAAGGAGGACCGCCATAGATGCCGGAGGCGCCGCCATTTCCGCCGTTACCGCCAATGATCGTCCCGGCATTGGTGCTTGTGCCCTCTCCCAGAACAACGGCGCCGTACCCGCCGGCACCGCCACCGCCTCCTCCCGACCCAATAGCAGCAGTATTTGCATACCCGCCATCGCCGCCGTTGCCACCGGTC
>Ga0164243_10011973_pt1 | contig 12326 bp, 12 predicted proteins | sample OricompcompostOP_FD_108781 | JGI IMG/M metagenome (GOLD analysis project Ga0164243, IMG submission 108781) | Organic Plus compost microbial communities from Emeryville, California, USA - Original compost - Organic plus compost (OP) | ecosystem: Engineered > Solid waste > Mixed feedstock >...
ATCCTGCAGCTCGCCGCCGACCGCGGCCTCGGCGTCGAGCGCCGCCGCGTGACGATCGACGAGTGGCGCGACGGCGCGGCCTCGGGCGAGATCGTGGAGGCCTTCGCCTGCGGCACCGCCGCGGTCATCAGCCCGATCGCCCAGCTCAAGGCGGACGGCTTCGAGATCGGCGCGCCGGACGCGGAGGCCGGCCCGATCACGACCTCGTTGCGCGAGGAGCTGCTCGGCATCCAGTACGGCCGCGTCGAGGACCGGCACGGCTGGCTCACCCGGCTGGACGGCTGACCGCGGTCCTCGGCGTCCTCCGCCGCACGTCGATACGCGCACCGTATTGATCTGCACTCACCAAGAGGAGTCGCATCCCTAGGATCGACCCGATGGGCGATGCAGCCGGAATCGATGCGGGCGCGGACGGCGCGGAACGGAACGCCGTGGTCAGTCGTCTCGCGGACGGCCTGGGGCTGGGGTTCGGCACGGCTCAGTTCGGGAATCTCGGTCGGCAGACGGACCAGCGCACGAGCGACGCCGCGGTCGCGGAGGCGTGGGCCGCCGGCGTGCGATATTTCGACACCGCGCCGCACTACGGTCTCGGACTCGCGGAGCGGCGACTGGGACTGGCTCTGCGTGGGATTCCCCGCGACGAGGTGATCCTGTCCACGAAGGTCGGTCGACTCCTCGTGCCGAGCCCGGAGACCGCGGGCGAGCGGGATCCCGGCTTCCTGGTTCCGGCGAGCTCGCGACGAGTCTGGGACTTCAGCAGGGACGGCGTCCTGGCGTCTGTCGAGGCCAGCCTCCGGCGCTTGCGGACGGATCACGTCGAGATCGCCTACCTCCACGATCCGGACCATCACTGGGAGGCGGCCTCGACGACGGGCATCGAGGCGCTGCGCGAGCTCCGCGACCAGGGAGTCGTCGGAGCGATCGGAGCGGCGATGAATCAGGCCGCGATGCTCACCGAGTTCGTGCGTCGCTGCGACGTCGACATCGTGATGGTCGCCGGTCGGCTCACGCTTCTGGATCGCAGTGCGGCGGAGGAGCTCGTTCCCGCTGCGACCGAGCGGGGCGTCGCGATCGTCGCCGCCGCCGTCTACAACTCCGGAGTGCTCGCCACCGACCTCCCCGCGGCCGATGCGACGTTCGACTATGCCCAGGCGAGCACGCTGGTGCTGGACCGAGCGCGGCAGATCGCCGCGATCTGCCGCGCGAACGGAGTGAGCCTCCCGGACGCGGCGGTCGCATTCCCTCGCCGGTTCCCTTCCGTGGTGTCGACGGTCGTGGGGATGCGCACGGCCGAGCACGTCCGCGAGAACCTCCGACGGTGGAACGTCGCGATCCCCGTCGATCTCTGGGGGGACCTGGAGTCGATCGACGACACCGACTCCGCGGAAGGCGTCTCGGCCCGGTCATGACAGTGATCGACACCCATGTTCATGTCTGGGATCTCGCTCGGAATACCTCCTCGTGGCTCGGTCCGGGCCACGGCGACCTCTTCCGGACCCACGAGTTCCCCGAGGTGCGGGAGGAGATGAGCCGGGTCGGCGTCGACCGGGCGATCCTTGTTCAGGCGGGCGACACCGACTCGGAGAAGCGATACCTGATCGAGGTCGCGACGACCCATCGGGAGGTGGCGGGTGTGGTTGCGCCGCTCCCCCTGGAGAACCCGGGCCTCGTCGCACGGCTGCTCCCGAAGATGGTCGCGGAGCCCCTCGTAGTGGGCATCCGAGTTCTCGCCCACACGCGAGAGGATCCGGACTGGCTCCTGCGCCCGGAGATCCGCGAGTCGCTCGAGCTCGTCGCGGATGCGGGTCTGCCCTTCGAAGTCGTGGCGGTCGAGCCGAGGCGACTGGAGCTGGTGTCGCGCCTTGCGCGAGCCCACCCGTCGCTCACGATCGTCCTCGATCACCTCGGAAGGCCGCCGCTCGGCGACCTCGCGGGGATGGCGGGATGGCGGGATCGACTGGCCGCGGTCGCCCGGGCTCCGCGCGTCATCGCCAAGCTCTCCGGATTGGCCGGGCCGCGTGGCGATCTCGCGCGCTGGACGTCCCGTCAGGCGGGTGAGGCGATAGGTGTCGCTCTGGATCTCTTCGGGACGGACCGCGTCATGTTCGGCAGCGACTGGCCGATGTGCCGCCGGGCCGGAGGATACCGCCGCGTCTACGACGCGGTGGCCGAGGCGCTCAGCGATCTGGACGCTCGGGACGCCCGCCGGGTCTGGGCGGGCAATGCGATGCGGGTGTACGGCCTGCGTGACGCGGCGGTGCCGCGGGAGGAGGAGCCATGAGGTTGGGAAGACTCGGGGCCGAGGGGCGGGAGATCCCTGTCGTGGAGCAGGAGGGGGCCTTCTACGACCTCCGACCGCTTGCTCCGGACATCGACGGCGCCTTCCTGGCGGACGACGGGATCGCGCGCGCGAAGGCCGCCCTCGACGCCGGCGATCTGCCCGTCATCGACCAGGACGGGCTGCGCGTCGCCCCGCCGATCGCGCGGCCGGGCAAGATCGTCTGCATCGGGCTCAACTACCGGGATCACGCGCTCGAGACGGGTGCCGCGATCCCCGAGGAACCGGTGGTGTTCATGAAGGATCCGAGCACGGTCGTCGGACCGTTCGACGACGTCCTCATCCCGCGCGGCTCGCTCAAGACGGACTGGGAGGTGGAGCTCGCGGTGGTCATCGGGAGAACGGCGCGCTACCTGGAGTCGGACGAGGAGGCGCTCGCGTGCATCGCGGGTTACGCGATATCGAACGACGTGTCCGAACGCGAGTTCCAGCTCGACCGCGGCGGGCAGTGGGATAAGGGCAAGAGCTGCGAGACCTTCAACCCGCTCGGTCCGTACCTGGTGCCGGCGGATGGAATCGAGGATCCGCAGGATCTGTCCCTGAGGCTGAGCGTCAACGGCGAGTCCCGTCAGAGCGGATCGACGCGAGACATGATCTTCGGCGTCGCGGAGGTCGTCCGCTATCTGAGTCGGTTCATGGTCCTGCGGCCGGGCGATCTCGTGAACACGGGCACTCCGGCGGGGGTCGCTCTCGCGGGAACCGGGGCGCCCTACCTGCGCCCAGGAGACGTCATGGAGCTGGAGATCGAGGGCCTCGGCATCGCCCGGCAGCGGACGGTCGCGGCATGAACGCGGAGTTCGCGGGCCTGCGCGCACTCGTCACGGGCGGATCATCGGGGATCGGGCAGGCGACCGCGCTCCTGCTCGCCTCTCGCGGCTGCCGTGTGACGATCCTCGATCGCGACGTGTCGACCGCGGCACCGGATCTCGAGCGGGTCGCGGCGGACGTGTCGGATCCCGCCGAGACGGCCTCCGCCGTCACCGCTGCCGCGGAGGCGATGGGGGGTCTCGACATCCTCGTCAACAACGCGGGGATCGGGGCGGTGGGGACGGTCGCGGACAACGACGACGACGAGTGGCGGCGGGTCTTCGACGTGAACGTGTTCGGCATCGCGCGAGTGACGCGCGCCGCCCTTCCGTGGCTGCGTCTCTCGTTCTCCGGGGCGATCGTCAACACCTGCTCGATCGCGGCGCTGAACGGCCTGCCGGATCGCGCGCTCTACTCCGCCTCCAAGGGGGCGGTGCTCTCCCTCACGCTCGCCATGGCCGCCGATCATGTCGCGGAGGGCATCAGGGTGAACTGCGTCTGCCCGGGAACCGTCGCCACGCCGTGGGTCGACCGCCTGGTTGCGGCGTCCGACGACCCGGAGTCGACGCGGCGCGCTCTCGATGCACGCCAGGCAATCGGTCGACTCGTGGCTCCCGAGGAGGTCGCTCACGCGATCGCCTATCTCGCGAGCCCGCTCGCGGGCTCGACGACGGGCACGATACTGGACGTCGACGGCGGAGTGACCCGCCTCCGGGTGCCGGCCCGGGTCGCGGGGTGATCGGTCATCCATATGCTGCGCATATGGATGACGTCGGATCAGGTGATTCGCTTTATCGGCGGCATCTGTCGCCACCCGAAACCTCAACGTGGAGGAACCCCATGCACCAGGTGAAAGCATCCCGATGGCTCACCCTCGCGGCCGCGTGCGCGCTCGGCGCTGCGAGCCTCGCCGCCTGCTCGACCGCCCAGCCGGAGCCGAGCGACGACGCCCCGGTCACGATCCGGCTTGCACACGGCTGGGTCGGCGAGGTCCCGCAGGCCGCCGCCTTCGTCCCCGCGATCGAGGACTACGCCGCCGACCATCCCGAGATCGACCTCGTCGTCGAGGAGTCGGCCGGGAATGCGATCGGGGAGAAGATCGCGACTCAGATGGCCGCAGGAGAGGAGCCGGACGTGTTCCTGCACTGGGGGGTGAACCGCAGCTCCGAGTACATCGAGGCCGGCCGCGTCGCCGACCTCACCGATCTGCTCGACGCTCACCCCGACGTCGAGGAGTGGTTCGACCCGGCATCCTTCAGCGCCGCGCAGCTCGACGGCGGAACCTACGGGCTGCCGATGTCCACTTACATCCACATGTTCCTCTACGACGAGCAGGCCTTCTCGGACGCCGGGGTTGGGGCGCCGGAGACGCTAGACGATCTCCTGGACGCCGTGCCCGCGCTCGCCGCTGAGGGCGCCATCCCGCTCTCGGCCAACATCACCGCGCAGCGGTATCTCTTCGAGCTCTATGTCGCCCAGCTCATCGACGACAACGAGGAACTCCGGGAGTTCGCCGAGACTGGTGAGGGGCACGACAGCGAGGTCGCTGAGGCGGCACAAGCGATCATCGACCTGCGCGAGGCCGGCGCCTTCCCCCAGGGGGCCGAGTCCTTGACGACCCTACCGAGCCTGGAGCTCTACAACGCCGGTCAGGCGCTCAGCTATTACCAGGACTCCTGGACGCTCGGCAATCTCAGCCCGGAGGTCGCCGATCGGACGGTGGTGGGGCTCGCGCCCGCGATCGACGCATCCAGCGACGTGAAGATGGTCTCGGGCAGCAACTACTTCGTCTACATGTCCCAGAAGGCCTACGACGATCCGGCCAAGAGGGATGCAGCGTGGGATCTCATGACCTATCTCGCCGGTCCGGAGGTGGCGGCGCGCCTGCTCGAGGTGTCGGATGCGCCGTCCGCGATCCCGATGGATGAGCTCAACCTCGACGAGTCGGAGATTTCGTCGGTCGTGACCGATCTCATCGAGATGCGCGACGAGCTCGGCCCGGATGAGATCGTGCCGCTCTTCGAGCAGTACCTGAGTCCCGAGGCGCTCGCCGGCCTGCAGGATCTCGCCGAGCGGCTTCTCATCGGGCAGGTCGGTGCGGACGATGTCGCCCAGGCCTATCGCGACGTGCTCGCGGATGCGTCATGAGCCTTCCGGTCCGCGAGACGAGGCGCTCCGAGAGGCAGGCGGTGTGACCGCGACCGCCGTGCTCGAACCGACGATCGGGCGTGACAGCCCGCCGTCGGCGCCCCGCACCCCCAGCCGACGGGGGCCCTCCCGTCGGCTGGGGTCGTGGCGCCGCCGATGGCTGCCGCTTCTGGTCCTCGTGCTTCCGGCTCTGGCGCTCTACGGCTGGTTCTTCCTGGCCTCGGTAGGGCAGACGGCGTACTTCAGCTTCTTCGACTGGAATGCGATCAGCACTCCAGAGTTCATCGGCATCGACAACTTCGTCGAGATCGCGCAGGATCCCGTCTTCGTCCGGGCGCTCGGGAACACCGCGTACATGACCGTGCTCCTCCTCGTCGTGCAGCTGCCGCTCGCCTTCCTGCTCGCCTGGTTCCTGTATCGCCGGGTCCGCGGGCACGGATTCCTCCGGACGGTCTACTTCATCCCCGTGATCATCTCGAGCGTCGCCGTCGCGCTGCTCTTCGGATTCCTCTACGAGACCAACTTCGGGCTCATCAACACCGCTCTGCGAGGGCTCGGGCTCGGCTCGTGGACACGGAACTGGCTCGGGGACCAGGCGACCGCGATGACCGCGGTGACGCTTCCGCTCGTCTGGACCCACTACGGGCTGATGATGATCATCTTGCTCGCCGCCCTCCAAGGGCTGAGCAAAGACGTCCTCGAGGCGGCCGAGGTGGACGGTGTGAACGCTCGACAGCGGCTCTGGCACGTCGTGCTCCCAATGATCCGGGGGCCGATCGGCGTGTGCGCCCTGCTGTCCGTGACGACCGCCTTCAAGGTCTTCGACTTCGTGCTCCTGCTCACGCAGGGCGGACCCGCGTCCCTCACCCAGGTGACCGGCTCCTATCTCTACCAAGCGGGCTATCAGCAGTTCAAATACGGGTACGGCAGCGCGATCGCGACCACGGTGATGATCATGGTCGCCCTGTGCTTCGTACTGCCGAGGCTGTTCCGGCGGAGAAGGGGGGAGGGCCGATGAGAGCGATCGGGACGGGTGTCCGGGCGGTCTTCACCTGGGGCATGGCCTTCTTCGTGCTCGCCCTGCTCGCGTGGGTCGGGTTCACGGCGATGAAGTCGAACTCCGAGATCTTCGCCTCTCCGTTCGGGCTCCCCGAGAGCTGGAGCCTGGACAACTTCACGCAGGCGTGGGAGGTCGGTGGGCTCGGCTCGGCCTTCGTGAACAGCGGGATCGTGGCGCTGCTAAGCGTTGCCCTCGGTCTGGGCCTCGCGAGTTGTGTCGCCTACGCGGTCTCGTGCATTCCGTTCCGCGGCTCGTCGGCGCTCCTGCTGGTGTTCGCCTTCGGTCTCGGTGTGCCTCTCCAGTCGCTCATCGTGCCGACCTTCCTCAAGATGACGGACCTGGGAATCCGCGACTCGATCTGGTCGCTCATCCTCGTGTACGCGGTGTTCTCGCTGCCGAAGGCGGTCTTCCTGCTCGCCGCGTTCATGCGGGAGGTCTCGGGGGAGATCGTCGAGGCCGCCACCGTGGACGGCGCCGGGCACTTCCGCATCTTCGGGCGCGTCGTGCTGCCGCTCGTCCGCCCCGCGCTCGCAACCGTCGGCATCATCGACTTCATCGGTGCGTGGAACGAGTACGTGTACGCGAGCGTGCTCGTCTCCAACCCGGGGGCGCGGACCCTGCCGCTCGGCCTCGCGAACTTCCAGTCCGAGTACGCGAGCTCGTACGGCCTCGTCGCGGCCGGGATCGTGCTCTCTATCGTGCCCGTGATCGTCGTCTATATCGCCTTCCAGCGCAACGTCGTCGAAGGCCTGTCCTCGGGAGCCCTCAAAGGATGACCACCGTCACAATCACCTCGATCACCACCGAGATCCGTCGCTCGCGCGTCGACCCTCCCTTCCGCTGGAGAGACGGACTCGCCGTGCCGGGGCCGTGGCAGGAGCACGCGGTGCTGCGGATCGAGGCGTCGAACGGCGCGATCGGGACGGCACGCATGCCTCAGGGGGTGACGAGCGCGGCGCTGGTCGAGGCGGCGATCGCCCCGGTGCTCGTCGGAGAGGACGCGCTGCTCACCGAACGACTCTGGCATCTCGCCCACGAGGCCGATCGCACCTGGCACTTCCCCGCGTACTTCCTGGGCCCTCTCGACGTCGCGCTCTGGGATCTCAAGGCGCGGACGGCCGGGCTGCCGCTCTACCAGTTGCTCGGAGGGCATTCGCGGGAGGTTCCCGCGTACGCCAGCACCGTGACCTTCGAGACCGTCGACGACTACCTCCGCGTCGTCGACTGGAGCCTCGAGCACGGCTTCCGAGCGATCAAGCTGCACGCCTGGGGCGACGTGCGACGCGACGGCCGGCTGGCCGCCGCCGTTCGCGAGCGCGCGGGCGACGACGTCGAGCTCCTCTTCGACGCCTCGGGCGCCCACGATCTGCTCGAGTCGGTGTCGCTCGCGCATGCCCTGGAGGATGCCGGGTTCTCCTGGCTCGAGGAGCCGATGCGCGAGTGGGGGGTCGAGCCCTATCGTCGACTGCGCGAGCGCGTGTCGATCCCGATCCTCTCGGGCGAGACGAGTGCGGGAGTGCATCGCAACATCGCCGACTTCATCGCCGCCGGAGCCGCTGATCTGGTGCGCACGGGCGTGCACTACAAGGACGGCATCACGGGAGCGCTGCGGATCTCGCATCTCGCGGACTCGTTCGGGATGCGCGCCGAAATCCACGGAGGCGGTCTCGCGAACCTGCATCTGGCCTGCGCGGTTCCGAACAACACGTATTACGAGGTGATCGTCGCGGGCGATCCGGTTGTGCCGAGACATCGGGTCGACCCGGACGGCATGGTGCGGATCGGGGACGACCCGGGTACCGGGGAGGCTCTCGCGTGACCGCGAAGGAGGTGGACGTGCTGGTTCTCGGCGCCGCGGGCCTGATCGGATCCGCCGTCGTGGACGCGCTCGCGGCATCGGGTCGCGCGCCCCTCGCGGTCGACCGCGCGGAGGATCGCCCCTGGACCGCTCAGGGCGTGCGCTCCGCCGTGCTCGATCTCACCGCCGGCGACGGGCTCGAGGAGGCGAGCCGGCTCGCGGCCGCATCGCGCTCGATCGTCGTCTGCGCCGGAGAGACGGGCCCGCGCATTCCGATCTGGGAGGCGACGGTCGACGACTGGGACCGCATGCAGCAGGTCAACGTCCGCCCCGTCGTCGCCCTCGCCCGCGCCGCCGTGCGCGCCTGGATCGATCGCGGTCATCCCGGTTCACTCGTCACTCTTTCCTCTCCCGGCGCGGCGCGCGCGCACCGGCATCGCCCTGTCTACGACGCATCTCGGGCGGCCGTGGAGGCGCTCACCCGGGCGATCGCCGTCGACGCGGGGCCGCACGGCATCCGCGCGAACGCCGTGCGTCCCGCGGCGGTGGGGCTCGCCGAGGACGAGACTCCGCTCGGACGCGGGGCGACTGCCGCCGAGGTCGCGGCTGCCGTCGTCTTCCTGCTCTCGGACGGTGCCTCCGGAGTGACGGGGCACGTGCTCGACGTCGATGCCGGGCTGCTCGCCGCCCTGCGCAGTCCCTCCGTCGACCGCGCCGGCGACGGCGGAGGAGCGTGGAATGGCTAGGCGGATCGCTCGAGTGCGGAGCACGCCGCTACTGATCCCGGAGCCTCCGCTGCGCAACTCGTCCGGGGTGCACGAGCCGTGGACCGGGCGCCTCTTGATCGAGGTCGAGACACAGGACGGCGTCGTCGGGCTGTCGGAGACCTATGGCGACCCGATCCTCGCGGCCGCGATCGACGAACGGCTGCCGCACCTGATCGGGCGGGATCCGTTCGACCTCGCCTCGATCCAGCGCGCCATCGGGCTCGAGGATCCGCGCCGGGCGAACGGGCAGGACTGGAGCGGCGAACTCCCCGCCCCCGGCCGATTCGCGGGAACCCTCGACGCGAAGCTGCTCGCCGCATTCGAGGTCGCACTGCTCGACGCTCAGGCCCGCACGCTCGAGGTCCCGGTGAGCACGGTGCTCGGCGGCCGACTCCGGGACCGGGTGCCCTTCGCCGCCTATCTCTTCTACAAGTTCGGTCACCATGCCGACACGACGCAGGACGACGAGTGGGGCGTCGTCGACGATCCGGATTCCGTCGTCCGGCTCGCGCGCCGTCTCGTCGACGCTTACGGATTCGGCTCGCTCAAGCTGAAAGGGGGCGTGCTGCCCCCGGAGGAGGAGGTCGCCGCGCTGCGCGCGCTCCGCCTCGAGTTCCCGGATCATCCTCTGCGACTGGACCCCAACGCGGCGTGGACGGTGGAGACGAGCATCCGGGTCGGCGAGTCCCTCGACGGGCTCCTGGAATACCTGGAGGATCCGACTCCCGGTCACGACGGGATGGCGGAGGTCGCGGAGGCGATCGCGACCCCGCTGGCGACCAACATGATCGTGACCGGGTTCGGCGACCTCGACGAGGCCGTGCGTCGCCGCAGCGTGTCCGTGATCCTGGCCGATCATCATTTCTGGGGCGGGATGAGAGCCACGCAGCACCTCGCGACGGTGTGCGACGCCTTCGGCCTGGGGATCTCCATGCACTCCAACACCCACCTGGGCGTCAGCCTCGCGGCGATGGCGCAGGTCGCGAGCACGCTCGTGGGCGAGCTGCAGGCGTGCGACACCCATTACCCGTGGATCGAGCGCGACATCGTCGCGAATCCGCCCCGGTTCGTGGACGGTTCAATCGTGCTCGGCGACGAGCCCGGCCTCGGCGTCGTGCTCGACGACGAGAGCGTGGCGCAGCTGCATGAGAACTACCGGCGACTCGGCCCGTGGCGGCGCGACGACGTCGGCTACATGCGCCGCTATGTGCCTGACTGGACGGATCGCAGACCCCGGTGGTGACCACGCCTTTCGACATCGGGATCCTCGCCTATCCGTGGGACGTCGACCCGGAAGAGGCGCGTGCGCTCGCCGATGCCGGGGTCACCTCGTTCTCGATCGCCGCCGCGTATCACTCCGTGCGGGAGCTCCGTCCGCGGTCTCGGGAGCGCCCCGTGCTCACCCGGGACGCCGGACTGCACTGGAAACCGGGCGCGGACGCGTTCCGTGGGGCCGCGATCGCGCCGATCGTGGATCCCGCGCCGAGCTTCGAGACAGCGCTCCGATCAGTGGGCGAGGCCCGCGTCTGGGCGTGGTGCGCGGTGCTGCACTCGTCGCCGCTCGCCGCGGCGAACCCCAAGTTCGCATTGCGCGACGCGTGGGGGCAGCCGAGCCGGCACGCGCTCTGCCCGAGCCGCACCGAGGTGCAGGACTACGCGTCGCGGATGCTCGCCGATCTCACCGGACGGATCGGCGTCCCCGGAGTCGAACTCGAGGCGGCGGGGTTCCACGGCTGGCGGCACGCGTCGCTCCACGACAAATCGGCGGTCGAGGTCGGCGTCGCGGCCAACCTGCTGCTCTCGCTGTGCCTCTGCTCCGGTTGCTGTGCGGCCTACGAGCGCTCCGGCATCGACTCGACGGAGCTCGCAAAGCGGGTCCGTGAGGCGGCGCATGCGGCGCTCGCGCACCCCGACGCGACCGCCGACGCTGCGGCCTTCCTCGCCTCGTGGATCGGCGAGGAACTGCTCGCGCGTACCCTGGCGGTTCGCGGGGAGATCGTGCGGGACTTCACCGCCGTGCTGCGCGGCGCGATCCCCGCCTCGACCCCGGTGCTCGTCCATGCGGGAGCGGATCCGCTCACGACCGGATCGCGCGCCGTGCTCCCGCCCGAGGCACTCTCCGCTGTCGGGGGCGTCGACGGGGTCGTTGTCTCCACGGATGCGGCCGACCGCGCGCGTTATCGGCAGATCGTCGAGCGATCCGTGATCGACTACCCCGACCGCTCCTGGGTCTCGCTGCGGGTGATGGGTCCGGAGGTGTCCTCCGGTCGCGACCTCGCGGAGCGGACCGCTCTCGCGCGGGTGTCGCGCGCGCGGGGGGTGCGGCTCCACAATTGGGGACTGTGGAACGAGACGCAGATGTCATGGGTCACGGACGCGGCCGCACGGTGAGGTCGACGCGTGGCTGACGCGGTCGGTGCCGGGGAGGGCGAGGCCGCGCCGACCGGGAGGATCGAGATCCGCCATCTGCGGCATTTCGTCGTGCTCGCGGAGGAACTGCACTTCGGGAACGCGGCACGGCGGCTACACATGGCCCAGCCGCCGTTGAGCCAGTCGATCCGGGTTCTCGAGCAGTCGCTCGGTGCCAGCCTGTTCCATCGGACGAGTCGGCACGTGGAGCTGACCGAGGTGGGCCGGGTGTTCCTCGACAGCTGTCGCATCGCGCTGCTCCACTTCGACGACGCGATCGAGTCCGCTCGACGGGCGGTGCGCGGGGAGGCGGGCACGCTGTCCGTCGGGTACGTGGTGAGCGCCGGCTTCGACGTGGTTCCGCGCGTACTCACCGCGTTCCGGCGCCGCTACCCCGGGGTGCACGTCCGACTGCTCGGGATGAGCACCACCGAGCAGCTCGAGATGCTCAAGGCCGGCACACTCCAGGTGGGCCTGGTGCGCGAGCCGGGTCGTCATACCGGACTCCAGATCGCAGCCGAGGCCAGAGAGAGGCTCGTGCTCGCCCTGCCGGCCGATCATCCGCTCGCGAGCGCAGCTCGGGTTCGGGTGCGAGATCTCGAACCCGAGTCGTTCCTGATGTCCACCCGCGATCGCTCGCCGGCCCTCTACGACAAGATCGTCCATCTGTGCCGTCGTGCCGGGTTCAGCCCGCGGGTGGTGCAGGAGGCGTCGGAGACCCAGACCGTGCTGGGGCTCGTCGCAGGGGGTGCCGGGATCTCCATCGTGCCGGCGTCCTTTCACGCTCTCGCACTCGACGGGCTGGCGTTCCGAGAACTCGACGATGCTCAGATGTCGTTGTCGCTCGCCGTGGTCACGAGGAAGGATCAGTCGTCGAGCCTCGTCGAGGCCTTCGTCGAGGTCGCGCGCTCCACGATCGCGGCCGCCGGCGCGGGGTCCTGAGGCTCAGCGATCGGCGCGGCGCACGATCGCCGCGAGCTCGGCGGTCTCGGCCTCGTC
>Ga0164243_10011974_pt1 | contig 12326 bp, 13 predicted proteins | sample OricompcompostOP_FD_108781 | JGI IMG/M metagenome (GOLD analysis project Ga0164243, IMG submission 108781) | Organic Plus compost microbial communities from Emeryville, California, USA - Original compost - Organic plus compost (OP) | ecosystem: Engineered > Solid waste > Mixed feedstock >...
CGACGCGCGGGTCTCAGTCCATGTGGTCGAGCCGCTCGCGCAGCCCGGTGACGATCTGCGTCTCGCTGTCGTAGTACGCCAGCCCCCAGTCGGCGACCATCGCCGCGTACCGGGTCCGGTGCTCGTTGCCGAGCATCTCCCGCACGGCCTGCAGGTCGGCCCGCCGCTCGGCGAGCTCGTCCAGGTGGCGGCTGAGCATCGTCTTGAGCACCTCCGGGCTGGACAGGCGGCCCATGAGCAGGCGGAGCGCGACCGGGTGCTTGAGCACCGGGAAGCCGACCTCGCCCTCGAACAGCCACGTCCGCAGCGCGCGCTCCCCCTCCGGGGTCACGCGGTAACGGGCCGGCCCGTCACCGGGCGCCTCGGTGACGAGGCCGGCGGCGGCCAGCCTGCGCAGCTCGGTGTACACCTGGCTCATCGCCGGGGACACCCAGTAGTAGCGCAGCGTGAAGTCGGCCCGCTGCTTGAGCTCGTACCCCGTCAGTCCTGGTGAGTCGCTGGTGTCGAAGACGAGCAGACCGAGCAGGGCGTACGACGTCGCCGTCAGAGCGGGTACGTGCATGGACAGGAGTCTAGGTCGCGTGGTACCCAGTATTCCTGTTAGGAATAGGAGGGGTGATGGCCGATCTCGCGATCGAGACGCACGGTCTCGTCAAGACCTTCGGCGCCAACCGCGCCGTCGACGGTGTCGACCTGGCCATCCCCCGCGGTGCGTGCACGGCTTCCTCGGACCGAACGGAGCCGGGAAGACGACGACCATCCGGGTGCTGGCGACGCTGCTCAGCCCGGACGGTGGCAGCGCGCAGGTGCTCGGGCGGGACGTCGTCTCGCAGGCGAACGAGGTGCGCCGCCGGGTCAGCCTGACCGGGCAGTTCGCGTCGGTGGACGAGGACCTGACCGGGCGGGAGAACCTGCGGCTGCTCGGGCGGCTGTACGGCTACCGCGGTCAGCGGGCGACGCGCCGTGCGGACGAGCTGCTCGAGGCCTTCGGGCTGACCGAGGCGGCGAACCGCCAGGTGAAGAAGTACTCCGGCGGCATGCGCCGGCGCATCGACATCGCCGCCAGCATCGTCGTCACCCCCGAGCTGCTGTTCCTGGACGAGCCGACCACCGGCCTGGACCCGCGCAGTCGCAACGAGGTGTGGGACATCGTGCGGGCGATGGTCGCCGGCGGGACCACGGTGCTGCTGACCACGCAGTACCTCGACGAGGCCGACCAGCTCGCCGACCGCATCAGCGTCATCGACCACGGCAAGGTCATCGCCGAGGGGACGCCGGGCCAGCTCAAGGCGTCTGTCGGCTCCGGAGCACTGACGGTGCGCGTGCTGGACCCCGCCCAGCGACCGGCCGCCCGAGCCGTCCTGGAGCGCGTGCTCGGCGTCGAGGTCCGTGAGGAGGCCGACCCGAGCGCGCTGGCGGCGAGCGTCGACAGCACCGGCCCGGTCACGCGCGCGCTCACCGCCCTCGAGGCCGAGGAGATCGCGCTGGCGCAGCTCGCGCTCGGGCAGCCGACGCTGGACGAGGTCTTCCTGGCCCTGACCGGTCACGTCGCCGAGGAGCAGGACGCAGACGAGGAGGGGACGGCATGACGATCGAGGCCACCAGACCACGGCCGCAGCCGGAGGTCGCGGCGATCCGCTCCGCTCTGGGCAGCAGCGAGCGGCCGCCCGCCCCCGGGCCGCTGTCCACGTCGCTGACCTTCGGCTGGCGTGCCCTGCTGAAGATCAAGCACGTCCCGGAGCAGCTGTTCGACGTCACCGTCTTCCCGGTCATGTTCACGCTGCTGTTCACGTTCCTGTTCGGCGGGGCGCTGGCCGGCAGCACCACCGACTACGTGCAGTTCCTGCTGCCGGGGATCATGGTGCAGGGCGTCATCATGATCACGATGTACACGGGCACGACGCTGCGCACGGACATCGAGAAGGGCGTCTTCGACCGGTTCCGGTCGCTGCCGGTGTGGCGGCCGTCGGCCCTGGTCGGGATGCTGCTCGGCGACGCGGTGCGGTTCACCATCTCGGCGGTCGTCACCAGCGCGCTCGGTCTGCTGCTCGGCTGGCGTCCCGCCGGCGGCGTCACGGGGGTCGTGCTCGGCGTGCTGCTGATCCTCGTGTTCGCGTTCAGCCTCGGCTGGATCTGGACCTTCCTCAGCCTGGTGCTGCGGACGTCCGCCTCGGTGATGGGCGTGAGCATGCTCGTCATCACGCCGCTCACGTTCGGGTCGAACATCTTCGTGGATCCCTCGACCATGCCGGGCTGGCTGCAGGCCTTCGTGTCGGTGAACCCCGTGTCGCACCTGGTCACCGCGGTGCGCGACCTCATGGGCGGGGTGCCGGTCGGCTCCCACGTCGTGCTGACGCTGGTGTGGGCCGCCGGACTGGTGGCGGTGTTCGGGTCGCTCACGATGTGGCGTTACCGCGACGCACGCTGAGCAGCCTCCGGGGCAGGCGGGTGGGGCCGCGCGGGGGCCCTGCGGTCGCGGGCCTGGCGTGGTGTACCCAGAATCGGGACCGTGCACGCGCCGTCGCAGCAGGCCGACCCGGAGGTGGCATGACGAACCCGCTGTGGTACCGGTCGGCCTCGGTCTACCAGATCGACCCGAGCCGGTTCTGGGACTCCGACGGGGACGGCTGGGGCGACCTGCCCGGTGTCACGGCTCGGCTGGACCACGTACGCGGGCTCGGCGCCACCTGCGTGTGGCTGCTGCCGTTCTACGCCTCCCCGTTCCGCGACGGCGGCTACGACGTGAGCGACCACCTGGCGGTGGACCCCCGGCTCGGTGACATGGCGGACGTCGCCGCGCTGCTGCAGCGCGCCGACGAGCTCGGTCTGCGCGTGCTCGTCGAGCTCGTGGCCCAGCACACGTCGGACCAGCACCGGTGGTTCCAAGAGGCCCGGCACGACCGTCGGTCGCCGTACCGTGACTACTACATCTGGGCCGACGAGCCGGAGCCCACCGAGGTCTCCCCGATCTTTCCCACCGTCGAGGACAGCGTGTGGGCGTGGGACGGCGAGGCACAGCAGTTCTACCGGCACGTCTTCTACTCCCACGAGCCGGACCTCGCGCTCGACAACCCCCGGGTGCGCGCCGAGATGCACCGGATCATGACGTTCTGGCTGCGGCTCGGCGTCTCCGGATTCCGGGTGGACGCCGTGCCGTCGATGGTGGAGCGGGCCCGCGCGGCGCGCCCCGACACCGACGGTCACTGGCTGCTGCGCGACATGCGCGCGCACGCCTGGTCCCAGCAGCCGGAGGCGGTGCTGCTCGGCGAGGTCGACGTGGAGCCCAAGCAGTACGCCGACTACTTCGGCGACGGCGACCGCATGACGATGCTGCTGAACTTCTGGGCGAACAACCACCTGTTCCTCGCGCTGGCCCGTGGCGACGCCCGCCCGCTGGCCGACGCGCTGCGCGCGCAGCCGGTCCCGCCCTCGCACGCGTCGTACGCGCACTGGCTGCGCAACAACGACGAGCTCGACCTGGAGCGGCTCAGCGCACAGGAGCGCGACGAGGTGCTGGCGGCTTTCGCGCCGCAGGAGGAGCACCAGGCGTACGGCCGGGGCGTGCGGCGCCGGCTGGCTCCCATGCTCGGCGGCGACCCGCGGCGCATCGCCCTGGTGCATGCCCTGCTGCTGTCGCTGCCCGGTCCCCCGGTGCTGCGCTACGGCGACGAGATCGGCATGGGCGACGACCTGTCGCAGCCGGAGCGGCTCGCCGTGCGCGCGCCGATGCAGTGGTCCGACGGGGTGAACGCCGGCTTCTCCGCCGCGCCGGCGGAACGTCTGGTGGCGCCGGTCATCACCGGCGGGCGCTTCGGCTACGAGACGGTGAACGTGTACGGCCAGACGCTGCACGGCGACAGCCTGCTGTCCCTCGTCGGAAACATGGTGCGCACCCGCTCCGGGCTGCGCGAGATCGACCCCCACGGCATGACGCTGCTCGACGTGGGAGCGCCGTCGGTCTTCGCGGTCCGCTATGCGGACGAGCGCACCAGCGTCGTGATGCTCGCCAATCTGTCGGACCAGGCGGTCACCGCCCGGCTCGAGGGTGACGGGCTCGGCGGCCTGGTCGACATCCTGGCGGACCACGACTACGCGGAGGCGGCCGGCGGTCCCCCGCTGTCCCTGGAGCTCGCCGGCTACGGCTACCGGTGGTTGCGTCCGCGCGACCGGTTCTTCGGCTGAACGGAGCCGCGATGCAGATAGGTCTGCACGCCTCGCACGAGCAGTTCGCCCCGTCGCGGCTGCTCGCGCTCGCCCGCGCGGCGCAGGACGCCGGCTTCGAGGCCGTGCTCTCCTCCGACCACCTGGCCCCGTGGACCGAGCGGCAGGGGCACTCCGGCTTCGCGTGGACGTGGCTGGGTGCGGTGGCGGCGACGACGACGCTGCCGCTAGGAGTGGTGAGCGCTCCCGGGCAGCGCTACCACCCGGCGGTGCTCGCCCAGGCGGTCGCGACCGTGGCCGAGCTGGCCCCGGGCCGGCTGACCGTGGCGCTCGGCTCCGGCCAGGCGCTCAACGAGCACGTCACCGGGACGGGCTGGCCGACGAAGGCCGTCCGCAACGCCCGGCTGCGCGAGTGCGCCGAGGTGATCCGCCGGCTCCTCGCCGGGGAGACGGTCGACCACGAGGGGCTGGTGAGGGTTCGCTCGGCCCGGCTCTGGGAGGTGCCCCGGCCGGAGGTGCCGCTGTTCGGCGCCGCGCTCACCCCGGCGACCGCGGCCGAGGTGGCGGCCTGGGCCGACGGGCTCATCACGGTGTACGCCCCGGTCGACCGGCTACGGCCCGTGCTCGACGCGTTCCGCGAGCACGGCGGCGCCGGCAAGCCCGTGCACGTGCAGGTGCACCTGTCGTGGGCGCCGGACGACGAGCAGGTCCGTGACCAGGCGCTCGACCAGTGGCGGACCGGGGCGCTGCCGCCGCTGCTCAGCGAGGAGCTCGAGCTGCCCGAGCAGCTGGACGCGGCCGGCGCCCACGTCCCCGCCGAGGCCTTGCGGCACGGGGTCCTCATGTCCACGGACCTCGCCTGGCACGCGGCCCGGCTCGCCGAGCTCGCCGCGCTCGGTGTCGACCGCGTGTATCTGCACCAGGTCGGCACCGGTCAGGAGGAGTTCGTCGAGGCGTTCGGCAACCAGGTGCTCCCCCGGCTCGGGGCGGGCGGGCGCGCGCCGGCCGGGGGCGCGGCGGACGCTCAGTCGTGAACGGCCGCCAGCCCGTCGGCGACCCAGCGGCGCAGCTGGTCGGCCGGCGCGGCCCCGACCGTGCGTGACGCCTCGGCACCGTCCCGGTAGAGCAGCAAGGTCGGGATGCCCGTGACCCCGTGCCGGGCCGAGACGCCGGGTGCCTCGTCGGCGTTGACCTTGACGACCTTGAGGTGCCCGGCGTGCTCGGCAGCGAGCTGCTCGACCACGGGGGCCACCTGCCGGCACGGGCCGCACCACGGCGCCCACACGTCGACCAGGACGGGCAGCCGGCTGCGGACCACGGCGTCGTCGAAGGTGGTGTCGTCGGCGTCGACCAGCCAGGGCAGGTCCCGGTGGCAGGACGCGCAGCGGACCCGGCCGGTACCCGCCTGCGGCACGCGGTTGCGTGTGCCGCAGGCGGGGCAGGCCACCACCGACCCGGTGGACGTCACCACGTCGCACCGTGCCGGATCAGGGCGTCACGCACCACGTCGAGCGTCGGTGCCATGAACCACTCGCCGCCCACGTAGACCACCGGCGTGCGCAGCCGTCCACCGGCGAGCATGCGCAGCTTGCGCTCCGCGTCGGGGAACAGGTCCAGGTCGACGTACTCGTAGTCGATGCCGGCTCGGTCCAGCGCCCGCCGGACGAGCTGGGTGACGCCGCACCAGCGGTTGCCGTAGATCGCGACCGGCACCTGGACCGGTGCCGCCGCACGCTGCGGTGCGGCCCAGCTGGGCGACGGGACGCGCACGGCGTCGAGGATCGTCATGACGTGGTCATCTCCTGTGGGGTGCCCGGCGCCGGGTCGACGCGCACCGTGTCGAGGGCGGCGAGGAGGTCCTCGACGTCGGGCAGGTGGTCGAGCTGCGGGGACACGTGCGCCCAGCGGATCACGCCGTCGGCGTCCACGACGTAGACGGCACGCTCGCTGAACCCGTCCGGCTCCCGCCACACGCCGTACCGACGCGCCACCTCGCCGCGCGGGTGGAAGTCGGACAGCAGCGGGTAACGGATGCCTCGGACGGCGGCCCACGCCCCGTGGCTGTAGATCGAGTCGACGGAGATGCCGACGAGCCGTGCACCGCGCGCGGTGAGCTCGTCGATCTCCTGCTGGTAGAGCTCGAGCTGCACGCTGCAGCCCGGGCTCCAGTCGAGCGGGTAGAACACCAGCACCGCAGGACGGCCGCGCAGGTCGGACAACTGCACGAGGTCGCCCCCGGCGTCGGGCAGCGCGAAGTCCGGCGCCGGGGTGCCGACCGGCAGACCCGTGGCGATCCGCTCGCCGTGCATGGGCGGGGCGGAACGCCACAGGTCACGCACGTCCTGCGCCGGCTCCAGGGCGGTCAGGGCGCCCGGCTCCGCGGCGTCGAGCAGGTCGAGGGCGCGCATCAGGCTGCCCTCCCCCGCGTCAAGACCGGCTGTCGGCGGTGAGAGCCGCGCATCCGCACGGCGGAGCCCTGGTGGCTCCGCCGGAAGGGGCGCGTCAGCGCGCGAGCGAATGCGCGGCCTCGGCTTTTCCCGCCGTCGCCTCCTGCCTCGCGTCGTCCCGGGTGGGGCCCGCACCGAGAGCGGGACGCTCCGCCGGGGTGCCCGTGAGGACGGGCACCCGCCGCGGGCGCGCGGCGGCGGCGATCGGGACCGTCACGGTCAGCACGCCGTCGTGGTACGTCGCCTCGGTCCCGTCGGGGTCCACGTCCTGGCCCAGTGTGACGCGCCGGACGACGGAGGCGTCGGTGCGCTCCCGGACGAGCCACTCACCCCGGGTCGTCTCGGCCGTCGCCGAGCGGTCGGCTCGGATCGTCAGCCAGCGGCCGTCGACGGAGACCTCGATCGACTGCGGGTCCACCCCCGGGAGGTCCGCGTCGACCACGTAACGGTCCCGCTCACGTGAGACGTCGATCGGTGCGTCGGCCCAGCCGGTCCCCGCCGTGGCGACGACGGCCGAACCGAGACGGTCGAGCTCACGCAACGTGTCGAACAGCATCATCATCACCTTCCTTCGTGAGTCGGCCAGGCTCTCATCGCGTGACGACGCAGGAGGCGGCCGTCCTATTCCCGCCGTGCCCGCTCGTCCGCGAGCTCTTTCTCCAGGTCGCTGACCCGACGGCCGAGGTCGCTGACGCGACGGCGCAGCTCCAGCACCTTGCGCACGCCGGGCAGCGTCACGCCCTCGTTCGTCAGTGCGATGACCTCCCGCAGCCGGTCGATCTCGTCGTGGGTGTACCGGCGCTGGTTGCCCTCCGAGCGGTCGGGCTGGACGACCTCGAGCTCGTCGAGCCGGCGCAGGTGCGCCTGCGACACGTCCAGCAGCGCCGAGACCTGTCCGATCGTGTAGAACGGCACATCCCGGCCGCCGGGGGCCGGTGGGACCTCGTCGTCCCGTCGGGGGGTGCTCTCGTCCATGGGTCCGTCCCTCATCGTCCGGCCGGGGCCGGTCCTGGTGCCGGTGCACCCGCGTGCGCGCTCGCCGGTCGCGCCTGTGCGCCGTCGTCGCCGTCCTGGCGGGTCACCGAGGCGCTGAGCTCGTCCGCCCGGACCTGGAACTGCTGCCGGTCGAAGGGCAGCTTGTCGATGGCCACCTCTCCGAGCCGCTTGGGCGCGGCCGCTGCGTCCAGCACGCCGGGGGTCCTCGACGGGGTCAGCCCCAGGGCGATGCGCAGGATCTCGAACGGGACCGCCGCCGCCCACGCCTGTGGCGAGCAGGACGTCGGGTACGGCACCGGCAGCGCCTTGTCCGAGCGGTCGAAGCCGCAGAACAGCTCGGGCAGCCGGCCGTCGAACGCCCGGGCGGCGTCGATGAGGCCGTCGATGACCCGGCGCGCCTCCTCCGCGAACCCGTAGGCCGCCATGCCCGCGGCGGCCAGCACGCTGTCGTGCGGCCAGACGGAGCCGTTGTGGTAGCTGACCGGGTTGTACCGGGCGTTGCCGGTGCCGAGCGTGCGCACGCCGAAGCCGGTGAACAGCTCCGGCGACACGAGCCGCTCGACGACCTGCCCGGCCGCCGTGTCGTCGACGATGCCGGTCCACAGGCAGTGCCCGGCGTTCGAGGCGACCGCGTCGACCTGGCGCTTGTCCCGGTCGAGGGCCAGCGCGTAGAAGCCCTCGTCGGGCATCCAGAAGCGCTCGTGGAAGGCGGTCTTGAGCCGCGCGGCCCGCTCCCGCCAGCCGGCGGCCTGCTCGTGGTGACCGAGCCGCTCGTCCAGGTCCGCCTTCGCCAGGAAGGCCGCGTAGCAGTAGCCCTGCACCTCGGCCAGCGCGATGGACGGCCGTGCGGGTGTGCCGTCGCGGTAGGCGATCGCGTCGTGGCTGTCCTTCCAGCCCTGGTGCAGCAGGCCGCGGTCCGTGCCGCGCTCGTACTCCACGAAGCCGTCGCCGTCGCGGTCCCCGTGCTCGACGATCCACCGCACCGCCGCGTCGACGGCGGGCAGCAGCGGCTCGAGCTGCTCCAGGGGGACGCCCCAGCGCAGCGCGCGCCCGACGAGCATGACGAACAGCGGCGTGGAGTCGATGGACCCGTAGTAGACGCTGTCGCCGCCCAGCGCGAGCGACAGGTCGGCGCCGAGCCGCACCTCGTGCACGATGCGGCCGGGCTGCTCCTCGGTCCGCACGTCGTGGCGGCGGCCCTGCATGCGCGCCAGCGTGCGCAGGGTGCCCAGGGCCAGCGACGGGTTGAAGGGCAGCGTCATCCAGCCCGTCAGCAGCGAGTCGCGGCCGAACAGGGCCATGAACCACGGCGCGCCGGCGGCCACCACGTCGTCGTCGGGGTGGCGGGGGTCGACGATGCGCAGCGCACCGAGGTCCTCCTCGCTGCGCTCGAGCGCCTGGGCCAGCGCGGGGTCGTCCACGCGGATGTCCGGCACGGAGGCGCGCCACCCCCGCATGCGGCGGGCCGGCTCGGCCTGCTCCACCGGCACGTCCAGCGGGAACGGGGCCGCCAGCTCGACGCCGCCGACGCTCGCGACGACCTCGACCGTGGTGGACCAGGTGCCGCCGGGCGGGACCACCGCAGACATCCGCAGCACGTTCCCGGCGGCCTGCGCCCCCGCCGCGCCGACGCGCACGCCACGCCCGTCACCGCCGTGCTCCATCCAGAAGACCAGGTCGCTGCCCACCGCCCGCCGGCCGACGGCACGGTTGCGCACGGTCCGCTGCTCCTTGACCTCGAAGAGGTCGGCGAAGTCGGCCTCCACGTGCAGCTGCAGGTCCACCCCCGCCGGCTCCAGGCCGAAGTTGCGCAGCGTGACGTCCTCACGCATGCCCTGGCCGACGTACCGGTGCCGCTCGACGACGAGCGTCGGCTCGGCGTGACCGGCCCGCGGTGCGGTACGGCCGACGAAGACCGCCTCGTACGGCTCCGCGCTGGTTGCGGACAGGGCCTCCAGCGGCATCCCGTCGACGTGGAGCTCCCAGCGCGACAGCAGCCGGGTGTCGCGGACGAACAGGCCCTCCGACCGGTGCGGCCGCACGTCGCCCGTGGTGCCGCTGACGCAGAACGACGAGCCCTCGACGAGCGTCACGGTCGGCTCGCCGACGATCTGACCCGAGCCAAGGCCCGCCATCTCTCCTCCCCGGGTGGACGCGTCCCTCACACTGTGAGAGGGAATAGTTGCAACTCGAACAGCAGGTATGGTACCTCCTCGCGTGGAGCTCCTTGCGGTCACCCCAACCCGCGGCATGTCTAGGAGGATGTCGTGTCCGTCGCCCCGACGCCTGCACCCCGCGTTGACGACCCCGACGCCGGCGCCCGCCGGCTGCGCATCGCGATGGTCGCACCGCCCTGGTTCGAGCTCCCGCCCCGCGGCTACGGCGGGACCGAGGCCGTGGTCGCCAGCCTGGTCGACGCCCTGGCGGATCGGGGCCACGAGGTGACTCTCATCGGTGCCGGCAGGCACCGGACCCGCGCGACCCGCTTCCACGCCGTCTACGACGAGCCGCCCAGCCACCGGCTCGGCACGCCGATGCCGGAGGTGGTGGCCGCCGCGGAGGCGGCGCGCGTGCTCGACGAGCTGGAGGTCGACCTGGTGCACGACCACACGCTCGCCGGTCCGCTGCTCGCCCGCGGCCGCAGCGTCCCCACGCTCGTCACCATGCACGGCCCGGTCACCGGCGAGGCCGGTGACTACCACGAGCGGCTCGGCGCCTCGATCGACGTGGTGGCGATCTCCGACGCGCAACGGCGGCTCAACCCCCGGCTGAACTGGGTGGGCACCGTGCACAACGCCGTCGACGTGGCGTCCTTCCCGCTGCGCACGCACAAGGACGACTACGTGCTGTGGCTGGGCAGGTTCAGTCCCGACAAGGGCGCCCACCTCGCCGTCGACGCGGCCCGGAAGGCCGGGCGCCGCATCGTCCTGGCGGGCAAGCTGAACGAGCCCGAGGAGCGGCGCTACTTCGAGGAGGCCGTCCGACCGCGACTCGGCCGAGGCGTGGAGTACGTCGGAGAGGCCGACGCCGCCACCAAGCGGACGCTGCTGGCCGGTGCCCGTGCGCTGGTGTTCCCCATCCAGTGGGAGGAACCGTTCGGCATGGTGATGATCGAGGCCATGTCCTGCGGCACGCCGGTCGTGGCCACCCGCCGCGGCAGCGTGCCCGAGGTGGTCGCGCACGGGCGCAGCGGGCTCGTCGTGGAGACCCCGGACCAGGTGCCGGCCGCGCTCGAGGCCGCCGAGGGCCTCGACCCGCACACGGTGCGCCGCCACGCCGAGGAGCACTTCGACCTGCCCGTCATGGCAGCCGGGTACGAGCGCGTCTACCGGATGCTCGTGGAGGGCACGCGGGACATCCGGGACCTGGCCGAGGCGGACGCCGGGCGTGCCCGTCGCTCACCGTCCGACGGTGCCGGCCGCGTGCGGGCGGCCTGACCGGCGGGGCTGCCCCGGGCGCCGGCTCAGACCCCGAGCGCCGCCCGCACCGCCTCGACGACCGCCCCGGCCGGACCGTCCACCGGGACCACGACCCCCTGCTCGTCGTCCCCCAGCGGCTCCAGCGTCGCCAGCTGGGAGTCCAGCAGGGACGGCGGCATGTACGCGTGGGCGCGGGCGGCCACCCGGCCGGCGAGCAGCTGGTGCGAGCCGACCAGCTGGACGAAGCGTGCCTGCGGGCACTCGGAGACGAGCACGTCCCGGTAGACCCGCCGCAGCGCCGAGCAGGCGACCACGACACCCCGGTCGGCCTGCTCGGCCGCTGCCCGGCCCACGGTGTGCAGCCAGGGCCAGCGGTCCTCGTCGGTCAGCGGCTGCCCGGCTGCCATCTTGCGCACGTTGGCCTGCGGGTGCAGGTCGTCGGCGTCCACGAAGCCGACGCCGAGCGCGGCCGCCAGCGCCGACCCGACCGTCGTCTTGCCGGAGCCGGAGACCCCCGTGACGAAGACCGCGCCGACGGTCACCAGTCGTGCACCGTCCCGTCCATGAGGCGGTTCACCGGCAGGTAGGCCGGGGTGTACTCGAACTTGGCCGCCGCCTCGACGTCCAGCTCGACACCGAGGCCGGGGGCGTCGCCGGGGTGCAGCAGGCCGTTCTCGAACGTGTAGCTGGTGCGGAAGACCTCCAGCGTCTCGTCCGAGTGACGCATGTACTCCTGGATGCCGAAGTTGTGCAGCGACACGTCCAGGTGCAGCGCCGCGGCCATGCCGACCGGGGAGATGTCGGTCGGGCCGTGGAAGCCGGACTTGACCTGGTAGATCGCGGCGAAGTCCATGAGCTTCTTGAGCTGGGTGATGCCGCCGGTGTGGGTCACCGCCGAGCGCACGTAGTCGATGAGCTGCTCGGTGATGAGCGTCTGGTAGTCGAAGATGGAGTTGAAGATCTCACCGATGGCCAGCGGCGTGGTGGTCTGCGAGCGGACCCGGCGCAGCGCCTCCTGGTTCTCCGCCGGGGTGCAGTCCTCCAGCCAGAAGACGTCGTACGGCTCCAGGGACTTGCCGAGGGCGGCGGCCTGGTTCGGCGTCATGCGGTGGTGGCCGTCGTGCAGCAGCGGCAGCTCGGGGCCGAACTCGTTGCGCACCGCCTCGAAGACGGTCGGCACGTGCCGCAGGTAGGCACGCGTGTCCCACTGCTCCTCGGCCGGGACCGTCGCGCGCCGGGCGGGCTCGTAGTCGTACCGGATCCCGGCGACGCGGGTGTCGGCGACGCCGTAGATCTGCCCCAG
>Ga0164243_10011975_pt1 | contig 12326 bp, 14 predicted proteins | sample OricompcompostOP_FD_108781 | JGI IMG/M metagenome (GOLD analysis project Ga0164243, IMG submission 108781) | Organic Plus compost microbial communities from Emeryville, California, USA - Original compost - Organic plus compost (OP) | ecosystem: Engineered > Solid waste > Mixed feedstock >...
GAGGTGCTCTGGTTGATCGCGAAGATCCGTCGCGATGTACAACCTCGGACCGGATACCTCATGGACTGCGAGGTTCGCCATCTCAGCCCGGATGGGCGGCTTCGCCCCGCGCACGAGTCAGCCGAGGAGCGATGGGGAAGCAGTCCGTAGACGCGGTCTCGTCGCGCGAGGGTGGGCTCATGCGGGAGGCCTTCACCATCTTGTCTGCGCGCAGCTTCGTTCGCGTTGCGCAGATGGTCGCGTTCGTCGTGCTCGCCCGGGCGCTGCAGCTGCGTGAGGTCACCGCCGTGCTGGGCACCGTCACCCGACGGCTCGCGCGAACCCGCGAGGCCTGAACTCCGAGAGCCCGCGCCACTACCATGAGGGTGCAGACCCCTGGGGCAGAGAGGAAGAGGTGCCGCACTCGATCCGGCCCGGTGAGGTCCTCGCCGGTCGCTATCGACTGATCGACCTGCTCACCGAGAGCGAAGGTGGTCGGTTCTGGCGCGCCCGCGACAAGGTGCTCGAGCGCCCCGTCGCCGTCCACGTGATCGACGCGGCGGACCCCCGCGGGCCGGCACTGCTCGAGGCCGCGCGCCAGTCCGCGACCGTGCTCGACCGCCGCATCCTCCGCGTGCTCGACGCCGAGAGCCGCGACGGCCTCTGCTACGTCGTCAACGAGTGGGGCTCCGGCATCTCCCTCGACATCCTCGTCAACGGCTCCGGCCCGCTCGGCCCCCGTCGCTCGGCCTGGCTGGTCGCCGAGGTCGCCGACTCCATCGCCCAGGCCCACGCCGCGGGGGTGGCGCACGGACGGCTCGCCCCCGAGAACGTCCTCATCGACTACGCCGGCGAGGTCAAGATCATCGGGTTCTGCGTCGAGGCTGCGCTGCACGGGCTGCCCCCCGGCCGGCAGCAGGTGGACGTCGTCGACCTCGCCGGGCTGCTCTACTGCTCGCTGACCGCCAAGTGGGCCGGCGCGTCGCGCTCGGCGGTCCCCCCGGCGCCGACCGAGCACGGCCGGGTGCTGCGGCCGCGCCGGGTGCGGGCCGGCATCCCCCGGTCCCTCGACGAGCTGTGCGACCAGGTGCTCCACGACGAGCGCGGGCCCGCCGACACCGAGCACACCGCGCGCGGCATCGCGGCGTACCTCACCGAGGTGCTCGGCGACCCGACCGGGATCCAGCAGGCGCTCGTGGCGAGCCTGCCCCGACTGCGCCCGGACGAGCTGATCGTGCTGCCGCAGGTCCCGGAGATCCCGGTGCGCGACACCTCGGACCTGCTCCCGAAGGTCGAGGGACCGAAGACGCCGCCCGACCCCGCACCCGCACCCGACCCCCCGCCCGAGCCCGAGCCCGACCCCGTACCCACCGACCGCGCCGACCTCCCGACGGAGGCCGGCGTACCGATCTTCGGCGACGACGACGAGGTCGAGTGGTTCCAGGCGCGCAGCACGAAACCACCCCCGCCGCCGCCGTTCGAGGAGCCGCCCGAGCGACCGCTCTTCGCCCCCGAGCCGCCGGACGGCCAGCCGGTGCGCCGGTCCCGGGTGCCGACGAGCACCGGACCGACGCCGGGCCAGGACTACTGGCCCTGGGAGTCCAGCACCGGACGCGGGACGGACAGCGGGCTGCAGGCGATCCCCGACGAGGACGTGCCCGGTCGCAGCTGGTTCCGGCTCGCCCTCGGGGTCGCCGCGGGGGTGCTCCTGCTGCTCGCGGTCGTCGTCGCCTTCAACCTCGGCCGCGGCAAGACGGTCCTCGGCCAGGACCCCGAGGAGGACGAGCCGAGCCCGCGCACCCGGACGGTGCCGGCGGCGGAGCCGCTGACCGGGCTCACCGCCGACGACTTCGACCCGCAGGGGCGACCGCCCGAGGAGTACGGCGAGGACGCGCCGCTCGCGGTCGACGGGGACCTCGAGACGTCGTGGCGCACGCAGACCTACAAGGACCAGCTCGGCCCGCCGCCCGGCCTCAAGACCGGGGTCGGCCTGGTCATCGACCTCCAGGGCGCGCACACGGTGACCGCCGTCGACCTCGCCCTCGAGGGTGCGCCGACCGGGATCAGCCTCTACCTCACCAACGACCGGCCGACCGGCGTGGCCGGGCTGCGTCCGGTCGCGACGCAGGACGCGCAGCAGGACCGGGTGTCGATCGAGCTCCCCCGGGCGACGCGGGGCCGCTACCTCGTGGTCTGGTTGACTTCGCTCCCGGCCACGGGCGACGGGTTCCGCGGCACGATCGCGGAGGTGGTGGTGCACGGTGCCTGACGAGCGGTCCGACATCGAGCTCCTCCGCGCCCACGTCGAGGGCGACCACGCCGCGTTCGGCGAGCTCTTCGCGCGGCACCGGGACCGGCTGTGGGCGGTCGCGCTGCGCACGATGGGCAACCCCGAGGACGCCGCCGACGGACTGCAGGACGGCATGGTCGCGGCGTTCCGGCGGGCCGGGTCGTTCCGGGGCGAGGCCGCGGTCACCACCTGGCTGCACCGGGTCGTCGTCAACGCCTGCCTCGACCGGATCCGGGCCGCCAAGGTGCGCCGGGCCGAGGCGCTGCCCGAGGACCTCGAGGAGTACGGCGACCGCGGCTCCACGACCACCGCGACCGGCGAGGCCGAGGACCCTGCCGACCTGAGCGAGCAGGCGGAGCGGCGGCGTCAGGTGCTCGACGCTCTCGCGACCCTCCCGGAGGAGCAGCGGGCCGCGCTGGTCCTCGTCGACATGGAGGGCTACCCGGTCGCCGAGGTCGCGCTGATCCTGGACTGCCCGGTCGGGACCGTGAAGTCCCGGTGCTCGCGAGGCCGTGCCCGGCTCGCCGAGCTGTTGGCCGGGCTGCTCACCGAGGACGCCCCGGAGCCCTCCGCCCCCGGGAACCGGCCGGTGGTCCCGCCCGTCTCATCCACGCAGCCCTCCCGCGCCCCGCCCGTCGAGGGCTGACCCCCCGACCGTTCCCCGACCCCAGGACCCAGTGATGCCCGACGAGCGCGACCTGACGCCCGAGCAGGAGGCCCGAGTGAGCCGCCTGCTCGCCGAGGCGCGCCACGACGGGCCGATCCCGGCCGACGTGGCGGCCCGGCTCGACCGGGTGCTGGCCGGCATGGCCGACGAGGAGGTCGAGAGACCGGGTCAGCAGGCGGCCCCCGTCGTCGACCTGGCCGCCCGGCGCCGCCGGCGCGCGGTCTCGCTGCTGGCGGCGGCCGCGGCCGTGGTGGTCGCCGGCGTCGGGATCGGGCAGGTCGTCGGCCCGGACCGGGGTGGCGACGACGGCGCCACGAGCGCCGGGGCCGGCGCCGCCGAGGACTCCGCCGACTCGGAACGGAAGGCGCAGCCCAAGGGCGCCCCCGAGAGGACCCAGAGCGACCGGCTCGGCAGCCGCGAGGAGCCGGTGTGGCTGACGACGAAGTCGTTCGCCCGCGACGTCCGCCGCTACCGGACCGCGGGAGGCGTGGTGAGCGAGGGCGACGCCGTGGTCGGCGACAACCAGCTCGCCCCGCGCCGGGCGCGGTTCAGCTGCGGCGCCGCCAGCTACGGCCCGGGCACGCTGCTGGCCGCCTACTACAACGGCCGTCCGGCTGTCCTGGCGTACCGGCCGCCCGGCGGGGACACCCAGGTCGTGGAGCTGCTGCAGTGCGGCAGCGGCCAGCCGATCCGCTCCACCACGCTGTCCCTGCACTGACCGCGACGGGCCCCGGGAATCCCCAGCCCCTACGATCGGTTGCACCCAGCAGACCTAGGGAGCGTGCATGTCCGAAACCCGGAACGTCATCATCATCGGCTCGGGGCCGGCCGGCTACACCGCAGCGGTGTACGCCGCCCGTGCCAGCCTCGAGCCGTTGGTGTTCGAGGGCTCCGTCACCGCCGGTGGCGCCCTGATGAACACCACCGAGGTCGAGAACTTCCCCGGGTTCCGCGACGGGATCATGGGCCCGGCCCTGATGGACGAGATGCGCGCCCAGGCCGAGCGCTTCGGTGCCGAGCTGGTGCCCGACGACGTCGTCGAGGTCGACCTCACCGGTGACGAGAAGGTCGTGGGGACCGCCACCGACACCTACACCGCGCGCGCCGTGATCCTCGCCATGGGCTCGGGCTACCGCAAGCTCGGTCTGCCCAACGAGGAGGAGCTCTCCGGGCGCGGCGTCTCCTGGTGCGCGACCTGCGACGGCTTCTTCTTCCGCGACCAGCACATCGCCGTCGTGGGCGGCGGCGACTCGGCGATCGAGGAGGCGACGTTCCTCACCCGCTTCGGGTCGAAGGTGTCGCTCATCCACCGCCGCGACGAGCTGCGCGCCTCGAAGATCATGCAGGAGCGCGCGTTCGCCGACCCCAAGCTCGAGATCATCTGGAACACCGAGGTCGCCGCGATCAACGGCACCGAGACACTCGAGAGCCTGACCCTGCGCAACACGGTCACCGGCGAGACCTCCGAGCTGCCGGCCACCGGGCTGTTCATCGCGATCGGCCACGACCCTCGCTCGGAGCTGCTGCACGGCCAGGTGGACCTCGACGACGAGGGCTACGTGCTGGTGAACCACCCGTCCACCGCCACCAACCTGCGCGGCGTGTTCGCCGCCGGTGACCTGGTCGACCACCAGTACCGGCAGGCGATCACCGCCGCGGGCACGGGCTGCGCGGCCGCGCTGGACGCCGAGCGCTACCTCGCGATGCTCGACCACCACGGGTCGTCCGCCGGCTCCGCCTCGGCCACCGAGGCCGAGGTCGTCAGCGAGGTCGGGCAGACCACCGGAGCCTGAGCGAGCCGCGGAACAACTGTCCGCCGGCTGGTGTTCAATCGAGACAGACTTCGACAGAAGGGGAACTGAAAGTGGGCAACATCGCACCCGTCACCGACGCCGAGTTCGAGACCGACGTCCTCAAGAACGAGAAGCCGGTCCTGGTGGACTTCTGGGCCGAGTGGTGCGGTCCGTGCCGCCAGGTCTCCCCGATCCTCGACGAGATCGCCGGCGCGCACGGGGACAAGATCGAGTTCCGCAAGATGAACGTCGACGAGAACCCCGTCACCCCGGCCTCGTACCGCGTCACCGGCATCCCCACGATCAACGTCTACAAGGGCGGCGAGGTCGTGAAGAGCATCGTCGGCGCCCGCCCCAAGGCCGCGATCCTCAAGGAGCTCGAGGAGTTTCTGGCGAGCTAGGAGACCGCGAGGGACGAGCGGGTAGGAGCAAGCAGACCTTCAGTCGACCCCGCGCGGCGTGTGCCGTGCGGGGTTCGGCGTCTTCGGGGCCGGGCGCACCGCGCCGAGCAGCCGCTCGACCGCGGCCTCGAGCTCGTCGCGCCAGGTGAGCGCGGAGCGCAGCTCCATCCGCATCCGGGGGTGCCGCGGGTGCGGCCGGTGGGTCTTGAAGCCCACGCTGCCGAGGAAGTCGCTGGACACCACGCACTTGCCTGACGGGCCGGTGGTCCCGAACGCCTCCACCGCGCGGATCCCGCCGCGCCGGATCAGGTCGCGGGCCATGCCCTGCACGAGCATCCGGCCCAGCCCTCCACCGGCGTGCTCCGGGACGACGTACGCCGTCGTCATCAGCACCGCGTCCGGCGAGACCGGCGCGGTCGGGAACGCCGCCGCCCCCGGCACGTAGGCCGCCGGCGCGTAGACGAGGTAGCCCACCGGGCGGTCGTCGACCAGCGCCACGCGCCCGCAGGAGCCCCAGTCGCGCAGCAGCTCCGAGACCCAGGCGTCCTTCTCGGCCGCCGCCGACCCGTTCTCCTCGACGCGCTTGCGGCGCACCGGGTCCAGCTCCCAGAACAGGCAGTGCCGGCACGGCACCGGCAGCGCGTCGAGATGGTCCAGCGTGAGCCGGACGATCTTGCGGGACATGCTTCTCATTGTGCGCCTCGGGCGCGGGCGCGCCCCGGAGGCCTGCGACAATGAGTCGGTGCGCGAGATCCGGCAGAGCCGCAAGCTCCACAACGTGCGCTACGACGTGCGGGGTCCGATCCTGCAGGAGGCGCACCGGCTCGAGGCCGAGGGCCACCGCATCCTGAAGCTCAACATCGGCAACCCGGCGCCGTTCGGGTTCGAGGCACCGGACGCGATCCTCGCCGACGTCATCCACCACCTGCCCGAGTCCCAGGGCTACAGCGACTCCCGCGGCATCTACTCCGCGCGCACCGCGGTCGCCCAGTACTACCAGCAGCAGGGCCTGCGCGACGTCGAGGTCGACGACGTGTTCATCGGCAACGGCGTCTCCGAGCTGATCTCGATGGTGCTCCAGGCATTCGTTGACGACGGCAACGAAATCCTGGTTCCAGCGCCGGACTACCCGCTGTGGACCGGCGCCGTGACCCTGTCCGGGGGGACCCCCGTGCACTACCTGTGCGACGAGGCCAACGACTGGAACCCGGACCTCGCGGACATCGAGTCCAAGATCACCGAGAACACCCAGGCCCTGGTCATCATCAACCCGAACAACCCGACCGGCGCGGTCTACAGCAAGGGCATCGTGGAGGGCCTGGTCGACATCGCCCGGCGCCACCAGCTCGTCGTGTTCGCCGACGAGATCTACGAGAAGATCGTCTTCGACGGCGCGGTGCACCACCACGCCGCGAAGGCCGCCGGCTCCGACGTCCTCTGCCTGACCTTCAGCGGTCTGTCCAAGTCCTACCGGGTCTGCGGCTACCGCGCCGGCTGGGTGATGGTCTCCGGCCCCAAGGAGATCGCCACCGACTTCCTCGAGGGCCTCACGCTCGTCGCCAACATGCGGATGTGCGCCAACGTCCCCGCCCAGCACGCGATCCAGACCGCGCTCGGCGGCTACCAGTCGATCGAGGAGCTGATCGTCCCCGGCGGCCGGTTCTACGAGCAGAGCATGCTCGCCGACAAGCTCCTCAACGACATCCCGGGCGTCACCTCGGTGCGCCCCAAGGGTGCGCTGTACTGCTTCCCGCGTCTCGACCCCGACGTGTACGCGGTCGAGGACGACGAGGAGCTCGTCATCGACCTGCTGCGGGCCAAGAAGCTGCTCGTGACCCACGGGACCGGCTTCAACTGGCCGCACCCCGACCACTTCCGGCTGGTCACGCTGCCGGACGTCGAGGTGCTGGAGGAGGCGATCGGTCGGATCGCCGACTTCCTCGCCACCCGCCGCTGATGCTCGACCTCACCTACCCGCCGATCATCCTGGGCGCCAAGCTGGCGTTCCGGGCCCTCGGGCAGCGGTTCGACATCACCGGCGCCGAGCACGTCCCCCGGCGCGGCGGCGTGCTGCTCGCGGTCAACCACGTGTCGTACGTCGACTTCATCTACGGGGGGCTCGCCGCCCACCCGGCCGGCCGCAAGGTCCGGTTCATGGCCAAGCGGGAGATCTTCGACCACCCGGTCACCGGGCCGCTGATGCGCTCGATGCACCACATCGAGGTCGACCGGGGCGAGGGGCTCGCCTCCTACGAGCAGGCGGTGCGCTACCTGCGACAGGGGGAGGCCGTCGGGATCTTCCCGGAGGCCACCATCTCCCGGGCGTTCGTGCTCAAGGAGCTCAAGACCGGCGCCGTGCGCATCGCCGCCGAGGCCGGGGTGCCGCTGCTGCCGGTGATCCTCTGGGGCACCCAGCGGATGGTCACCAAGGACCACCCCCGCGACCTGTCGCGAGGCCGCACCATCGCGATCCGGGTCGGCGCGCCGCTGCACCCGAGCGGCACCGACCCGGTCACGGAGACCGGGGAGCTGCACGCGGTCATGTCGCGGCTGCTCGACGAGACCATCCGCGGCTACCCCGCCGACGAGCAACCGCCCGGGTCCTGGTGGCTCCCGGCCGAGTACGGCGGCTCCGCACCCACGCTCGAGGAGGCGGCCCGCCTGGACGCCGAGGAGCGGCGGCGCAGGTCGGCGAAGCGCTAGACCGACAAGTTGCCGTAGCGCTTTGTCGACATATCTCTAGATCGGTCTGTCGTCACGGTTCCGGGCGTCGATGATGTCGACGATCCGGCGCAGGTCCTCGAGCGAGGCGAACTCCACGGTGATCTTGCCCTTGCGCTGGCCGAGGTCGACCTTCACCCGGGTCTCCAGCCGGTCCGAGAGCCGGTCGGCGAGCTCGGTGAGGCCGGGCGCCACCGGCTTGCGCCGCGGGGTCCGCGGCGCCGACCCGCCGGCGTCGCCGACCGCGACGATCTCCTCGAGGCCCCGGACGCTGATCCCTTCGGCCACCACGCGCTGGGCGAGCCGGTCCTGCAGGTCCGGGTCCTCGACGGCGAGCAGGGCCCGGGCGTGCCCGGCGGACAGCACCCCCGCGGCCACCCGCCGCTGGACCGCCGGGCTGAGCCTGAGCAGCCGCAGGGTGTTGCTGATCTGCGGCCGGGACCGGCCGATCCGCTCGGCCAGCTCCTCGTGGGTGCAGGCGAAGTCCTCGAGCAGCTGCTGGTAGGCCGACGCCTCCTCGAGCGGGTTGAGCTGGGAACGGTGCAGGTTCTCCAGGAGCGCGTCCCGGAGCATGTCGGTGTCGTCGGTCTGCCGGACGATCGCCGGGATCCGCTCCAGGCCCGCCTGCTGGCTGGCCCGCCACCGGCGCTCCCCCATCACCAGCTCGTAGGACTCCGGCCCGGTCTGGCGGACCACCACCGGCTGCAGCAGCCCGACCTCGCGGATCGAGTGGACGAGCTCGGCCATCTCGTCCTCGTCGAACACCTGCCGGGGCTGCACCGCGTTGGGCACGATCTGGCTCACCGGCAGCTCGGCGAAGACGGCCCCGGCGACGGACTGCTGCTCCGGCGCGGGCGCCGAGGCCTCGGGCTCGGTCTCCGGCGGCGGCGCCGGCGGGATGAGCGAGCCGAGGCCACGCCCCAGGCCGCGTCGCTGTGCCGGCTTCTGCGAGGACTTCACGGTCGGACGACTCCCTTCGTGGCGAGCTCGCGAGCCGCCTCCAGATAGCTGAGTGCGCCCGGCGAGCCCGGGTCGTAGGCCATCACGGTCTGGCCGTACGACGGCGCCTCGGACACCCGGACCGAGCGCGGGATCGTGGTCCGGAGCACCTGGGAGCCGAAGTGCTCGCGCACCTCGTCGGCCACGCCGGAGGCGAGGCGGGTGCGGGCGTCGTACATGGTGATGAGGATCGTGGAGATGGTCAGGCCCGGGTTCAGGTCGGCCTTGACCAGGTTCACGGTGTCGAGGAGCTGGCTGAGCCCCTCCAGGGCGTAGTACTCCGCCTGGATCGGGATCATCATCTCGTCGGCGGCGACCAGCGCGTTGATCGTGAGCAGCCCCAGGGACGGCGGGCAGTCGATGAGGACGTAGTCGAAGCGGTCCTCCCCCGCCTCGGCGGCCGTCCCGATCCGCGGCTCCGCGGTGACCGCCTTCTTGAGCCGGCCCTCGCGGGCCACCACGCTCACCAGCTCGATCTCGGCGCCGGCGAGGTCGATCGTCGCCGGCACCACGAACAGCGCCTCGTCCTCCGGGCACTGCTGGACCGCGTCCGCGAGCGGCACCCCGTCGACGAGGACGTCGTAGGTGGAGAGCACGCCGCGGTGGTGGTCCACGCTCAAGGCGGTGGACGCGTTGCCCTGCGGGTCGAGGTCGACGACCAGCACCCGCTGCCCCAGCTGGGCGAGCGCCGCCCCGATGTTCACCGTCGAGGTCGTCTTGCCGACCCCGCCCTTCTGGTTCGCCACCACGAAGACCCGGGTCGCCCCGGGACGCGGCAGCTGCGGCCGGTACTGCGCGCTCTGCCGGGCCAGCACACTGTGCTGCGCGGCCCGGGCCAGGGGCGTCGTCGCGTCGTCGATGGCGTCACCGAAGCCCGCGAGGTCCTCGGCGGTGCGGATCCGCGGTGCCACCTCGGGACCGTCGGTTTCACGTGAAACGTCCTCGGAGCCGCTTTCCGACCCCTGTGGATAACCTGGGGATGAAGGGGTGGATTCAGGCTCAGCGGGGGACTCGGGACCGGTGGATAAACCGTCGGGGGGACGGGTCTGATCGGTCACGTGGCGCGCCTCCGCTTCGGCTGTCCGGATCTCCGGCCGGGCCACGATACCCGCGACGGAGCGGCCCACGATACCCGGACCACGCGGGTCGGGACCGCCCCCTCCACAGCATCGTCGACGGGTACGTCCACCACCTCCGGAGCCGCGCAGCCGAGCCGGCTCAGCACCGGCTCCGCCGCCCCGATCTCGTCGGCGGCCGAGCTGCCCTTCATCGCCAGGAGCGCGCCGGTCGGCGCCACCAGCGGCATGCACCACTCGAGGAGCCGCCCGAGCGGGGCCACCGCCCGGGCGGTCACCACGTCGAAGGCGCTGGCACCGTGGAGGGCGTCCGCCCGGGCCCGGGTCACGACCACGTTGTCCAGGCCCAGGCCCTCGACCGCCTCGGTGAGGAACGTGGTCCGCCGCAGCAGCGGCTCCACCAGCTCCACCCGCACGTCCGGCCGGGCGATCGCCAGCACCAGTCCGGGCAGCCCCGCCCCCGAGCCGACGTCGCACACGTTCGCCCCCTCGGGGAGCAGCCTGGCCACCGCCGCGCAGTTGAGCACGTGCCGGTCCCACAGCCGGGGGGTCTCCCGGGGACCGATCAGACCGCGGACCACGCCGTCGGTCGCGAGCAGCGCGACGTACCGCTCCGCCAGGTCCATCCGGTCAGACGGAAACGCCCTCCGCGCCGCCTCGGGCGTGGAGGGCGTTTCACGTGAAACGTCCGCCATCGACTACTCCGGCAGGACCACCACGTAGCGCTTCGGCTCGACGCCCTCGGACTCCGAGGTGAGTCCGGCCGCGGCCACCGCGTCGTGGACGACCTTGCGCTCGAATGCCGTCATCGGTTCGAGCGCGACCCGCTCACCGGTGGTCCGCACCTGCTCCACGACCTCCGCGGCCAGCTTCTCCAGGCGCTGGCGCTTGTCGGCCCGATAGCCGGAGATGTCCAGCATCAGCCGGGACCGCTCACCGGTCTCCCGGTAGACGGCGAGCCGGGTCAGCTCCTGCAGCGCCTCGAGGACCTTGCCGTCCTCGCCCACCAGCTGGGAGAGGTCCGCCCCGACGATCGAGACGGCCGCCCGGTCGCCCTCGACGTCCATGTCCAGGTCACCGTCGAGGTCGGCGATGTCGAGCAGCTCCTCCAGGTAGTCGGCGGCGATGTCGCCCTCCTGCTCGAGCAGCGTCATCCGGTCCGGCGCCGCCTCGGGCGTGTCCGGGGTCTCCGGCGTCTCCTCGGAGCTCATCGGGTCCCTCCCTTGTTCGGGTTGTTCCTGTTCGGGTTGGCCCGGGCCTGGTTGCGCCGCTGGGCACGCGTCTGGCGCTTGGGCTGCTGCCGCTGCGCCGGCCGCCGCTCGGTCTCTGGAGCGGCCTCCTCCACCTCCGGCTCCGCCACCGCCACGCCGTGCTTGGCCGCCTTGGCGCGGTCCCGCTCCTGCTTCGCCTTGAAGGCGGGCGTGCCGGGAGCCGGGTTGTTGCGGATCACGTAGAACTGCTGGCCCATCGTCCACAGGTTCGACGTCGTCCAGTACAGGAGGACGCCGATCGGGAACGCGACACCACCGAGACCGAACGCCACCGGAAGGATGTAGAGCAGCATCTTCTGCTGCTGGGCGTAGGGGCCGGTCATCGCGTCGGGCGGCATGTTCTTGCTCATCAGCTGGCGCTGGGTCGTGAACGTGGTCGCGGTCATCGCCAGCACCAGGAGGAGCGCCATGATCATCACCGCGGCGTCGGCGTTCGGGCCCCAGGTGCGCGCCTGCCAGAAGCTCTCCGAGAGCGGGATGTGCCCCCACAGCTCCGAGGCGCCGAACTTCTTCGCCAGGTCCTCGGTGAGGAAACCGTGCGCCTTGCCCTTCTTCGCGGCCTGGTCGAGCAGCCGGAACAGCGCGAAGAAGATCGGCATCTGCAGCAGCAGCGGCAGGCAGGACGCGAACGGGTTGGTGCCCGCGTCCTTGTAGAGCTTCATCGTCTCCTCGGCCAGCTTCTGCCGGTCGTGGCCGTACTTCTTCTGCAGCTCCTTGACCTTGGGCTGGATCAGCTGCATGTTGCGGGACGCCTTGATCTGCTTCACGAAGAGCGGGATCAGCAGCGCCCGAATGACCAGGGTGAGCCCGATGATCGACAGCGCCCACGAGGCTCCGCCGTCGGCCGGCAGTCCGATCGTCGTGAACACCTTGTGCCAGGCCAGCAGGATCGCCGAGATGCCGTAGTACAGCGGCGTCATGATGAAGCTGCCGATGGCGCTGAAGAATCCCACGGATCAGGCTCCTTGCTGGTGGTGCGTCGGGTGCGGCGGGACGTGGTCGACCCCGCCGGCCGCCCACGGGTGGCAGCGGGCCAGCCGGCGTACGGCGAGCCAGCTGCCCTTGATGCTTCCGTGCACGCGCACGGCCTCCAGGGCGTAGGCGGAGCAGGAGGGGTAGTAACGGCAGA
>Ga0164243_10011977_pt1 | contig 12326 bp, 10 predicted proteins | sample OricompcompostOP_FD_108781 | JGI IMG/M metagenome (GOLD analysis project Ga0164243, IMG submission 108781) | Organic Plus compost microbial communities from Emeryville, California, USA - Original compost - Organic plus compost (OP) | ecosystem: Engineered > Solid waste > Mixed feedstock >...
CTCGGCGCCGCGCTCGCCGGGCGGCCCGCGCTGACCGCGGCGTACACCGCGTTCGGCCTGCCGCTCGGCATCGCCTTCCAGCTCCGCGACGACGTCCTCGGCGTCTTCGGCGACCCCGCGGAGACCGGCAAGCCGGCCGGCGACGACCTCCGCGAGGGCAAGCGCACGGTCCTGGTCGCCGCCGCGACCGAACGCGCCGGCGACGCCCAGGCCGCGCTGCTCCGCGACCACCTCGGCGACCCCGGCCTGGACGCCGCCGGCGTCGAGGCGCTGCGTGACGTGATCCGCGACACCGGCGCGCTGGCCGCGTGCGAGTCGATGATCGAGCGGTACGCCGCGGAGGCGATGGCCGCCCTGGAGTCGGCCCCCATCACCCCCGACGCGCGCACCGCCCTGTCCGGCCTGGCCGTCGCCGCGACCACCCGCCGCAGCTAGCCCGCGACCGCCCGGGCCAGGTCGTCCACCTGGGCCGGGTTCGTGGCCCAGCAGTACAGCATCAGCTCGTCGGCGCCGAGCTCGGCGAACCCGGCGGCCGCCGTACGGATCGACTCCGGTGTGGTGAGCACGCGGTCCACGGTGCCCTGCGTGTACGGGTTGTCCGGGCCGTAGTACGCGCGGACCGCCGCGCGCGCCTCGTCCGCATCCCCGCCGAGACCGACGTTGACCTGCACGACGATGCGCGGCTCGCCGGGCCGCCCGGACTCCGCCCACAGCCGGCGGGCGGTGCCGATGACCTGGCCGGCGTGGTCGAGCGGCGCGGCGCACAGCAGGCCGTCGCCCCAGCGCGGGATGCGGGCCAGCGCCGCCGGGGCGAACGCGCCGAAGAGGATCTCCGGCCGCTCCCCCACCCGCGGCCCGATCTCGCCGCCGGCCCAGATGGCGTGCAGCTCCGCCATCTGCTCGTCCATACGCCGGCCGCGCGTGCGCGGGTCGTACCCGACGGCCCGGTACTCCTCCGGGCGCCCGCCGACGCCGAGCCCGAGGGTGAACCGGCCGCCGGACACGCGGTGCAGCGTGGCGGCCTGCTTGGCCAGCAGCCGGGTGCCGCGCAGCGGGGCGATCAGCACCTCGGTCTGCAGCCGGATCCGGGACGTGGCGCCGGCCAGCGCGGCCAGCGTGACGAGCGGTTCGGGGTTGTCCCACAGCAGCCGGTCGAGCAGGCCGAGGGTGGAGAACGGGCCGGCGTCCGCGCGCCGCGCCCAGTCGAGGAGGGTCTCGGGCGCGCCGATGGGCAGGCCGAGTCCGATCTTCATGGCAGACCTCCGGGAGGAAGGGACGACGAGTCGTTGCCGCCCCTTCGTGCTCCCGCGACGGCGGGGCCCGCCCCCGATCTGCGGCGTCGTTCTCCGGGGGGCGATCTCCGAAGTTCTTCCGACGTTACCGGCCGGCGGCGACGCGCGGCAACGCGGTTCCGTTCCGCCGCCGCATGGCCGGATCCGGCGCCGCAGGGATTCGCGTACGCCCGGCGCGCCGCCCGTCTCCGGCGCTCCCGGACGTGTACAAAAGTGGACAGAGCGCCACGTAAGCCGACGACCTGCCCGAACGCCGACGAGGAACCGATGCCGACCCTCCCCCCGCGCAGTCCGCTGCGGGCCGACGACCCGCGGCGGCTCGGGCGGTACACGCTGACCGGGCGGCTCGGCCGCGGCGCGCAGGGCGTCGTGTACCTCGCGCGCACGCCGGACGGCCGCCCGGTGGCGCTGAAGCTGCTGCACGAGGACCGCACCGCGCGGCCCGGCTCGCGCAAGCGGCTGGCCAAGGAGGCGGCCACCGCGCGGCGGATCCGCGGCCGCTGCACGGCGCGCATCCTCGACGTGGACACCAGCGGGCCGCGGCCGTACATCGTCACCGAGTACGTCGCCGGGCCGTCGCTGCACCGGCGGGTCCGCGAGCGCGGGCCGCTGTCCGGGGCGTCGCTGGACCGGCTGATGATCGGCACGGCGACCGCGCTGGTCGCCATCCACTCCGCGGGCATCGTGCACCGCGACCTCAAGCCCGCCAACGTGCTGCTCGGGCCGGAGGGGCCGCGGGTCATCGACTTCGGCGTGGCGCACGTGGAGGACGCCACGACCACGCTGACCGGGGCGCCGGTCGGCACGCCCGCGTACATGGCGCCCGAGCAGGTCACCGGAGACTCCTCCGGCTGCCCGGCCGACGTGTTCTCCTGGGCGTCCACGATGGTCTACGGCGCGACCGGGCACGCGCCGTTCGGTCGGGACAACGCCGGCGCGGTGATGAACCGCATCGCGCACGAGGAGCCCGACCTGGCCGGGCTGCACGGGCCGGTCCTCGAACTGCTGAGCGCCTGCCTCGGCAAGGACCCGGACGACCGCCCGCCCGCCGAGCACGTCCTGCGCCGGCTGCTCGAACTGAGCACCCGCAAGCCCGCCACCCGCTCCCGCGCCGCCATGCTCGCCGCCGGCACCCGCGCCGCCTCCGCCGCCCGCCGGGACGCACCGCAGGACGACCGGCGCGGCGGCTCGTCCGGTACGGATCAGGCCGGGCGCAAGGTGCCGGAGTGGATGCGCGACCGCGGCGCCCCGGCCGTACGGCGGGCCCGCGATCTGCCGCGCCGTGCACAGGGCCCGGACCGGGCCCGGGCCCGGGACGAGACGCCGCCCCGCCGCGGCGACCCGGAGCGCCCGCGCGCCCGCCGTCCGTGGCCCGGCGACGTCCCGGCGCGCCGCCCGGACGAGGACCGGGCCGACGCCCCCGCCGGCATGTCCCCCGCGCGCCGCCGCGGCTACGTGATCGTGGTGATCATCACCATCCTGATCGGCCTGACGCTGGGCATCACGTACCCCTGGGCGAACCCGACGAGCACCCCCACGCCGGGCACGTCCGCCACGCCCTGACCGCCGTACGCGGCATCCTTTGCGCACAGCCCCTTGACAGCGGGCCGCGCTGCCTCTTTGCTCTGTGTGGGAGCGCTCCCATTCCCGATCGACGACGGAAGGCCGGTGACGCCATGACCGACCCACGCACCATCGTGTCCCCGGCGGCCGCGCCCGCCGGCCGGATCGGCACCGGCTTCGTGTGGGGCGCCGCGACGTCGGCGTTCCAGGTCGAGGGGGCGGTACGGGCGGACGGCCGCGGCCTGTCCATCTGGGACACGTTCAGCCACCGGCCCGGCGCCATCCGCGACGGCCGCACCGCCGACATCGCGGCCGACCACTACCATCGCTACGCCGACGACGTGGCGCTCATGGCCGACCTCGGGCTGAACGCGTACCGGTTCTCCATCGCCTGGCCGCGCATCCAGCCCACCGGCACCGGCAAGGTGGAGCCGCGCGGCCTCGACTTCTACCGCCGGCTCGTCGACGCCCTGCTGGAGCACGGCATCGAGCCGTGGCCCACGCTGTACCACTGGGACCTGCCGCAGCCGCTCGAGGACGCCGGCGGCTGGCCGGTGCGCGCGACCGTCGACGCGTTCACCGAGTACGCGGCCATCGTGCACGAGGCGCTGGGCGACCGCGTGACCAACTGGACGACGGTCAACGAGCCCTGGTGCGCCGCGTTCCAGGGCTACGCCAGCGGCACGCAGGCCCCGGGCCGTACCGAGCCGGCCGCGTCCGTGGCCGCCGCCCACCACCTGTTGCTCGCGCACGGGCGGGCCTCGCAGGTGATGCGCGCGCAGCGGCCGGGCAACCGGTACGGCATCGCGCTGAACCTGTACGCCGTGGCCCCGCACACCGACGCGCCCGAGGACGCCGACGCCGCCCGCCGGGTGGACGGCCTGCAGAACCGGCTGTTCCTGGACCCGGTGCTGCGCGGGTCCTACCCCGACGACGTGCTCGCCGACCTCGGCCCGCTGGTCGGCGACGACCTGATCCGCGACGGCGACCTGGCCACCATCGCCGGCACGGACATGCTGGGCGTGAACTACTACAGCCGGCACACGGTCTCCGGCCTGATCCCGCCGGAGCCGGGCCGGGCCTCGGAGTGGGCGGGCTCGGAGCACGTGCGCACGGTGCCCGCCGGGCTGCCGATCACGCACATGGGCTGGGACATCGACGCCGACGGGCTGGCCGGACTGCTGCTGCGGCTGCACCGCGAGTACCCGGCGGTGCCGCTGTACGTCATGGAGAACGGCGCGGCGTTCGACGACACGGTCACCCAGGACGGCGCGATCCACGACGCGGACCGGGTGCGGTACCTGGAGGCGCACCTGGCCGCGGTGCGCACGGCGGTGTCCCGCGGCGTGCCGCTGCGCGGGTACTTCGTGTGGGCGCTGCTGGACAACTTCGAGTGGGCCGAGGGGTACGGGCCGCGGTTCGGCCTCGTGTACGTCGACTTCGTGACGCAGCGGCGGGTGCCGAAGGACAGCGCCCGCTGGTACGCGGGTGTCATCGCCGCGTCGCGTACCGGACCAGGGCACAATTAGCGCCGTGGTGAGCGCAGACGAGGACGCGGGCGGGCGTCCGACGCTGGAGGCGGTGGCGCGGCGCGCGGGCGTGTCGCGGGGCACCGTCTCCCGCGTGATCAACGATTCCCCGCGGGTCAGCGAGGCCGCGCGCACCGCCGTCGCGGCGGCCATCGACGAGCTCGGGTACGTACCGAACCGGGCGGCCCGGATGCTCGTCACCCGCCGTACGGACACGGTCGCGCTGATCGTGTCGGAGTCCCAGGACCGGCTGTTCGCCGAGCCGTTCTTCGCCGGCGTGCTGCGCGGCGTCACCACGGCGCTGGGCGCCACGGAGGTGCAGCTGCTGCTGGCGATGGCGCAGTCGGCGGCCGAGCGCGCCCGGCTGCACCGGTACCTCAGCGGGCAGCACGTGGACGGCGTGATGCTGCTGTCCACGCACGCCGACGACCCGCTGCCGGGCGAGCTCGCCGCGGCCGGGGTGCCGCTGGTGTTCGGCGGCCGCCCGGCCGGCGGCGGGTTCTACGTGGACGCGGACAACCGCGACGGCGCCCGGCAGGCGGTCGCGCACCTGGCGGCCGCGGGCCGCCGCCGCATCGCCACGATCGCCGGCCCGCCGGACATGTCCCCCGGCGTGGACCGGCTCGCCGGCTACCGCGACGCGCTGGCCGCCGCGGGCCTGCCCGCCGACGACGCGCTGGTGGCAACCGGCGACTTCAGCGAGGACGGCGGGCGGGCCGCGATGCGCGCGCTGCTCGAGCGCCGCCCGGACCTGGACGCGGTGTTCGCCGCGTCCGACCCGATGGCCCTGGGCGCCCTGCGTCACCTGAAGGACCACGGCGCACGGGTGCCCGCGGACGTGGCGGTGATCGGCTTCGACGACTCCGAGACCGGCCGCCACACCGACCCGCCGCTGACGAGCGTGCACCAGCCGTTGGCGGAGATGGGCGGCCGGATGGCCGAGATGTTGCTCTCCCGGATCGCGGGCGCCGCACCCGAGCCGGTGATCCTGCCCACCCGGCTGGTGGTCCGCGCCTCGGGCTAGATGGCCATTGCCTGCGCTCTGCGGTTCACCTCGGTGCCGCGGTGCTCACGGATGGCCTGGATGGGGGTGCCGGGCAGGGTCTCGTCCGGGGTGAACAGCCAGCGGAGCGACTCGGCCTCGTCGAAGCCGGCGTCCCGCAGAACGGTGAGCGTGCCCGGAAGGCCCTTGGCGACGGCGCCGTCCTGGATGAATGCGGCGGGGACCTCGTAACCCGCCTTGCCGCGCGGCATACCGGCCAGCTTGTGGTGCTTGATCAGCTGCTTGACCCGGCTCGTGGGGATGCCCAGCGCCGCGGCGACGTCGGCGAGGGTCATCCACTCGCCGACCAGGGTGTCCAGTTCGCGATCGAGGTTCACGGTTTCGGTCACGAGGCCAATGTCCCACGTCCCGCGGGGAATGAAACCCCCGTTCCGGGCCCTTTTCACCGCGGGCGTAGTCAGTCTCCGGGCAGCAGGGCGTCGCGTACGGCGACGTCGGGGTCGGCGAGGCGGGCACGGTCCACCGCGACCGGGCCGGCGGCCATCGCCCGGCGGGCCTGCACGACGTCGCGGGGCCGCCGTACGGCGAGCACGGCGGTGAGCCGGTCCGCGCCGTCCACCCAGCACACGGACCATTTCCCGGCCTCCGGGTCGCCACGCCACACGACCGCGTCGGTGGCGTCGTGGTGCCCGGCGTACTGCACCATGCGGCCGAACTGCTCGGACCAGAAGTACGGCACGGGGTCGTACACCTCGCCGCCCTCCGCCGCGTCGAGCAGCGCGTTGGCGGCGGCCACCCGCGGGGCGTTCAGCGCGGAGTCCCAGTGCTCGACGCGCAGCCGGCAGCCGTACCGCAGCGACGTGAACGCCGCGCAGTCCCCCACCGCGAACACGCCCGGCACGTTGGTGCGCAGGTACTCGTCGACCAGCACGCCGCCGAGCGGGCCGGGGTCCAGGGCGACGCCGGAGCCGTCGAGCCAGCCGGTCTCCGGGCGTACGCCCACGCCGGTGACCACCTCGTCGGCGGGCAGGAACGCGCCGTCGGCCAGCTCCAGGCCGCCCTCGGCGACCGTGGCGATCTTGGTGTCGAGCAGCAGCTCCACGCCCGCCTCGGCGTACCAGGGCCGGGTGAGCGCGCCCAGCTCCGGGCCGAGCGCGGCCATCAGCGGCGTCTCGGCGGCCTCCACGACGGTGACGGTGGCGCCCGCCTCGGCCGCGATGGTGGCCACCTCCGCGCCGATCCAGCCGGCGCCGATGACCGCGACCCGCCGTCCGGGGCGCAGCGCGTCGCGCAGCCGGCGGGCGTCGCCGATGGTACGGAGCACGTGCTGCGGGCCGGGCCCGGGCAGCCGTACGGGCGTGGCGCCGGTGGCGATGACCAGCCGGTCGAACGGCACCGGGCCGTCCTCGGTCTGCACGGCGCCGTCGCGCAGGCCGGTGGCGCGCACGCCGAGGCGCAGGGTGACGTCGAGCGCGGGCCAGTCGATGGCCAGCGTGCTGTCGTCGACCTTGCCGGACAGCACGTTCTTCGACAGCGGCGGCCGATCGTAGGGGTGGTGCTCCTCCTCGCCGATCAGCGTCACCGGTCCGGTGTGCCCGTTCGCGCGCAGGGCCTCGACCGTGCGCGCGCCCGCCATTCCCGCTCCCACCACCACGATGTGCGCCATGCGCCGCAGCCTAGAGGACCATCGTTCGTGCCCTTCCCATCGGTATGAGACCCCGCGGTTACGTATCACCCGTACACTCACCTGACGTGGATACGACGGTCGACGACCCGGCCGCCGGGCGCACGCTCGACGGGCGGTACCGCGTCGACTCGCGAATCGCGCGCGGTGGGATGGCCACGGTGTACCTGGGCCACGACCTGCGCCTGGACCGGCGGGTCGCGCTTAAGGTGATGCATCCGTCGATGGCCTCCGACGAGGAGTTCGTCCGGCGGTTCATCGACGAGGCCAAGTCCGTGGCGCGGCTGTCACACCCGAACATCGTCGCCGTGTACGACCAGGGCGCCGACTCCGGTCACGTGTTCCTGGCCATGGAGTACGTCCCCGGCCAGACGCTGCGCGACCTGCTGCGCCGGCGCGGCGCGCTGCGCCCGCGCGAGGCGCTCGAGCTGCTGGTGCCGGTGCTCGGCGGGCTGTCCGCCGCGCACCAGGCGGGCCTGGTGCACCGCGACATCAAGCCGGAGAACGTGCTGATCACCGAGGACGGCCGGGTCAAGGTGGTGGACTTCGGGCTGGCCCGGGCGGTCGAGTCGTCCACGCACCACACCAAGACCGGGATGATCATCGGGACGGTCGGCTACCTGGCGCCCGAACAGGTGGTGCACGGCGTCGCCGACGCCCGCAGCGACGTCTACGCGGCGGGTGTGATGCTGTTCGAGCTGCTCACCGGCCGCCAGCCGCACCGCGGCGACACCCCGCTGTCCGTGGCGTACAAGCACGTCAACGAGGTGGTGCCGGCCCCGTCGCAGCTGATGACGGGCGTGCCGCAGTCGCTGGACACGCTGGTGGCGATGGCCACCAGCCGCGACCCGGACCTGCGTCCCGCCGACGCCGGCCAGTTGCAGCACGCGGTGTTCGAGGCGCTGCGCACGCTGCCGGCCGACGGCGCGGCGCCGATGCCCCGACCGCAGCCGGTGAGCGACCCGGGCGCGGACTACCGCACCGAGGCGGTCCAGCAGGCCAACCACACGCTGGTCGCGCCGCAGGGGGAGATGGCGCCGCCGGGCGGCCCGCCCGAACCGCAGGCGGCGGAGTACGAGCGCGGTCCGCGCCGCTGGTACACCAGCAAGCCGGTGACGATCGTGCTCCCCACGCTCCTGGTGGTGGCGGTGCTCGCGGGCGTCGGCTGGTGGCTGCTGGTCGGCCGGTGGGCCGACGTGCCCCGGCTGACCGGCATGACCGTCGCCGCCGCCCGGTCCCAGGCCACGCACGACGGCTTCACCGTACGGGTCGGCATGGCCCGCTACGACGATCAGGTGCCGGCCGGGAAGGTGGTCGCCACCAGCCCGAACCAGGGCGGCAAGATCGAGCACGACGGCACGATCACGCTGTTCCCGTCCAAGGGCCCGGAGACCATCGCGGTGCCGGACGTCGCGAACAAGCCGCTTGACCAGGCGAGGCAGGCGATCCGCGACGCGGGCCTGCAGGTGGGCGACATCCGCCGCGAGTCCAACCCGAACGTGCCGAAGGACACCGTGGAGGGCACCGACCCGCCGGCCGGCACGCAGCAGCGGGTCACCCAGCCGGTGGCGCTCGTGGTGAGCACCGGCATCGCGGTGCCGGACGTCCGGCGCCAGAACGTCAACGACGCGAACACCAACCTGACCAACGTCGGCCTGACGATGTCCCGGGTGGACAAGTACTCCACGAAGGTGCCGGCGGACACGGTGATCGCGCAGCACCCGAAGCCGGGCTCGGGCGCGAACAGCGGCGACACGGTGCAGGTGATCGTGTCCAAGGGCCCGCCGATGGTGCCGGTGCCGAACGACCTGGCCGGCAAGTCGGTGGAGGACGCCACGAAGGAGCTGGAGGCCGCGCACCTTAAGGTGGGCCAGGTCAACCGCATCCTCAACGGCGACAAGGTGTTCAAGTGGGATCCCAGCGACCAGGCGCCGAAGGGCAGCGAGATCACGCTGTGGGCGGGTCCGTGACGCCGATCGGGTCGCATGTGCCGGTTGCGGGCGGGCTGGCCACGGCGGGTCTGGCGTACGCGGACAAGATCGGCGCGGACGCGGTCCAGGTGTTCGTCGGCAACCCGCGCGGCTGGGCGTCCTCGGCCGGCAACCCGGACGAGGACGCGGCGATGCGCGACCACGTGGCCCGGCACGGCCTGCCCGTGTACGTCCACACGCCGTACCTGGTGAACTTCGGCTCGCCGACGCCGGCGACGCTGGAGAAGTCGGTGCTGGCCGTACGGCACTCGCTGGAGCGCGGCGCGCGGATCGGGGCGCGCGGGGTGGTGGTGCACACCGGTTCGGCGGTCGGCGGCAACCGGTACGCCGACGCGCTGGCGCAGGTGCGCGCGCGGATGCTGCCGCTGCTGGACGAGCTGCCGCCGGACGGCCCGGACCTGCTGCTGGAGCCGATGGCCGGGCAGGGAAAGATGCTGTGCGCCCGGGTTGAGGACCTGGGCCCGTACCTGGACGCGCTGGACGGCCATCCGCGCGCGGGCGTCTGCCTGGACACCTGCCACGCCTTCGCGGCGGGGCACGACGTCCGTACGGCGGAGGGCGTGGCGGAGATGTTCGCCGCGCTGGAGGCGCACGCGCCCGGGCGGCTGCGGCTGGTGCACGCGAACGACTCGGCGGACGCGTGCGGGTCGAACCGGGACCGGCACGCGCGGATCGGTGCCGGGCACATCGGCGAGGACGGGTTCGCGGCGCTGCTGGCGCATCCGGTGGCGGTGAGCGTGCCGTGGGTGCTGGAGACGCCGGGCGACGCGGACGCGCACGCGGCGGACATCGCGACGCTGCGCCGCCTGCTGGCGGGGACCTGAGCGGGCGTGCAAACGACTGCCGGACACCGAGTCCCCCCAGATCGGTGTCCGGCAGTCGTTGACCCCTTGGCGCTCCGATGAACTCACGTCGCACCCCGCGAGATCACCGGTCCGGTGGTGGGCGGTGCGCTCAGGGTCTCCCTGATGGCTTGTGACGCATCACATTAGGGGCTGCCGATCGTGTCCGGGAGCCGCATTCCCCTCCTGTCGCCGAACGGCACGTAGCCATCGCCGCACGGAATGTGATCATGCGATGAACGGTCGCCTGAGCGCGACGAGCGGTCATTACTGGCGGGGGTTCGGTTTTCGGACAACCCAGTGTCGAGTCTCGGTCACGGAACGTCAGGACTGGCGACGTGCGGTGGCCACCCCGACGACGGCCTCCGGCAGGTGCATGCGGGCCATGGCCACGCCGGTGCCGTCCGGCGCGCGGCGGGCGGTCAGCAGCGACACGCCCCACATGACGAGGAAGCCCAGCGGCGCGGCGGCCAGCGCGGGATGCAGCACCAGGTCGGCGATCCAGCCCGGCCACGGGCCGCCCACGAGGTAGCCGGCGAAGCAGGCGACGGTCGCGCCGCCGCCGGCGATCATGCCGGCCGCCGCGCCGATCCCGGTCAGCCGCCGCCACCACACGCCGAGCACCAGCAGCGGGCACAGCGACGCGGCCGCGATGGCGAAGGCGTACGGCACCACCACGCCCGCGCTGACCGGGCCGACGACCGTCATCAGCGCCAGCGGCACCATCAGGGCGATCACCGCGCCCGCGCGGAAGCTGGCCACGCCGCCGCCGAGCAGGCACTGCGAGATGGTGGACGCCACGGCCAGCACGATCGCCGTGGTGCCGGACACGAACGCGCAGAACACCCCGGCCACCAGCAGCGCCGTCGCGATCTCCGCGGACGGCCCGGGCAGCAGGCGGTTCGGGAGGTCGAGCAGCGTGCCGTCCGGCCAGCCGGTCAGCGCCGTCTCCGGTGCCGCGGCGTGGCCGAGCGCGCCGTACAGCGCGGGCAGCAGCAGGAACAGGGAGAGCAGGCCGAGCGCGCCGAGCAGGGTGCGCCGCACGCCGCGCGCGGACGGCACGGTGTACAGCCGCAGCACCAGGAACGGCAGGCCCATGGTGCCGAGGATCATGGCGGCGAGCAGGGAGTACACGCCGTACAGGGTGTGCGCCCGGCCGGTGGCGGGCGCGTCGGCCGGCCGCCTCACCGGCTCCGCGCGCGGCACCACGGCGTTCTGCGGGAACCGCACCCGGCCGCCGGCGCCGAGCACGTGGCGTCCGGGGCCAAGCCGTACCGGCCCGGTGCGCGGCAGGCCGTCGACCCGCCCGGTGGCGGTCACCGTGAGCGGCGCGCCGACCTGGATCGCCACGTCCTGGGTGACCCGGACGTCGGTGGGCGCGGCGAACCGCGTCGGGTCCGGGCGGTGCCCGGCGCCGGCGAAGATCAGCACGGCGACCACCGGGAGGGTGACGGCGACCAGCTTGGCCCAGAACTGCAGCGCCTGCCCGGCGGTCATGCCGCGCGCCCGGCCGGACAGGACGGCCAGCGTGACGACGCCGACCACGACGGCCACGCCCACCCACTGCGGCAGCCCGGCCGTGACGGTGAGCGTCAGGCCCACGCCCTGCAGCTGCGGCAGCAGGTACACCCAGGCGGCGAAGCACACGCAGGCGCTGGCCGCCCGGCGGACCTTGCGGGAGCCGAGCCGCCACTCGGTGAAGTCGGACAGGGTGTAGGCACCGGACCGCCGCAGCGGCGCGGCGACCAGCGCGACCATCAGCACCAGCCCGGCCAGCGCGCCCACGCCCAGCCACAGCGAGTGCACGCCGGACACCAGCACCAGGCCGGCGAAGCCGACGATCAGCGCGCCGGAGAGGTACTCGTCGCTCAGCGCCATCGCGGCCGACCCCGGGGTGACCGGCCGGGCGCCGTCGCGGAGCGCGCGGCGCGGCCGGTACAGGGCGGCGACCACGACCATGGCGGTGACGACGACGATCACCGCGACCGTACCGGGCAGGCTCAGGCCGCTCACGGGGGTGGTTCCTCGTCGGCGACCAGCGCCGTGAACCCCTCCTCGCGGCGCTCCGCCCTGCGGACGTACGCCCAGGTCAGGCCGATGAACACGAGGGGCACCACGCCGCACAGCAGCGGCCAGCCGATCGGGACGCCCAGCACCCGCACGCCGGCCAGGCCGATGCACACCAGGATCGGCAGCGCGATGACCAGCAGCACCAGCGCGCCCGCCACGCCGAGGCCGAGGCGCAGCTGGCCGCGCATGAGGTCGCGGACGTACAGCTCGCCGACCGGCGTGTGCTCGTGCAGCTCCTGGCGGAGCAGCCAGTTGTACCGCTTGCGCGCGGCCTGGGTACGCGGGCTGGTGACGGTGACCCGCCGGGGGCGCGCCTCGGTCATGACCGGTCGTCCGGTTCCCAGCCGCCGTC
>Ga0164243_10011978_pt1 | contig 12325 bp, 10 predicted proteins | sample OricompcompostOP_FD_108781 | JGI IMG/M metagenome (GOLD analysis project Ga0164243, IMG submission 108781) | Organic Plus compost microbial communities from Emeryville, California, USA - Original compost - Organic plus compost (OP) | ecosystem: Engineered > Solid waste > Mixed feedstock >...
TCGCTGGGCGCCTCGCGTACCGAGATGCGCGAGGCGAACGCCCGCTGGCAGCGCATGGTGCGGTCGCGGGGGTTCGCGCATGGACGGGCAAGGCTCGCCGCGGTACTCGGACCTCCCCTTGAGGCCGAGGAGCAGAGGCTCGCCGGGATCGTGTGCCAACTGGAGCGGTGGCCCCTCTCGCTTTGGCCCGACCTCCGCTACGAGACGCTGACCGCACCCGACGGAACGATCCTCCAGGAATGGCTGGTCCGCGCCGAAGGCGCCCCGGTGCCGTCGCTGAAGGACGTCGACGACCTGGTGCCGTGGTCATGCGTGGTCGGGGATCTCGACCGGTGCTTCGACGGCGTGCAGCACCAGGCGGGCGAGGTGCCGAGCCGCTGGCACGCCACCTTCACCGTCCCGGACGGCCGGCCGGGCGGCGCGGAGGGCGAGGCCGAGGGCCCCGTCTACGTGGCGCACTTCGTTTGGGGCCTGCTCCAGACGGTGACCGCCGTGTAGGGCGGTTCCCGCGGCGTCTGGGCAGCTGGACGAGAGTTTCCTTCACCAGGAGGTCAGATGCCTGTACCTCCGGCCGTCTGGAACGATCTAGAGCGCGCCGATCGTCACCCTGAGCGACGACAACCCGCCGTCATGCGTGCGGAGCGTGTCCATGCCCCGTGCAGCCGAAGGTTCCTAACCGGGGCTTCGGCCCTGTCCCAAATACCCCTGGCGGCACGGCGATGCGCGGCCGTCGCGGGACGTCCCGCCTGTCCAGCATGATCGATCCTGTCTCCCCCTTCTGGCGTTTACCCAGGTGAACGGCGTTTACTAGCGTTAACGATCAGGAATCCGGACACCGACTGGCCGCGCGATCGGGGCACGCTGGACGTACCTGTTGATCACACTGTGCCAGGACTTATGTGCCGACCATTTACCATGAGACTTACTCAATTTACAGCGTGGAAAATAAATTGTTCCCGGCAGTTCACAGCCCGCTGTGTCATCTGATACGGTCGCGGCGGTAATCTTCGTTGCGGCCGGCGCCGGGGAATCGCGCGACTCGGGGGATCGAGCGATAAAAGATCACCCAAGAGAAGGGGAACGCGGTGAGCGAAACGGAGACGATGGAGACGATATCGCGGAGTGGGCTGCGAACGTGGCTGCTCGAGCGGATCGCGTTCTATCTCGACAAGCCGGTGGACAGCATCGACCCCACGGTCGAGCTGGCCCGGTACGGCGTGGACTCCGTCTACGCCATCAGCATCATCAGCGACATCGAGGACCACTTGCAGGTAGAGGTGGACGTGGCCGAGGCCAGGCGCCGAGGCACTGTCGACACGCTCACCGACTACCTGCTCGAACTGGTCGCCTGATGGACGTCGCACCGGCCACCCTGACCGGCCGGCCCGACCTGGCGGGAGTCGAGCTGGTCGTCCTGGGTGACAGTGTGGCCGAGGGCCGGGACGATCCCTATCCGTCCGGTGGCTGGCGCGGCTGGGCCGGCCGGCTCGCCGAGGCCCTCGAGCTGCCCGCCGAGCGCATGGTCAACGCCGCCATACCGGGGGCGACGATCGCGCAGGTGGTGGCGGAGCAGCTGCCCGTGGTCCGCTCCCTGCGGCCACGGCTGATGGTCCTGAACTGCGGGATGAACGACGCGATCAACGGGTTCGAGACGGCGGAGGTGGCCGCGCACCTGGCAGAGGTGTTCGGCTGGGCCCGGTCGGCCGGGGCGGTGGGCCTCGCGGCGCCGGTCCCCCACGCCCCGCCGCTGCTGGAACGATCTATCATCTCCAACTTCCGCAGGAAGCGGATACTCGAACGTATTCAACTCTTCAATGCGGAACTGCGCCGGGGCACCCGCGCGTTCGGAATGGAATTCATGGAGCCGGACGTGGTGCCCCTCGTCATGGATCCGTCGCTGTGGGCCATCGACGGTATCCACCTCAACTCCGTCGGGCATGCCTATGTCGCGGAGGTCATCATCGATATCGCGAGGAGCCTCCTGGGGGAGCAGGTAACCGCACAGACTGGATAGTCACAAATCTGAATAGCCCTGAATCGGGTTAGTCACAGTATGGGGTAGAGATGAGACCACTCTCCTTCACCCGTGCCACCCGAACCAATGGATCGAACACCCTGTCGAGCGGTGTTAATGGCGTCGTGCCATCGAACGGCGCCTCCGACGGCAGCGGTCATCAAGGTTCGGCCGGCACGTTCGGCAGCGGCGGCTCGCCCATCGGCAACGCCACGCTCAATGGCCACACGTTCAACGGCCACATCACCCACAACGGCAACGGATCGCACTCTTCGACGCATCACACCTCTTCGACCCATCAGTCGACTCATCGGGCTCGGACCAGACGCGGCGAATCGGGCCGCGCGATCCGCGCCTTCACCGCCGTCCCCCGCGGGACGATGTCGGTGTTGTTCGCGCCCCTCCTTCTTCTTCAGGCCCGGCGGACGGCCCGCCGCACACCGCGGCTCGACCCCGCCTCCGGGGCCGACCGGGGGATCATCCCCGGGGCGGTCCCGCTTCTGCGTGTCGTGGTCATAGGCGAGTCCACGGCCGCGGGCGTGGGCGCGTCCCAGCATGCCGAGGCACTGCCCGGCTACCTCGCCGGCGCCCTCAGCGACCGCCGTGACTGCGGCGTGACCTGGACCGCCGTCGGCAAGAACGGCGCCACGGCCCGCAAGGTGTTCCGCGAGCTCGTCCCCGCGCTGAACGGCGCGAGCCCGGACATCGTGGTCATCACGGTCGGCATCAACGATCTGATGCGGCGCCGCCCCCTGCGGTCGTGGTCCCTGGATCTGACCGCGCTCGTCGCCGCGCTGCGCGGGAAGTACGGCCATGCCCAGGTGATCGTCGCCGGGATGCCGCCCGTCCACAGGTTCCCCGCGTTGCCGCAGCCGTTGCGCACCGTGATGGGGGCACGGGCCCGCGCGATGGACCGGATCATGCGGGAGGTGGCGCGCACCTACGGCGCGCTCCACGTTCCCATGGACCCGGCCATGGCCGCCGATCCCGGACTGTTCGCCTCCGATGGGTTCCACCCGTCTCCCGCCGGCTACCGCGTCTGGGCGCAGGACCTGGCCGGCGCACTGGAGTCCCGTATCGAGCACGGCATCGTCCCGTCCAACGGAAACGGCGCGGTCCACGCGCCGGGCACCGCCGACGGCTCGACGGTGGAGGCCGTGCGGGGGGTGGTCGCGAGCGCGGTCGCGGTCGATGTGAGGGAGCGGCCGTCGTGATCGTTCCTGGGACGTTTCGCGCCGCGGTCGAGGCCATGGACCTCGATGCGGTGACCCGTGCCCTGGATCCGGCCATCGAGTTCCACAGTCCGGTGATGGTGCGCCCTTACCGCGGCAGGGATTCGGTCACCACACTCCTGCACGTGCTCATGGAGACCTTCGAGGGCTTCCATTACACCCATGATCTGGCCGGCACCGCGCCGGGTGGGGCACCCGCCCAGGCGCTGCTGTTCAGCGCGCATGTCATGGGGAAGTCCGTGCAGGGCCTCGACCTGCTGACCTTCAACGGTGACGGTCTGGTCGCGGATCTGACGGTCATGGTCCGTCCGTTGCCCGCGGCGATGACGCTCGCGCGCGCGGTCGGCCGGCGCATGGAGGAACTGGCGGCATCCGCCTGAACGAACGGCGCCGTCCATCCCCGGGGACGGCGCCCTCCGAAGCGGTACGGCCCCGATCCTCCCGCCCGGGGCCGTACCGTCCGGACGTCGCGGCATGCGAAGCGGCATGCGAAGAAGAGGAAAGCGAAGAGAAAATGATCAGCCAAGTCTCAGCCCGCGTTGAGCTTTCTCCTGCGCACCGGATCGCGGCCGACCTGGACGCCTATCTCGGTGACCCGATGGACGACGCCGCGGGCCCCTTCTCCTACAAGTCCATCGTCGAGGCGGAGGAGCGCGACGAGCTCCCGGCCGGTGCCGTGGAGACCGCCCGCGCGTGGGGATTCCCGGAGTACCTCGTGCCACTGCACCTCGGGGGCCGGCTCGCCAGCCTGGAAGAGCTGTTCTTCGTCACCCGGGGCATGTCTCGCCGCAGCCTGACCGTCGCCGTGATGTACGGGTCGGGCCTGCTGGCCGTGAACCCGGTCTGGCTCTGGGGCGACAACCGCCAGCAGAAGACCGTGGCGGACGGCATCCTGAACGGCGACCTGGCCTGCTTCGGCGTCTCCGAGGCCGACCACGGCAGCGACGTGATGGCCTGCGAGGCGCGCGCCGAGGCCGAGGACGACGACCTTGTCGTCACCGGCACCAAGTGGCCGGTCGGCAACGCCACCCGCGGCCGTTTCGTCACCACCTATGTCAAGACGGGCAGCCGCGACTTCTCCCTGGTGCTGGTCGACAAGAACGATCTCGACCCCGCCACCTGGTCCGTGCTGCCCCCCGTCCGCACGCTGGGGCTGCGCGGTCACGACCTCAGCGGGGTCAGCTTCGACAACGCGCGGCTCCCGGCCGACTGCGTCATCGGGCGGCGCGGCGCGGGGCTCGTGCAGACGCTCAAGACTCTCCAGATCACACGCATCGCCATCGCGGGCCTGTCCATCGGGACGATGGACGCCGTCGTGCGGATCGGCATGGAGTACTCGCGGCAGCGGACCCTGTACGGGGCGGACATCTACAAGATCCCGGTGATCCGCGACCATCTCATCAAGGCGCATCTCGACCTGCTGATCGCCGAATGCATTACCGTTCCGGTGGCGCGGGCGCTCACGGTCGCTCCGTCGCGGCTCAGCCTGTGGTCGTCCATGGTCAAGTACTTCGTCCCGATCCAGGGTGAGGAGGTCGTGGCCAGCATCGGGACGGTGCTGGCCGCCCGGGGGTACCTGCGTGAGGGCGTGGCGCACGGGGTGTTCCAGAAACTCCAGCGCGACCACGCGATCGCGAGCATCTTCGAAGGGACGACACACGTCAACCTCGCCAACGTCGCGGCTCAGCTGCCGTTCCTGGTGGCGGATCAGCCGGACTCCGGACCCGCCGACGCCCAGTCCTCCGAGGCGCTGCTGGACGAGTTGTTCTGCTGGACCCGTACGCCGCCGGAGTGGGAGCCGGACGGCCGCAAGCTGCAGCTCACCAACGAAGGCCATGACGAGGTCGGGCGCGGGTACGAGGCGACCGTCGAGACGCTGCTGACCACCGCCAGGGTCTTCGCGGCGCCGGGCGTCGCCGAGGACCTGACCAGACTGGTGTCCCGGATCGGCGATCTGCGTGCCGAGCTGTACGCGGCCGTCCGTGCCGCTCCGGAGGACATCACCTCGGCGGTGGCGCTGCGCCGTGCCAAGCGGTACTGCGAGCTGCACGCGATGATCTCGTGCATGCTCACCTGGATCCACAACCACGCCTACTTCGGCGGATCGTTCGCCGACGGCGCGTGGCTGGTGCTGTGCCTGGAGCGGCTGCTGGAACGCGCCCACCCCGACACCGGCCTGTCCGAGCGGTACCTGCAGCCCTTCGAGACCGCGATGTTCCGCGGCTTCGAGGAGGGGCGCTGGTTCTCGCTGGTCGAGCTGGCCGACGGCGAGAACTCCGTCCAGCGGCCGGAGCGGTGAACGCCATGGCCGCCGAGCGCACCTTCGTCTCCGTGCTGCGCGACAACGTTCGCGCCCACGGGAACAGCCGCGGCTTCACCTTCGTGACCGAGGAGAGGGGGCCGGGGCACAAGTACCGTGAGGAGGAGCTGGGGCTCGCCGATCTCGACCGCAAGGCCCGCGCGCTGGCCGGGCACCTGGACGCCCTGGGCGTCCGGCGCGGCGCGGTGCTGCTCCTGTACCCGGCGGGGCTGGACTTCATCTCGGCGTTCGTCGGATGTCTGTACGGTCAGGTCATCGCCGTCCCCGCGCCCTTCCCCGAGCTGGACGCGGGACGCGCGGAGCGGACACTGCGGATCATCCGCGACGCCGACATCCGGTGGATCCTCACCGACTCCGCGCACCGGCAGAAACTGGAGGGGTGGCTCGCCGAGTCCGGCCTGGACGGTGAGGTCCGCTGCCTGGCCACCGACGTCGATGTGGAGGCCGATCCGGACGGCTGGACGATGCCGCGCTACGACCCCGACACGTCGGCGTTCCTCCAGTACACCTCCGGCTCGACCAGCGACCCCAAGGGAGTGGAGGTCACCTACGGCAACCTGCTCCGCAACGCGGAGGAGATCAACGCCAGGATCGAGGGCGGCGCGCACACCGTCGGGATCGGCTGGGTTCCGCACTACCACGACATGGGGCTGGTCGGGCAGATCCTGCACCCGCTCTACATGGGCGGCCGGTACGTGCTGATGTCGCCGATCACCTTCATCAAGCGGCCGGTGGTGTGGCTGGAGATGGTCACCCGGCACCGGGCGACCATCATCGTGGGTCCGAACTTCGGCTACGAGCTGCTGCTCCGCCGGGTCACCGACGCCCAGCTGGCCGAGCTGGACCTGTCCTCGCTGCTGATCGTCAAGAACGGGGCGGAGCCGGTGCTGGCGGGAACGCTGGATCGCATGGTCGAGCGGTTCGGCCCGGCCGGGTTCCGCCGCGAGATGTGGATGCCGTGCTACGGGATGGCCGAGACGACGCTGCTGATCTCGGCCGCGCCCCTCGGCCAGGGCCCGGTGGTGCGTGCGTTCGACTTCGAATCGCTGACGCGGAACAGGGCGGTTCCGCGAAGGGGCGCTACGGAGGACGGTACGCGGCGGCTGGTGAGCAGCGGCCGTCCCGTCACCCTTGATGTGCGCGTCGTCGATCCGGCCACCCGCGCGGAGTTGCCGGAGGGGCGGGTCGGGGAGATCTGGGTCAGCGGCGGTAGCGTGGCGCGGGGGTACTGGCGGCGGCCACGCGAGACCAAGGCGACCTTCCAGGCCGTGACCGCGGCGGGCGGGCCCACGTATCTGCGGACCGGGGACCTCGGCTTCATCGCCGACGGCGAGCTGTACGTGACCGGGCGGATCAAGGATCTGATCATCGTCAACGGGCACAACATCTACGCCCACGATCTGGAGGAGGTCTCGCGGTCCGCCCATCCGGCCACCCGCACCGCCGCGGCCTTCTCCCTGGATGCCCTGGGGGGCTCCGGGCAGGAGCGGGTGATCATCGTCCAGGAGGTGATCCCGGCCGCCGCCCGGGACATGGGACTGGCCGAGCTGGCCTCGTACACCCGGGACATGGTCGCGCGGGCGTTCGGCCTGCCGTCCCTCAGCGTGGTGCTGTCGGGTCCCGGCGCCGTCCGCCGCACGACCAGCGGCAAGATCCAGCGCGGGCTGACGCGGCAGGCGTTCCTCGACGGAAAGATCAAGCAGTTGGCCGGCGATCTCGAACCGAGCGTCGCCGGCCTGGGAGGGTGAAGCGCCGGCCGCGCCGTCCGGTGGATCACGTCCGGGTCCCGAACCGAACGCGAGGGGCCGTCCGTACAGCCGTTGTGCGGTCGGCCCCTCGCCGCTGTCCGCGGGGCGTTATGTGGGCGACTATGGGAGGCTTGTCCTGGTCTTCGGGCTGCCCGCTTTCGGTTAACCGCGTTCCTTTCTGTTAATGCCGTTCACATTTCAACTAATTTCCTCAAGCCCCTTACTAGTCAGCGATTTGACTAGTAAGGTCTGGGAGTACCCAGACGCCGGTACCCGGACTCCGGCGGGGGAGGGTGACGATGGCGCTTCGGCACGCCGTGCTCGCGGCCTTGCTCGATGGTGAGTACAGCGGTTACCAGCTTGCCAAGATCTTCGACATCGCCGTCTCCAACTTCTGGCACGCGGTCCCACAGCAGCTGTACACCGAGCTGGCGCGGCTCGAGAAGCAGGGGCTGATCAAGGGACGGCAGGTCATCCAGCACGACCGGCCGAACAAGCGCGTCTACACCGTCACCCCGGAGGGCATCAAGGAGCTCCAGCACTTCGCGACCCTCCCGGCCAAGCCCGCCGTCATACGCGAGGATCTGCTGGTCATCCTCCAGGCGGTGGATCACATACCGGTGGAGGACGTCATCACGCAGCTCGAGGAGCGCGCGATGGCCGCCGCCGCCAAGGTCGACCTGTTCGACCGCACGCTCGAGCGCCTGCGCGGGGACCTCGACGAGGAGACCTTCCTGCGCGAGGGCAGCCCTATCGGCCCCTACCTCACCTGTCTGCGCGGTCGCCGGTTCGAATACGAGAACTACGACTGCTACCTACAGACGGCAAAGCTGCTGCGCGAACGCGCCACGGCGCACGCCGAGGATCCGGAGTCGCCATGACTCCCCACTTCCCCTCCCGGCTTTCCCTTTTCCCGATCCGTCATTTCCCGACTTCCTTGCCGCCGTCCGTTAATGCGGCCGCGGCATCCCTCGCCGGCGCCCCGCTCGCCCGGACGCCCCGCCCGCGCGGGTGCAGGGTCGCCGCCCCCCAGCCGAGGAGACGTCAACCATGTCGGCCGAATACCACGCCATCGAGCGGATGGGTGAGCCGGCGGCCCTGACGGCCGTCCTCACCAAGGAACCACTCGGCGAGCTGTCACTGCCCGCCGCGCACGAGTCCGTCCCGCGGGCCCGGGCCTTCGTGCGGAACCTCATCGGAGCCTGCGGCATCGCCGACGTCCGTGACGACGCCGAGATCCTCGTGTCGGAGCTGGTGACCAACGCCATACGGCACGCCTCGACCTCCGGCGCCCCGTTGCGCCTGGTGATTCTGCGCGCCGGCGAACGGTTGCGGATCGAGGTCCACGACCCGAGCCCGGCCGCGCCCAGCGCGCGGCGGATCGATCTCCTGGAGGAGACCGGCCGAGGCTGGTTCCTGGTGGCGGCGATCGCCGACCGTCACGGAACCGACCTCACCTATTCAGGGAAGGCGGTCTGGTGCGAGCTGACGGCCTGGCCGCCGACAGTCGCCTGGATGGCCTGATCACCATCGCCGACCGGCGCGGAGGGCCACCGCCGCCGAGTCCGCGGTCCTGATCGACGACCCCTATCTGAAGACCCTTGTTCTGGACGGTCCGCCGTATGGGCGGAGCGTGTGGACGCGCATGCCCGATGTACGCCTCGTCCGAACCGCCGGCGACGACCGGCCGGAGCCGAGGGGGGAAAGTGATGACCGTTGACTGGTACCGAGCAGACGGGCGACCTGCCACGTCCGACGAGGCTCAGCGGCTCCTGCTCGACATCAGGGGACGCCTGCTCGCACAGGACGTCATCCACGTCGGCACGCAGGTGGTCGTGGTCTCCACCTGGTTCACCGTGATCGACCAGGGCTTGGCATCCAATGGAAGGCCCCTGCTGTGGCAGACCATCGTCTCCGACACGACGACGCATGCCGACATCGGGCAGTACACCACCCGCGAGCAGGCCATGCGCGGCCACGCCGAGGCCGTCGTACTGATCTCCAAACGCCTCCGGCACCTGGCCACCAGGCCCAAGGGCGAGGAGGTACCGCCGTGAGAGCCGCCGTCCGCCGGCACGAGTCGGAACGAGCCGAAACCGCCAGGAGCGAACCGCACCTATCCGAGGACGTGATCTGATGGCCGCCAGACGCCGGGAGCCCGTGGCCCGCCAGGCCGCCGCTCATCAGGCCCCTATGAAGAAGGCCGGCAAGAAGCGTGCACCGCGCAACAGCCATCAGGTGCACGCCCAAGCGCAGGCGCGGGAGAGCACGCCGCGCTACGAAGCCCATGATGCGTACGACCGCACGCCACGTCGGCGTTCGATCCGCCTCCGCATCACCGCGCTGCTGCTCGTTCCCCTGATCTCGCTGATCGGGCTGTGGGCCTTCGCGGCGAGCAACACCCTCGGGCCCGCGCTCGACAAGTACGACTACTCCAGCGCCTACGAGAAGATCACCCTGCCCGGCCTGCTGCTGGTGAACCAGGTGCAGGAGGAGCGGCAGCTGAGCGTGGTCGCGCTGGCCGTCCGCGAGCAGGGCGGGGACAACTCCGAGGAACGCAGGAAGCTCGCCGCGCAACGGGCCCGGGTGGACGCCGCCCAGGCGCAGTTCCGCAGGTCGGCCCTGTCCTCCGAGGCCAGGGAGGCGGCCGATCCCAAGAGCATGCAGCGGCTGGCCGAGGCGATCAAACTGCTGGACGGGCTGCCCCGCCTGCGGGCCGGCGTCGACTCCGGCACCGTCCAGACGCTTCAGATCATCGACGGTTACAGCCTGACCCTCGACTCCATCGTCAAGGTGTTCAGCGGCCTGGTGATCGTCAACGATCTGAAGATCTTCGAGCAGGGCCGCGCGCTGATCAGCGTCGGCAACGCCCGCGCGTTCATGCTGCGCGAGGACGCGATCGTCACCGCCGCGCTGGCCAAGGGCGGCCGGATGAGCCAGGCCGAGCACCTGGCCTTCGCGCAGTCGGTGGCGCTCGGCCGCCGCGAGTTCGACGCGGGCATGGCCGACCTGGACGCGGACGTGCGGGCACCCCTGACCAAGGTGGTCGAGTCGAAGGGCTACCGCGACTTCCGCGCGATGGAGGTCGCGATCGCCCGCTCGCCGAACAACCGCATCCCCCCTGAGGCGGCGAACTGGGCCGCCACGACCCCGCGCCTCTCGCAGGCATGGGGCCAGGCCGTCACGCAGTCCAGCCTGGCGCTGAACGATCTGGCCAAGCCGATCGGCGAACGGGTCGTCATGCGGCTCGCCATCGCCGGCGGGTTCGGGTTGCTCGCGGTGATCGCGTCGATCGTGCTGTCACTGATGGCCGCGCGGAGTCTGTCGCGGGAGTTGCGGTGGTTGCAGCGGGCCGCTTTGAACCTGGCCGAGGATCGGCTGCCCGGGGTGGTGGCCCGGTTGCGGCGCGGTGAGGAAGTGGACGTGCAGGCGGAGGCGCCGCCGTTGGTGGTCGGGAAGACGACCGAGGTGTCGCGGGTCGGGGACGCGTTCACTCGGGTGCAGCGGACGGCGATCGAGACGGCCGTCAGTGAGGCGCATCTGCGCAAGGGCATCAGCCGGGTGTTCCTGAACGTGGCGTGGCGCGCGCAGTCGCTGTTGCACCGGCAGCTCGGCATGTTGGACGAGATGGAGCGCGGCACGTCCGATCCGAAGGCGCTGGAGGACCTGTTCCGGCTCGACCATCTGACCACCCGCATGCGCCGGCACGCGGAGGGCCTGGTCATCCTGTCCGGCGCTTCGCCGGGACGGGGATGGAGCCGTCCGGTGCACGTGGACGACGTGCTGCGCGCGGCGGTGTCGGAGGTGGAGGACTACACCCGTGTCGAGGTGGTCGTCGTCTCCGCGAACGCCGCGGTGATCGGTGAGGTGGTGGCGGACGTCATCCACCTGCTGGCCGAGCTGATCGAGAACGCGACGGTGTTCTCGCCGCCGCCCACCGAGGTGCTGGTGCGCGGGGAGATGGGCGCGAACGGGTTCGCGGTGGACATCGTGGACCGCGGGATCGGGCTCGACCAGGCCGAGCTGGACGCGCTCAACCAGCGGCTGGCCAGGCCGCCGGAGTTCGACCTGGCCGACAGCGACCGGCTGGGGCTGTTCGTGGTGTCCCGGCTCGCGCACCGGCACGGCATCAAGGTCGCGTTGCAGCCCTCGCTGTACGGCGGGGTCAGCGCGGTGGTGCTGGTGCCGCGCGAGCTGATCGTGGACGTGGGCACGCCCGAGGACGAGCCCGACGCCGAGCGCGCCACGATCTCCCGTCCCCAGGTCACCGGCCGTCCCGTCGTGCTGAACGGCGGTGGCGGGGGCGACGACGGCGCCGCCGTACCGCCCGGCGGGAACGGCAACGGGTGGGCGCAGCCCACGCAGGCGATCGACGTCGAGGTGTGGCGCAACCCGGCGCCGGCCGAGAACGGCAACGGCAACAACGCCGAGCTGTCGGCGCCCGTCCCGGAACAGACGGCGCCGCCGATGCCGGACACGTCGTGGGCGCGGCCGGGTCCGCGGCCGGGCGACCGCATCCCTCGGGTGCCGCAGCCGACGACCCCGCCGGAGTCGTTCGGCACGGGGTCGGGCAAGTCGCCGCTGCCGCGCCGTGTGCGGCAGGAGAACCTGGCGCCGCAGCTGAGGGACGTCGGGCCGCCGCCGTACGACGCCACCCCGACCCAGGGCACGCCCGTGTGGGCCGAAGAGGACCGCGCCGCCGAGGCGTCCCGTGATCTGTTCGCCTCCTTGCAGGCCGGCTGGCTGCGCGGCCGTGAAGAGGACGAGGGACCGGGCGGACACGCATACAACGGAGAAGGGAGTCCGTCATGACCCAGCCGGATGTCACCGCGGAACTGGGCTGGCTTCTGGACGATCTGGTCAACCGGGTCCCGCAGGTGCGCAAGGTCGTGGTGCTGTCGCGGGACGGCCTGGTGATGGGCGCGTCCCGGGAGGTCGGCCGTGAGGACGCCGAGTACCTGGCGGCGATGGCCGCGGGGTTCTGGAGCCTGGCGGTCGGCGCCCAGCCGCA
>Ga0164243_10011979_pt1 | contig 12325 bp, 9 predicted proteins | sample OricompcompostOP_FD_108781 | JGI IMG/M metagenome (GOLD analysis project Ga0164243, IMG submission 108781) | Organic Plus compost microbial communities from Emeryville, California, USA - Original compost - Organic plus compost (OP) | ecosystem: Engineered > Solid waste > Mixed feedstock >...
GCGCGCCCGTAGGGATTCGAACCCCAAACCTTCTGATCCGTAGTCAGATGCTCTATCCGTTGAGCTACGGGCGCTTGTCGCAAGGACTCGAAGAGAATAGCCGACGCCGCTCCGGATGCCGAAATCGGGGGTTTCGGGGCTCGGGCCGGGGGCTACTCGGCCGGTCGGCCGGACCGGGCGACGGGGTGGCGACCGTGGACGAGCAGGTAGAGCAGGGTGGCGACGAGGACGACACCGGCCACGGCGGCGTACATCTCGCGGTAGCCGACCTGCTCGGCCACGGCGCCGAGGAGCACCGGACCGAAGCCGACGCCGAGGTCGAGCAGCAGGAAGTACGACGCGATCGCGACGCCGATCTGGTGCCGCCGCACGGCCGACACCGCGATCGACTGCCCCGCCGCGATCAGGGTGCCGAAGCCGAGACCGGTCAGCGTGCCGGCGAGCACGACCATGGCGTCGTTCGTGGCCGCCGCCAGCACCGCCAGGGCCGCGGCCAGCGCGACGATCGCGGGGTAGACGACGGTGTTGTCGCCGCGACGGTCCTGCACCTTGCCGAGGAACGGACGGCTGAGCACCATCACGCCGGCGTACGCGAGGAAGTAGAGGCGTGCGCCCGTCTCGAGCCCCTCGAGCTCGGCGTAGGAGTTGAGGTAGGTCATCATCCCGCCGTACGCGCTGCCCATCACCACCATGAACAGCCCGATCGGGATGACGGCCGGGTGCACGAGGTCGGCCGGGCGGAGGCGGCGGCGCTCACCGGGCTCGCGGGCCACCCGCGGCACCGGCCGGATCAGCAGCGCCAGCACCATCCCGGTGAGCGCGACGCCCAGGGAGACGCCGAAGAGCGCGGTGTAGCCGAGGTGGCCGACGACGGTCAGCGCCACGAACGGGCCGATGGCGGAGGCGACGGTGGTGCTCATCGCGAAGTACCCCGTGCCCTCCGCGCGCCGGCTCGCCGGGAACGACGCCTGGGCGAGCGAGAGCGCGGCCGTGTTGGCCAGGGCGAAGGCGACCCCGTGCACGGCGCGTACGACGAGCAGCGCGGCCAGGCCGTCGAGCAGCAGGTACCCCAGCCCGGCGACGCTCGCGCCGGCCATCGCGAGCACGAGCACCCGTCGCCCGCCGGCCCGGTCCACCAGGATCCCGGCAGCCGGCCGGGTCGCGGTCGCCCCGATGATGAACATGCTCGCGGCCACGCCGCCGACCGTGTCGGAGGCGCCGAACTGGCGCACGGCGTACACCGCCATCGTGGTCATCAGGGCGTAGAAGCCGAAGCCGGTGCACAGGTTGACCACCCAGGCGAGCAGCAGGTCGCGGGTCCAGAGCGGCGGCCGGGAGGTGGGTGCGGACGGGGTGGCCTGGTGCTCTGGGGGCTGGCTCATCTGGGGTGCGTGCTCTCCCGACGTGGGTGGTGGCTGACCCTTCACCTTACGAGTCGGGCGCCGTGGGCGAGCACCCGAGGCGGCGTACGCCGGGCCCCGGCTGCACGACGCCCGCGCGGACGGAGGATGATGCCGTTGGCGAAAAGGAGACAGACATGGCAGACAGCACGATCTCGAAGGTCGGGGTCATCGGCGGGGGCCTGATGGGCTCCGGCATCACCGAGGTGGCGGCCCGCTCGGGCCTCGACACGGTGGTCGTCGAGGTGAGCCCGGAGGCGGCGGCGGCCGCGGAGCAGCGCGTACGCGACTCGGTCGGCAAGGCCGAGAAGCGCGGCAAGATCAGCAGCCAGGACGCCGCCGAGATGCTCGAGCGGATCGTCTTCACCACCGACCTCACCGAGCTGCGCGACCGTGACCTGGTGGTCGAGGCCGCCAGCGAGCAGGAGGACGTCAAGCTGGCGCTCTTCGAGAAGGTCGGCGCGCTGCTCGAGAAGGACGACGCGATCCTGGCGTCCAACACCAGCTCGATCCCGATCGTGAAGCTCGGCGCCGTCTCCGGTCGCGCCAGCCACGTGATGGGCGTGCACTTCTTCAACCCCGCGCCGGTGATGCAGCTGGTCGAGCTCATCCCGAGCCTCACTACCAGCCCCGAGACGATGCAGCGGATGCAGGCGTTCGTCACCGACCGGCTCGGCAAGCAGCCGATCGAGGCCACCGACCGCGCCGGGTTCGTGGTCAACAGCCTGCTGGTGCCGTACCTCCTGAGCGCGATCCGGATGTACGAGGCCGGGTACGCCTCCGCCGAGGACATCGACCGCGGCATGGTGCTCGGCTGCGGCCACCCGATGGGCCCGCTCGCGCTGAGCGACCTGATCGGTCTCGACACCATCCGGGCGATCGGCGTCTCGATGTACGAGGAGTTCAAGGAGCCGCTCTACAGCCCGCCGCCGCTGCTCGACCGGATGGTCGACGCGGGTCTGCTGGGCAAGAAGTCCGGCCACGGGTTCTACCCGTACTGACCGCTCGACGGCCTCTCGCGGTCCACGTCGACCGCCTCTTCGCGCCGCGCCCGGTGCCCGTCTCACATTGGAACGATCAATTACGTCATACGTGAGATAACCCTCAGGGTTGGGCACTGTGGGCGGGTTGATGGACTCGGCAAAGCCGGTAACGTGCCTGCCACATCTGGTGCGCGAATGAAGGGCTACAGAATGGTTGACGTGGACCGCGTCCTCGACGAGGCGGGGCTGAAGAACGAGCACGTGCGTGAGTACGTCGCGTACTGGGCAGGCGTGACCACGCCCGACCGCATCGAGGTCGTGAGCGCATCCGACGACGCGCGGCTCCTCCAGGAGTCGATCGAGGCGGGCGAGCTCCTGCCGGTCTCCGGCGGCCGCTACTACAGCCGTTCCTACTACAAGGACACCGCCCGCTCCGAGGAGCGCACCGTCGTCGCGACGAGCGACCCGGCCGACAAGGGCGTCTACAACAACTGGAAGCCGGCCGACGAGACCGTCGAGACGCTGACCGAGCGCATGCGCGGGCAGTCCGCCGGCAAGACGATGTACGTCATCCCCTACCTGATGTCGCCCGCCGGCAGCCCGCTGGAGCAGTACGCCGCGGGCGTCGAGCTCACCGACAGCCGCCCGGTCGTCCAGCAGATGATCCGGATGGCCCGCGTCGGCGTCGACTACATCAACAACCTGGCCGACCCGACGTCGTTCGTGCGTGCCGTGCACGTCACCGGCGACCTGCCCAACCTGGGCCAGGGCACCGACGACGACCAGCGGCTCTTCGCCACCGTCGCCGACCAGCGCACCATCTTGCACTTCGGCTCCTCCTACGGCGGCAACGCGCTGCTCGGCAAGATCGCCCACGGCCTGCGCCAGGCCTGCTACGACGGCCGCGCGTCGGGCCGGTTCCTGGCCGAGCAGTTCCTGCTGCTGGGCATCACCGACAAGCAGACCGGCAAGAAGTGGAACATCGTCGGTGGCTTCCCGAGCGCCTCGGGCAAGACCAACCTGTCGATGACCCTCGCGCCCGACGCCCTCGGTGACCGCTACTACGTCGAGTTCTACGGCGACGACATCGCCTGGCTCTGGGTCGGCGACGACGGCAAGATCTACGCCTTCAACCCCGAGAACGGCGTCTTCGGCGTCGCCAAGGACACCAACGAGAAGACCAACCCGACCGCGATGGAGTCGATCCTCCCCGGCACCGGCGCGATCTTCACCAACGTGGCGTACAACGAGAAGACCCAGGACGTCTGGTGGGAGGGCAAGACCAAGACGCCCCCCGAGGACCTCGACGGCTGGCTCGACTGGAAGGGCAAGCCGATCGCCGAGCGCTCCCCGGAGGAGCGCGACGAGCCGTGGGCGCACCCCAACTCCCGCTTCACGACCACGCTGGCCAACGTGCCCAACGTGGCGAAGGACTTCGAGGACCCCCAGGGTGTCCCGGTCGACGCGATCATCTTCGGTGGCCGCACCCGTGACCGCGAGCCGCTGATCCGAGCGATCACCGACCTCGCCGAGGGCGTCTACGACGGCCTCACCCTCGGTGCCGAGGCGACCTTCGCCGCTGACGGCAAGGAGGGCATCCTCCGCTACGACCCGATGTCGATGCGCCCCTTCCTGGCGTACGGCGAGGGCGACTACGCCGCCCACTGGCTCAAGATCATCGGCGCTGCCACCGAGCAGCCGATCTTCGCCCACGTGAACTGGTTCCAGCGTGACCCCGAGGACGGCCACTTCCTGTGGCCCGGCTACCGCGAGAACCTCCGTGCGCTGCTCTGGCTGGTCCAGTTCAAGGACGGCGAGGTCACCGGCCGCCAGACCCCGGTCGGCGTGCTGCCGCTCGAGGAGGAGCTCAACCTCGAGGGCCTCGAGATGGTCGAGGGCGACCTCGACAAGATCCTCACCATCGACAAGGAGCGCTGGCTGCAGGAGATCGGCTTCCGCGAGGAGCACCTCGCCCAGTTCGAGCGCCTCCCCGAGGAGATCTGGGAGGCCCACCGCCGGGTCGCCCGCGCCCTCGAGGAGTCCTGAGCCGCCAGCCCGCTCGACGGCTCCCACGTACGCCGGCCCCGGACCCCACTGGTCCGGGGCCGGCGTACGTGTCGGTGTCTGGTGGACCGGTCCACGCGGACCAGACCGCTCGTGGCACGACGGTGTCAATCCGCCGATCTGGCGGACAGGGCGGGCGCGGGGCGGGAGAGTTGACCTGCTGCGGCGGGGTGGCCCGAGACCCCCGCCGCAGCACCGGAACCGGCTCGGCGGTCGAGGATCCAGCGGCCGCCCCCCACGCGGCTCGGCGGCGTACCCGACTGTCCCACGGGTACGCCGCCACCTCCTCGCAGCGTGCTGGCACCGCCGCGCCGCGCCGGTGGCGTGACGCCCGTCGCACGCGGCTGCCGACGTGGCCTAGAGTGACCCGCCGTTCGTGTCCCCACCACTCTCGGAGCCGTGCCTGATGAACGACCTGGTCACCACGGTCAGCGGATGGGTCTGGAGCCCGCCGCTGGTCTACCTCTGCCTTGCCGCCGGCCTGTACTTCTCGATCCGCACCCGGCTGGTCCAGGTCCGCGCGATCCCCGAGATGGTCCGGCTGATGGTCTCCGGTGAGGAGTCCGCGAAGGGCGTCTCCTCCTTCCAGGCGCTCGCGATGTCCCTTGCCGGCCGGGTCGGCACGGGCAACATCGCCGGTGTCGCCACCGCGATCGCGTTCGGCGGCCCGGGTGCGGTCTTCTGGATGTGGGTCACCGCGTTCCTCGGCGCCTCGACGTCGTTCGTCGAGTGCACGCTGGGGCAGCTCTACAAGGAGACCGACGCAGACGGCCGCTACCGGGGCGGGCCGGCGTACTACATCGAGAAGTGCATGCGGCAGAAGTGGTACGCCCTGCTCTTCGCCGGCGTCACGGTGGCGGCCACCGGCCTGCTCATGCCGGGCATCCAGGCCAACGGCATCTCCGCCTCGATGGAGAGCGCCTGGGGCGTGCCGACGTGGGTGGTGGCTCTCGGCATCGTGATCGCGCTGGCGTTCATCGTCGTGGGTGGGGTGAAGCGGATCGCGCACTTCGCCAGCGTGGTGGTGCCGTTCATGGCGGTGGGGTACATCGTGGTCGCGCTCGTCGTGGTCTTCGCGAACGCCTCCGAGCTGCCCGACGTGATCAGCCTGATCGTGCGCAGCGCGTTCGGCGTCGAGGCCGGCATCGGCGCCGCGGTCGGCCTGGCCGTCGAGTGGGGTGTCAAGCGCGGCATCTACTCCAACGAGGCCGGTCAGGGCACCGGCCCCCACGCGGCTGCGGCCGCCGAGGTCAAGCACCCTGCCCAGCAGGGCCTGGTGCAGGCGTTCGCCGTCTACATCGACACGCTCTTCGTGTGCAGCGCGACCGCGTTCCTGCTGATCTCGACCGGTGCGTACACCGTCTGGGACGGCGGCGACGCCTCCGGCGCGATCCTGTACGACGGGCTCGACCAGTCCTCCGCGCCGGTCGAGGCGGGCCCGGGCTTCGCGCAGGCGGCCTTCGACACCGTGCTCGCCGGGGCCGGTCCGTCGCTGGTGGCCGTGTCGCTGGCGTTCTTCGCGTTCACCACGGTCGTGGCCTACTACTACATGGCCGAGACCAACGTGACGTACCTCCTGCGTGGCGCCCGCACCTCGGTGCTGCACGGCACCGTCCGGGTGCTGCAGCTGGTCTTCCTGGTCGCCACGGCGTACGGCGCGGTCGCGACCGCCACCACCGCCTGGACCCTCGGCGACATCGGCGTCGGCCTGATGGCGTGGCTCAACATCATCGCCATCCTGATCATCGCCGGCCCGGCCCTGCGGGCGCTGAAGGACTACGAGCGGCGCCGCAAGGCCGGCGGCGAGATCACCTTCGACCCGCACGCGATCGACATCCGCGGCGCGACGTACTGGGAGGAGCGTGCGGCTGCCCCGGTTGCGGCCGACGGGCGCGCGGAGGCCTGACCGCCTCCCGCGATGCGGTAGTCGCCCGAGGGCTCAGATCGCGTACTCGTCGACGAACCAGCCGCCGACGGCGTCGGTGAGCGCAGCCGCGAAGGCCAACGACTCGCGATGCTGGTCGGCGTCCACGGCAGCACACGCGGCGGTGAGCTCCTCGGTGAACGCCTCCTCGTCGATCGTCGTGAGCCGGGAGTCGGTCATCACCCAGGAGCCGCCGATCATGACGTCCGTGATGGCCTGGGTGCGCGCCCGGGTGATGAGCAGCTCCACGTCGCTCACGCCCTCGAGCTGGAACGGGTGCCGCAGGGTGTGCTCGTCGAAGAGCACCAGGTCGGCCGGGGCGCCGACGCTGATGGTGCCGAGGTGGTCGCCGTACCCGGTGGTGCGGGCGCCGCCGACGGTGGCCATCTCGAAGACCTTCTCCGGAGCCAGCCGCCGTCGCGAGATGCCGGGCTCGCGGTTGACGTGGAAGACCATCCGCATCTCCTGGAGCATGTCGCGGTCGTCGTTGATCCCCGCCTCGTCCATGCCGATCGCGGTGTTGACGCCCGCGTCGACCAGGTCGTGAACCGGGAGCCGGCCGCTGGAGAGGCGGAAGTTCGAGCTGCAGTTGTGGCACACGCTGGCACCGGCCTCGGCCACTGCGGCGATGTCCTCGGGCTGGAGCCAGGTGCCGTGCCCCAGCGTGAGTCGGTCGCTGAGCACGCCGGACTTCGCGAGGTAGGCCACCCGGTCGCTGCCGGCACGCCGGTCCATGTACCTCGACTGGTAGATCGTCTCGAGCACGTGCATGTGCATGGGGGCACCGGTGCGCGCGGAGAGATCGCCGAGGCGTTCGAGGGCCTCGTCGCTGGTCCAGTGGAAGTTGGCCGGGGCCAGCTGGACGGTGAGGAGAGGGTGGTCGGCGTACGCTGCGCGCAGCTCCTCGAAGAGCGCCAGCTGGTCGTCGAGTGGGACCCGCAGGCCCTCGAGCACCGTGCGGTAACGGGCGTGGGTCGAGTCCGGGAGGCGGTCGAGGAGCCTCTCGTCGAGATCGTGGATGAAGAGGTTCTGGTCGCGGACCATCTTCGAGTACGACGCCCGCATCCCGATCTCGGCGTAGGTGTCGAGAACGGCCTTGCCGGAGTCGGCGAGGTGCGCCGCGTCGTTGCTGTGCCAGCCCTGGACGTGCTGCACGGTGGTGACGCCGCTGCGGAGCATCTCGATGGCGGAGTAGATCGTGTCGAGCCTGAGGTCGAGGGTCGGGTGCGAGGTGCGAGCCGCGATCCAGGTCTCCAGGTTGGAGTCGGGTACGCCGAGCTGGACCGGCGTGAGGCCGACGTGGTGGTGGCTGTTGACGAACCCGGGCGTGAGCAGCGAGTGCGGAAACTCGTGACGCTCCGCTCCCGGATGGTCGGCGGTCAGCTGCTCGACCGGACCGATGGCGCTGATGGTGCCACCGTCGACCGCGACACCGATGCCCGTCGTCGCGGCCACATCACCGGTGTCAGGGTGGCTGGTGAGAACGGCACGGGGGATGACGAGCTCGGTCATGGGCGGGCGACTCCTGCGGGCGAAGGGACCGGCGGATCCGGTCGGTGCCCGCCGAGTCTGCTGCGCGAGCGCTGAAATTGGATGCGTCGAGCAAGAAATGTAATCGCCATTTCACATGAGTCGGCTGTCGCGCTGAGCCGATACGCAGAGTTAACCGGGTCGAGACCCGAGTTGCGGGCCAGCGTTGAAAACCTCTTTCCATGCCTTCAGTCAGCTTCTCCTTCTCCGGGCTCGCCTCCGATGACGACGTCGCCCGACTCGGCGTCGCCGTCTGCGGCGTACGCCTCGTGCTCCCGACCGAGCCGAGCGCGCACGCCTGTGGGTGCGGTGGGGGAGACACCCACGGCGACCTGACGCTGGTCGGCCTCGCGCCGACCGACCCGTTGCGGCGCGGTCTCGAGCGGCGGCTCGGCCGCGAGCTGCTCTCGGGCAACGTCGTCGTCGACGACAACCACGACCACATGGTCGGCAGCCGGCTTCGTGCGCCCGGCCTGGTCGCCCAGGTGGTCGGAGCGGTGCCCTCGCCGCGGCCGGTCGTCCTCACCACGCTCACCGACCTGACCCGGATCGTGCTGGCCTCGCCGGCCTCGGCCGCCCGCGTCGAGACCCACGTCGTCGCCGACCATGCCCGAGGGCTGCCGACGGCTGCGGCCGGATGGCGGCGTACGACCGACCTGCTCGCTGCCGTGGGAGTCGCGGCGTGAGGCGGCACGTGCTGACGCACGGCTGTGCGCTCTCCAACCTGCCGCTGTTCGTCGCCGCGGCCGAGGGCATCTTCGAGCGGCACGGTCTCGAGGTGACGCTGCAGCCCATCGACGACCTCTCCGAGACCGGCGAGCTGATGCGCTCCGGGGAGAGCGACCTCGGCACGGCGGCCTTTCCGCAGGCGCTCATCGACGCCGAGGGGCCCCACGCTCCGGTGGTCGTCGCCGGCAGCGGGCTGCGCGGTCTCGCGGTCCTCGTGCGCGGCACGGACGTCGTGCCGCGGCCCGGGATGCGGGTCGGCACCTTCCGGGGTGACCCGATGGAGGTGCTCGCCCACGACTGGGTCCAGGCACACGGCATCGACTGGAGCGCCGTCACGGTCGAGCACCTCGGCTCGATCCAGGACGCCCTGGACGCGTGGGCAGACGGCAGGGTGGACGCGCTCAGCCTCGCCGAGCCGTACGTCGGTCGCCTGGTCGCCGGCGGCGCCACCGTGGCGACCGACGGCACCGACCTGTGGGCCGAGGACTATCCCGACACGGTGCTCGTCGCCTCACGCGACCTGCTCGAGCGCGACCCGGCCGCCGTACGCGCTGCCATGGCGGCGATGAGGGAGGCCGAGGACCTCATCGCCCGTGACCGTGCAACCGCGGTCGCCGCGGCAGCGTCGTGGTACCCCGGCGTACCCGTGGACGAGCTGGTGGCTGCCGTGGACCGGCAGCCTCCGCGCACCGATATCCGCTCCCTGCGCCGCGTCATCCTCGACCGGTGGCCGAGCCTGCAGAGCCTCGGGCTCGTCGACGCCACCGCCCCAGCCCCCGACAACGCCGTCGACTTCTCCCTGCTCGCCGCGAGCCTCGCCCCTGTTGAGACCGCCGCCGCCACGACGCCGCTCGAGCGTCCCGTCGGCGAGCCGGTCTGAAAGGACTGACATGACTCTCACGCCCATCCCCACCTCCGGTCTCAGCCGCCGAGGGTTCCTACGCCGCTCCGCCGGTGTCGCTGCCGTTGCTGCCCTGCCCGGCTGGTTGCTCACCGCGTGCGGGAGTGAAGGCTCCGACGGTGCCGTCGTCGAGGAGGGCGGCGTCACCACCATCAAGGCCACCCACGGCACCGGACTGTGCAACCTGACCTTCTTCCTCGCCAAGGAGAAGGCCTGGTCCGACACCGTCGACCTCGAGTGGGTCGTGGCGCCCACGAACGCCGACATCGTCACCCTGTTCGGGGCCGGCGAGGTGAACGTCTCGCTGGTGCCGTACACCCAGTTCATGACCCTGACCGACAAGGGCGCGGACCTCAAGATCATCGCCGGGGGTGGGGTGCAGGGCTGCATCCTGGTCGCGCAGAAGGGCATCACCTCGGCCGAGCAGCTCCGCGGCAAGTCGATCGGTACGTTCCAGGCCGACACCCTGGAGGTGGTGCCCTACAACTACCTCAAGGAAGCCGGCATGTCCTTCAAGGACGTGACGATGAAGTACCTCGGCACCTCGCCGGAGCTGGCGGAGGCGTTCCTGAGCGGCGCCGTCGACGCCATCTCGCACATCGAGCCGTACGCCTCCCAGGCCGTCGCCGGGCGCCCGGGTGCCACGGTGCTCACCGACGGGATCGACATGTACGGCGCCGGCTACACCGACTGTGTCCTCGCGGCCAGCAGCGGTGCGATCGAGGAGCACCGGGACGCACTCAAGGAGGTCATCCGCTCGATGATGCTCTCCCAGCAGCTTCTCGAGCAGAAGCCCGACGAGGCGATCGCTCTCACGGCGCAGAAGTACTTCAAGACCACCGAGGCGGTCGTTGCGAAGTCGTCGTCGATCCAGCCGTGCGTCGTGGACCAGAAGGACAAGCAGCAGTTCATGCTCGACCGCGCCGCGGATCTCAAGGACATGGGCTACCTCGGGAAGGTGCCCGGCGAGGAGGTGTTCGACTGGTCGCTCCTCGACGAGGTGATCGAGGAGAACGCCGAGCTCTACGGCTCCCTGGAGAGGAAGCGCGCATGAGCGTCGACGCCGTCGCCTCCCCGACCCGCACGGGCAGCCCCGACGATCCGGCCGGCGCGAGCACGAAGCGGCCAGCCCGGCGGCGTACCGGTGCCGGGCGTCGCCGCCTGGTCGACGTCGCGTGGTTCGTCGGCTCGATCGCGTTCTTCGTCGCGCTGTGGGAGCTCGCGTGGGCGGTCGGCCTCGCTCCGGAGCTGACGCTGCCGCCACCGCACATCTTCCTGGGCGACTTCGCCGCCCAGTCGGCGTACTTCAACACCGGAGACGTGGCCGCCGGCGGCAGTGTCGGCGTCGTCGCCATGACGGTGCTCGCCACCGTGCTGCGCGTGCTCGGCGGGCTCGCGCTGGGCTTCGTGGTGAGCCTCGTCGTGGCGGTGGGCATCACCCAGCTCACGCCGGTACGCCGCCTGCTCCTCCCGCTCGTGACGCTGCTCGCGCCGATCTCGCCGATGGCGTGGCTGCCGATCTCGATCATCATCCTGGGAGTCGGCAACGGCCCAGCGCTCTTCATGGTGTTCATCGGAGTCTTCTTCATGATGACGCTCGGCACGATCGCGGACATCAACAACGTCAGCGAGACCCAGCACAACGTCGCCCGCACCTTGGGCGCCACCAAGGCGCAGACCCTGCTGCTGGTGATCCTGCCGGCGATCATGCCCGGCGTCCTCCGCACCCTGCGGCTCAACCTCTTCGCCGCGTGGATGATGGTCCTCATCGCGGAGGCCGTGGGCGTGGGGTCCGGGCTCGGGCAGGTCGTCATGCTCGCTCGCAACACGTTCAACTCGAGCCTGGTCTTCTTGACCATGTGCCTCATCGGTGTCGCAGGGTTCCTGCTCGACTTCGCCTTCCGGGCGGTCGAGCGGCGCCTCCTGCGCTGGGACGCGGTCGCCAACCAAGGCGCCGGAAAGTGATCGCCATGACGGACATGACCTCCCTCTCGCATGCCGCCGACGCAAGCGCCTCGGGCACGGGCGAGCTGATCTGCACCCAGGTCACCAAGTACTGGGACCACGGCGGGCCCGACGAGATGCTCGCGGTCGACCACGTCGACCTCACCGTCGCCCCGGGCGAGTTCGTGGTGATGCTCGGGCCGAGCGGCTGCGGCAAGTCGACGCTGCTCTCCATGATCGCGGGCCTGGTCGAGCCGACCAGCGGCTCCCTCACGATCGGCGGAAGCCCGGTCACCGGCCCCGGCCCCGACCGGGGCATGGTGTTCCAGCAGGCCTCGCTCTACCCGTGGCTCACGGTCGCGCAGAACGTCGCGTTCGGGCTGCGGCTCAAGGGCGTACCGCGGGCCGAGCGGATGCAGCGGGCGCTGGAGATGCTCGACCGGATGGAGCTCGGCGGCTTCGGCGGGAAGTACCTCGCGCAGCTCTCCGGCGGCATGCTGCAGCGCGCGGCCATCGCCCGCTCGCTCGTGATGGACCCCGACCTGCTGTTGATGGACGAGCCGTTCGCAGCGCTCGACCCCCAGACCCGCACCCGGATGCAGCGCTACATCAGCCAGATCCGTGAGCAGGCCGGTGTCTCGGTGGTCTTCGTGACCCACAGCATCGACGAGGCCGTCGCCATCGCCGACCGGATCGTGGTCTTCACGGCCCGACCGGGAAGGATCAAGGCAGTCGTCGACGTCGACCTGCCGGCAGGACGCGACCCCCGGGCGCCGGAGACCCATGCCCTCACCGACCACCTGCTCGACCTGATGAGCGACGAGGCCGAGCACGCCTTCCGGGAGCAGGA
>Ga0164243_10011980_pt1 | contig 12324 bp, 17 predicted proteins | sample OricompcompostOP_FD_108781 | JGI IMG/M metagenome (GOLD analysis project Ga0164243, IMG submission 108781) | Organic Plus compost microbial communities from Emeryville, California, USA - Original compost - Organic plus compost (OP) | ecosystem: Engineered > Solid waste > Mixed feedstock >...
GGCCCTGCCTCGGAAGCGCACCACGTTGTTCACCCGTCGGCACTGCACCGTGGGGGCTTGGCCCGCAGCCGCGCTGGGGATCCACCCCGAGGCCAGCGTGAGGTCCACCCAGCCCGAGTCGTAGTACATGATGACCCAGGGGCTCCAGACTCCCTGGTAGCGGTTGCGCATGTACGACGCGCCAGCAGCCGCAGAGGGAGCGTTGTACGTGGTGTAGATCTGGAGGAGTTCGGTCTCCCCGTCGTTGGCCACCACCTCCAGGAAGCCTGCATATCCTGCGGGGTAGTTCGCCCCCGAGAGTGCCTCGGAGTTCTCGGTCTGCCAGTACCGGCCAGGGGACGTGAGCGTGTTCAGGTCCACGCCGCTGCCGAGCTCGACGATGTTCAGCCCGCCTCCACCCCCGGCGTTGGCGTCCACGTACGCCTTGGTGGCTGCGTGGTCGTCCTGGATGGGCTCGGGGATGATCAGCGCGTTGTGCACCGTGGTGATGCCGTACACGTCGATCTCGCCCAGGGACGATCCTGCGCTCAGCTCGATGCTGGCGCGGTCTGCCATCCCGCTCTCCTGGCCGGAGATCACCTTGATCGAGGAGGGGCTTGCCCCCGGACCGATCTTGGGGGTGACGGATGCTCCCGCCTTGTCGATCTCCAGGATCGTGTCCTTGGAGTCGAACTCCATGTCCCCCTGGTTGGAGGAGTGCATCACCATGGCCGAGAGCTTGGTGACGTTCTGGGGGTTGAAGTCGAAGTAGGCGCGGCTGCTCACCCCCAGGGCTGCGGGCTCGTCCACCATCTCGTAGAACCCGCTGCCGTCCTTCTCGTAGGGGTAGAGCACCTTCTGGTCGGTGACGATGACCTGCCCCGCCATCTGTGTGCCCCAGCCCGTCCACAGCGTCTGGCCACCGATCTCATGCTCGGTCCACACCGTGGTCTCGCGCGCCACCACCTTGCCGCTGATGTGGGCGCTGTCCTCGATGAAGTCCCCGCGGAAGCCACCGTTGATCGTCAGCCGGTCGAAGAACCACGGCTCATCGGCATCAGGGTGGCCGGGCTGCATGCTCATCACCAGACCACCGGACACCGCGTCGTTGGCGTAGTACACCGAGAACCCACCACCACGGGTGAGGCCGAAGTAGTACCCAGGCAGGAAGGGCTTACCGCTGGCGGGCCAGTCGTAGTTCTCGTTGATGCTCAGGGTCTTGCCCGTGATGTCCGCGCCCAGGATCGTGGGGTCACGGATGACGACCCCGAGCAGTGCCTGGGTGTCGAAGTAGCCCTCAGCCATGAGTGTTCCCCACTCGGGTCAGCCCCGGCTTGTACACGGCGACGTCGTGGAAGTACCCCGTGCGTCCCGGTGCCTCCCATGTGAGCTTGCGCCCCTCACGTGCGGTGAACGCCTTGTGCCACACCGTGTGCGTGCTCGCGTCGAACACCACCTCGCCCTGAGGCAGCTCTTGGAACTCCTCGTACGTCATCTGTGCTCCACGTAGTAGTGGGGATCTCTCCCGTTACTGTCGAGTTCCGCCCTGGTTGTAGCCCATTGCGAACATTTTCGCCTGGACGCCTTCGTTGAGCAGAGACTCGCCCAGGCTCATGGCCTCCTGGCCGGTCAGGTAGAGCTTGGTCAGAGCGTCGTCCTCACCGATCATGAGGATCACGATCTCTGGCCGCTGCTCATCGACTCCTACGCGTACCCGCTTCATGCCAGCCTCTCCTGTTCGCCTTCTGACGGATGCCTGCCTCGCTGATCCCCAGCACGCGTCCCAGGTCGGTGAAGGTCACCCCGTACTCGATGGCGTCCTTCAGTGCTGCATCCAGGTTCAGCCGCGCGATCTCCTCCGCCGAGGAGTTCTCGAACACAGCCTTGAGGTGCTCCTGGTAGCGCGCGCTCTCGTCCTTGCTCATCCGTCTCTCCCGTCGTGTATGTACACGATACCTCAGAGCATGTCCCACGCCGACTCAGGGGCAGCACTGGTCACGCGCACCACACCGTCGGGGTTCCACGTGCTCTTGGGCGCGAGCTTCTGCTTGTTCTCCTCCACCGCCGTGGCCATCCAGTTGGTGTCGGTCTTGGGCAGCCCGACCGGCAGCGTGCCCGGGAAGCGATCACTCACCACCCGCCAGGCCAGTGCAGCCGAGCACACCTCGTCGGGCAGGTGGAACTCCTTGGCGCGGGAGAACATGTCCTCCACCGAGCAGTACAGGTTGGCCTTGTAGAAGCTCTCGATGCGGGGGCTGGAGAGCTTGCCCCGCTCCACCGCGGCCACGTACTCGCTGAGCATGTCGTCGCGCTGGGCACCGGTCATCTTGAAGTCCCAGGTGTTGGTGTCCTCGATGAGGGAGGCCACCACGTCACCCAGACCCGTGGCGTCGTGGATGCCCTCGGCCCGGTAGCGCTTCTGGAGGTCGTTGAACTTCTTGATCATCACCGGCCAGGGCAGGTGGTTCATCCGCACGTAGTACACCAGCTGCATGGGCAGGTCGGTCACCCGCCACACGGTGATCACGGTGTAGTCCTGGCTGCGCGCCCAGTCCGCCGCGATCACGTAGTCCTCGACGTTCTGGTGCTCCTCGAAGCACCACTCCTCGTAGTCCTTCTTGTGCGCCAGACGCTTGGTCTGGTCCGCCTTGGTGGCGAACATGCGTTCCACGGCCGCGGAGTCGATGGCGCGGTTGCCGATACCGGGCTCACCCAGCTCGTACTCCACCCGCCAGCGCTCAGCAGAGACCGTGCGCTTCTTGTGCTCGATCTGCTCCTGGCTCAGCCACCCGTCGTAGGGGTTGGCACTCTCCTTGTAGCACCACTCGTACGGCTCGATCCCCTGCTCCTCCAGGTTCTTGAGGATCTTCACGAACGTGCCGTCGCCGTACTGGAGCGTGGAGGTGCCTGCGATCACCGGGTGGATGGTGACCCCCACGTGGTTCACCTGGTCCATCGGCTGGCCCAGGGCGGACTCGTAGATCTCGTAGTCCATCTCGTCCAGCTCGTCCAGCAGCAGCGTGGCAGGGTGCGGGCCACGCACCGTCTTCTGGGACGCGGTGAGCGGGCGGATGGTCGAGCCGTTGGTCAGCTTCACCTCGGCCGCACCGTCGTGGCGCAGCATGAACTTGGGCGAGCCCGGCCAGTCCCACGCAGCGCGCATGTGCTTGTGGATGTTGACCGACTGCTCGAACGAACCACCCAGCAGGTTCACGTCCCCGCCCAGCACCACGGCGGTGGTGAGCCCGAGCGCGGACATGGCGTAGCTCTTGCCGGACAGACCACGAGACCCCTTCGAGATGGCCGAGGGGGTCCTGCGGAAGAACGCGTCACTGAACCAGTCGAACGGTGCGTCGTGGTCGTCGCACACGCTGTAGCGCGGGATGGACACGCCCCACAGCCGGTACACGAGGCTGTGGAGCTCGTCGTTGTTGCGCGGTGGCCTGGTCAGTGCCAGCGGTCCGAACGTCTTGGTGCTGCCTGCTGGCACTGCGACCTCCTAGAAGGGAACCGGACCTGTCCATCCGACAGGGCGGAACTGCGGGTGTCCGTACGTTGCTTCGGGCCAGGGGTTGGAGTACCCGTACCAGTCCACCAGCACGATGCCCCCACGCGATCCCTTGCGCAGCGTGCCGCCCCACAGTCCCACGAGGGTGAACGAGGGGTTGTACGGGTCGGTGCTGCTCGGGGTCTTGGCCGTGCCCGAGTAGAACGCCAGGCTTCTGGCGTTGCCTCGCCCGTCGATGAACTGGCTCCAGATCTTCTCTGGCAGGTTGACGTAGACCGTCTCCCCGTAGGTGATGTTGACCGGCACGTCGGCGTAGTTGTTCACCCCACCGGTGAGGTGGTTGGTGGACCCCGCGCTGGGCACATCGCGCTGGTCCAGGCCGTACACGCGCAGCGTCACCGAGTTGGCCGGACCCGAGTTCTGGTACGGGTCGATGTTGCTCGGCCCGGAGTAGCTGCGACGCACGAACGCGAAGCGCATGCCAGCGATGCCCTGCGCCTGGTTGACCACCATGCGCAGCCGGTCGCCGTAGCACATGTACTGCATGTAGCGCTCGGTGCCGCCCTGCCAGCCGTACAGGTTGGGACCGTACTGGCCCACCCAGCCCTTCTTGGCCGCGTTGACCAGCGACGCCTTCCTCGCCTCGTCGCGCAGGATGTAGTAGCTCTTGGCCACCGACCAGGTGTCGAACGACGACGGGTGCACGGCCGTGGTGAACAGCTGCATGCCCATGGGTGGATCGGTGGCCTTGAGCGTGCGCACGGACAGGGTGGCTGCCTCGGACCAGTTGAGGTTGGTGTCCTGCACCCACGCACTGATGTTGATCGGCGTGTTCAGGGGCAGGTTCACGTTCGTCTGGTACGGCGCGGGGAAGACCTTGGTCTGTGTCTCCCCGGAGCTGATGGCGTTGTCGTCCACCAGCGAGGCGGTGAGGAAGTCGCTCCACGGCTCGCCCGCGTTGGACTCGGCGTAGTACGTGCCGTCGTTGGACGTGGGGCCGCTCGACCACTTGTTGATGCCCACCTTGACCACGGCACGCACGAACTTCTTCGAGGTCACCGGGGTGGTCAGGGTGATGCTGAACTTGTTCCGGGTGCCGTTGACCATGGTGGCGCTGAGGATCGGGGCAGGCGGGGGCGCGGTGTCCCGCTGCCAGATCAGCGACCAGGTGCTCGTGGTGGGACGCCGATAGACGGCTGCGCCCGGAACGTAGCCCGTCTCGCGAGCCACGCTCGGCACACCCTGCTTCCACTCGGTGCCGTCGTGCACCCAGATAGCGCCCATGGGCTGCTACTCCTGTCGGTTAGAACTGCACGTAGATGTCACCCACGGCCCCCGTGCCCGAGGGCGCAGAGGTACCAGAGGTGATCCGCGGGCTGAACGGGTACACACGCTGGTAGGAGGTGCCGTCGTACACGTCCAGAGCCTTCTGGTCCTGGAGCCACGTGAGGTTGCCGCTCACGGGGTTGGGCAGCTTGGCACCTCGGTCCGACGCATCGGTGAAGATCTGCACCACGCGCTTCTCGACGTCCACCGCGAGGTTCTGGATGAACTGCGGGACGTCCTTGAGGTACTCGTTCATGTCGGGGTAGCGGAACCCCTGGATGGGCGAGAACTGGATGGACATGGGTTACTCCTCGATGAACCACGAGCCGGTGAACTGAAGGATGTCCTGCGCGCTGGGGACGGGCCAGGCCAGGTCGTACTGCCCTGGCACCTGGAGCAGCCCGTCCGGGGTGCCCACCAGGTCGTAGATGGCCCAGAGGAAGTCCCCGACGTTCTCCGGGTCTGCCACCCGCAGGCTGAGCTGCCCCACGAGCTGCGGCGTCTGGAGCGAGTCCTCGCGGTTGGGGAAGGACAGACGGTAGATGTTGCCCGCCCCAGGCGTCCCAGCAGTGCGACGGAACACGGCGTTGCAGTCCACGATGTTCCCCGTCACCGTGAGTGCGCTGCCGACACGCGTGAAGTAGGGAGTGGCGTCGATCCACTCCCCCTCCACCGTCGCGCTGGACTGCTCCACCTTGAGTTCGGGGGAGATCCAGCCCGTGTCCGCGAGCCGCTGCTTGAGCCGCAGCTGGGACGCCTGAGTCGAGATGGGCATCAGCCAGTCCCTGCCGCCAGCTGCGCGAAGGTCGTGGTGTTGTTGCCGACGGTGCCCGCAGGACCCTGCGCACCCGTGGCACCCGTGGCACCCACAGGACCCATCGGCCCCTGCGGACCCACCGGACCCTCGGGACCAGGCCCCACCCGCGTGAGCCAGATGCGTGCAGGGCTCAGCGCCAGCGACGCCGAGTCCGAGTGCCACACCTGGATGTCGATGATCGAGTTGGGGTTGGTGATCGACACCCCGCCGCTGATGGTCAGGCCCGAGGAGGTGAACCCCGACGAGCTGATCGCCGCGGCTGCGGTCTCCCACACCACCGCGCCGTCGACACGGATGCGGATGACGCGACCACCGGACAGCGTGCCCGAGCCCTTGGCGAAGATCACCCCGGCGCTCACCAGGAAGTTGCCCACCCCAGGCTTGAAGTTGGTGGTGGACGCCTGTGCGCTCAGCTCGTCGATGATGACGGTGCCGAACTGCACGAGGGTGTTGGTGGTCGCCGGGATGGACTGCGCCGTGTTGGTGCAGTGCGTGGCGGACTCGTCCACGTGGCCGGTCTCGCCCATGGGTCCCTGCGGCCCGGGAGGACCCTCGGGGCCGGTGCTGCCAGTAGGCCCAGCAGGACCCTGCGGCCCGATGCCAGCGACAGCCCCGGTGCGCACCTGAACGGTGTCTCCCGAGCGCAGTCGGATGATGTTGCTAGACATCCTTCGTCACGCGTCCTTCCACGGTGATCTTGCCGGTGAGGATCTTCGAGCGGCGCTCGGTGCTGGACTCCACCCCGGTCGTCAGGTCGTAGATCGGTGCCCGGTAGGTGACGAACAGGTCGTAGTACAGCTCACCCTGGGGGATGCCAGCGGTGAGCGAGTTGGGGACCTGGAGCTGGATGACCCCGCTGTCCGAGTTGTAGGTGATCGTGGGGGCGATGCCCTCGGGGATCTCCGCACCGTCGGCGTAGCTCGTGAGGTCGAGGAGCACCTGACCCGTCGCGGCGCGCGCCTGCATGCGGATGGGGTGGATCACCTCGTACGGCTCACCGGTCGGGTCCGTCCAGATGATCTGCATGGTGAAGTCAGCACCCTGATCGATGCTGAGGTCGGCGTACGCTGCGTCGGTCACCGGTTTACCTCCTCTGGTACGCCTCCATCATCCAGGTCCGTGCCAGGCAGGCTGAGGCGGCCAGGGTTCTTCTGGCCGTGCTCCAGCGCCTCGATCCACTCCTGGGTGTTGTTGCCGATCACCAGGACGGTCTGCTGGACGTTCTTGTCGGTGCCGTCGGGCATGTCCAGCCCGAGCAGCTTGTGGCGCATGGCCATGATCTTGAGCACCACGCCCGCGGCCTTGTCGTCGTGCTGCGCGGCGGCCCACCACGCGCCCTGCATGTCGTCCAGGCGCTCCAGCTCCAGACCGAGCAGCTGTGCGCGGTCCTCGGGGCCGTACGCCTCGGCCAGGGACTTCTGGAAGCCACGGAACAGCGAGACGACCTGGCTCATGGTGAGCTCGATGTCGTCGTAGCTCAGAGCCTTGACGATCTCGGGGAAGGAGTTCCCGATCTTGCGCAGGTGGTAGATGGTCTGTGCCACCTGGTCGGGGTCGTACCCCACGACCTCACTGCTCATTGATGACCTCCGTGACGGTAGCGACGATGGAGATGTTGGAGGTGAGCCTGACCAGGTGGTGCTCTACTTCCTGCTCTACAGACGAGACGCCCGCCTCCAGTCGGGCGAGCATCTCGTGTCGTTGCTTGGTTGTGGACCCTGCCCAGACCCCGTACTGCTCGCGGTTCATCAGTGCCGACTTCAGGCACTCACGAGCGACGGGGCAGACCGAGCACAGCTCCCTGGCCTGCTTGATCATGCCCAGGGTGTAGGTGGGCCGGACCTCGGGGTCGCTGGCCCCGAAGAAGATGGCCTCGCTCTCCCCCAGACACCTGGCTTCAGTGTGCCAGTCGGGGTAGAGCGAGGCCATGTTCTGGTATCGAAGGGGCTCCTCAGTCGGAACCGGCTCCTGCACGTAGAGCACCGAGTCCGGATGCTTCCAGCTCTTGCTCGACGACTCGACCGTAGAGAGCGATGCAGGCTGCGTCATAGAGATCCTGGTTCCCTCTGCACATGCGCGCGATGTCTGGATGGTGTTCATCTAGCCAGTCACGCACTTGTGGTTTCGAGGCGTTCCCTTGACCTACAGTGCGCTTCTTCCAGGATGATACGGCCACTTCGTGCGTTTGTGCGAGAACCGCGTGAACGATTCCTGTGGTCTGCGCTACCTTGATCGTGGACTGGATGTTGCGAACTCCTGCCAGAACCGGTGCCTCGACCCAGATCGAGCCGTCGAGCAGGTGCTCCACAGACTCCAGGTAGGCGCGGATGCGGCGCGCCACCGTGTGCCGCTCCTGCCGCCCCAGCACCTCGTAGACGAGGAAGTGACCGTTGTCGATGTCGACCACGGCCACCTTCTGTCCCCCGCAGTCGATCCCTACCGTCACGCCTCTTCCTCCTTCGCCAGCACCTTCGCCACGGCCCACGCCACGTGCTCGGCGTGAACCTTCAGGACATCCGCACCCTTTGCTTGGAGCTTGGACCGGTAGAACTCGTAGGCGTCCTCGGGGCACTCGCAGGGCGTCTCCTCATACAGACAGTCGAGGCAGTGGAACTGGTGGTCCCGCAGCACGTCCACGATGGCCAGCCGGATGGCCTTGACGGTCTGTCGCTTCACAGAGGTTCCCCCATGTCTCGACGCTGCCGGGTGATGAGGTCCTCCTGCGTCAGACGGCGGCTGCCCAGGTCGGCCAGGCGCTTGGTCATGTCGATGAAGTCCCGCAGCAGCTTGGTGCGGATGTTGTAGTACGCGCTGTTGCGCCGGACCTCACCGGAGGTCTCGGCGTGCTGGATGCGCATGGTCAGTTCGTACGCCCGAGCCAGGTAGGCCGTGGCGACCTCCTGGAGAGCCAGGTACGGACTCTCGATAGGCGAGGGCTCGTGGCCCAGAAGGACCTGCGTGTACCCGAAGAACTCCTCGTAGATGTCCTCGGGAGATGGCAGACCATGGGTGTTGTCCGGCAGCTCGACAGCGATCAGGCGCTGGGAGAGCTGGGCGTGACGCGGATGGACCGCCTTGGGGATGCGAACTTCGCGAGCGGGCAGACGTCGCGGAACGGACATGAGCGGTACGCTCCCTTCCCTTCGACGCACTCTCCCTGCATGGGGAGCAGCGTCTTGGCCTCAGTGGCATCACGGAGGAACTCCAGGTCCCCCGCGACCTTGGTGATCACGCGCTCGTCGCGCTCCACCAGGAACTCCTTGAGCTCCTGGGTGTTCTTGTTCTCGTACAGCACGCGAGCGTGGCTCTTGCCACTGGCGATGAAGTAGGAGTGGACCTGCTCCCTGTGCTCCGTCTTGACGCCGTACATGTTCACCTCGGTGAACCCACGGTCGTTGATGGACTTCGCCTCGAAGATGCCGCCATCGTCGAGCTCGCCGTCCATAGTGCCAGTGAGGCCGTACTCCTCGTTCGACACTGAGACTTCCGCTCCAGTGAGGTACCCCTCCATCAGGCCAGCGACCTGGTGCCGCAGGTGCGTGTAGTCACCGTTGGCGAAGATGTTCATCGTGCGCGTGTCCGGCCGGATCTGGGGGTAGCCCAGGTAGGCCAGCTGGCGACGACGAAGACACTGCCCTGCGCCCGAGGCGGAGAACGTCCCCGTCCGCACGCGCTTGGGTCGGGTCATGATCTGCACCAGGACGTCCCGCTCCTTGGCGACGTCACGGTGCTTGGACACCCACTCGTTGTACCGAGGGATGACGTACCAGTCGCCCGAGGCGACCTTGAGCGCTTGGCCCAGCTTCACACCCGAACCTCCTTCCCGTAGTGCTCCAGAAGGTACTCGTCGCTACCCACGTACACCGGACCGGGGTAGACGTTGCCCTCGATGAACAGTCCGCTGTCGTCGAGGCTGCCGTTGTGGGCCATCCCGTGGTGGGCGGCGCACAGACCGATGAGGTGGTAGGTCTCCCCCACCGCGTCCAGCAGCTCACCCCCGTGGGAGCGCCGCAGCATGTGATGGATGTGCAGCGGACCACGCCCGCACCTCGTCCACGTCCTGCCCAGCCAGACCATGGCTTCGCAGCGCCCACCGGAGCGCTCCGCCACCGCCTGGTAGGCACTCACGCGAGCGTCCAGATGACGGCCTTGCGACCCGAGGGGAGCTTGGCGCGCTCACCGGAGTCCACGATCTTGCCCATGTCCACCAGCTCCTTGCGCCGGGTGCGGATGCCCGACTCGGACTGGTGCGGGAAGGAGCTCGGCCACTGGCGCGCGGTGTCGAAGTAGATGCGGACCAGCTCGTAGTCGGTGAACCCGCTGCGGTCGTTCTTGAACAGCTGGAGCACGGCGAGCTGGCTGGCGCGCAGCTTGTCCTCGCTGATGGACGCCGCGGCCTCGTGGGAGGTCTCGGGGTCGGTGTTGCGGGCCTTGGGCAGCCGGATGTTCATCACTTCCTCCTCAGGGTGACCTGGCGACGGTCGCGGGTGATGCCGCCGAGCGGGATCTCGTCGTTGGGCTGGATGCGGTCCTCCGGCGCGTTGTTGCCGAACACGATGCCGGGCTCCCCTGCGGGGGTCTCGTCGAACCGCTTGACGGCCTCCACCACGTCGTCGGCGGGCACGTAGGACACGGGCTCGTCAGAGAGCTCACCCACGGCGTTCTTCGCCAGCCGGTACACGCACTCCCAGGAGCAGATGGTGTAGGTCTCCTCGTCCCGGTCCTCACCGAGATCGAGCATGTGGGGCGGGATGGACATCCCCAGCCCGCTCCAGTCCTCCTCGCGGAACGTCGCGTCGCAGACGTCGCAGACGATCAGTACAGCCATCAGTCTTCCTCCTTCACGAGCACGTCCAGTGCGTGCCCCTCGTAGAGCTTCTTCACGGTCCCGGTGAGCTCGATCTTGTCCAGGAACTCGCCCAGGTCCTCGTCCATGTAGGTCTTCATGACCTCGTGCGTCTTCAGAGTTCCGGCCAGGGGCTTGAGCCCGGTGACCGCTCGCGGATCGACGCGGGCCACGAGATCTTCCAGGTCGCGGAAGGGCTGCTGGGGCACGATTGCGGCTGCGGCCTTGGCTCCGACGCCCTTGATCGCCAGTAGTCCTCGACGGACTCCACGGCGCTTCGCATCCACTCGGTAGCCCACACCGGAAGTGTTGATATCCGGCCGCAGGATGCGCACACCGCGACGGCGTGTTGCACTGACGTACCCGGGCTCCTTGTCAGACCCAGATGCCACAGACAGGAGTGCGGCATGGAACTCGACGGGGTAGTTGACCGCGAGGTAGGCGCAGCGGTAGGCGGTGAGTCCGTAGACGGTGGCGTGGGCGGAGTTGAACCCGTACCCCGCGTACGCCTCCAGTGCTTCCTCCAGCCAGCGAACGTCGACATCGGTCATCCCCTGGTCGTAGCAGCGCACCTTGATGTCATCGAGCATACCTTCGATCACGCCCGAGGCGTTCCCGATGTCCCCGTTGGACGCCTTGACCGCCTTGAGGAACTTGGTCAGCTCGTCCGGGTCCAGCCCGAGGTCGCGCAGGAAGGCGATGACCTGCTCCTGGTAGAGCAGGATGCCGTGCGTGTCCTTGGTGTGGCGCATGATCAGCTCGTGGCGCTCGGGGACCCGCTCCTGCTTGTGCTTACGCCGGATGTACGCCTCGGTGGCCCCCGACGTCATGGTGGCCGGGCGGTACAGCGCCATGGCCGCGATGATGTCGGTGATCTTCGACGGCTTCAGCTCGCGCATCCCCCGCGACGCCGTGCCGCCCTCCAGCTGGAACACCCCTGCGGTGTCCCCCTTGGCGATCATCTTGTACGTCTCGCGGTCGTTGAGCGGGATGAAGTCCAGCCCCTCCTTGGGGTCGCGGCCCATGTTGTCCAGGGTCTGGTGCAGCACGCTCATGGTCTTCAGGCCCAGCACGTCGAGCTTGACCAGGCCCAGCTTCTCCACGTCCTTCATGTCGTACTGCGACACGAGCTTCTTGGAGGAGGCGACCCACATCATCGGCACCAGGGAGTCCATCTCCTGCCGCGAGGAGGTCATGAGCAGGCCCGCGGCGTGCACCCCGTACCCGGCGTAGGGAGCCATGTCCGACAGGCGGTACAGGGCCTTGCGCTCGTCGTCGGGGATGTCGTTCCACTCGGTGGTCTTGCCCTGCTTGCGCCGGGTGCTCATCATCTTGACCCGCAGGGAGCCCTTGCCGTCCTCGTCACCGGACATGGACAGCTCGGACCACGTGCCGATCTGGGCCACCGAGTACTGCATGGACAGGTAGTCCATCAGCTCCTGGCGACGGTCGGACTCGATGTCGAGGTCCACGTCCGGGGGCTTGGTGCGGTCCTTGCTCAGGAACCGCTCCATGAGCAGCCCCCACTTCAGCGGGTCGACGCTCGTGATCCCCAGCAGCCAGCAGATGAGCGAGCCGGATGCCGAGCCACGTGCCTGGAAGAAGATCGCATGCTCACGGCAGTAGTCGGTGACCTCCGCCACGAGCAGGAGGTAGCCCTCCATGTGGGCGAAGGCCAGGATGTCCAGCTCGTGTGCCAGGCGCTCGCGGTAGGCACTCTTGAAGAGGCCCAGCTCCAGAAGACGTGCCTCGCACCGCCGTACGAGATCACCCGCAGGATCGGCGGATCGAACGGGGACTCGGTAGTCGTAGGTGTCGAGCTCGGGGATGGTGAGGGTGTGCCGCGCC
>Ga0164243_10011982_pt1 | contig 12323 bp, 11 predicted proteins | sample OricompcompostOP_FD_108781 | JGI IMG/M metagenome (GOLD analysis project Ga0164243, IMG submission 108781) | Organic Plus compost microbial communities from Emeryville, California, USA - Original compost - Organic plus compost (OP) | ecosystem: Engineered > Solid waste > Mixed feedstock >...
AACGTGACACCGTGCCGTTGGGGCCGACACTTCGCCCCTGGGCCGTCGCAGCGCTGCGTGACACCGCGCGGGCGCTGGGGACCGTCGACGGCGACACCGTCGACGCCGAGCGTGTCCAGGCCGCACAGAGCTCGGTGGAGCAACTCGCCGAGGCGATCCGTGACTGCAGGGACCGCACCGGCGCGGACCTGTTCGCCGCCGGGGCACTGGTGACCGCGCTGCGCCGCCAGTTGGCGACCGTGGACGTGAGCCTCTCGATGCTGGGTACGGACAGTCACCGCGACGACCAGCCAGAGGAGTGACCATGCCCCAGACGCAGGAGAGCGCGCCGACCCCGGAGCACCGTCCCGAGGGCCAGCCCGACGTCGTGAGCGATCCCAAGCTCGACGATCCGCTGGATCCGTCTGCCGACGTCGACCAGGTCGACGAGGGCACCTCCTCGGACTGGACGTCGGAGGGCGGTGCCACCCAGGAGGGTCCGGCCACCAAACCGGCGGCCGGTCACGAGCCAGGTGCCTGACCGGCCTACCCTGTTGGCGTGGACGACGCGGAGCTCGCAGCGCACCTGGTCACCGAGGCTGCCGCACTGGCGGCACGGATGCGGGACGAAGGGGTCGCCGTGCAGCACAAGACCTCGGTCTCCGACCTGGTCACCGACGCCGACCGGTCGGCCGAGGAGTTCGTGGCCGCCGAGCTGGCCCGACACCGTCCTCACGACGGGGTGCTCGGCGAGGAGGGCGCCGCCCAGGAGGGCAGCTCCGGCCGGCGTTGGGTGATCGACCCCGTCGACGGCACCTACAACTTCGCCAACCGCCTGCACCACTGGTGCTCCGCCGTTGCGCTGCTGGAGGGCGAGGACGTCGTGGTCGGCGCGGTCGCGCACGCCGCCAGTGGCCACGTGTGGGTGGGTGGGCCCGGCCGGCCCACCACCATCGACGGCGCGCCCCTGCCCCGGCTGGAGGATCTGCCGCTGGATCAGGTGGGTGCCGCGACCTACCTGCACCCGGGATGGATGGCCCAGGAGGGCGTACGCCGGGCCTGGCTGCGGGCGGCCCGCGGTGCGGCCACGCTGCGCACGTTCGGCTCCGGCTCGATGGAGATGGTCGACGTCGCCGCCGGGCGGCTCGGCGTCTGGTTCCAGCATTCGACGCCGGCGTGGGACTGGTATCCCGGCGCCGCGCTCGTGCTCGGTGCGGGTGGTGCCGCGCGGGTCGTCGAGGTCGACGGCTACCGCTGGCATGTCACCGGGAGGCCGTCCGCGGTGGCCGGGGTGGTCGAAGGCCTCAACGGCCACGCGGACTGACCCCCCGCCGACGTACTGCCGGCGGGGCCGTCGCTCAGGCGTGGGTGTGGGCGATGTGGACGTCGCAGGGCGCATGCGCCACGACGTCACGGGCGATGCTCCCCAGCACGCGAGCAATGCCCTGGGTGCGCTTGTTGCCCACCACGATCATGCTGGCCTCGCGCGTGCCGGCCACGCTGACCAGAGCCTCCGCCGGCTGGCCCTCCGCGGCACCGGAGGAGACGTCGAGCCCGGCGAAGTCGCGGCGCAGGTCGAGCTCCACCTGACGGGCCGTGGTCTCGGCCTCCTGCTCGTTGCTGAGCAGCATGCGGTCGGAGCCCACTTCGATGGTCTCGGCCTTCAGCTTGCCGTAGGCGGAGACGAGATGCAGGTGCGCACCGAGCGCGAGTGCCAGCTCCGCCGCGGTGCGTGCGGCGGCTGCCGCGGTCTCGCTCCCGTCGACGCCGCAGACGATGGTCTTGGTCATGGGTCCCTCCTAGTGGGCCGGCCCGATGGTTGTGTCGTGAACCTATCGCTCCGGGCGCGCTGCGCAAGTGACTGGTGGGTACGGGACCTTGTCGGGTCCGAGCCGCCGGCTGTGGGACGATCGGCGCAGTTCGACGGCGAGCCGCGAGAGGGTGAATGCATGGCCAGGATGTCGGTGGCTCACAGACGCGAGGCGCTCGTCGGGGCGGCACTCGCCGTGATCGAGCGCGACGGCGTTCACGCGGCCACCACCCGGGCCATCGTCGCCGAGGCCGGCATGTCGCTGGCGAGCTTCCATTACGCCTACGCCTCCCGCGACGAACTGCTGGAGGCCGTTGTACGCCGGGTGGTCGACGGGTACGCCGCCGCCGAGGCCGACCTCGAGATCGAGGGGCCCCTGGAGGTCGAGTCCCTGGTGCGCTCCGCGATCACCTCCTATGTGGAGCTGCTGCGCGCCGACCCCGCCCGCGAGCAGGGCATGATCGAGCTGTCGCTCTACTCGATCCGCACCGAGGGACTGCGGACGGTCGCCACGGCTCAGTACGCGGCCTACCAGGACTTCACCGAGTCGGTGATCCGCCGGATCGCCGAGGTCACCGGCACCCGTTGGAAGGTGCCCACGCCGCTGCTGGCCCGGATGGTCACCACGATGACCGACGGTCTCACGCTCGGCTACCTGGTCAATCGCGACGACGAGGCGCTCGACCAGCTCACCGAGCTCGTGGTCGCCGCGCTCATGCAGCAGGTCGAGCGGGACTGACGACTCGGCCCCGCACCACCGAGCGCGACGACCCGGGCGACGCTCAGCCGGTCACGGCGGCCGCCAGCGCGCGCAGGGCGGCGGGAAAGATCTCGGCTGGCGGGGTCACCAGGCCGGCGCCCACCTGACCGGTGCCGGCGACCGCGCCCGCCATGCCGGTGTTGATCTGCGGCAGGATCTGGGTGCGACAGACGAGCGAGACGTCGATCCCGGTCGGCACGCCCTGGAACTCCAGCACGGGCACCGACCAGCGCGGGTTCTCCGCCAAGGTGATCTCGTGCATCCGACGGGTGGTGGCCAGCGCGTCGGGCACGGTGCCGCCGACCAGCCGCACGATCGCCGGTGCCGTCGCCATCGCGAAGCCGCCGATGCCGGCGGTCTCGGTGATGGCGCTGTCGCCGATGTCGGGGTTGGCGTCGTCGGGCCCGTAGTCGCCCAGGAAGAGTCCCTCGGCCACCTGGGCGGGGCCGGTGAACCACTGGTCGCCGGTGCCGGAGACCTGGATGCCGAAGTCGGTGCCGTTGCGCGCCATCGCCACCACCATCGTCGAGCCCGGGATGTCGCGGGCGGCGTCGAGCGCCAGCTTGCAGGCCGGCATCGCGAGGTTGAGGAAGAAGTGATCGTTGCCGCCGATGAAGCCGAAGACCCGCGCCAGGTCCTCGGGGGTGGCCGAGCCGGTGACCATCGCCGGAGCGAGATCGCGTAGCAGCATGAGCGTGCCCGCACGGTTGCGGTTGTGGGCCTCGTCGCCCATCTGGAGCATCTGGGTGAGGATACCGGTCACGTCGACCGGGCCGTCCGCTTCGCGCACCGAGCGCACCGCGTCGCGCAGGACCGGGCCGAGCACTTCCGACATCCACCGGAGCTTGGCCAGCACCTCGGGGGAGTAGGCGCCGTACCGAAGCACCTTGCCGAGCCCCTCGTTGAGCGAGCAGTAGGTGCGGCGCCCGGTCTTCAGGTCCTCCAACACCCACAGGTACATGGAGGGAGTGACAACGCCGGCCATCGGGCCGACCGCGTTGCGGTGGTGGCAGGGCTCGAGCGAGTAGTCGCCGGCCGCGAAGCGGGCGGCGGCGTCCTCCGGATCGTCGACCAGCCCCTCCAGGGCCGCCCCGCCCATGAGCGCGCCGCGCAGGGGCCCGGAGGCACGCTCCCAGCTGATCGGGGGGCCGGCATGCAGGAACTCGCCGGGCTCGAGGCCGAGCACCTCGGAGGCGGGGGCGACGTCGACCAGGTGCGCGGTCACGCCGAGCATCGCCTCGACGGCGCGCCGGTTGGCCTCGTGGCGACGGGGGTCGGTGGCGACGACGGCGAGGTCGTCCTCGGTGCCGGGCATCGGAGGGCGCCAGTCGACCCGCTCCACCTCGACGGCCTGGGCGGCGACGGCGTCGGCGAACATGTCGGCGCCGACGGAGACGACGTTGGATGTCATGACGGTTCCTTTCTCAGCGACCCAGCAGGGCGGTTCTCAACGGCCCAGCAGGGCCAGGGCCCGCCGGGTCGCGGCGGCGTTGGACAGGTGGACCTCGGCGCCGGCCTCGACGAGGGCGGCCCGCTGGGCGTCGAGACCCTGGGGGTCGAGGTCGGTGCCGACGAGTGTCACCACCACGGGCACGGGCCGCTCCGCGCGCACCTTCGCGATGGCGGGCGCCAGGCGACCGGCGGGGTCGGGCTCGGCCCCGTAGCCGAGGACGAGGTCCAGCAGGAGTACGCCGGTGCGCGGGTCGGCCGCTGCCCGTTCCAGCTGCTCCAAGCGCAGGGTCGGGTCGATCATCGGGTGGGCGCGGCCCTGAGTCAGGGCGTCGTCACCGAAGTCGATCATCGTGTGCGTGTCGGCGGTCAGGTCGGAGCCGAGGGCGAGCTCGGGGGAGAGCGGGATGTTGGAGTGGATCGGACCGAGCGCCTCTGCCGCCAGCAGCATCGACTCGTCGCACAGCGTCCCGCCCACGAAGAGGCCGCGCAGCAGGTCACCGGGGGCCTCGCCGGTGTTGTCGGCACCCGCGACGGGCCAGGCCGGCGCGGTGTGCCCGAGCCGTTGGAGCGCGGCCTCGGCCACGGCGGTCAGGTCGCGTTGGCCGGGCCCGAGCAGGCCGAACTCCACGGGCGTGCCGAGCGTGTCGGCGTACGCCTCGAGGTCGCGGGCGACCTCGGGTGCCGGTGGCTTGGAGAGCACGAGCAGCAGCTCCACATCCGGGTCGGCGTCGAGGCGCCGCATCGCCTCGCGGGTCGAGCGAGCGGCCACCTCGGTGGAGAGGTCGCGGCCGCCGACGCCCAATGCCCAGCGCACGCCGACGCCGTCGAGGGTCGCGCCGGCGTGGTGGAGCAGGGTCAGCAGCTGTTGGCAGCCTGTGCCGGAGGCGGCGACGATGCCGATGCGTCCGGGCCGGGTGGCGTTGGTGAAGCCGAGGCCGACGCCGTCGACCAGCGCGGTGCCGCAGTCGGGCCCCATGACGAGCCTGCCGTGCTGGGCGGCGAGCTCCTTGAGCGCCACCTCCTGGGCCACGGGCACGTTGTCGCTGAAGACCATCACGTCATGGCCGCGCTCCACCGCGTCGGCCGCCTCGACCACGGCGTTGGCGCCGGGGGTGGAGACGAGCACGACGGTGTCGGGGCCGGTCCGCTCGAGCGCGCTCCCGGTGGTGCGCGGCGGCGCCTGTCCGGTGTCGCCGCCCGACTCCCGGCGGGGCGCGAGGGCCGCGTCGACCGCGCGTAGGGCCGTGTCGAGGTCGGTGCCGTCCTCCAGCCGCAACGCCACCACCATGTCGACCGCCGCCGTGCCCTCGGGGATGTCGAATCCCATCCGCTCGAGCACCTCCAGGTTGAGCTCCGTGGCCATCGCGACCTGCGCGGCCGCCACTCCCGGGGTCTCCTGCACGGTGCGGCTCACTTGGAGCAGGGTCACCGAGTCTGCGTAGGCACCGGTGCGGATCTCGACGTGGTCTCTCACGCGACACTCCTGTCGTGGGTGGTGGGTACGAGGCGGTCAGAAAGCGGGTGGCGGTCAGAAAGCGGGTGGCGGCCAGGAAGCGGGTGGAGGGCGAGAGCCAGGCGGGCGCCGGTGAGCAGCCCGGCGCCCGAGGTCGCCCCCACGGCAAGCAGCGCGGCCTCCGCCGAACTTGCGCGCATCTCCGCCGAGCTTGCGCAGATTCCCGTCGAGCTTGCGGAGATTCCCGTCGAGCTTGCGGAAGATCGTGAGGCGGCGACGGCGCGCAGCCAGGCAGCCAGCTCGGGAAGGGCCTCGCCCCGGGCGGCACAGTCGAGGAGGGTCGCCGAGAGCGGGGTGGTGCGCCCGGCCAGGCGGCGTACGGCGGCGCTCACCGCGGCATCGGGGGCTCCGGCGGCGCAGCGGGCCACCAGCCACCCGCAGACGACGTCGTCGCCCATCGGAGTGAGGCCGGGGCCGAGGCCGAGCATGGCCCGCAGGTGCGCCTCGCTCAGGCGGTGTCCGCTGGCGCGCAGTCCCGCCAGCGGCCGGACCCGCGGGTCGACCAGGCGGGCGATCCGCAGCCGTTGGCCGTCCAGCACGAGCTGCCCCTCGCGCACCTCCGCATGGTCCCCGGTGATACCCACCGCCGGCAGGGTCGGTGCTGCGCTCCACAGCGCGCAGGGCACCCGGGTTGCGCGCGCCGAGACCACGCCGGCGAGGTGGCCGTCGAGGTCGACGTAGACGGCATGCTCGCCGCGGTGCACCACGCGGCGCGGTCCGTCGGCAGCGGCGAGGAGCCGCTCGCGGAGCCGCAGGGGGGAGGTGAGGGGGAGCACGCCTCGACGCTAGTGGCTCGTGTCACACTCACCCCATGTCAGGTGATCACAAAGGATCCGCTGGAAGGGAGCAAGAGTTGATGAACGAGGACGCGCTGCGCACACTGGCGCGCGCCGATGCTCTCCACCAGGCGCTCACCCACGTCGTGCTCGAGGGCGGTGACCTGGAGCAGATCGCCACCGAGGTGGCCACGGCGCTGGAGTGCGAGGTCTGCTTCACCACGCCGGATGGCCGTGAGCGCGCAGCGCACCTCAGCGAGGAGACCCGCGCGGCGCTCGCCGAGGCCGACCTGGTCGATCCGACCGGCCGGATCCGGGTGGAGCGGATGCGTCCCGAGGGCAGCCCGGTCGGCAGCGGTCAGGTCCGGCAGTTCGGGGTCGGTGCGGCGGGCGTCGACCATGCCCGGCTGCTCGCCCACGACCCCGCCGGCCCGATCGCCGAGGGCGACGTGCACGCGTTGGAGCGGGCCGCGATCGTCGCCGCCCTGCTCATCACCCGGGAGGAGGCGATCACCGCGGTCGAGAACAAGTATCGAGGCGACTTCCTCCGTGAGCTCTTCCTGCGCCGGGCCGAGGATCCGGGTTACGTCGCCGAGCATGCCGAGGCGTTCGGTTGGGCGCTCGACCGGCCGGTGGTCGTGGTGGTCGCCGAGCTGGATCCCGAGGGCCTGGAGGGCGAGCAGCCCTCGAGTGAGCGCCGTCGCGCCTGGCAGGCTCGCTTCGCCAACGCCTGGCGGCAGGTGAGCCGCGGCATCGACGAGCAGATCCCCGCCGTCGACTTCTCCTCCGAGGTGGTCACCCTGCTGCCCGTGGCCGATCTCGACGAGGTCCCGGCGGGACAGGCGGTGGTGGCGCGCGCGGTCGAGGCGGTGCACGGCGACCGCGGCGGTGGCCGGCTGCCGTTCTCGGTGGGAGTCAGTCGACTGGCGCCGACGATGAGCCAGCTCCCCGAGGCCTACCAGCAGGCCCGCCGTGCCGTCGAGATCGGTCGCCGGGTGCGCGGGGGCGCCTCGACGACGTACTTCGACCAGCTGGGCCTGCATCGCCTGCTGGCGCTCGTGCCCGACGCGACCGAGCTGTCGGCGTACGCCCACGACGTGCTCGGCCCGCTTGCGGAGCGTACGTCGGAGGCGGCCGACCTGCGCGAGACGCTGCGGGTGCTGCTCGACACCAACTTCAACGTCGCCGAGGCGGCGCGCGCCCAGTTCTTCCACTACAACACGATGCGCTATCGCGTGGGCAAGCTGCAGCGCCTGCTCGGGCCGCTGGCCAGCGACCCGCACCTGCGCCTCGACGTCGCCGTGGCACTGCGGGTGCTGGAGATCGCGGGATGACGCGCTCCTGACGCGCGACACCGGTTGCCAGCACTTCGTGCTCCCATTGGGCAGACTTTGCCAGTGAGCATGTGTGATACAAGCCACTACGTTGTGGAGTCTCGGGCCACCTCAGCCAGCCAAACCGGAGGGTCAGCCATGTCCATGTTCAAGTGGGTCGAAGTCGACCCTGCGCCGGGCACCCCGGTGCTGCCTCACGAACGCCTGCCCTGGGGCAAGACGTTCGGCATGGGGGCACAGCACGTCGTCGCCATGTTCGGCGCCACCTTCGTCTTCCCGATCGTCATGGGGTTGGACGCCAATCTGGCGATCCTCTTCTCCGGTGTCTGCACGATCATCTTCCTGCTGATCACGCAGAACCGGATCCCCAGCTACCTCGGCACGAGCGCGGCCTTCGTGGCCAGCGTCGGCGCCATCCGCGCGCAGGGTGGCACCTCGGCCGAGGTGACCGGCGCGATCCTCATCGGCGGCCTGGTGCTCGCACTGGTCGGCGTGCTCATCCACTTCGCCGGCGCGCGGGTGCTCCACGCGCTGCTGCCACCCGCGGTGACCGGCGCAGTCGTCATGCTGATCGGCTTCAACCTCGCGCCGGTGGTGGCCGGCACCTATTGGCCGCAGGACCAGTGGATCGCCCTCATCACGGCGACCTTCATGGTCTTCGCCGCCGTGGTGCTGCCGGGCTTCTGGTCGCGGATCGCGGTCTTCCTCTCCTTGGTCTTCGGCTACGTGATCTCGTTCTTCGCCGACAAGGTCTTCGGGCCGATCACCTCGGTGCTGGGCGGCGCGACCGAGGCCACCGAGCACGACCGGGTCTCCTGGGCGATGGTCGAGAAGGCGGACTGGATCGGCCTCCCGAGCGGTGAGCTGGCCGATGGCGTCAGCGTTGTGCACGCTCCGGACTTCACCCTCAGCTTCATCCTCGTGGTGCTGCCGGGCGTGATCGCCCTGATCGCGGAGAACACCGGTCACGTCAAGGCCGTCGCGGAGATGACCGGCGAGGATCTCGACCCCTACATGGGTCGCGCGATCGGTGCCGACGGTGTGGCCACGGCGTTCGCCAGCGCCTTCGGCGGCTCGCCCACCACCACCTACGCGGAGAACATCGGCGTCATGAGCGCCACCAAGGTCTACTCGACGGCGGCCTACTACGTCGCCGCCGGCGTCGCGATCTTCCTCGGGCTGTGCCCGAAGTTCGGCGCCATCGTCAACGCGACCCCGGGCGGCGTCCTCGGCGGGATCACCGTGGTGCTCTACGGCATGATCGGCCTGGTCGGCGCGAAGATCTGGGTGGAGAACCGCGTCGACTTCGGCGACCCGGTCAACATGGTCGGTCTCGCCGGCGGCATCATCGCCGGCATCGGTGGCGTCAAGCTCACCTTCACCGACGACTTCGTGCTCGAAGGCATCGCCCTCGGCACCATCATGGTGATCGTCTACTTCCACCTGGTGAACCGCCGACGCGGTCCCGGGGCGGGGCAGGTCACCGAAGCCCTCTCACACAAGGAGTGATCCCGTGAAGCCCGCCCCGTTCGCCTACCGGCGACCCAGCACCCTCGACGAGGCCACCCGCCTACTGGCCGAGGAACCGGGGGCCAAGGTGCTCGCGGGCGGGCAGAGCCTGGTGCCGCTGCTCTCGATGCGGTTGGCGGCACCGGAGACGCTGGTCGACATCAACCACCTGCCCGACCTCGGTCACGTCGTCGCCGACGCGACCGGGGTCCGGGTGGGGGCGCTCGCCCGGCATGCCGAGGTGCTCGCCTCCGAGGAGGCCGGCCGGACTCAGCCGCTGCTCGCCCAGGCTCTCGCCCACGTCGCCCACGCCACCATCCGCAATCGCGGCACCACGGTCGGCTCGATCGTGCACGCAGACGCGGCTGCGGAGATGCCGATGGTGCTCAGTCTGCTCGGCGGCTCACTCGACGTGGTCTCGGTGCGGGGGCGGCGCACCATCGCTGCCGCCGATCTCTTCGCCGGTCCGCTGGAGTCCACGCTCGCGCCCGACGAGATCGCGGTCGAGGCGTTCTTCCCGGCGCTGCCGGCCGGAGGCGGCGTCGCGTTCGAGGAGATCGCTCGCCGGCACGGCGACTACGCCCTGGTCGGGGTGGCCGCCGTCGCCACCACCGACGGCAGCGGCGACGATGCTCCGATCACCTCAGCGCGCCTGGGCTTCGTGTCGGTGAGCGACGTGCCCGTCGTCGTCGACGTCACCGATGCGCTGGACGACCCGGCCGAGGCGGCGCTCGCCGAGCTCGAGCCCGCCGACGACATCCATGCCACCGCTGCCTTCCGCACCCACCTGGTGCGGGTGCTCAGCCCTCGGGTGCTGGCCCGGGCGGTGGCCGACAGCCGGTCCGGCGCACTCGCCGGACACGTATGAGGAAGGCTCCATGAGCGAGGAACTGCACGACGTCCGCCTGCGGGTCAATGCCGGGGTGCGGCAGATCCGGGTGCCAGCCAGACGGCTGCTCTCCGACGCGCTGCGCCACGACTGCGGCCTGACCGGCACCCACGTGGGCTGCGAGCACGGGGTGTGTGGCGCCTGCACGGTGCTGGTCGACGGGGTGCCGATGCGGTCGTGCCTCATGTTCGCCGTCTCCGCCGAGGGGGCGGAGATCACCACGGTGGAGGGGCTCACCGAAGATGACGACTCGCTCTCCCCGGTGCAGCAGGCGTTCCGTGAGTGTCATGGCCTCCAGTGCGGCTTCTGCACCCCCGGCTTCCTCACCACCATCGCCGCCGGGATCGAGCGCAACCCGGAGCCGACGGAGGAGGAGGCCCGGGAGATGGTGGCGGGCAACCTGTGTCGCTGCACCGGTTATCACAACATCGTGAAGTCGGTGCTCCGGGCCGCCGAGATCCAGCGTGAGCGCGCCGGAGCCACACAGGACGCGAGCACGGAGGTCGCGAGCACGGAGGTCGCGAGCGCGGCGGACACGAGCACGGATGCGGGGGAGGCGCAGGCATGACCACCAAGATGTTCGGCACCGGGGTGGCCCGGGTCGAGGACCAGCGGTTCCTCCGCGGCCGAGGCCAGTACGCCGACGACCTCCTCGTCGACGACCCGCGGCTCCTGCACGCCGCGGTGCTTCGCTCACCGCACGCCCACGCACGGATCCTCGACATCGACGTCACCGACGTGCTCGACGTCGAGGGTGTGGTGGCCGTGTGGACCCACGACGACCTGACCGGCCCGATGGCCGAGCCGCTGCCGCTGCTCATTCCGCACCCCACCCTCACCCACGGGCGGACGCAGTACGCCCTGGCCAAGGACGAGGTGAACTACGTCGGCGAGGCCATCGCCTTCGTCGTCGCCACCGACCGCTACGTCGCCGAGGACGCCCTCGACCGCATCAAGGTGAGCTACGAGTTCCTGCCGGCCGTGGTGGGGATCGAGGCCGCCCGCAAGGCCGAGCGGCTGGTGCACGACGACGTACCGGACAACGTCGCGGCGCGGATGGAGCAGAACACCGGCGACGTGGAGGCGGCACTGGCCCGCTCGCCGCACCGGCTGTCGCTGGACTGGGACATCGAGCGCAGCGCCTGCATGCCGATGGAGGGGCGCGCGGTCGTCGGCCGCTGGGATCCGGCATCGGCCCGGCTCACGGTCTGGTCGTCGACCCAGACCTCCACGGGCGTCCGCGGCTGCATCTCGGCCAAGCTCGGTCTCGACCTCGCCAACGTCGACGTGATCACGCCCGACGTCGGGGGTGGCTTCGGCGTGAAGATCAACCACCCCTGGCCCGAGGAGCTGCTGGTGCCTTTGGCGGCCAAGACGCTCGGAGCGCCGGTGAAGTACACCGAGGACCGGCGTGAGCACTTCATCTCCTCGGCCCACGAGCGTGCGCAGCAGCACCATGTCGAGGTCGGCTTCGACGACGACGGCCGGATCATCGGCCTCGACGTGCGCTTCTGGCACGACAACGGCGCCTACATCCCGTATGGCCTGATCGTGCCGATCGTCGCCTCGACCCAGCTGCTCGGGCCCTACAAGCCCGAGGTTTACCGGGTCGTCTTCGACTCGCTCTACACGAACACCGTGATCGTCACTCCCTATCGGGGTGCCGGCCGGCCCCAGGGCTGCTTCGTGATGGAGCGCACGATCGACGCGATCGCCAAGAAGCTCGGCAAGGACCGGACCGAGGTGCGTGCCGCCAACTTCATCCAGCCCGACGAGTTCCCCTACGACCAGGGCCTGATCTTCCAAGACGGGCGGGAGCTGGAGTACGACTCCGGCAACTACCCGGCGCTGCTCGACAAGCTCAAGGCCCTCATCGACTGGGATGGCTTCCCGGCCTACCAGGCCGAGATGGCAGCCCAGGGCCGCCGGGTCGGGATCGGTCTGGCCTGCTACGTCGAGGGCACCGGTGCGGGGCCCTACGAGGGCGCGCACGTGCACATCGAGACCTCCGGCAAGGTGAAGGTCGCCACCGGGCTGACCACCCAGGGGCAGGGTCACCAGACCTCGTTCGCCCAGATCGTCGCCGACACCCTCGGCGTGCCCTTCGAGGACGTCGAGATCACCACGGGCGACACCCGCAAGATGCCCTACGCGGTGGGCACCTTCGCCTCCCGTGCGGCCGTGATGAGCGGATCGGCGATCCACCTGGCGGCGCTGCGTGCCAAGGAGAAGGCGCTGCGAATCGCCGCGGAGGCGCTGGAGGTGGACGAGGCCGACCTGGAGATCGCCGACGGGCGCGTG
>Ga0164243_10011983_pt1 | contig 12322 bp, 16 predicted proteins | sample OricompcompostOP_FD_108781 | JGI IMG/M metagenome (GOLD analysis project Ga0164243, IMG submission 108781) | Organic Plus compost microbial communities from Emeryville, California, USA - Original compost - Organic plus compost (OP) | ecosystem: Engineered > Solid waste > Mixed feedstock >...
GGCCCTTCTCGCCCTTCTCGTCCATCGAGCGCTGGGACGGGAACACCCCCTCCTCCCAGCCCGGCAGGAAGACCAGCGGGAACTCCAGCCCCTTGGCCGAGTGCAGGGTCATCACCTGCACCGCGTCCTCGCCCGCCTCGCGGTCCAGGTCCATGACCAGGGACACGTGCTCCAGGTACTCATTGAGCGTCTCGAACGCCCCCATGGCCTGGACCAGCTCCTTCAGGTTCTCCAGCCGCGACTGGCTCTGCGGGCCTTTGTCGGCGCGCAGCATGTCGGTGTAGCCGCTCTCTTCCAGGATGGTCTCGGCCAGTTCCTGGTGGCGCACCATCCCGGACTGCTGGCGCCAGCGCTCCAGGTCGCGCAGGAAGGTCGAGAGCGCGGTCCGGGTGCGGGCGGGCAGCTCGTCGGTGCGCACCAGTTCGTGCGCCGCCGTCATGGCAGAGACGCCGTTCGCCCGGGCTACGGCCAGCAGCTTCTGCACCGAGGCGTCGCCGACGCCGCGGCGGGGCGTGTTCACCACCCGCTCGAAGGCCAGGTCGTCGTCCGGCGACTGCACCAGCCGCAGATAGGCGTGGGCGTCACGGATCTCGGCCCGCTCGAAGAAGCGCGGCCCGCCGATCACCGTGTAGGGGATCTGCAGCAGCACGAACCGCTCTTCGAACGCGCGCATCTGGAACGAGGCGCGGACCAGCACGGCGATGTCGCGGTAGCGGCGGCCCTTGCGGTGCTGCTGCTCGATCTCGTCGCCGATCAGCCGGGCCTCGGCCTCGCCGTCCCAGACGCCGCGGACCACGACCTTCTCGCCGCCCTTGGCCTCGGTCCACAGGGTCTTGCCCAGCCGGCCCTTGTTGGTGCGGATCAGGCCCGAAGCCGCGCCCAGGATATGCTCGGTCGAGCGGTAGTTGCGTTCCAGCCGCACGACCTGCGCGCCGGGGAAGTCGCGTTCGAAGCGCAGGATGTTGTCCACCTCCGCCCCCCGCCAGCCGTAGATCGACTGGTCGTCGTCGCCGACGCAGCAGACGTTCTTGGCCGGGCCGGTCAGCAGCCTCAGCCACAGGTACTGGGCGACGTTGGTGTCCTGGTATTCGTCCACCAGCAGGTAGCGGAACCGGCGGTGGTAGTCGGCCAGCACGTCCGGGTTGGCGGTGAAGATCGCCAGGTTGTGCAGCAAGAGGTCGCCGAAGTCGCAGGCGTTCAGCGCCCGCAACCGCTCCTGGTACAGCTTGTAGATCGCCACGCCGCGGCCGTTGGCGAAGCTCTCGCCCTCGGCCGGCGGGACCTTGTCGGGGGCCAGTCCCTTGTTCTTCCACTGGTCGATCAGCCCGGCCATGGCCCGGGGCGTCCAGCGCTTGGCGTCGATCCGTTCGGCCTCGATCAACTGCTTGAGCAGGCGTTCCTGGTCGTCGGTGTCGAGGATGGTGAAGCTGGACTTCAGCCCCACCAGCTCGGCGTGGCGGCGCAGGATCTGGGCGGCGACCGAGTGGAAGGTGCCGAGCCAGCGCAAGCCCTCGGCGGCGGGCCCGACGAGGTGCACCGTGCGCTCGCGCATCTCGCGCGCCGCCTTGTTGGTGAAGGTGACGGCCAGGATCTCCCACGGACGCGCCCGGCCGGTGGCCAGGATGTGGGCCAGCCGCGTGGTCAGCACCCGCGTCTTGCCGGTGCCCGCGCCGGCCAGCACCAGCACCGGTCCCTCCAGCGCCTCGACCGCCGCGCGCTGCTCGGGGTTCAGCCCGGCCAGATAGGCGCCCGGCGCGGCGGGACCATCCGCTCGGGCCAGATCGCTGATGCGGGGGGCGGGTACGAAGTCGGACAAGGGACGCGGCCGGTGAATCTGCAGGGAAGAGAACGGATGTAGCACGCGGCCGCCGCCGCTTCGACCCCGGCTTGGTTGACTCGTGCGTAAGTTCAGGCTAACGGTAAGTCATGGCGAACCAATCAACAGCCCTCGCCCTCACGGCCCTCGGCGACCCGACCCGCCGGGAGATCTTCGAGCGCCTGGGCGCCGGGCCCGCCGCCGTGGGCGAACTCGCTCGCCAGCTGCCGGTCAGCCGGCCGGCGGTCTCGCAGCACCTGAAGGTGCTCAAGGAGGCGGGGCTGGTGACCGAGTCCGCCGAAGGCACGCGACGCATCTACCGCATCGATCCGCGCGGCATCGCCGCCGTGCGGGAATGGCTGGACGGCTTCTGGACCGAGGCGCTCGGCGCCTTCCAGGCCTACGCCGACGCCCAGGAAGACCAGGACGAGCAGGAGACGCCCGAATGAGCATCGCCCCTTTGCGATTCAGCGTGACCGTGAAACCGCCGCCCGAGCGCGCCTTCGACCTCTTCATGCGAGAGATCGCGAACTGGTGGCCGAAGGGCAGGACCATCGGCGCCAAGCCGCACGTGGCGATCGTGGTCGAGCCGCGGCCGGAAGGGCGCTGGTTCGAGCGCGACGAGGACGGGACGGAGTGCGACTGGGGCAAGGTGCTGGCCTGGGAGCCGCCCGCCCGGGTGCTGCTGGGGTGGCAGCTGAACAGCGAATTCCGGTTCGACCCGGACCTGGTCACCGAGGTGGAACTGAGCTTCTCGCCCGCGGCGGGCGGCGGAACGCTGGTGACGCTGGAGCACCGCAACCTGGAGCGCTTCGGCGACGCGGCCGAACGCGTAGCCGGTCAGCTCGGCAGCGGCTGGCCCAGCCGGCTGCGGGATTTCGTCGACTTCGCCGACGCCCGATCCTGATGGAGCGCCCCATGGCCCCGTTCGTCGTCCATTCGATCGCCGGCAGCCCCTTCGGCCGCGCCGTGCTCGCCGCCCTGGAGGAAAAGGGCGCCGCTTACGGCCTCGCACCGGTGGCGCCGGGCTCCCTGAAGAGCGAGCCGCATCTGGCCCGCCATCCCTTCGGCCGAGTTCCGGTGCTGGAGCACGGCGATTTCCGCCTCTACGAGACGCAGGCGATCCTGCGCTACCTCGACCGCGTCCTGCCCGAGCCGCCGCTGACGCCGGCAGACGCCCGCGCCGCCGCCCGGATGGACCAGCTGATGAACCTGAACGACTGGTACCTGTTCCAGGGCGTCGGCGACGTGATCGGCTTCCAGCGTGTGATCGCGCCCATGCTGCTGGGGCTGCCCTCCGACGTCGCCGCCTGCGAGGCCGCCATGCCCCGCGCCCAGGCCGTGTTCCAGACCCTGTCGCGGCAGCTCGGCGACCAGCCCTTCCTGGTGGGAGAGGCGCTCACCCTGGCCGACCTGATGATCGCGCCCCAGCTCGACGTCCTGTCGCTCACGCCGGAATGGGCGCCGCTGAGCGCAGGGCGGGAGAACCTGGCGGAATGGCTCGGCCGGATGCGGGCGCGGCCGAGTTTCGAGGCCACCACCTACGAGCGCCTCTCGGCTCTGGCGGCCTGATCTCGCCAGTCCGGACGCCGGTCGGAACCGCGCCTGGCGCCTCCCGTTCCCCATGGCGAACCCTGGAGGCGCCCATGGCCACCCAACCGTCCAAACGCGTCCCACCGCTGGCGTGGCTCATCGGCGCGCTGGTGGTCCTGGTCCTGGTGTGGGCCCTCACCCAATGGAAGGGCAGCTACCAGACGCCGAGCGGCGGCCCGACCGTCGCCGAAGGACAGGCGGGCGGCGGGAACCCGCTGCCGCCGCAGGAGCCCTACACGCCCGGGCCCGCGCCGCCGCCGGCTCCCACAGGCGCCGGCCCGACCAACGAGCCCGGCGTGCTGAGCCAACCGCCGACGACCGGCGGCGGGCGCTGACGGGCGCTACCGCTCGGCCAGGCGCCGATACAGGGCGGACACCGCCTGCTCGTCCTCGGGGACGCCCAGGCCGAACTCGCCGTGAAGCGTCTCGGCGAGCTCGTCGGCGGTCAGGGCGCGGCGCTCCACCCGGCCGTCGGCGTAGCGGACCGTGAGCTGGTTGTCCTTCAGGCCGTAACGCCGGTCGTCGGCGACGAACGCGCCCATCAGTCCGTTCACGAACGGCGACGTCGGATGCGTGGCCACGAACCAGTTGGCCAGCTCGTAGTCGATCGGCTGCTGCGGGAGGGGCTCGAAGCGGTACATGGGCGTCCAGCCGTCCGGCAGCCCCACCTGGAGCTGCAGGCCGTCGTGGACCGGGACCAGCCGGAAACGGAAGCCGCCCGCCTGCTGCTCGAGCCCCGGCTCCAGCCGCAGGGGTCCTGTCTTGGTCAGGCCGCCGAAGCCGACGTCGGCCATGTAGGCGCCTTCCGGCAGGTCCACCCGCAGCAGCATGTGGGTTCGGGGCCCGACGAAGCCCTCGGCCGCCATCCATTCGACCCGGGCGGCGAGGCCGGTCGTCTGGAAGCCGAGCGCTTCGAGCACCGCGCGGAACAGGCTGTTGTGCTCGAAGCAGTAGCCGCCGCGGCGGGCGCCCACCAGCTTGGCCTGAAGCGAAGTCAGATCGAGACGGGGCGTGCGCTCGAGCAGGGGGTCGAGGTTCTCGAACGGGATCGCCCGCGGGTGGCGGTCGTGCAGGGCGCGGAGCACCGCCAGCGTGGGCTCCCGCGGCCCATGATAGCCGATGCGGGTGAAATAGGCGTCGAGGTCCGGCGAGTCGATCATGGGCTCCGTTTAGCACGGCTTGGAGCGCGGCCGCGCGCAGTCTACAGAGCCCGCCATGACCGCCTCCGCCGACCCCGCCGTCCAGATCGTAGCCCGTGGCCCCCGCGCCGCCGCCGAAGCCGCCGCCGCCGCCCTCGACGCCGATCCTTTGCTGGAAGGCGCCACCTATTCGATCCTGGAAGAAGACGAGGATCGGGGGATCTGGCGCATCGACGCCTTTCCGACCGAGCGCGAGGAGGCCGACCGTATCCGCGAAGTCCTGGCCGGCTTCCCCGACCTGTCGGTGGCCACCGAGGTGCTGGCCGACGCCGACTGGCTGGCCATGGCCCTGTCCGGCCTGCCGCCGGTGCAGGCGGGACGGTTCTTCATCTATGGCCTGCACGACCGCGGCCGCGTGCCGCCCAACACCGTCAACATGCGCATCGAGGCGGGCGCCGCCTTCGGCACCGGCCACCACGGCACGACCGTCGGCTGCCTGCTCGCCTACGACCGGCTGCGCAAGCGCGGCCGCTTCGACAAGGTGCTGGACGTGGGCGCGGGCACGGGCGTCCTGGCCATCGCCGCGGCCATGACCGGCGCGAAGACGGCCGTCGGCACCGACATCGACCCGGTCTCCGTCCGCATCGCCCGCGAGAATGCGGCCGTGAACGCCGTCGACGCCCGCTTCGTTCACGCCTCGGGGCTGAACCACCGGCTGGTCGCCGAGCACGCGCCCTACGACCTGGTGTTCGCCAACATCCTGGCGCGGCCGCTGGTCTCGCTGGCCCAGCCGATCAAAGAGGCGCTGAAGCCCGGCGGCTACGCCCTCTTGTCCGGCCTGCTGCGGACCCAGGAGCGCTACGTCCGCGCCGCCTACCTCGCCCGCGGCTTCATCCTGGTCTCGGCGATCCGCCGCGACGCGTGGAGCGCGCTGACCCTGCGGCGCGCGTCGTAGGCGCCCTTAGTCGCTCCCTCGCAAACAGGGGCGCAAGGACCATCTCCCTCTCCCGTTTACGGGGGGCCGCGCAGCGGACGGAAGGGGCTCCAGCCCGCACCGCCTTTCACCCATCCAATTCCGGGTACCGCCGGAAGATTCCCTGCTCGTTGAACGCGAGCCGGCGGTCGCTGCCCAAGTAGGCGCGGATCGCAGGCAGGCGGCTCACCCGTTCCGCCAGGGCGGCAAGGCGCGGCGCCTGCTTCAGCGCCCGGGCCGCGGCCTTGGGAAAGGCGTAGCGCAACCCCTCGACCGCCTGGAAGGCAGACAGGTCCGCATAGGTCGGGGCCTCGCCGACCAGCCAACCGCTCCCCGCCGGGTTGCGCTCGACGATCCGCTCCAGCCAACCCAGGAACTTGGGAATCCGCTCGGCGCGGAACTCGGCCGCGCGGCGGGCGGATTCGGGTTTCTGCTCCTCGTAATAGAGCCCGGCCCCGACGGGGTGGTGGGTGTCGTGCGCCTCGGCCACCAGGTCGGCGATGGTCAGCTGGATCTGATGGACCCACAGCCGGTCGATCTCGTCGTCGGGCGTCAGGCCCAGCCGCGGGCCGAGGTAGAGCAGGATCGCCGCGGTCTGGCCGACCACAACCTCGCCGTCGCGCAGGTACGGCGGTGCGAACGAAGGCCGCTCGCCCTCCTCCAAGCCGCGCATCAGCCCGGCCATCCCCGAGCGGGATTCGCGGGCCACGTCCCGGTAGTCGGCGCCGGCGTATTCCAGCGCCAGCCGCACGAATTCGCCGCGGCCCTGGATGCCGGGCCAGTAGTAGAGCTCGTAGGCCATGCCGCCTCCCCGCTGCCTCCCCGATAAGGGACGGCAGGTTAACGCGAAGGAGGCTTCTGCGGCGCCCGGGGCTCGGGCGGTCTGGTTGCAGGCGGCCGGGTCGCCGGCGGCCGGGTCCCGTTCCGCAGCACGCGATCCTGCAGGTACTGACGCTGAAGGGGGGACAGCTCGGGCTGCGGCGTCAGCGGCGGAACGGGCGTCGCCGGCGACGGGTCCGGCGGCGGCGCTATGGGCGGCGGCGGGGGAAGAGGCGGCGCCACGTAGGCGACGCTGGGTACGCCCTCCGGCGGACCGGGCGGCGGCGCAAGCGCGGCGGCCGAGCCTGCGAAGGCCTGGCCGCCGAACATGCCGGCGGCGGATCCGGCCGGATCGGTCCGGAAGCTCCCGATCCGCCCGTCCGGGCAATGCACGGTGGTGTTGCCAAAGCCGTCGCTCACGCTGACGCAGGCCTGCGCCCGCGCCTGCTGGGCGCCGAAGAGGGCGGCGAGCGCCACGATGATGGTCGGCAGCGGTCTCACGCCCTTGATATGGCGATGACGGCCGCCGGGTTCAGCCCCCCGGACGGGTTCAGCCCCGAGAGACTTTAGGCGCGACGGCCTTCCGCCCACTCCAGCGCGGCGATCCGGCAGGCGGAGGCCAGAGGCCGTTCGCCCCGCGCCTCGTCGATGCGGCCGATCAGGCCGGCGAGCCCCAGCCCCTCCTCCGCCGCCATGGTCTCCAGGACGCGCCAGAACTCCGGCTCCAGGGCGAGCGAGGTGGCGTGGCCGCTGAGGGACAGGGAGCGCTTTTGGAGACCCGACATGATGGGAGCTTACCGTGCGGCGCGCGCGGCGCCATGATGGCGATGCATGACAACTCCCGAGGTCCGGCTGATCGGCCTGGCGACCGCCTCCCCGCCGTTCCAGGTGGACCAGGGGACGGCGGCCGACGTCGCGGCGGAGATGTTCCAGGGACGGGTCTTCCGCACCGTCGACCTGAAGGCGATCTTCGCCAACACCGGCATCCGCACCCGGCGCACCGCCCGCCCGCTGGAATGGTACCTGACCCACCGCGGCTGGGACGAACGCAACGCCGCCTACTTGCAGGCGGCGGAAGAACTCTGGATCGACGCCGCCGAGGGCGCGCTGCGCGCCGCCGGCGTGCGCGCCGCCGATGTCGGCGCGGTGGTGACCGTCTCGTCCACCGGTGTCGCCACCCCCAGCCTCGAGGCCCGGCTGCACGGGCGGATGGGCTTCTCGCCGTCCGTCCGGCGTATTCCCGTGTTCGGCCTGGGCTGCGCAGGCGGCGTCTCGGGCCTGGCGCTGGCCGCCCGGCTTGCGAAGGTCGATCCCGGCCGGCCGGTGCTGATGACCGCCGTCGAGCTCTGCAGCCTGGCCTACCGCCCGGACGACCTCTCCAAGGCCAGCGTGATCGCCTCCGCCCTGTTCGGCGACGGCGCGGCGGCGGCGGTCGTGGTCGCCGACGACAGCGCGCACGGACGCCCGATCGAGGCCGAGGCCGAGCGGCTCTGGCCCGACAGCCTGGGGATCATGGGCTGGCGGATCGATCCCGCGGGCTTCGGCGTGGTGCTGTCGGCGAACCTTCCCGCCTTCATCGAAGCCAAGCTGCCGCCGGTGCTGGACGAGGTGTTCGAAAGCGCCGGGGTCGACCGCGCCTCGGTGCAGCGTTTCGTCTGCCACCCCGGCGGCACGCGGGTGCTGCAAGCCCTGGAGACCGCCATCGGCGTCGTCCCCGGCGCGCAGGATCACGAGCGAGCGGTGCTGGCGGACTTCGGCAACATGTCCGCCCCGACCGTCTTCTTCGTGCTGCAGCGGGTGCTGGCCGCGGGCGCCCATCCCGGGCGGCTGGCCATGAGCGCGCTGGGCCCCGGCTTCACCGCCACTTTCGCGATCCTTGGGGCGGAGCGTGGCTGAGGCCATTGCGCTCCTCGCCTTCGTCACCCTGCAGCGGCTGGCCGAGCTGGCGTGGAGCCGCCGCAACGAGGCCCGCCTGAAGGCGTTGGGCGCCTATGAGGTGGGCGCGGCGCACTATCCGGCGATGGTGGTGCTGCACACCGCCTGGCTGGCCTGTCTATGGCTGCTGGGCTGGGAGCGTCCCGTCGCCCTCGTCTGGTTCGCCGTCTTCGTCCTGTTGCAGCTCGGCCGAGCCTGGGTGCTGGCGACGCTGAAGGGGCGCTGGACCACCCGGGTGATCGTGCTGCCCGGCGAGACGCTGCAGCGGCGCGGCCCCTACCGCTTCGTGCGCCACCCCAACTACCTGGTGGTGGCGCTGGAGATTCCCGTTCTACCCCTGGCGCTCGGCCTGCCGTGGGTGGCCTTCGTCTTCGGGTTTGCGAACCTCGCCATGCTCGCCTGGCGCATCCGGGTGGAGGACAGGGCGCTGGCCTCGGCGCGTTAGGATCGGCCCCTGTTCGTCATCCTCGGGCGAAGACCCGAGGACCCAGCAAGCGCGAGCTGGACGCGCGTCAGGGCGGTGGGGCCGGGTTCTCGGGTCTACGCGCTTCGGGCTCGGCCCGAGAATGGCCGGAGCGGGAGCCCTCACCGTTCCCGCTTGGCTCCGTCGAGCAAGGCGCGGAGCTTTTCGGCCTTGGCCTGTTCCGCCGCCTTCTCCGCCTTGGTGCGGCCGAACTTGGCGCGGTTCTCCGCGGCCTGGACCTTGGCCTCGGCGCGGGCCTTGGCCTTGCGCGCCTTGTTCAGGTTGATCAGCTCGCTCATGGCCCGAGAATCTAGGCCTGGGGCTCGTCCTTGGCCAGGGCGCGGGCCAACGCCGGCCGGGCCATGATGCGCGCCTTGTAGGCCTCGTAGGCCGGGCGCTCCTTGAAGTTCGGCGCCGCCCACTGCAGCAGGCTGGCGATCAGGATGTCGACGGTCGTGAAGCGCTCGCCCAGCGCCCAGGGGCCGGTCTCCAGCTGCGCGCCGATACGGGCCTCCACCGCCTCCCACGGCGCCCAGCCCGGCACGCCCCGCGGCGCCTCGACGTTGAGGAACTTGCAGGTCAGCGAAGGCTCGATCACGCCGGCGTAATAGGCGAGCCAGGAAAGGTAGTCCGCCCGTCCCGGCTCTCCCGCCTTCACCTCCAGCCCTGCGGCAGGGAAGGTTTCGCCCAGGTATTGGCAGATGGCGACCGACTCCGTGACCACGACGCCGTCGTGGATCAGCGCCGGGACCTTGCCATGCGGGTGCGGGTTCTTGGCGTCCGTCTCGCCGGAGCCGTCGCCGCGGCGGATGCCCACGTACTGGATCTCGTACGGCTCGCCGACCTCCTCCAGCAGCCAGACGATGCGCGAAGACCGCGAACGGGGGGCGTGGTAGAGTGTCAGCATGCGGGAACAGTAGAAGAACAGTCCGAAGCGTCAAGTCGCCCGGAACCTGCGTTCCTTGTTGGCGGGTTTCCGGACCAGGCTGCCATAAGGAGGAGGCGCAAGGCTATGGATACCGCACAGATCCGCGAACAGATGGAAGTCGTCGGCTCCGACAACAATCACGTGGGCCGCGTCGACCACATCAAGGGCGAGATGATCGAGCTGGCCAAGATCGACCTTCCGATCATGGGCCACCACCTGATCCCGCTGAGCTGGGTCGATTGGGTCGACGACAAGGTGCATCTGAACTGCCGCTCGTACGAAGCGCGGCAGCGATGGGTCGAAGCGGGCCATTGAGCCGCAATCCGCTTCCGGCGCCTTGACGCGGCGCGGGCGCCATGACGTCTGGCGCCCGGATGCCGACCGATAGTCCACGGGGCCTCAGCCTCGCCGATTTCGATTTCGACCTGCCGGAGGACCGGATCGCCCTGCGCCCGGCGAGCCCGCGCGATTCCGCGCGCCTGCTGGTCGTACGCCCCGAAGGGCCGCTCGAGGACCGCCACGTCTTCGACCTGCCCGACCTGCTCGCCCCCGGCGACTGCCTGGTCTTCAACGACACGCGGGTGATCCCGGCGCGGCTGTTCGGCCTGCGGCTGCGCGAGGATTCCGCCGTCGCCGTCGAGGCGACCCTGCACAGACGGCTGGACGACGCGCGCTGGTCGGCATTCATGCGGCCGGGCAAGCGGCTGAAGCCGGGCGACCGCATCCGCTTCGGCGAGACCTCCGACACCGTCTGCATGCTGTCCACCCTGGACGCCACGGTCGAGGCCAAGGGCGAGGGCGGCGAGGTGACGCTCGCCATCGACTTCGCGGGACCGATGCTGGACGAGGCGATCCGCAGCCACGGCCACATGCCCCTGCCCCCCTACATCGCCGCGCGGCGGGGCGAGGACGAGCGCGACCGCTCCGACTACCAGACCGTCTTCGCGCGCGAGGACGGCTCGGTCGCCGCCCCGACGGCGGGCCTGCACTTCACCCCCGACCTGCTCGCCCGGCTGGACGCGCGCGGGATCGAGCGCCGCTTCGTCACCCTGCATGTGGGCGCGGGCACCTTCCTGCCGGTGAAGACCGAGGCGATCGAAGACCACCGCATGCACGCCGAGTTCGGCGTGGTGACCGAGGAGACGGCGCAGGCCCTGAACGCGGTCAAGGCCCGGGGCGGGCGCATCGTCTGCGTCGGCACCACCTCGCTGCGGCTGGTGGAATCGGCGACGGGCGGGGACGGACGCGTGCGCCCCTTCGCCGGCGAGACCGACATCTTCATCCGCCCGGGCTACCGCTTCCGCGCCGTGGACGTGCTGATGAGCAACTTCCACCTGCCGCAGTCGACGCTGCTGATGCTGGTCGCGGCGCTGGCAGGGCTGGACACGGTGCAGGCGGCCTACAGGCACGCGGTCCAGGCCGGCTACCGCTTCTACAGCTATGGGGATTCCAGCCTTTGGTTCAGGGCCTGAGCGCGTGACCGCCTTCCCGTTCCTCATCAACGCCGTCGACGGGCGCGCACGCACGGGCGTGCTGCAGACGCCGCGGGGCGAGATCCGCACGCCGGCCTTCATGCCCGTGGGCACCGCCGCCACGGTGAAGGCGCTGACGGTGGACCAGGTGCGCCAGGCCGGCGCCGACATCATCCTGGGCAACACCTACCACCTGATGCTGCGGCCGGGCGCGGAGCGGATCGCCAGGCTTGGCGGGCTGCACCGGTTCATGCGCTGGGAGCGGCCGATCCTGACCGACTCCGGCGGGTTCCAGGTGATGTCGCTCTCCAAGATCGCCAAGGTCACCGAGGAGGCGGTCGCCTTCCAGAGCCACCTCGACGGCTCGCGCCACGTGCTCTCGCCCGAGCGGTCGATCGAGATCCAGGCCGAGTTGCTGGGCTCGGACATCGTCATGCAGCTGGACGAGTGCGTCGCCTGGCCCGCCGAGGAAGCCCGCGCGCGGCAGGCCATGGCGCTGTCGGCCCGCTGGGGCGCACGCAGCAAGGCGGCCTTCGGCGAGCGGCCGACCCAGGCCCTGTTCGGCATCCAGCAGGGCTCGACCTTCGAGCATCTGCGCCGGGAATCGGCCGAGCGGCTGATCGAGATCGGCTTCGACGGCTACGCCCTGGGGGGCCTGGCGGTGGGCGAGGGCCACGACGCCATGGTCGAGGTGCTGGACTATGCGCCCGCCATGCTGCCTGCCGACCGGCCGCGCTACCTGATGGGGGTGGGCAAGCCCGTCGACATCGTCGAGGCCGCCGCCCGCGGCGTGGACATGTTCGATTGCGTGCTGCCGACCCGTTCGGGCCGCCACGGCCAGGCCTGGACCTGGGACGGCCCCGTCAACCTGAAGAACGCCCGCTTCGCCGAGGACGAGGACCCGCTCGACCCCGAAACCCCCTGCCCGGCCAGCCGCGACTATTCCAAGGCCTATCTGCACCACCTGGTGAAGGCCGACGAGCTCTTGGGCCAGGTGCTGCTGTCCTGGCACAACATCGCCTTCTTCCAGGCGCTGACGGCGGCGCTGCGCGAGGCGATTCAGGAGGGTCGGCTGGACGCCTTCCGCCGCGACTTCGCCATGCGGCAGTCGCGAACGGTTGAGTAGGACGCGCCTAGCCGCTAGAGAGGCCACGCCACGTGCGGGCCGGTAGCTCAGTGGTAGA
>Ga0164243_10011984_pt1 | contig 12322 bp, 9 predicted proteins | sample OricompcompostOP_FD_108781 | JGI IMG/M metagenome (GOLD analysis project Ga0164243, IMG submission 108781) | Organic Plus compost microbial communities from Emeryville, California, USA - Original compost - Organic plus compost (OP) | ecosystem: Engineered > Solid waste > Mixed feedstock >...
CACACTTTCGCCTGACGCGCTCTAGCTCCCGCCGCGCTCGCCCCGCACGATGGCCGGGCTGACGGACTGCCGCTCGCCGTCGAGCGTCGGGGCGATCGGCTCGGGCGCGACGTGCTGGTCGTGGATGTCCTCGTGGGCCCAGCCCTTGATCAGGAAGCTCAGGGCGAAGAAGGCGACGCCGAAGCCCATCCCCCAGAGGCCGAGCATCCGGAACACCTCGAGCGACGAGACCAGGGCCGCGTGGGGGTCGAGCACCTGGCCGCCCACCGTCTCGGTCCCGGCCATGGCGGCGATGATGCCGCCGACGTACTGGGCGATGGAGGAGGTCAGGAACCAGACCGCCATCATGAAGGAGACCACGCTCGGCAGCGACAGCTTGGTGATCTCCGACAGACCCACCGGCGACAGGCAGAGCTCGCCGGTGGTGTGCAGCAGGTAGGTCAGGGCGAGCAGCACCAGCGGCACGCGCCAGGCGGAGTCCGCCAGGCCCGCGCCCCAGACCAGGATCATGAAGCCGAGTCCCGCCTGGAACAGGCCCAGGCCGAACTTCAGCGTGGGGTTCGGGTCCCGGCCCCGGCGGCCCAGCCCGGCCCAGAGCGCGGCGAACACCGGCGCGAAGATCAGGATGAAGCCCGGGTTGAAGGCCTGGCTCTGGGCGGCGGTGAAGGTGGTGTCGATCCACAGCCTGCCCGCCGTGGCGATCCCCGCCTGGGCCAGCTGGGCGGGGGTGGCGAACACGACATCCAGGCCCAGCAGCCGCCAGGTCACCGGGGCGGCGACGAGGTCCAGCTGGGTGTTGCGCTCGGCGAACAGGTTCATCGAGGAGCCCGCCTGCTCGAACAGGGTCCAGAACACCACCGCGCCGAAGATCAGCACCGTCGCCAGCATCATCCGCCGGCGCTGGACGGCGGTCTTGCACGCAAAGGCGATGATCAGGACGATGGCCAGGAGCGACGCCACGATCGCCGCGACCAGCAGGACTCCCACCAGCCGGTACTGCTGCACCAGGAACCAGACCACGGGCAGGGCGACGATGGCCGCGCCGTAGATCAGCCATTCGCGGCTGACGGGCCCGAACAGCGGCGCGCTCAGGCGCACGGGATCGGGCGGCTCGCCCCTGCCCTCCAGCATGCGCTTGCCCAGGACGAACACGACGAAGCCCGCCGCCATGCCGACGCCGGCCAGGCCGAAGCCGGCCCACCAGCCGACCGTCTGGCCCAGGTAGGCGCACAGCACCGACGCCCAGAACGAGCCGAGGTTGATGCCGTAGTAGTAGAGGCTGAATCCGGAATCCCGCCTGGGGTCGCCCTGGGGATAGAGCTGGCCGACGATGGTGGAGATGTTGGGCTTGAGGAAGGTCACGCCCATGATGATCAGCGACAGGGCCAGGTAGAGCACGTCCACCCCGACCGGGTCGCGCGCGGTGGTCAGCCGGTAGCTCCCCTCGGGCAGCACCGCCGGCAGGCGGTCGCCGGGCTTCAGGCCTTCGACGGCGATGCCGCCGCCCGGCGCGGGCCCGTAGGCGTGCGGGACGCCGTCGACCATCAGCCGCACCTGGCGCTCGTCGCCGCGGCCGGACACGTTCACCGCGTAGGCCTGGCCGGCGTAGGTCAGGGTCTGGGCGGCGGGGCGGCCCTCGTAGGCCATGGTCAGGTGGCCCGCGACCAGCAGGAGGGCGCCGAACGCCACGGCCTTGCGCGTGCCCAGCCAGCGGTCGGCGACCACGCCCCCGATCAGGGGCAGCAGGTACACGAGCGCGGTGTAGGTGGCGTACTGATGGGTGGAGAAGACGTCGTCGAACAGGAAGTGCTGGGTCAGGTAGAAGACCAGGATCCCGCGCATGCCGTAGTAGGAGAACCGCTCCCACATCTCGGCGAAGAACAGGACCACCAGACCCTTGGGATGATCGCGGCGCAGCTGGACGGCGACCGGCAGTCCGGTCACCAGCGTGACCAGGACGCCGATGATCACGACGATGTTGTTCATGCAGGCCCCAGGGGCTTCCTCTCCGGAGCCCGCGACATGATCATGCGGGCGCGGCTTTCACAAGCAACGGCTTACCGGAGCGGCCCCAGCGGAGCCGAACGGCCCAGCCGGACGTTCCCTGACCGAGGAGGAGCCCGAAAATGCAGCAGGACCTGAGGAAAGAGCCCGGCCCGGACCATCCCCTGACCATCGAGCCCAGCCGCCAGCGCGTCCGCGCCGCCTTCGAGCGCCACGTGATCGCCGACACCGACGACGCCCTGGTCGTGCGCGAGGCCGACTATGCGCCGGTCTACTACTTCCCGATGACGGACGTGGACATGGACTTCATGTCGGCGACCGACCGGCGCACGCATTGCCCCTACAAGGGCGACGCCGGCTACTGGTCCATCTACATGGACGGCGTCATCGCCGAGAACGCGGCCTGGTCCTATGTCGACCCCTACCCGGCCGCCGAGAGCCTGAAGGGCCGCATCGCCTTCTACCCGGACAAGGTCGAGGTCTACACCGTCGACGAGTCCGATCTGCGCCGCGCGCCCGCCCTGGGCGGCGACGCGGGGCATTCCACGCCCTGACCTTCTCCTCCCCCGCGCGGGGGAGGCGTGGGCGCAGCCGACGGAGGGGGCGCGGAGACCGGAAAGGCTATGCCCCGACCATCGCCAGCCACTCGTCCTCGGTCAGGACCCGGATCCCGAGATCCGAGGCGGTCTTCAGCTTGGAGCCCGCGCCGGGACCGGCGACCACCAGATCGGTCTTCTTCGAGACCGACGACGCCACCTTCGCGCCCAGCGCCTCGGCCTGGGCCTTTGCCTCCTCCCGGGTCATCCGCTCCAGCGCCCCGGTGAACACCACGGTCTTGCCGGCCACGGCGGTGTCGGTCTTGGGCTTCTCGAGCGGCGTGATCTCGTCCAGCTCGGCGACCAGCGCGTCGACCAGCCGGCGGTTGTGGTCCTCCCGGAAGAAGGTGGCGATCGACTGGGCGGCGACGGGGCCCACGCCGTCGATCGCAGACAGGGCCAGGAAGTCCTCGCCGGGCGCGCCGGTCGAGGCCTCGCGGACCGCCGCGGCGAATTCGTCCCAGCTCCCGTAGCGCTCGGCAAGCGCCCGCCGGGCCGGCGCGGTCAGCCCGGCGCAGGCGTGGTCGATCTTCACCGCCATGGACGCCTGCGGCCACGGGTCCGGGCCGAGCCTGGGCGCCAGCGCCAGCAGCTGGTCGCGCGCCTTGGGGCCCAGCCCGTGCAGCTCGGACAGTTCGAGATAGGCCGGGCTCGGCGCCTGCCTGGACGCCTTCAGCACCGCCCGCTCCAGGTCGGCGAAGCCGTCGAAGGCGCGGGCCAGGTGCAGGGCCGTGGTCTCGCCGATGTCGCGGATGCCGAGGGCGATGAGGAAGCGGTCGAGGCTGATGGTCCGCCGCGCCTCGACGTTGCGCACCAGGTTGGCGACCGAGGTCTCGCCGTAGCCCTCGCGTTCGCGCAGGGCCGCCAGTCGCGCCTCGTCGCGGGCCAGGCGGAAGATGTCGGCCGGCTCGACGATCCAGCCTTCGTCGAGGAAATGCTGCAGCTGCTTCTCGCCGAGCCCCTCGATGTCGAACGCCCGGCGGGAGACGAAGTGGATCAGGTGCCGGATCTTCTGGAACGGGCAGGCGAACTCGCCGGTGCAGCGGCGCGCCACCGTCACCGCCCCGCCGGCAGTGGTCTCCTGCACCACCGGCGTCTTCAGCTTGCAGACGCAGACGTGGGGGAAGCGGTAGGGCGGACCGCGGCCCGGGCGGTCGGCGTCGACCACCCCGAGGATCTGCGGGATGACGTCGCCGGCCCGCTGCAGGATCACCGTATCGCCGATGCGGATGTCCTTGCGCGCGATCTCGTCGGCGTTGTGCAGGGTGGCGTTGCGGACGACCACGCCGCCGACGGTCACCGGATGCAGGCGCGCCACCGGCGTCAGGGTGCCGGTGCGCCCCACCTGGATGTCGATGGCCTCCAGCCGGGTCGTCGCCTGCTGGGCGGGGAACTTGTGGGCGATGGCCCAGCGCGGCGAGCGGGAGACGAAGCCGAGCCGCTTCTGCCAGTCCAGCCGGTCGACCTTGTAGACGACGCCGTCGATGTCATAGGGCAGGCCGGATCGCGCCGCCTCGATGTCGCGGTAGACCTCGAGCAGGCCCTCGGCGTTCTCGACGCGCCGGGAGCGGCCGTTGGTGGGCAAGCCCCACGTCTTCAGCCTGTCCAGGGCCTCGCTCTGGGTCTCGGCGAACTCGGCGCTCGTCTCCCCCCAGGCATAGGCGAAGAACCTCAACGGCCGCCGGGCGGTCACGGCCGGATCGATCTGGCGCAGCGAGCCGGCGGCGAAATTGCGCGGATTGGCGTAGGTGCGCTCGCCGGCCTCCTGGGCGGCGGTGTTGAAGGCCTCGAACTCCGCGAGCGGGGCGTAGACCTCCCCGCGGACCTCGATGACCTCCGGCCAGCCCCTGCCCTTCAGCCGCTGCGGGATGTCCTTCAGCGTGCGGAGGTTGGCGGTGACGTCCTCGCCCGTGCGGCCATCGCCGCGGGTCGCGCCCCGGGTCAGGACCCCGTCCTCGTAGCGGATCGAGGCGGACAGTCCGTCGATCTTCGGCTCGGCGGTGAAGGCGACCGGCTCGGTCGGCTGCAGCCTGAGGAACCGCCGCACGCGGGCGACGAAATCGACCACCTCCTCCTGGTCGAAGGCGTTGTCGAGGCTGAGCATCGGCACGCCGTGGGTCACCGGCGCGAACTGGGCGGAGCGCGCCGCGCCCACCTTCAGCGAGGGGCTGTTCTCGCGCACCAGCGAGGGGAAGCGGGCCTCGATCGCCGCATTGCGCCGCTTCAGCGCATCGTAGTCGGCGTCGCTGACGGTGGGGGCGTCTTCCTGGTAGTAGCGGATGTCGTGGGCGGCGATCTCGTCGGCGAGCCGGGTCAGCTCCTCGACGGCCTCGGTCTCGGTCAGCCTGTCGACAGGTTTCGGCTCAGGCATCCATCAGCGCCCTGGCGGCGGCCCGGGCCGCATCGGTGACCTCCGCGCCGGCCAGCATGCGGGCGATCTCCTCCTCGCGCTCCGGCGGGCCGAGCGGCTCCACCGCGGTGCGCACGCGCTCGCCGTCGCCGGCCTTGGAGACGCGCCAGTGGGCGTCCGCGCGGGCCGCGATCTGCGGGCTGTGGGTGACCACCAGGACCTGGCCCTCGGCCGCGAGCCGCTTCAGCCGCAGGCCCACCGCGTCGGCGACCGCGCCGCCGACGCCCTGGTCGACCTCGTCGAAGATCATCACCGGCGCGGGCCCCTCGCCGCGCCCGGCCAGGGCGGCCTTCAGCGCCAGGGCGAAACGCGCCAGTTCGCCGCCGGAGGCGATGTCGCCGAGCCCGCCGAAGGGCGAGCCCGGATTGGTCGAGACCTCGAACTCGACCCGGTCGGCGCCCAGCGGCCCGGCCTGGGCCTCGGGCAGGGCCTCGACCGCCGCCCGGAAGCGGGCCTTCTCCAGCTTGAGCGGGGCGAGCTCGGCCCCGACGGCGTCGGCGAGGCGGTCGCCCGCAGCCCGGCGGGCGGCGGACAGCGCGCGCGCGGCCTCGGCGTAGGCGGCCCGCGCGGCGGCGGCCTCGGCCTCGGCGGCCTTGAGGCTGTCCCCGGCGGTCTCCACGGCGGCGAGCGCCTGGGCCAGGCGCAGCCGCTCGGCCGGCAGCTCCGCCACCGTCACCCCGAGCTTGCGGGCGGCCGAGCGCAGGGCGAACAGCCGCTCCTCGGCCTTCTCCAGCCGGCCGGGCTCGAAGTCGAAGGCCTCGGCGGCGGCGTCGACGGCCGACAGCGACTCGCCGGCCTCCACGAGGGCGCGCTCCACCGCCTGGGCGGCCTCGCCGATCAGGCGCGCGGCCGGGCTCTGCTCGCTGGCGCCCGCCTGCAGGGTGCGCTCGCGGGCGCGCTCCAGCGCCCTGAGCGCCTGGCCGAGGCGGCTCGACAGCCCCTCGCCTCCCATCGCCTCGCGCGCGGCGGAGATGTCGGACAGGGCCTTCTCGGCGGCGCCCAGCAGCGCCCGCTCGTCGGCCAACGCCTCCTCCTCGCCCTCACGCGGGTCCAGGCGGTCGAGCTCGGCCAGCCGCTCGGACAGCTCCTCTGCGTCGGCGGCCGCGCGGGCGGACCGGTCGCGCAGGCCCTGGGCCTCGGCATGGGCCGCACGCCAGCGCGTCCAGGCGGCCGAAACGGCCTGGACCTGGGAACCCAGTCCCGCGAAGGCGTCCAGCAGCGGCCGGTGGGTCCGCGCGTCGAGCAGGCCGACGGTCTCGTGCTGGCCATGCACCTCCAGCAGCATGGCGCCGAGTTCGCGCAGCACGCCCACGCCGGCGGGCTGGTCGTTGACGAAGGCGCGCGAGCGGCCGTCGGCCGAGAGCTGGCGGCGCAGGACCAGGTCCTCCCCCTCCTCGACGGCGAGGCCCTTCTCCTCCAGGTAGGCGAAGGCGGGATGGCCGGCGGCCAGGGCGAAGATGGCGGCCGCCGAGCCCTGCGGGCGGCCCTGGCGCACCAGGCCCGCGTCGGCCCTGGCGCCGGTGGCCAGGCCCAGGGCGTCCAGGATGATCGACTTGCCCGCGCCGGTCTCGCCGGTGAGCGCGGTCAGGCCCGGCCCGATCGACAGGTCGAGCGTCTCGACCAGCACGATGTCGCGGATGCCCAGGCCGATCAGCATGGCGCGAAGATGGATGGGTTCGCGGCCGGGCTCAACCGGATCAGCTGATGCCGAGCTTCTCGGGCAGGCTGCGCTTGTCGCCGGGCTCGACGGACGGCCTCAGGCCCTTGGACGTCATCAGCTTGTAGGCGTAGGCGTACCAGCGGTCGCCCGGGAAGTTGGCCCCCAGGGTGGCGGCGTTGCGCAGGGCGTCGTCCTTCAGGCCGAGGGTCAGGTCGACCTCCACCAGGCGGTAGAGGGCCTCGGGCGTGTGCGAGGTGGTCTGGTACTTCTCGATGACGTTCCTGAACCGCCCCATGGCCGCGACCGGCTGGTTGTTGGTCAGGTAGAAGCGGCCGACGGTCATCTCCTTGCCGGCCAGCTGGTCGTTGACCATGTCGATCTTCAGCCGGGCGTCGGCGGCGTATTCGGAGTGCGGATAGCGGCGCACCACGTCCTTCAGGGCGGTCAGCGCCTGCTCGGTCGCGGCCTGGTCGCGGCCGACGTCCACGATCTGCTCGAAATAGCAGACCGCCTTCAGATAGTAGGCGTAGGGCGCCGAGGCGTTGCCCGGATAGAGCTGGATGAACCGGTCCGCGTCGCTGACGGCGTCGGCGTACTTCTTGCCCTCGTAGTGGGCGAAGGCGGTCATCAGGATCGCCCGGCGCGACCACTCCGAATAGGGATGCTGGCGCTCCACCTCGCGGAAGTAGTCGACGGCCTGGTCCCACTGGCCCTTGTCCAGCCGCTCGGCGCCGGTCGAGTACAGCAGGTCCACCGGCCGCTCCACGTAGGACAGGTCGGTCTTGTGCTTCTTCTTGAAAGTGGCGCAGCCGCCGGCCGAGACGGCCAGCGCCCCGGCGGCCAGGACGAGAGCAGCGCGCGCGCAGAACCTCGACTTCACGAACATCCTCGACTTTCGCGCCCCGACCTCGCCCGGCCGGATTAGTACACCAGCCCCGGGCGGGCGCAAACGCGGCGTTGGGTCCTTGCGTGCCCGCCGATGGAGGACGTCAGACCGCTTTGGCGAAGGCGGGCTCGAGGGTGCGCAGGCGGAACGCCCCGGGACGGGCCAGCAGCGCCCGCACGGCGGCGTTGTTCAGGCCGTGGCCGGCGCAGACGCCCTCGAAGCGGCCGAGCAGCGGACGGCCGAGCAGGTACAGGTCGCCCACCGCGTCCAGCGCCTTGTGGCGGACGAACTCGTCCGGGCGGCGCAGGCCCTCCGGATTGAGGACGGTCGAGCCGTCGATCACCACCGCATTCTCCAGCGAGCCGCCGCGGGCCAGGCCCGCCCGGCGCAGGGCCTCGACCTCGTGCAGGAAGCCGAAGGTGCGGCAGTCGGCCAGCTCGGCGCGGAAGGAGTCCTCGTCGACGGCGAGCTCGACGCGCTGGCGGCCGATCGCCGCGGACTCGAAGGCGATCTCGAACGCCACCTCGAACCCCGCGGCCGGCGAGAAGCAGGCGCGCTTGTCGCCGTCGACCACCTCGACGCGCTCCAGCACCTCGATGTACTCCCGCCGGGCCTCCTGGCGCCGGCGGCCGGCGCGGTCGATCATCTGCACGAACGGCTCGGCCGAACCGTCCATGATCGGCACCTCGGGCCCGTCGAGCTCGACCACGGCGTTGTCGACGTCCAGGGCGGCCAGGGCGGCCATCAGGTGCTCGATGGTGGCGACGGTGACGCCCGCGTCGTTGCCGATGACGGTGCCCAGGCGCGTGGCGACCACGTTGGCGCCGTGCGCGCGCACGCGGTTGTCGCCCTGCAGGTCGGTGCGCACGAAGGTGATCCCGGCGTTCGGCTGGGCAGGCAGGATCGCCGCCCGCACCCGTTCGCCGGTGTGCAGGCCCACGCCCGCGAAGATGATCGGTCCAGCGACCGTGTTCTGCTGCAACGCCGTCACCAATGCCAAAAAGCCTGCACGCTCCAACGTGGCAGTACGAGCGGTGTTGCACTGCGGCAAGACAAGAGGTGTTTCGCTCTGTTTCTCGAACGGAAAGGCCCTTCCCCCGGGCGGGGAAAGGGCCCGATGACGCTCGAACGCGGAAGCGGCGATCAGTTCGCCAGGCGACGCAGGAAGGACGGGATCTCCAGGTCGTCCTGCTCCGCCTCCTGGGCCGGCTGGGCCGAGGCGCCGGTGCGCGCCTCCACCACCGCCTGCTTGTTGCGGAACTGCGGGGTGGGCTCGGCCGGCTGGGCGGGCTCCTGCGCATAGCGGCGGCCGCCGAACAGGCTGAGCCAGCCGGGCTTCTGCGGGGCCGGGGCCGCCTTGGGGGCGATGAACAGGCCGTCCTGCTCCTCGGCATTGCCCCTGGCCGGCGCGGGCTCCTCCTCGATGGTGAGGGCGAGCTCCTCCTCCATCTCCTCCACCGCCGGATCGACCAGCTTCATGACCGGGGCCGGCGCCTCGGCGGCGGGGGCGGCCTCTTGCTCCTCCATGGCCAGGACCGGCTCGGGGATCAGCTCCGGCTGGACCTCGGGCTCGGCCGCTGCGGCCGGGACCTCCGCCTCGGCGGCGCGGCTGAAGGCGCTCGAGACGCGGGTGGGGCGGGTGTCGATCATGGAGATGGCGGCGCCGTCCATGCCGGTGGCGACCACCGAGACGCGGATCTTGCCCTGCAGGCTGTCGTCGAAGGCCGCGCCGAAGATGGTGTTGGCGTCCGGGTCGACCTCGGCGGCGATGGCGTTGCAGGCCTCGTCCACCTCCAGCAGGGTCATGTCCGGGCCGCCGGTGACGTTCACCAGCACCGCCTTGGCGCCCTTCAGAGAGACCTCGTCCAGCAGCGGGTTCTGGACGGCGTTCTGGGCGGCCATGAGGGCGCGGTCCTCGCCGGCGGCCTCGCCGGTGCCCATCATCGCCTTGCCCATCTCGGTCATCACCGTGCGCACGTCGGCGAAGTCGAGGTTGATCAGGCCCGGCAGCACCATCAGGTCGGTGATCGAGCGCACGCCCGAATGCAGCACCTGGTCGGCCATGGTGAAGGCCTCGGCGAAGGTGGTGCGCTCGTTGGCGATCCGGAACAGGTTCTGGTTGGGGATCACGATCAGGGTGTCGACGTAGCGCTGCAGCTCGGCGATGCCGGATTCGGCCAGGCGCATGCGGTGGCGCCCCTCGAAGTGGAAGGGCTTGGTCACAACCCCCACGGTGAGGATGCCGCGCTCGCGGGCGCACTTGGCGATGATCGGGGCCGCGCCGGTGCCGGTGCCGCCGCCCATGCCGGCGGTGATGAACACCATGTGCACCCCGTCCAGGTGCTCGCCGATCTCGGGGGCCGATTCCTCGGCGGCGGTCATGCCGATCTCGGGATGGGCGCCCGCGCCCAGACCCTGGGTGGTGGTCACCCCCAGCTGGATGCGGCGCTCGGTCTTGGAGAACTGGAGCTGCTGGGCGTCGGTGTTGGCGACGACGAACTCCACGCCCTCGAGGCCGGACTCGATCATGTTGTTGACGGCGTTGCAGCCCGCCCCGCCGACGCCGAACACCACGATGCGCGGCTTCAGCTCGGTCTGTCGGGGCGCCGAAAAATGAATGGCCATGAGGACCCGTCTCCTTGGGCACGAGACCGGACGACCCGCCCGCCCGGTTCGTTCTGACGAATGGTTAACTAGACGCCACCACCCTTAACCGGCGGTTAAAGGCGCTTAATCCGAGTCGCCCCCTCGCCGCTTGAGCATCCCACCGAAAATTTCCTTGATTCGCCAAGACTTGGCCGTTCCGGCGGCGGGTTTTCCACAGCTGCGTCGCCCCCCGGCCGGTAACCTCGGTTAACCATGCCGGGCCGTTGGGCGCGGCCCGGCGATTCGCGTCAGGCGCAAGCGCGCCGCGGCCTTCGGAGCCGCGGCGTCGGGCCGCTCCGGCGGATTTGGGGGAGACTAGAGGTTTTCCTTGAGCCAGCCGTAGGCGCGCATCAGCGGGCCTGCGCCGTCGTAGGGGCTCGGCGGCTTGGGCTTGCCCTCGATCAGGGACTGGACCGAGACCGCCTCGCGGGGGCCGAAGGCGGCGCGCTGCAGCACGCCCGCGGCGGCGCAGAACGCCGGCCCGGAGGCGGCGTCGGCCAGGTGCGGGGTGCGCCGGGGGCGGCCCAGGCGCACGGAGCGGTCGAACACCCGCACGGCCACCTCGCGCACGCCGGCGAGCTGGCTGGCGCCCCCGGTGAGCACGATGCCAGCGCCCGGGTCGATCTGGGCGCCGGCCGCCTTCAGCCGGTCGCGCAGCAGTTCGAAGGTCTCCTCCACCCGCGGGGCGATGATGCCCTTGAGCAGGGACCGGGGGGCCACGACGGGCCCGGCGCCCTCGTCCTCGCCGCGGGGCGGGGCCTCGATCATCTCGCGGTCCTCGTTGGCCGAGGCGATGGCCGAGCCGTGCAGGGTCTTGATCCGCTCGGCGCCGGCCATGGTGGTGGACAGGCCGCGGGCGATGTCGGCGGTGACGTGGTTCCCGCCCACCGGGAGGCTGTCGACGTGCACCAGGGCCCCGTCTGCGAACACAGCCACGGAGGTGGAGCCGCCGCCCATGTCGACGCAGATGCAGCCGAGGTCCATCTCGTCCTCCTCCAGGGCCGAGAGGGCCGTGACGAAGGGCGCGGCCACGGCCCCCTCGAACTGCAGGTGGGCGCGCTCGACGCAGTAGCCCAGGGTGTTGAACGCCGTCTCGCTCATGGAGACGACCAGCAGGTCCAGGCCGAGCTGGCGGCCGAACATGGCGCGCGGGTCGCGCACGCCCTTCTGGGCGTCCACCGACCAGGCGATGGGGAGCAGGTGGATCGGCCGCCGGCCGGGGATGCGGGCGTGGTTCAGGGCCGCGGCGATCGCGCTAGCAGTCCGCGTCGGAGATCGGGCGCGCGCCGAGGGACACCTGGCTGGTGACCCGCCGGCTCTGCAGCTGCCCCCCCGAGGTGGTGACGGTCACGCCGGAGACGGACACCCCGGCGATGGTCTCGGCCCGCTCCACCGCCTGGGCGATGGCCTCCACGGCCAGGTCGGTGTCGACGATCACCCCGCCCTTGACCCCGCGGGACTGCACATAGCCCACCCCGGCGGTCTGCAGGGTGCGGCTGGACCGGCTGACGCCGTCCGGGCGCATGATGAAGCAGGTCACCTTCGAGGCGCCGAGGTCCACCGCCGCCACCAGCGGCTGGCGGGCGGACGTCAGAACCTTCAGCCCGTCCCGGGCATGACGCAGGTCTTCCAGACGCGACATTTCCAATCTTCTCCGAACCGGTTCTCGGTCCTGCCCCTCGCGGAGCCAGCCCAGCCCCTGCCGTCCCGCGGACGGCGCCCCTCTTCCGTCAAGCCCCGGCCGCGGGCGCGGCCGCGAGGGCGAGCCCCCCGTCGCCGGGCCGGACGGCCACCAGTTCCGGATCGCGCAGGTCGATCCGGGTGAAACCCAGCTCCAGGATCCGCGCGGTCTGGTCCAGCTGGTCGAGCCGGATCAGGGCGGACTCCTCGTCGGTGGCGGGGAGCTGCACCAGCCCCCCGTCCTTCATGCGGATGTCCCAGCGCCGGCCGTCCACCCGGACCAGCGCGTCCATGCGCTGCCAGAGCCGCGGCCTGGCGCGGATCAGCGGCAGGATGTGGGCGGCCTCCTCGTTGGCGCCGGCGCCCACCACCAGAGGCAGCTGGGGGAAGCGGCGCGGGTCCGCCTCGCGGATCACCTCGCCCTTGTCGTCGACCACGGA
>Ga0164243_10011988_pt1 | contig 12320 bp, 8 predicted proteins | sample OricompcompostOP_FD_108781 | JGI IMG/M metagenome (GOLD analysis project Ga0164243, IMG submission 108781) | Organic Plus compost microbial communities from Emeryville, California, USA - Original compost - Organic plus compost (OP) | ecosystem: Engineered > Solid waste > Mixed feedstock >...
CACGAGGAGCTCGCGATGCACCTGCGCGCGGGCATCCGCAACGGCCTGACCGTCGAGGAGATCACCGAGATCATCCTGCAGTCGGCCATCTATTCGGGAGTGCCCGCCGCCAACACGGCGTTCCGTATCGCTCAGCAGGTGTTCGCCGAGTCCTGAGGGCCGTTGCGCCATCGCGCGGGCGATACCTGCCGTTACCCAGTCGCCGGTCGCCCGTCCGGTCGTCCCGTCGTGCCGCCGTTCGGTAGTCGCATCGCCCCGCCGTTCGGTCGTCCCATCGCCCCGCCGTCCCGTCAGGTCATCGCGCGGATTCAGGCGATGACGCCGATTCAGGCCGATTCGACCACGGATCGCCTGAATCGGCGTCGTTGCCTGATTTCAAGACAGCAACAAGGGCTGTCGTCCCGCGGGCGGAGCCTGAGGAACCAGTCGTTTCGCCCTGGCATGAGCGCCGCGAACGCGATATGCTGTTCGTGTTACGCACACGTGTTCGCAGAGCGAACTCAACGAGCGAGGGAGCGTCAGTGATCGACAAGACCGTGGCGGATGTCGCCACCGCCGTGGCCGGGATCCCGGACGGCGCGACCATCATGATCGGCGGGTTCGGGCGCGCCGGCCAGCCCGTCGAGCTCATCGACGCGCTCATCGAGCAGGGCGCGGGCGACTTGACGATCGTGAACAACAACGCGGGCAACGGCGATGTGGGCCTGGCCGCACTCCTCGCGCGCAAGCGCGTGCGCAAGATCATCTGCTCGTTCCCGCGCCAAGTGGACTCCTGGGTGTTCGACGGCCTGTACCGCGCCGGCGAGATCGAGCTGGAGCTCGTGCCGCAGGGGAACCTCGCTGAGCGCATCCGCGCCGCGGGTGCCGGAATCGGCGCATTCTTCTCCCCCACGGGTGTGGGCACCGAGCTCGCCGAGGGCAAGGAGCACCGCGCCATCGACGGGCGCCAGTACGTCCTGGAGTATCCGATCAAGGCCGATTTCGCCCTGATCAGCGCATTGAAGGCCGACCGCTGGGGCAACCTCGTCTACCGCGAGACCGCCCGAAACTTCGGCCCGGTCATGGCCTCGGCGGCGACCACGACCATCGTGCAGGTCGATCAGGTCGTCCCGCTGGGGTCGATCGACCCCGAGACGGTCGTGACTCCCGGGATCTTCGTGGACCGGGTGGTCGAGGTCGGCGAGCGCGCCTGGCTGCGCGACGGCGCATTCGTCGGGGGAGTCGATCTCGAAGGAAACCCGCTCGGCGAGCAGGAGGTGGCTCGATGACCACGATCAGCCGTAAGGACCTGGCGGCGCGGATCGCCGCCGACATCCCCGAGGGTGCGTACGTGAATCTCGGCATCGGCGCTCCGACGCTCGTGGCCAACTACCTCCCGGCGGGGCAGGAGATCATCCTGCACACCGAGAACGGACTGCTGGGCATGGGCCCGGCACCGGAGCCGGACCACGTCGACCCCGACCTCATCAACGCGGGCAAGCAGGCCGTCACGGCGCTGCCGGGGGCGGCGTACTTCCATCACGCCGACTCGTTCGGGATGATGCGCGGCGGCCACCTCGACGTGTGCGTCCTCGGCGCTTTCCAGGTGTCCGAGCGCGGCGACCTCGCCAACTGGTCGACCGGCGCGCCGGGTGCGATCCCCGCTGTCGGGGGGGCGATGGACCTGGCGATCGGCGCGAAGAGCGTGTACGTGATGACGGACCTGCTCACCAAGACCGGCGAGTCCAAGCTCGTGGCCGAGTGCACCTATCCCCTGACCGGTGTCGGATGCGTCACGCGCGTCTACACCGACCACGCCGTCTTCGACGTGACGCCCGACGGGTTCGCGGTGCGCGAGGCCTTCGGCGACAACACCGTGGCGGGGCTCGAAGAGCTCACCGGACTCACATTGAGGGACGCGACCCAGGCGTGACGGGAATCGCGTCGCCTCGGCACCCGTACCGCGCAGCGGCATCCCAGAGGAGGATTGACACATGACTGCGACTTATGTCTATGACGCCGTCCGGACCCCGTTCGGCCGCGCCGGGGGCGCCCTCTCGGGAGTGCGCCCCGACGATCTGGCGGCGCTCGTGATGCACGCGACCGTCGAGCGGACCGGCCTGGATCCCGCCCGCATCGACGACGTGATCTTCGGCGACGCCAACCAGGCTGGCGAGGACAACCGCAACGTCGCCCGGATGTCGGCGCTGCTGGCGGGCTTTCCCACGTCGGTGACCGGCGTCACGGTCAACCGGCTGTGCGCGTCGTCGGTGGAGGCCGTCGTGCAGGGATCGCGGGCGATCGAGGTCGGCGACGCGCAAGTGATCCTCGCCGGCGGCGTCGAGTCCATGAGTCGAGCGCCGTTCATCGTCGAGAAGTCCGCCAAGCCGTGGCCGGCCACCGGCAACCAGACGCTGTGGAACACGTCGATCGGGTGGCGGATGGTGAATCCGAAGCTGCCTGCGCACTGGACGATCTCGAACGGCGAATCCGCCGAGAAGGTCGCTCGCGAATGGAACATCTCGCGAGAGGACCAGGACGCGTTCGCGCTCCGTTCGCACCGTCTGGCGGCGGAGGCCTGGGCTCAGGGCGTCTACGACGGTGAGATCGTGCAGGTGCCCGGTGCCGAGCTCGAGCGGGACGAAGGCATCCGGCCGGACACCTCCATGGAGAAGCTGGCGGGACTGCGGGCGTTGTTCGCCGCGGACGGCAACGGCTCGGTGACGGCGGGCAACTCCTCGTCGATCAACGACGGCGCTTCGGCCGTGCTGCTCGGGGCGGAGGGCGCGCTGGATGCCGAGCCCCTGGCCCGCATCGCGGGTCGCGGCGCGCACGGAGTCGATCCGGACGTGTTCCCGCTCGCGCCCATCGAAGCGGCCAACAAGGCGCTCGCCCGCGCCGGGCGGACCTGGGCCGACGTCGATTTCGTCGAGCTCAACGAGGCGTTCGCGTCGCAGGCGCTCGCCGACCTCAAGGGGTGGCCGGACCTGGACCCGGAGAAGCTCAACATCCACGGTGGTGCGCTCGCGATGGGGCACCCGCTGGGAGCGTCGGGCGGGCGCATCGTCGGCCATGCCGCACACGAGCTGGCGCGGCGGGGATCGGGCGTCGCGGTCGCAGCGATCTGCATCGGCGTCGGCCAGGGCCTCGCCGTCGTCCTCGAGCGCTGAGGCATCCCCGATTCCCGCGAGGCATCCCTCGCCCCCGCGAGGCATCCCTGATTCCCGCGAGGCATCCCCGGCATCCGTTTCCCACTTTCGAGGAGCGCGCGTGACCGACACCCCTTCTGCCGACTTCGTGCAGTCCCTGGCTCGTGGTCTTGCCGTGATCCGCGCGTTCGACGCCGAGAACCCGCGGCTCTCGTCGAGCGAGGTCGCCCGGCGGGCCGGCATCCCGCGGGCGGCCGCCGGCCGCTTCCTGCGCACGCTCGAGACGCTCGGCTACGTCCGCGGCGACGGGCGCCTCTACGCTCTCACGCCTCGCGTGCTCGAGCTCGGCTTCAGCTACCTGTCGGCGCTCTCCCTGCCCGAGGTCGTGCAACCGCACCTCGAACGGCTGTCGCGCCGGCTCGACGAATCCGTCTCGGCCGCGGTGCTCGACGGAGCCGACATCGTCTATGTCGCCCGCGTGCCGACCCGGCGCATCATGAGCGTCGGCATCACGATCGGCACGCGGTTCCCGGCGTACGCGACCAGCATGGGGCGGGTCCTGCTGGCGGGAATGACGGATGCCGCGGCCGAGGCCGCCATCGCCGCGGCATCCCCCCGTCCCCTGACCGGGCGCACCCTCACCGACCGGATCGCGCTGAAGGATGAGCTGGCGGCCGTGCGGAAGCAGGGCTGGGCGATGGTCGACGGTGAGCTCGAGGCCGGTCTGCGCTCGATCGCCGCACCCGTGCACCGGCGGGACGGCACGGTGGTCGCGGCGCTGAACGTCTCGACGAGCACCCACCGGGTGGACGAGGAGCGCGTGCTCGGCGAGTACCTGCCCGCACTGCGCGAGACGGCCGCCGCGGTCGACGCGGAACTGCGCCTGGTCTGACCGATATCCCGGAACTGCCCGCCGGGCGAGCACGTCCCCGCTCGCGCCGACGCTGACCGCGAATCAAACTCGTCACGCCAAGCGACCCCCGCCGTATCACTCCTCCTCGTCGTATCCGTCGTCGTCCTCGTCGTCGTCCTCGTCGTCCTCGGATGCGAGGCGGTCGGCCGCCGCGCTGTCGATGAGATCGTCGTTCGCGTCTTCGTCGAGGATCTCGTCGCCGTCGTCCTCCCGCACCGGCACGTCCTCTTCGGGGTCATCCTCCCCGAACGGGATCGGGGGAGGGAAAGCTCCTGTGGACATCCGTGTCTCCTTCCGTCGTGGAGCCGACGGTAGGCGCGGGGGCGATATCGGCGAAAGCCCTTGACAGCGGCACGTCGGGGAGGGCCAGGACTGTCGCGAACGCGGTCAGCCAGGCCAACGCCACGGTGGTAGCCGCGAACTCGAGCCATCCCCCGGCCCCGCCGCGCCATCCGGTCAGCGAGCCCGTCGCGCCGGCGAGGGATGCCGCGGCGATGATGAGGGCGCTCACGCCGCTCATGGTCCGCATGGCGCCGGAGGCGGCGGACCAGACCTGGAGGATGGCGAGCACCGCCGTCGCGAATCCGATCGTGGCTGCGGTGACATGCAGGAGGTCCTGGATGCTCGAGGAAGGGGTGAAGGGGACCGGGCACCCCGGAGTGCAGGGCACGCTGGCGGCGAACGCGAACATCGCGCCGGATGCCGTGAACGTTCCCGCCAGCGGCCATCCGGCCAGCGCGCGGCATCTCGGTGCTACGGGAGGCACCGCCGTCGAAACGAGGACGGCCGCCGCCGCGGTCAGCATCAGCGCGAGATTGAACCAGGGCGCGGTGACCATGCCCGCTGCACCCATCGCGCTCACGTACAGATGGCCGTCGAGGGTCGCCCGACACGACCAGATCAGGGTCATCGCCGCCGAGGCACACCCGGCTGCCAGGCCCGCGCGGGACCTCATCGCTTTCGCATTCGACACTCGTGCTCCTCTCGCTTTCGGATGGAGACTGCGTTCCTCCCCGGTCATTACGGCAATCCGCGCGATTTCACCTCCCGATCACCCGGTTTCACCGTCCGGCCTGGGAATTTCGGGGTGACGACGAGGTGATTTTTCGCGCCTCGGGTCACCTCGCTGCTAGACATTGGCCTGTACGGGGGAGACGTCCACGAGTCGCTCGCACCATCACGTGGCATCCGATCGCCGCGCCCGGAGGCGCGCACAGTGTCGTGACAGTCGAGCGCAGCTCGAGGACCGATCCGGTCGACGTCGGGGGACGTCATCGTGTGGCGGAGCATTCCGCTCAGCGCGACGAGTTGATTGGAGAGACCAGTGTCATCGACGACCAGAGGAGTACGCCGAGGGTGGGGGGCGATAGGGATCGCTGCGGTCGCCGGCGCGATCATCGCGTCTCCCGCTGTCAGCCCCGGCGCCGCATCGCCCGCCTTCGCCGCGCCCGGCGACGGGACGCTCAATGTGACGCTGGCGCAGACCACCGGAACTCCGGTGTTCGACTCCGACGACGCTCCCGGACACGACTCGAGCGCCGAGAACGACATCGTGCGCACGAACGACACCGTCACCTACACCGTGAGCATCCGCTACGAGGGTGAGGACCAGACCAACCCCGCGATCACGTTCACCCTGCCCCAAGGCGAGGAGCTCGTGCAGCTGCCGCCCTTCTGCTTGACGGGGTCGTCGGTATCGCCGACGAGCATCGGAGCCCCTGTCATCCCGGTCACCCCGACGTCGTATCAGGCGTTGCCCGCTCAGACCGTGACGTGCGTCATCGACGATCAGACGCAGGGCACGTCGCTGGACTACGACTTCATTGCCAAAGTGCGACCGGAAGTCCCCAACGGCACGGTGCTGAGCCCCGTCACGGCGAGCGCCGTGTCCGATCAAGTCGTCACTCCTGCCGTGTCCGATCCCGTCCAGCACACGGTCTCCGCGGCGGCGGACTTCGACGTGTCGAAACGAGGCACGGCCGTCGCCGAGAACACGGGCCCCTACGTGCAGGAGAACTCGCTCGTCCCCTGCGCCCACGACGACGCCCAGTGGTGCCGGAACGTCGCGTACGCTCTCACGGTCGATGCGCCGTCGGGCGGCAAAGGCATCACCCCGCTCGCCTCGCCGATCACCTTGCGGGACGACCTGACACCGGCATCCTTCTATGGCACGGACGTCTGGGCGGATGCGGTCGCTCTCGCCGGCTCCGAATCCGCCGCGATCGAGAAGTACGCGCCGCGGCTCATCGCGTGCCGGGACGTCGACTACCCGATGTGGTCCGGCGTGCCTTTGAGCCGGTCCAACCCGGTCGACCGCTATTCGGTGACCGACTCCGGTGCGATCGACTGCCAGCAGACCGGCGGCGCCGGGACTCCGGTGGAGATCACGATCACGGACGCGGACACCACCGGCTACCACGTCCCGGACACGATCTACGGCACTGACGCCGCGATCGACGCCGACACCGGATACGTCATCTCATACGAGGTGGCGATGCAGGTGCCGTTCGCGGCCGTCCGGGACCTGGGAACCCTCGGCGAGGACGGGTTCACGAGGACGCTGCAGACGGACAACCACTACACGGACATCGCGATGACGGACATCGCGGGCAATCCGAACACCGGTGAGGTCGTGGACAACAACAACCGCACCGCTGTGCACCTGATGCGTGCTCGCGAGGGCGGGCCCGTCGAGGAGTTCGAGAAGTACTTCTCCAGCCCCATCGGGCGTCCGGGCAACGTCGACGGCTATTCGTTCAGCGAGCAGACCCCGATCCCGCAGATCTTCGAGGGGCCGCCCGGTTCGGGGGCTGCCGGCGACGGCAACACCGTCGTGCTTCCCGGACAGCCCGTGCTCAGCAATCTGCAGTTCCTCTCCGGCAACGGGGTGCCGTTGTCGGGGACCGAGTTCTCGAGAAGCTACGTCGGTTGTGACGTGTGGAACGATTCGCAGCTCGGGCTCACTCCGGGTGACTATTCCGGGAACGGCAATCTCCGTCCCTCGAACGGGGCTGCCGCCTGGATCTCGTATTTCCGGAACGGAGCGGGCGAGGCCGAGCCCCTGAGCGCGCTTCGCAATCTCACGATCCAGTATTCGAGCGGTCCGGCGGGCGCGGGTGTGGCATCCGACTGCTCGACGGGCACGTGGTATGACGACCCGGCGGATGTCCCCGGCGCCGTCCTCGACGAGCGGGGTGTGTATTCGGGGGTGAACCGGGTGAGGGTCTCCTTCAGTTCGGACTTCACCGGCGGCAGCGATTCTTTCGCGGTGAACCTCGCGATCGGCATGACGGTCCGCGACGATGCGGGAGACCTCGGAGACGTCATCGGCAACTGGGGCTCTCGGAAGATCGCCGACGGTCTCATGGATCTGAGCGGTGTCCTCGCGGCCCCGGGAGCGTACGAGACCTCGTCCTACGTGCCCGAGACGCACGAGTCCTCGTGGGGCGACCGTCTCACGATCGGCGGGGTCGTCGCCCGCGTCGCCAAGTACGTCAAGAACCCGGAGACCGGGCAGTTCACCGACACCGCGATCCCCCAGTACACGGCGGGGTCACAAGTGGACTATCGCCTGTCCCCAACCCTGTCGGCGGATGTCTCCGCCGGTGTGACGGCCGAGGCGATCGTCGAGGACTGCCTTCCGGAGTACCAGCAGTTCGTCTCCTCGGTGCGTGAGAACGGCGACCCGATCACGCCGGTCCTCGTGCGGGACGGCGCGCCGGCCGGCTCCGAGCTCGCCTGCCCGGAGGGTCAGACCTACATCCGGTGGGATCTGGGCCGGCACGTCGTCAACGAGCACATCGATCCGATCGTCTACACCGTGGACATCCTCGAGACCGCGCGCAACGGGGTCTATACGAACGACGTCCTGATCAGCTCGCCTGAGGATCCCTCGCCGGCGTCACTGCGAGACGATGAGGCGCAGATTCAGCTCGTGCTGCCCACCGGTGTCAAGATCGACAAGTCGACACGGCGGCCGCTGGTCGAGATCAACCCGGTCGGCGTGCAGACGCCGAGGACGCTGACGTGGACCGTCGAGTTCGCCAACATCGACTCGCCCGTCGATGTGTCGGATGTCGATGTGATAGACGTCCTTCCCGCGAACGGTGTCGGTGACACCCACTTCAAGGGAAGCCTCGCGTTCACGTCCGCCACCGTAGCGTCCGGGACCGGAATCACGATCCTCTACACGGCCGGCCAGCCGGCGGCCCTGAACGCCGACCCGGACGATCCGGCCAACAGTGCGACGGGCTCGACCGTGTGGTGCGATGCGATCGCGGGCGGCGGGGTGGTGTCGGGCAGCGGCTCGGCCGCGGACTGCCCGAGTGGTGCCGCTGCTGTGACCGGGCTGCGCTTCCTCCGTCCGGGCGAGTTCACGCCGGCCGATCGCATGTCGATCGACATCGTGATGACCCCCGCAGGCAACGACGGTGGCGACGTGTACGAGAACGTGACGGCCGGCCGCGCCCAGGGGGTCACCCAGCCTGTCGGGCCTGCTGCGCGAGAGATCGTCGTGATCGAGTCGTCCGTGGGCGATGTCGTGTGGGAGGACCTCGACGCCGATGGGGTTCAGGATGCCGATGAGCCTGGCGTCCCCGGATTCCCCGTCGCTCTCACAGGCACCGATCTCGACGGCAACCCGGTGAGCCTGAGCACCACCACCGACGCCGACGGGAAGTACTCCTTCACGGACCTCGCATCGGGACGGTACACCGTGACGTTCGATCCGAACGGCCTGGGGTCCGACAGCGTGTTCACCCAGCAGAACGGCGGGGCCGACGACGCCCTCGACTCGGACGGCGACGTCGTGACCGGCCAGACGGCGGAGTTCGCGCTCGCTCCCGACTCGGACGATCCGACGTGGGACCAAGGTCTGGTCATCGATCGGGACGTGGACATCACGGTCGACAAGCGCATCGTGTCTCAGACCGCACCGGATGAGGACGACCACGTGACCGTCACGTACGAGCTGACCGTGACGAACAACGAGCCGGACGCGGGAGCCTACGACCTGGAGGACCGGCTGCGGCTCGGCGCCGGCATTGAGGTGGCATCCGTGGCGGCGACCAACACGGTGCCGGGGGATATCGCGGTCCGCCCCGATTTCGACGGAACGGATCACCCGGCCCTCGTCACGGATCAGACGATCGAGGGCGGGCGGAGCCACACGTACCGCGTCGTCGTCGAGGCTCTCGTCGGGAGTACGACGACCGCGGAACAGCGCGATTGCGTTCTGGCCGACGGTGAACAGGGCACGGGGTATCTGAACGAGGCGCTGCTCACCGTGGACGGCACGACGAGCACGGACGACGCCTGCGGAGAGGTCCCTCCTCGAGACGACGTCCCGACCACGGACGGCCCGTCCGGTGACGGTCCTGGGCATGGCCCCGAGACGCCGCAGGCCGGGGGCGATGGCGGGTCCCTCGCTGTCACGGGCGGGTCACTGTCGATCGCCGGCGCCTTGGTCGCTGCGGCGATGCTGGGCGGCGGGGCCCTGCTGGTCCTGTTCCGGCGTCGCGAAAGGCGGATGTCGCAGGACTGACCCGCAGACGGAGACGTGGCGGCGGGATCCACCGGGCGTCCCGAACAGACTCGGTGGACCCGCCGTCGCCCGGCGGAATCACGCCGCCGGATCAGCTGCCGCCCGCACCTGGGTCATCGCACGCCCCGCATGAGGCCGAGCACGGGCTTGGCGGCCACCGCGAGCCCGACCCCGATCACGATCGCGATGCCACCGAGAGTCGCGAAATAGGGCGCCTCGTTCTCGGGGTCGTAGAACCTCACGAGCCAGCCCGAGATCGCCGTCCCCAGAGCCACCGACAGGAAGAACAGCGCCACCATCTGCGTCTGGTAGACCGCGGGCGCGAGCTTCGTCGCGACCGACAGGCCGACCGGCGACAGGAGCAGCTCGGCGATCGTGAACACGAGGAGGATCCCGACGATCGCCAGGAGCGGAGTGGAGTTGGCCGTTCCGCCGGAGAACGGGAGGAACAGCAGGAACGCCGCCCCCATGATGACCGCGGCGGCTGCGAACTTCACCGGAGTGGACGGCTGACGGCCTCCGAGTCTCGTCCACAGAGCCGCGAACACGCCCGACAGCACGATGATGAACACCGGGTTGATCGACTGCACCCACGACACCGGCATGGTCCAGCCGAACAGCGTGCGGTCCAGTCGCTGGTCGGAGTAGACGGTGAGGACGGTGAACTGCTGCTGATACAGGGACCAGAATGCCACGCTCGTGACGAACAGCGGGAGGAAGCCCCACACGCGCGATCGTTCTTCGCGGTCGATCCGGCGGCTGCTGAGGATCACGGCGAAGTAGGCGACCGACGCGACGAGGGTCGCGATGATCACGATCGTGGCGAGGTTGTCAGCCCGGATGACGCCGGTCAGCACCAGTCCGACGACGAGCGCGATCGCTGCGGCGGCGATGACGGCGGCCAGCGGATAACGGCCGCGCGGCAGCGGGTTGGGCACGCGCCGGGCCTCGGGGGGAAGCGCCTTGCGCCCGAACGAGTACTGCACCAGGCCCAGGGCCATGCCCACTGCGGCAAGACCGAAGCCGTAGTGGAAGCCGAGCGTCGACTGCAGCAGTCCGGTCAGGATCGGGCCGAAGAACGCACCCAGATTGATGCCGAGGTAGAACAGCGAGAACCCGGCGTCCCGGCGGACATCCGACGAAGCGTACAGCGTGCCGACAACGCTCGTCGCGTTCGCCTTGAGTCCGCCGGAGCCGAAGGCCACGAGCACGAGCCCGACCCCGACTCCGAGGAATCCGGGGATGAGAGCGAGAGCGACGTGCCCGCACATGATGACGATCGCGCTGATGAACAGCACGCGCTCGGAACCCAGCATCCGGTCGGCGATCCACGCCCCCAGGACGGTCGACAGGTACACGGCACCCCCGTAGGCGCCGACGATGCCCCCTGCGACCGCTTCCGGAACCGCCAGTCCGCCGCGGCCCACGGAGTAATAGAGGTAGATGAGCAGGATCCCCTGCATCCCGTAGAAGCTGAACCGCTCCCACATCTCCACCCCGAACAGGTGGGCAAGCGCCCACGGCTGCCCGAAGAACCGCGTGTCGGTGCTTCCGCGCGGGCCGGTGCCCGTCTTCTCCGGCGTGCTCATCGCTTCACGCTAGCCGTGGCTGACGGGATTCGTCGCCCCCTAGCGCGGAAGCGAAGGATGCTGTTCCGTGGTGTCCCTTCCCGCGGGGATGAACAGCGCGACCACGAGTGCGACGACCGCGGCCGCGCCGCCGAGCACGAACGAGAGGTGGAAGGCCGCAGCACCGGGGACGGGGACCCCGCCACCGCCCCCGACGGTCATGGTCGCCAGCACCGCGCCGATCACGGCCGCGGCCGCACTCGTGCCCAGCGACCGGAACAACGCGTTCAGCCCGTTGGAGGCGCCGGTCTCGGTCGGCGGCACGGACCGCATGATCAGCATCGGCATCGCCGCGTAGCCGAAACCGATGCCCACCCCGATGAGGATGTTCGCGACGAGGATCTGCCACACCTCGGCCGAGAGCACGAGAGTGAACGCGTACGCGACGATGAGAGCGCCGGCGCCGAGAAGCAGGAGCAGGAGCGGGCCGACGCTGTGCGCGAGCCGACCCGAGAACGGCGAGAGGACCATCATGACCAACCCCGACGGCATGACCACGAGGCTCGCGGCCAGCAGCGACAGCCCGAAGCCCGGTCCGGTGCCGGCGGGAAGCTCGAGCATCTGCGGGTAGACGACGTTCGAGCCGAACAGGGAGAAGCCCATCGCGACGGATGCGATGTTGGTCAGGAGCACCGGCCGCCGTGCTGCCACCCTCAGGTCCAGAAGCGGCTCGTCGATGCGCAGCTCGTACCAGCCCCAGCCCAGAAGGACCGCCAGGCCCCCGAGGCCGCACGCGAGAACGGGCGGCGAGCCCCACCCCCACTCATTGCCGCGTGAGACCGCCAGAAGCAGGCCGATGAGGCCTATCGCGAGCCCGGCCGCACCGATGTAGTCGAAACGTCCGGCCGTGCGCAGGACGCTCACCGGCACGATCCACAGCACGAGGCCGAACACGACGGCACCCAGGCCTGCCGCCATCCAGAAGAGCACGTGCCAGTCGCTGTACTCGGTGATCACGGCGCTGATCGGAAGTCCCAGGGCGCCCCCGACGCCGAGGGTCGCGCTGATGAGCGCGATCGCCGCGTCGACCCGGTCTTCATGCAGCACGTCCCGGAGGATCGAGATCCCCAGCGGCACCACGCCGGTGACGGCCCCCTGCAGGGTGCGCC
>Ga0164243_10011989_pt1 | contig 12319 bp, 13 predicted proteins | sample OricompcompostOP_FD_108781 | JGI IMG/M metagenome (GOLD analysis project Ga0164243, IMG submission 108781) | Organic Plus compost microbial communities from Emeryville, California, USA - Original compost - Organic plus compost (OP) | ecosystem: Engineered > Solid waste > Mixed feedstock >...
CTCCAGCCGTAGATAAGCCCGGATGCGCTCGTTGAACGGATATTCGTAAAGGATCACTCGCTGCAGGCCCGTGGGTGGTCGGCCCGCGGGCCGAGGGTAGACTCAGGAGAATGGAGCCGGGCCGCTGGCCGGCCCGGCCTCCGCCGCTAGTTGGATCCAGCGATCATGCATGTGCCTGGTCCGCGCGCGCAGCTGGTCCGCCGTGGTGGCGCCATCGTTGACGATGACGTCGTCGGCGGCCGCCAGCCGGATGGTCCGCGCGGCCTGTGCCGCCATGATACGACGGATGGCGTCCGGCGTCAGCCCGCTGCGGGCCTGCACGCGCGCCACCTGCGTGTCGGGATCGCAGTCGACCACGCACACGCGGTCGACCCGGTCGCGCCAGCGCCCCGACTCGACCAGCAACGGCACCACGAAAACCAGGTAGGGCCCTTGCGCCCGCTCGGCCTGCCGCTGCGCGTGCAGGCCGATCAGCGGATGCAGCACGGCCTCGAGGCGCTGGCGCTCGGCGGGCTGGCGGAACACGCGGTCGCGCATCCAGGCGCGGTCCAGCGCGCCGTCGGCCCCCGCCGCCTGCGGGCCGAAGGCGGCGCGCAGCGCGTCCATCGCGGCCCCGCCGGGGCCGGTCAGCGCGTGGGCGATGAGGTCGGTGTCGATCACGGCCGCGCCCCATTCGGCCAGCAGGTCGGCGACGCGCGACTTGCCCGAGCCGATGCCGCCGGTCAGGCCGATTTTGTACATGCGCAGGGCTCCATCGGGAAGGAGAAGGTCAGAAGGCGTCCAGCCAGGCGGGTCGGCCCAGCGCCAGCAGCATCAGGATACCCCCGGCAGCGAGATAAGGCCCGAAGGGCAGCGGCTGGCCGCGCCCCACCCGCCCCGCCACACGCAGCCCCACCCCCACGACCGCGCCGGCCAGCGAGGCACCCAGCAGCAGCCAGGGCAGCGCCGCCAGGCCGAACCACGCGCCCAGCGCCGCCATCAGCTTGAAGTCGCCATAGCCCATGCCCTCGCGCCCGGTGACGAGCCGGAAGCCGTGGAACACCAGCCACAGGAACAGATAGCCCCCCACCGCCCCCAGCACCGCCAGCGGCAGCGGCGCCAGCGCGCCGTCCAGGTTGACCAGCAGCCCCGCCCAGGCCAGCGGCAGCGTGACGGCATCGGGCAGCAGGCCGGACTCGAGGTCGATCCAGGCCAGCACCAGCAGGGCCGCCACCAGCCCCATGGCGCACAGGGCCAGCGGGGTCGGCCCGAAGCGCCAGGCGCACAGCGCGAACAGCGCCGCGGTGGCGGCCTCGGTGGCCGGATAGCGCCAACCGATGGGCTGGCCGCAGGCCGCGCAGCGTCCGCCCAGCGCCAGCCAGCCCAGCAGCGGCAGGGCGCGCCAGCCGCGCACCGGCGCCCGGCAGGCGGGGCAGTGCCAGCCGGGCCGGGCCAGGCCGTAGGCGGAGGACAGGTCGTCGAAGGACGGCGCGGCCGCAGCCTGCCCGACGGAAAGGGGCACGGCGGCGCGCGGATCGCCGGGGCAGGCAGCGGCGCCGGGCGCATCCCCGCCCGTCTCGCCCTGCGCCTGGCGCAGTTGCGCCAGCCACTCGCGCTCGATCATGCGGGGCAGACGGTGCGCCACGGCCGTCAGCCAGCCGCCCACCGCCAGCCCCAGCAGGGCGGCCAGCGCGACCGCGAGGCCGGGGTCGAGGGAAAACGCTTGCCACATGGAATCACGCCGTAGAAGGAAGCGGGCCTGCGGGCGGCGCCGGACGCGGCATTATTCCGGCTGCCGGCCGATTCATCAAACCGGGCGGTCGCCCGGCCCGCGCACGGGGCCACAATGTATCGGATATTTCGGGAAGTGCGTAGAATCCGGGACATGCCCGTCCCCAGGGAAGGCCCCGCGCACCCGCGCCCGCCGCGTCCCGGACGGCTCTCCTGCCCACGATACGTTCCGCCATTCTTTCCTTCGCCCCCGCCTCACTCGGACACGCTGCCATGTCTGCCCATTCCGCCCTTCGCGCCCCCAGAATCCTGGCCCTTGCCGGAATGCTGCTGGCCAGCGCCGTGCTGACCACCGGCTGTGCCCAGCTGCGCAGCGCCGGCTACTACAACCCGCCGGCCGAAAGCACCATCACCGACGCCCAGTACCAGGGCCAGGGCGCGGGCTACCGCACCGTGGTGCACGCGCCGTCGCAGGTGCAGATCGACCTGAAGCGCGACGAGCCCCGGCGGCGCCAGGCCGACGGCCAGTCGGCCGCCGAACCCCAGGCAGACAGCCCGCCGCCCGCGCCGCCGGCCGGCGGCGCCAACGCCCGCATGGTGGCCGATTCCACCCGCACTGCCGAGCCGCCGGCGCCGGATTCGGCGGTGAAGCCGTCGGCCTATGCCTTCATGCCGCAGGCCCAGACCTACATGGGCACCTTCCCGTGCTTCGCGCCGTCGATGGAATGCCAGGCCCAGCGCGTGACGCTGACGCTGGCGCCCAACGGCCGCTGGCGCAGCCGCACCACCTACCTGGATGCCGCCCCGGCCGCCAAGCCGGTGGCCGAGCAAGGCTGCTGGGACGCTACCACCGAACGCCCGGCGCGCGTGCTGCTGCTGGACAGCACCGGCAACACGCGCGCCGAGCTGGTGGCCTCGGCCAACAACGTGCTGCGCGTGCGATCGGTATTGGGCCGCACGCCTACGCTGGACTACAGCCTGACCCGCCAGCCCGACCTGGACCCCATCGACGAACTGGGCAAGCAGGCGGCCCCCGCCTGCAACTGACGCGGGCCGCCCCCGCGCTGCGCGCGGGGCACCTCCGGCGGCACGCGCCGCAGCGGCATGCCGCCGCCGGGTTGCCGGCGAGGCCTCAGGCCGGCGCATCGCCGTCTGCGGCCGCGTCCGGCACGACGGGCCCCACCCGATAGACCACGCCGTCCTCGGCCAGCGCGACGCCGCGGTGCGGGCACAGCGCGCAGGCCAGTTCCAGCGCGCTGCGCACGCCCAGCTTGCGGAAAATGCGCGCGCGGTGGGCCTCGGCGGTGCGCATGGAAATGCCGAAGTCGATGGCGATGACCTTGTTGGGCTGCCCCGCCGCGATGGGGCCGGCGAGCTGGCGTTCGCGCGGGGTGAGGCGCGCCGGCACGGGCGCAGCACCGTTGCGATGGCAGCAGGACATGAACGGGCCTCCTCTTTGCAATCTGTTATTGCAAAAAAGTGTGGCACAGCCGCCTGCGAGCCAGAAGCTACCAATTCTGGCAGCGTCATTTGGTCCGGCGTTGCGCCGGCCGGCGTTGCGGGCCCGCTAAACCCAGACCCTGCGCCCGACGCCCTACAGTTCGAGGTTGTCGATCAGCCGGGTCGCGCCCAGTTTGGCGGCGGCCAGCGCCACCAGCGGCTCGCCGGCCTTCAGGTCGGCCGCCTCGGGCGCGTGCAGGTCGCGCTGGCGGCGCACCGTCAGGTAGTCCACCTGCCAGCCGCGCGCGGCCAGTCCGGCGGCCGCCTCGGCCTGCACCGCGCCCACGTCGGACGCCCCCGCCTGCACCTGGCGGCGGATTTCCTGCAGCGCCGCATACAGGGCCGGCGCCTCGGCGCGCTCGGCCGGGCTCAGGTAACGGTTGCGCGAGGACAGCGCCAGGCCGTCGTCGGCGCGCACCGTCTCGTGCGCCACGATCTCGATGGGCAGCTGGAACTGGCGGCACATGCTGCGCACCACCATCAGCTGCTGATAGTCCTTCTTGCCGAACACCGCCACGCGCGGCTGCACGCACGACAGCAGCTTCAGCACCACCGTGCACACGCCGCCGAAGAAACCCGGCCGGAACTCGCCCTCGAGGATACCGCCCAGGTCGTCGGGCGGCTGCACGCGGTAGCTCTGCGGCTCGGGGTACATCTCGCGCTCGTCGGGCGCGAACAGCACGTACACGTCGCGCTCGCGCTCCAGTTTCTCGATGTCGTCCTGCAGGGTGCGGGGATAGCGGTCGAAGTCTTCGTTGGGGCCGAACTGCAGGCGGTTGACGAAGATGCTGGCCACCACCGGGTCGCCGTGCTGGCGCGCCATCTTCATCAGGGCCAGGTGGCCTTCATGCAGGTTGCCCATGGTGGGCACGAACGAGGCGCGGTTCTGGCCGCGCAATTGATCACGCAGTTCCTGGATGGTGTGGACGACTTTCAAGGGGGTGTCTCCGGGGCGCCGGGCGAGCCGCGGCGGGCTCAGGCCGCGGCCGCGACGCTGGTATAGGCCAGGCGCACGTAGATGGGCGCGTAGGGTTCGGCCTGGGTGATGTCGAGCAGCGACTCGCGCGCCAGCTCGAGCATGGCGATGAAATGCACCACAACCACCGCCGCGGGCGCGCCCTCGTCGATGCGCTCGAGGAAGAGCTCGCCGAACTCCATGAAGCGCACGTCGTTCAGCCGCCGCAGGATGTGCGTCATGTGGTCGCGCACCGAGAGCTGCTCACGCGTGATGTGGTGGTGCTGGTTGAGCCGGGCGCGCTTCATGATGTCGGCCCAGGCGGCGCGCAGGTCGTCGACGCTGACATCGGGCAGCGCGCGCTCGACGCTGATCTCGGCCACCGCCTGGGCGCGCACGAAGTCGCGCCCCAGCTGCGGCAGGCGGTCGAGCTTCTGCGCCGCCAGCTTCATCTGCTCGTACTCGAGCAGGCGGCGCACCAGCTCGGCGCGCGGATCTTCCGGCTCTTCGCCGGTGTCCGTCTTCTTGACGGGCAGCAGCATGCGAGACTTGATCTCGATCAGCAGCGCCGCCATCAGCAGGTATTCGGCGGCCAGCTCGAGGTTGTGCACCCGGATCTGGTCGACGTAGGACAGGTATTGCCGCGTGACATCCGCCATGGGGATGTCCAGCACGTTGAAGTTCTGCTTGCGGATCAGGTAGAGCAGCAGGTCGAGCGGGCCCTCGAAGGCCTCGAGGAAGACCTCGAGCGCGTCGGGCGGGATGTACAGGTCGTTGGGCAGCTGGAACAGCGGCTCGCCGTACAGGCGCGCGAACGCCACGCTGTCGACCACGTCCGGCGTGCTGTCGACCTGCGGTTCCACTAGCGCTGCCAGGTCTTCGCCCGGGATGGCGTTATGGGGCATGAGTGCCGCTTGCGCGTCGGGGCGGCGGCGTCAGTCGGCCTGGTAGACATAGGGCTTCTGCGGCACGCGGGCGGCCCGGAAACCCTCGAGCAGCTCGGTATCCTGAGGCTTGTCCCACAGGCGGGCGCGGCCTTCGCGCTGGCGCTGCTCCACGTCGGGGTGCTGGGACTTGTATTCCTTCAGGAAACGGGTGATCTCGGATTCGTAATTGTTGGCCATGATCGCAGTATCGCGGTGGGTGAGATGGACAGAGTTTACTGCAAGCGCCGGCCGCTTCCGCGGCCCGCGAGCCGTCCCCGGAGCCGGCGTTACAATCGTCGGACGCGTCCCCATTCCAAGCTGCCATGCCTCCCCCACGCGCCGCCGCCCTGCCCCCGATCGCCGACGCCGCGCGCGCCGCCCGCTCGGCCCGCATGATTCCCTTCATCGTCGGCTGCGCGCTGTTCATGCAGATGCTGGACTCCACCGTGGTGGCCACCGCCCTGCCGGCCATGGCCGCCGCGCTGGGCTCCACGCCGGTGCGGCTCAACGTCGCCATCACCTCCTACCTGCTGGCCGTGGCCGTGTTCGTGCCGGTCAGCGGCTGGGCGGCCGACCGCTACGGCGCGCGCCGCGTGTTCATCGCCGCCATCGCCCTCTTCACCCTCAGCTCGGTGGCCTGCGCGCTGGCGCAGAACGTCGCGCACCTGGTGCTGGCGCGCATCGTGCAGGGCATGGCCGGCGCCATGATGGTGCCGGTGGGCCGGGTCATCCTGCTGCGCACCGTGCCCAAGGAAGACCTGCTCAAGGCCATGTCGTTCCTGTCCATCCCCGCGCTGGTGGGCCCGGTGATCGGGCCGCCGCTGGGCGGTTTCATGGTCACCTACATGTCCTGGCACTGGATCTTCCTCATCAACATCCCCATCGGCGTCCTGGGCATCGCCCTGGTGCTGCACTACGTGGAAGACATCCGCGAGACCGGCACGCCGGGGCTGGACGTGGCCGGCTTCCTGCTCAGCGCGGTCTGCCTGGCCTCGCTGGTCAGCGGCTTCGAGGCCCTGGGGCACGGGCTGATGCCGGCCTGGACCATCGGCGCCCTGCTGGCGGCGGGCCTGCTGTGCGGCTGGCTGTACGTGCGCCACGCGCGCCGGGCGCCGCACCCCATCCTCGACCTGTCGCTGCTGCGCATCCCCACTTTCGCCATCTCGACGCTGGGCGGCAACCTGTGCCGTTTCGCAGTGGGCGCCACGCCGTTCCTGCTGGCCATGCTGCTGCAGGTGGGCTTCGGGCTGTCGCCCTTCCAGGCGGGCCTGATCACCTTCGCCAGCGCCGCCGGCGCGCTGCTGATGAAGTTCGTCGCCACGCCCATCGTGCGCCGCTTCGGCTTTCGCCGCGTGCTGACCACCAATGCGCTGCTGACCGGCGGCTTCATCATGGTGTGCGCGCTGTTCACCCCGGCCACGCCGGTGTGGCTGATGATCGCCGTACTGCTGGTGGGCGGTTTCTTCCGCTCGCTGCAGTTCACCGGCGTCAACACGCTGACCTACGCCGACATCCCGCCCGAGCGCATGAGCCGCGCCAGCAGCTTCGCCGCCATGGCCCAGCAGCTGGGCGTGAGCCTGGGCGTGGGCGTGGCGGCGGTCACGCTCAACGTCAGCATGGCGGTGCGCGGCGGCAGCGCGCTCGTCACCGGCGACGTGGTGGCAGGCTTTGTCGTGATCGGCCTGCTGTGCGCGCTGTCGCTGGCGTCGTTCCGGCGGCTGTCGCCCCAGGCGGGCGCGCAGCTCAACCAGGCGAGGACGAAGGCGGCCAATGACGACGAATGAATTCATCCTGGCCCTGGACCAGGGCACGACCAGCTCGCGGGCCATCGTGTTCGACCGGACCGGCACGGTGCGCGGCACCGGCCAGCGCGAGTTCCGCCAGTACTACCCGCAGCCCGGCTGGGTCGAGCACGACGCCATGGAAATCTGGCAGAGCCAGCTGGAAGTGGCGCGCGAGGCCCTGCGCAACGCCGGCGCCAGCGCGGCCGACATCGCCGCCATCGGCATCACCAACCAGCGCGAGACCACGCTGCTCTGGGAACGCGCCACCGGCCGCCCGCTGGCCCGCGCGGTGGTCTGGCAGGACCGCCGCACCGCGCCGCTGTGCGAGCGCCTGCGCCAGGACGGGCACGCCGAGTGGCTGCAGGAACGCACCGGGCTGGTGGTGGACGCCTATTTCTCGGGCACCAAGCTGGCCTGGCTGCTGGAGCACGTGCCCGGCGCGCGCCAGGCGGCCGAACGCGGCGAGCTGGCCTTCGGCACGGTCGACACCTGGCTGGTGTGGCAGCTGACGGGCGGCGCGGTGCACAGCACCGACGCCGGCAACGCCGCGCGCACCCTGCTGTTCGACCTGCACACGCACGACTGGAACGACGACATCCTGGCGCTGCTGGACATCCCGCGCAGCCTGCTGCCCAGCGTGGCGCCCAGCAGCGGCGAGGTCGGCCGCGCGCTGCCGCAATGGTTCGGCGGCGCCATCCCCATCGCCGGCGTGGCGGGCGACCAGCACGCCGCCACCTTCGGCCAGGCCTGCTTCGCGCCCGGCATGGCCAAGAACACCTACGGCACGGGCTGCTTCATGCTGATGAACGTGGGCGAGCGCCCCATCGCCTCGACCCACCGGCTGCTGTCCACGCTGGGCTGGACGCTGCCCGGCGGGCGGTCGGCCTACATGCTGGAGGGCGGCATCTTCGTGGCCGGCGCGGCGGTGCAGTGGCTGCGCGACGGGCTGGGCATCATCCCCCGCTCCGCCGACGTCGAAGCGCTGGCGGCCGAGGTGCCCGACACCGACGACGTGTTCGTGGTGCCGGCCTTCGCGGGCCTGGGCGCGCCGCACTGGGACCCCTATGCGCGCGGCACCATCGTGGGCCTGACGCGCGGCACCAGCCGCGCCCACGTGGCGCGTGCCACGCTGGAATCCATCGCGCTGCAAAGCGCCGAGCTGCTCGACTGCATGAACGCCGACAGCGCCATCGCGCTGGCCGAGTTGCGGGTCGACGGCGGCGCGGCGCGCAACGACCTGCTGATGCAGATGCAGGCCGACCTGCTGGGCGTGCCGGTGGTGCGCCCGCGCGTGGCCGAGTCCACCGCGCTGGGCGCGGCCGGGCTGGCCGGGCTGGCCACCGGCTTCTGGGCCTCGCAGGACGAATTCGCCGCGCAGTGGCAGGCCGAGCGCCGCTTCGAGCCGGCCTGGTCCGCCGACCGCCGCGAGGCCCGGCTGGCGCGCTGGCGCCAGGCGGTGGAACACGCCAAGGGGTGGGCGCGCGGATAGCCCGCCGCCCGCGGCGCGCCCGGCGCCGGCCCGCCACGCATCGATCGCCGCCGCCCGGCCGCCCCGCCACCCGCATCGACCGATACCGATACTCCGAGCATGACCTTTCCGGACGACCAGGCGGGCATCCCGGCCCCGCCGCCCGCCAGCCCGCGCCGCGCCGCCCGCATCGCCGCGCGCGCCACCATGGCGCAGTTCTTCATCAACGGCGCCACCTTCGCCACCTGGGGCGTGCAGATTCCCGCCATCAAGGCGCGCTTCGGCGCCACCGACGCCGGCATGTCGATCGCCATGCTGTGCGTGGCGGGCGGGGCGGTGCTGGCCATGCGCGGCGTGGGCCGCTGGGTGGCGCGCGCCGGCAGCGGCCGCGCGCTGACGCTCAGCGGCCTGCTCTACGCCGCCGCGCTGCTGGCGATCCCGCTGGCGCCCGCCTATGCCGCGCTGCTGCCGGTGCTGCTGCTGTTCGGCATGGCGATGGCCGCGTTCGACGTGTCGATGAACGTGCAGGCCGCCACCGTGGAATCGCGCCTGGGCCGGCCGGTCATGTCCACCATGCACGGCATGTTCAGCGTGGGCGGCATGGCCGGCGCCGCGCTGGGCGGGCTGCTGCTGTCGCGCGGCGTGCCGCTGGCGGCGCATGCCGGGCTGGCCGCCGCCGTCACGGTGGCGGTGGCGCTGGCCGCCGCGCCCCGCCTGCTGGCCGACGAGGCGGCCCCGCAGGACGGCCCGCCCGGCGGCGCGCGGCGCATCCCGCCCGCGCTGTGGGTACTGGGCGTGGTCGCCTTCCTGGGGCTGGTGTGCGAGGGCGCCATGTACGACTGGGCCGCCATCTACATGCGCGACGTGGCCGGCGCGTCGACCGGCGCCAGCGGCTACGGCTACGCCGCCTTCTCCACCGGCATGGCGGCCGGCCGGTTCGGCGCCGACCGGCTGCGGCGGCGCTGGCCCGAGCGGGGTATCCTGACGGCCAGCGCGTGGCTGGGCTTCATCGGCATCGCGCTCGCGCTGCTGGCGCCCGTGCCGGCCGCCGTGCTGCCCGGCTTCCTGCTGATGGGGCTGGGCGTGGCGAACCTGATGCCGTTCTTCTTCCTGGCCGGCACGCGGCTGCCCGGCCTGAGCCCCGCCGAGGGCGTGGCCGGCGTGGCGCGCTTCGCCTATGCCGGGATGCTGTTCGGCCCGCCGCTGATCGGCGCGATCGCGCACCAGGGCACGCTGCGCGCCGGGCTGGCCGCCGTAGCGGCGACGATGGGATGGATCGCGTGGCGCGGCATCCGGCGCATCTACCGGATTGCGTGAAGCAGATCGCGGACGCGCAAAGGCGGAGACATGCAAAGCGGCCGCGCAACGCGTCAGAACTGCGGCTTGACCGCCGCCAGCAGCACCACCGACAGCCCGCCGGCGAAGACCACCATGCTGCCCAACCCCAGCCAGCCGGGCGTGCGGTAGCCCGGGCGCGCGGCCAGCCGGCGCAGCGCCACGCTGTAGGCTGCCTGCAGCAGCACCAGCATGCCCACGATGGCCAGCTTGGCCGACAGCCAGGCCTGGCCGAACCAGCCGGCCGAGCCGAGATACCCGCCGCAGGCCAGGGCCAGCAGCATGGCGGGCAGCGTCACGCGCACGTCCCAGCGGGCCATGCCGCGCACGAAGCCGGAAGGCCCGGCGGGCGGCGCGGCGCCCCGCGACCCCGCGGGCGCGTCCGCGGCAGGAAACGTCGCCACCGCCGTCGCCAGCAGCCCCAGCATCCACACCGAGGCGGCCGCCACGTGCAGCAGGCGTATCCAGACATAGGCCAAGGCCGTGCTCCCTGCGATCTCAGTTCAGGCTGGCGCCCGACAGCTTGACGATTTCCTGGTACTTGTCCTTCTCCTGCCTCACGAAGTCGGCGAAGGCCTGCGGGGCCATGGGGCCGGCTTCCGAGCCCATGGCCAGCAGGCGCTCGCGCACGTCGGGCTGCTTCAGCGCATCGGCATAGGCCTGGCTCAGCCTGGCGACCACGTCGGCCGGCACGCCCGCAGTGGTGAACACGCCGAACCACGTGCCCAGGTCGAAGCCCTGCACGCCGGCCTCCTGCACGGTGGGCACGCCGGGCAGCAGCGACGAGCGCTGCGCGGTGGTGACGGCCAGGGCCTTGACCTTGCCGTCCTTGATCAGCGGCGCCGAGGCGGCCAGGTTGTCGAACATGAAGTCGGATTGCCCCGACAGCAGCGCCAGCTGGGCCGGCGCCGCGCCCTGGTAGGGGATGTGCTCGGCCGAGATGCCGGCGCGCGCCTTGAGCAGTTCGCCCGACAGGTGGCCGGCGCTGCCGTTGCCGCCCGAGCCGTAGTTCAACCGGCCGGGATTGTTCTTCGCGTACTGGATCAGGTCGGACAGCGTGCGGATGCCGTTCTTCTCGGCGAACGCCAGGTTCATCACCAGCACGTTGGGCACCGAGGCCACGAGGGTGACGGGCGTGAAATCCTTGATGGGGTCGTACGGCAGGCTGGCGAACAGGAAGGGGTTGATGGCGTGGGTGGCCACGGCGCCCATGCCCAGCGTGTAGCCGTCGGGCGCGGCCTTGGCGATCAGGTCGGCGCCGATGTTGCCGCCCGCGCCGGCGCGGTTCTCGACGATGACCGGCTGCCCCAGCGAACCGCGCACCTTCTCGGCCAGCAGCCGGGCCATGGTATCCAGCGGGCCGCCGGGCGGGTACGGCACGATGAAGCGCAGCGGCTTGGCGGGATAGCCGGCGGCCTGCGCGGCGGCCGGGGCCAGCGCAACCGCGGCGGACAGGCCGGTGGCGAGGGCCGCGCCCAGCAGGGCGCGGCGCAGGGGCGAGCGGAAGGATTGGGGGCGCGACACGGTGGTCTCCTGATGTGCATGCGGGCGGGCGCAAGCATAACGCAAGGCCGCCCGCGAGCCTCCAGGGTGGCGCCGCGGCGACGGGCGCATCCCGGCGCCTGCCGCGCAGGCGGGCGCGCCGCCCCTTCCCCCGGCGCGTTCAGCTCAGTGCAGGATCTGGCTGAGGAACAGCTTGGTGCGCTCGTTCTGGGGATTGTCGAAGAACGCGTCGGGGCTGTTCTGCTCGATGATCTCGCCGCGGTCCATGAAGATGACGCGGTTGGCGACCTTGCGGGCGAAGCCCATCTCGTGCGTGACGCACAGCATGGTCATGCCGCTTTCCTGGGCCAGGTTGACCATCACGTCGAGCACCTCCTTGACCATTTCCGGGTCCAGCGCCGAGGTGGGCTCGTCGAACAGCATGATCTTGGGGCTCATGCACAGCGAGCGCGCGATCGCCACGCGCTGCTGCTGGCCGCCGGACAACTGGCCGGGATATTTATTGGCCTGGTCGGGAATGCGCACGCGCTCGAGGTACTTCATGGCGGTGGCCTCGGCCTCGGCGCGCGGCTTCTTCAGCACCCAGGTGGGGCCCAGCGTCAGGTTCTCCAGCACGGTCAGGTGCGGGAACAGGTTGAAGTGCTGGAACACCATGCCGACGTCGCGGCGGATCGCCTCGATCTGCTTGAGGTCGTTGGTGAGCTCGGTGCCGTCGACGATGATCTTGCCCTGCTGGTGCTCCTCGAGCCGGTTGATGCAGCGGATCATGGTGGACTTGCCCGAGCCCGACGGCCCGCACACCACGATGCGCTCGCCCGGCGCCACGTCGAGGTTGATGTTGCGCAGCACGTGGAACTGGCCGTACCACTTGTTCACGCCCTGCAGTTGGATGATGGCATCAGACATGCCTGTACTCCCTTGATCTTTGATCGCGGGCCGCGCCGCCGGGACAGGCGGCGCGGCCGGTGTTTATCTGGCGTGGCCCTTGTGCAGCCGCTTCTCCAGCCTCTGGCTGTACTTGGACATCGAGAAGCAGAAGACGAAGTAGATGAGCGAGATGAAGACGTAGGCCTCGACGCTGAAGCCGCGCCAGGACGCGTCCGACAGCGCCGCCTTGGCCGCCAGCGTCAGGTCGAAG
>Ga0164243_10011990_pt1 | contig 12319 bp, 4 predicted proteins | sample OricompcompostOP_FD_108781 | JGI IMG/M metagenome (GOLD analysis project Ga0164243, IMG submission 108781) | Organic Plus compost microbial communities from Emeryville, California, USA - Original compost - Organic plus compost (OP) | ecosystem: Engineered > Solid waste > Mixed feedstock >...
CGAACTCGCCCCGGCGGGCTTCGTCGAGGGCCGACCGCCACGCCTCGGCGGCCTCGCGGGTCCGCCGCAGCGCGGGCCCGCCGATCTTGTTGCGGGCGAGGTCGTCGACCCGCTCGACCACCCGGCCGGGCTCGCCGGCGTCGAGGTCGTCGCGGACCTCCGCGGCGACCCGGTCGGCCAGCCGCATCCGGGCCGCGGCCAGGGCGTCGGGCGCGGCGCCCAGCCGTTCGGCCAGCCCGAGGTCGTCGATCGCCCCCGCCAGGTCGTCCGCGTCCCCCCGCCGGCCGGCCCGGGCGATCAGGTCCAGGGCCAGCCGGCCGCGCAGTTGTACCGCGTGGTGGTGGTCGGACACGTCCGGCCGGCTCGCCAGGGCCAGGGCTTCGTCGTAGCGCCCCGCCCGCGCCGCCTCCTCGGCCTGCCGCAAGACTACCCGCCAATGTCCCAGCATGGTTGACTCGCCGCCCGATTGGACCATGGGGAATGCCCCTCCGCCGTGCACACGCCGGGGGTGCGGGGCCCCGTTCCCGACGCCCCGGCACCCTCGACCCGACCCGACACGCCCGGCCTCGTCGTCCGGGCCCCCCGCGGGCCGCCCGCCCCCGCAACCCGGGCCGGGGCCTCGGGTTGCGGGGGCGGGACGGGGCTCGCTCAGATCTCAGAGGCTCTTATCCCCGGCCTTGGCCTTCACGGCCCCGGCCCCGAACTCCTCGTCGAACTCCTTCACCACGTCGCGGCCCGGTTCGAGCGCCGGGACGATCGCGCCCGAGAAGTGCCCTTCCATTTCGGCCACGCGGGCCTTCACCTCAAGCCGCTTCTCCAGGTCGTTCACCGTCTGCTTCGCGCGGGCCAGGGCGCTGTCGTCGAAGTTGAACTCGTTCCGCTGCTGGGTCGCCTCGATCGCCTGCAGCCGGGCCTGGATCTCCTCCACCTTCGTCGCCAGGGCCCGCTTCTGGTGGGCCATCTCCGCGAGCTTCTCGCGGGCCGACGTCACCGCCTGCTGGCGGGCCTTCAGCGTCGACTCCTTGTCATGGAGAATTTTATTCACGTTCCGGTAGTGGTCGAGCCGCCGGGCCAGTTCGGAGGTCACCTCCTCCTTCGTGTACCGGAGCCGTCCGCCCGCCAGCTTCACCTCGCCCGAGAGGTTCTCGCGGAGGGCGACCATCTGCGCCTTTTCCTTCTCAAGGTTCGCCTTGATCGTCGCGACCTCGCGGTCGAGGTGCTCGACGTCAACTTCCGCCCGCGCCAGGATCTCGCGGTTGTTCAGGATCTCCGGCTCGAGGTTCGTGATCTCCTCTTTCGCCCGGTCGATCTCGAACTGGACCGGCACCGCGTCCTTCGCCGCATGACGCGCCTTGTGGAAGGCCGTCCGGAAATAGCTGGGGGCCGACGTCCCGAAGACCAGGTACGACGCCCCGGCCAGAACCGCCGCGCCGAGCAGCCCCTTCTTGACCATCTTGCAGACCATCGTGGCTTCTCCTGCTTGCCTAGCCTCTCGCTGAGGTGGGAGCCGATCGACGGGCCCCACCGGCGTTGACCGTCCGCCCGAACCCGTCTTGAAAGTTCTTCGGGGTACGGCCCTCATTATTGGCCCTTGCGCCCGGCCGTGTTGGGAATTCATCACGACTTCGGACGCGCCCCGGTCCGACCCGGGAGGGCGTATGGCCACGATGGAATTCGCGGAAAGGCTTCGGATCTTGGGCCGGTCGGCGCGTGCCGACGCCTCGGCCGAAGAATTTCGGCGAGGCCGGCGGCGTTCGTGCAGGGGGCCGTGTGAGGGAGGGGAGCCGTGGCCGGCGAGGGCGCGGAAAAGGGGGCCGTCTGGCTTAACGAAGCGGAAAGCTTCGGGTTTCGACCGCCGGGCTTAAACGGCGGCGGCGCGGAGCCGGCGGCTTCGTACGAGCGTCCAGCCCAGTAGGCCGAGGAATAACAGGTTGATGGCTAAGAGGTTGCCATACGCCTGGGACGAGCGCAGGGAGACCGCCGAGAAAGAGTAAAGCGCGAGGGCGGCGAGGAGTCCGCCGCGCAAAACTTGGCGTTCCCGCTCGCCGTCGGACGGGTCGAGCAGGCGGGCGAGGAGGACGGTCAGCGGGTAAATCATCCAGACGTAGAAGTAGTTGAACGCGAACGGCGAGAAGACCAGGATCAGCAGCAGGAGCATGGCCGTCTCGCCGGCCTCGGCCCGGACGTCGCGGGGCCGGGAGAGCGGCATGGCCACGAGGTAGAAAAGCCCGAGGGCCAGGCCCGTTGCGGCGGCCGCCGCGTTGACCGTGCGGAAGCTCAGGGCGGCGACGTTGATCTGCCAGCCGTCCTTGGATTCGCCGTCGGCCGGGATCGAGCGGAGCAGGCGGTTGGCCACCGCAAGGAGTGACTGGTTTTTAAAACTGTAACACCGCTCGGGGCGCTGAGCGATCTGGCCCTCGTCGTACTTCAGCACCATGCCCCGGGTCCAGACCGAGAGGTCGGACCACGCCTTCTCCGGGCCGCGGAACGCCGCGGGGAGCGCCCACAGGAGCGCCGCCAGCGTGACGACGGTCGACGCGACCGCCTTCCAGCGCCGTCGATAGGCCAGATAAACGACCGCCATGACCGGGAACGCCTTGATCCCCGCCGCCAGGGCGACCAAGGCCCCCGCCGGCCACTCCCGCCCCGCCCGAAGCGCGGCGAACGCGCCGAGCATCAAGAACAGCAAGAGCAGGTTCGGCTGGCCGAGCAGGAACATGTCGTGCACGAACGGAATGACCAGGAGCGTTGGCAGCAAATAAAGGAGGGGCCTCTGACGCAACGCCGAGCCCGTCGCCAGCTTTACCGAGAGCAGGATGCTGCCGGTCCAGGCGATCGCGTTGACGCCCAGCAGCAGGACCACGAACAGCCGCTCCCCCACCACGCTGGTGATCGCCAGCAAGGCGGCGGCCGTCGGGGGGTACATGAACGGGAACGGCCGGTTATCGGTCGGGTAGATCGCGCCGCCGTGCGCGTAGATCCGCCCGGTCTGATACCAGAGGTTGTAGTCCTTATTCGGCCGGCCGAGGTGGTTGTTGACCAGCGGGGCGACGGAGAACGCGACGATCAGTGCGGCCAGTAACGCCATGAGACGGCGGTAGGTTTTCGGATCGTCCCGGAACACCCGCATGAGGGACTCCCAACGAGACGCCCGCGCCCCAACACCACCCGTGGGACCGGGCGAAGCGGCCCGACCGGGCCGCGACAGACGGGGATTGGTCCGGCAAGGACGTGTGGCGCTCATCGGCGAAGATTACCTTGAAGTGGACACTCGGTAAAGGTTCACTAAAAGGCTTCGGACGCTCATAATTGCCGGCTTAACCCGCCTTCCCTGGTTTACCTCCGTCCGGTGCCATGAATAACGGTCGAGGCGGACGCTCCGTGCGGGAGGGGCGGCCGGCGTCTTGCCGTCAGGTTTGATGCGTAGGAGGTGCGGTCGGCCGCACGGAAAACCGGCGAACGGACGGGGGCGGCTCAGGGGCGTGACGAAGCGGGGGGGACGGGGTCGGCCCCCGGGCCGATGAGCGCGGGGTCGGCGCCGACGGGCCGGATGCCCAAGTCGGCGATGGCGAAGTTCGAAGGCTCGGGGTGTTCGGAGAGGGAGGCGGGGTCGGTCGCGAAACGGACGGGCGGGGGGACGGAGTTGGTCTCGGTGGCGAAGTCGCGGTTCCACGAGGCGAGGTCGGTCGGGCCGTCGGGGAGGGGGACGGGGGCGGCCCCGGGGGCGGCGACGAAACGGACCCAGCCGCCCGTGCCGCGGACGTCGAACTGGTCGTCGCGGCCGGCCCAGGGGAGGGCCTCGCGGGTGGGGCGGGCCTCGCGGGCTTTCGGGTCGGCGGGGGCGCTCGGCTGCCAGGAGAGGAGGGTGTCGGCCACGACGGCGCAGCCGGTGAGCTTGACCGAGAGGGGGGCCGTCGGGGAGAAGCCGGAGACCTCAAGGAACCCCTGGCCGAACGACGTGCAGCGTTCCAACTCCAGGCGCCGGGCGACCCCGGCCGTCCCCCCGGGCATGTTTTGAAGCCGGACCGCCCAGCCCCCGGGGGCCTTGTCGCCCCCCTTGGTGCGGACGAGCAGGCACTGCCGCAAGGTCGCGGACGAGCCGCCGAAGCAGGCGACGTCGAGGGCCCGGTCGAAGTCCGCGAACCAGCAGCCCGAGGCGGTGAGCCTCCCCCCTTCGACGGACAGGGCCCGCGAGCCGGCGGTGGGGTTCGTGAGCTTGAACGTGCAGCGGTCGAGGCTGACGCTGCTCCCCGCCTGGATCACGGGGGCGGGGGCCGGGCCGGGCTCGACGTAGGTGACCTCGATCGTCACCCCTTCGATCTTGAGCGGGGCGTTAGTCCGGGTCGAGAGGAACGGCGTGGCCCCTTTAACTTCGACCTGTAAGACCGGCTTCACCCCCGCGCCGGCCCGGATCGCCAGCGTGCCGCCGGACGCGGTGAACGCCTCGGAGGCGGCGACCTTCAGGGGCGTCTGGTTTAACAGGAGGACGTGCCCCCGCGAGCCGACCGCCGCCCGCATCGCGGCGCGGAGGTCGGGCTCGATCGACGTGGTGCCGTCGGCCGCGACGACGGCGACCTGTTGACCCTTCGGCTGGGGGACCTCGGGCGCCTTTTCGCCGGAGGTCTTGCCGCCGCCGGCGCCGGTCGGGCTCGCGACGGCTTCGACCGAACCCCCTTTACCTTGACCTTTGCCGTCCGGGGCGGTGGCGGGGCCGCCGGCGGTCCGGTAGGCGAGCGCGGCCCCGGCCGCGATCACGAGCGCGCCGAGCGTCGCGGCGGCCGGCACCAGCCAGGGTTTACGCCCGGTGACCCGCGGTTTGGCGGGCGCCTCGGGGGCGGGCGCCTGCGGCCGCGCCGCTTTCAACCGCGCCGACGACGAGGTCCGCGACAGCGGCGGCTCGGGGCCGGTATCGACCTTCAGGCCCAGGTCGAAGGGGGCGTCGTCGGAGGCCGCGAGGAGGGCCGCCAGCCCCGGACCCTGGGGAGCGGCCTCCGGCGCGGGGCCGGCGGCCGGCGCCGGGACCGCCTCCGGCGCGGCGTCGGGGGCCGGCGACGTCGAGGCCGACGGCCCGGGGGCCGACCCTCCTGCGTTGAGGTTGAGGTTAATGCCGAGGCCGAGCGGGTCGTCGGGGGGGGGCGAGGGGAACTGCCGGGTCACGCACGTCTTATCCCCCTGGGGCGGGCCGGCCGCGCGGACCGCCACGGCGCCCGCGGAGAGGCCGGTCGTCTCCTCGTCGTCATCGGCGAAGGGTTCGAGCGCCTGGGCCAATTCCAGCGGGGTCGAATAGCGGTCCTCGGGCAGCTTCCGCATCGTCCGGTCGACCACGGCCGCGAGCCCCTCGGGGACCCCCGGCGCGAGGTTCCGTAGCGGCTCGGGGTCCGACGCCTGGTGGCCGAACAGCTTTTCCGGCAGGCTCGCGCTCGGGAACGGCACCTGGCCGGTCAGCATGTGGTAGAGCGTGCAGCCGAGCGAATAGATGTCGCTCCGGGTGTCGACCGAGTGCGAGTGCCGGGCCTGTTCGGGGGAGACGTAGTCGAACGTGCCGACGGTCGACCCGTCGCGCGTGACCCGCTCGGTGTCCCCCAGGTCGATCGCGAGGCCCAGGTCGGTCAGCTTGGCGGTGCCGTCGCGGGTGACGAGGATGTTGTACGGGTTGACGTCCCGGTGGATCAGCCCTTTACGCTGGGCGTGCTCCAGCCCGAGCGCGACCTGGCTCGCCAGCCGGGCGGCGACGGCCGGCGGGAGCGGGCCGGCCTCGCTGATCATCTGGCCGATGTTCTTCCCCTCGATGTACTCCATCACGAGGTAGCACTTGCCGTTCGCCTCCCCCTCGTCGTAGATCCGCACGAGGTTCTCGTGCTGGAGCTGGGCGCCGACCAACGCCTCGCGGTGGAACCGGGCGATCGCCCTCGGGTTATTGACCCGTTCCGGGGAGAGGATCTTCAGCGCCACCCGCCGGTTCAGGCGGGAGTCTCGCGCGAGGTAGACGCGCCCCATCCCCCCCTGGCCGATCAACTCCAGGAGGACGTAGCGGTCGATCTTGAACCCGGTCGACCGCCCGGCCAGGAGCTGCTGCGCCTGCCAGACGGTTAACAGCCCCGACTGCACGGCCTGTCGGGCGAGGCGCCTGTCGATGTGCTCGGGCACCCGCTTGGCGGGCGGGATCGCGTCCCAGCACGGTCGGAGGGTTTGGGCGTTCGCGAGACCGCTCTGGAGGGTCGCCTGCCAAAACCGGGACGCCGTGGGCTCAAGCATGGGCAAGGCAACCTTAGGAGGGCTCGTTCGGCCGCCCTGCCTCCGGACCGCCGCGGCCGACCTCGGCCCCCGGGCCGGGTTCTGGCGGGTCGGATCGGGGCAGGACTTCTTTGCGCAGCGGACGGGAAGGGGCGAACATTAATTTACCACCGCGACCGACCCGCGAACAACCCGGTCTATTGAAGCACAACCGCCTTCTCGACGGCCCGCGCCTTCTGCGAGGCGTACCGCACCGTGGCCGTCCCCGTGCCGCGGACGAACCAGCGGACGCGGACGGTCGACTCGCCGCCGACGCCGCGTTCCAGCCGCAAGGTCGCCGGGGTCTGCTCAACGAGGTCGACCGCGCCGGTGTCGGCGTTGGTGAGCACCCCGCCGGCGACGACCGTCAGGCCCTCGCCCGTGAGGCTGAGGGTGTCGGGGAGGCCGACCTTGTGCCGCGCGGCCTGCTCGGTGACGCTCGGGATCAGCCGGGTGTTCCGCACCGAGGCCGTGACGGCGAACGTGCCGGGGCCGAGCCGGTCGACCGTCACCCCGTCCCCCTCCCAGACGACCCGGGGCATCTGCCCGGCGTGGTAGGCGACGAACGCCGCGTTGCGGTGGCAGAGTTCCTCGATCATGAACGGCGGCGGGATCCGCTGCGACTGCTTCACGAACCCGCCGACCTCGATCGGCCCGTAGAGCGGGTGCTTGAACGGGGTCCAGGGGACGTACCCGGCGCCGAACAGCAGCTTGTCGCTCGCGAACAGTTCGTCCTCCTCGCCCCCCCGGCGGCTCGGCCGCGCCCCCGGCGGCAGGGGGGCTTCGGGGCGGCCGAGGATCTGCTCGCCGTTCCACAACTCGTTCGTGAACGAGACGATCCCGAGGTGCTCGTAGGTCCAATTAATGAACCCGCCGTGGACGTCGTACAGGTCTTTGTGGATGACCAGGCTCTTGTAGAACGGGATCATCCGCTCGCCGACCCGGCCGATCTCGGCGGCGACCCGGTCGTCGGCCGCCGGATACTCCCCTTGCCGGGAGGAGTGCCCGGGGCCGCGGAGGATCATCCCGGCGGCGTTGTGGAACGCCTGCACGCCGGCGACGTTGGGGTGATCCAGGAGGAATTCGGCGGTCGCCCGGGTCTCGGGCCAGGAGAGGGGGAAGTCCCCCGCGCCGTACTGGGCGTGCTCGGGCTGCCAGTCGGCCGGCCAGTTCCGGTTCATGTCGTAGCCGCCCGGCGGGTCCTCGTTCACGAGGCCGTCGCCGTCGTTGTCGACCCCTTCGTAGCCGAGGAGGTCGTACTGCCCCTCTTCGCCCGGCCGGACCGGGACGAGGAGGCGCGGGTCGTCGGGCGAGACCTTGAACCGGCCCTGCGGGTTCTTTCGGCGCATCATGGTGACCTGGCCGTCGCCGTTGACGTCGTCGGGGCCGTCCTCGTCGGCGACGCCGTCGCGGTCGTCGTCGCGCGGGGCCTTGCCGCCCCGCGACGAGTGGGTGGTGTTCGGGCCGTTGAACCAGTAGGCGCGGCCGTCGGGGTTGACCGTCGGTACGACGTAGAACGCCCTCTCGTCCGTCAATTCTTTGAGGGCCTTGACCCGGTCGCGGTTCTCGGCCAGGTACCAGACGAGGTAGAGGGCCGCCTCGGCCCCCTGGATCTCGTTGCCGTGGATGTTGCCGTCCACGTACATCGCCGGCTTCGTCCGGTCGGACCCGGTCGCCGGGTTGTTCACGGTGATGCACCAGAGGTCGCGCCCTTCGACGCTCTTGCCCAGGCTGTGCATCGTTAGGAGGTCGGGGTGCCCCGCCACCAGGGCCCGCATCGCGCCGACGAGTTCCGCGTAGTCGTACAGCCTGTTGAACGCCAACGGGACCTTCGGCGGGGGGTAGATCTTTAACCCCCCCGACTCCGGCCCGGGTTCCGCCCCGCCGGCCGCCGTGGCGAACCCCGCTGCCGTTACCAGCCACCCCAGCACCCGCGCCCGCCGCGTTCGCATCCGGTCCGCCCCCTCGGCTTGTCGGCTCGGTCGACTCGGTTACCGAAGGGTTTCCAGCATAAGCGAACGGCACCGGCAAGGCGACCCGGGAGGGGCGGAGGGGAGGTTTGCGGCGACTTGTCGCGTGCGGCGGGTTTTGCCTGTAGACAGGATCTCCCTAACACGTGTATAGTACGCGATCGCCCGTCCAGGTCCCGCCCCGTGGTCGGAGCGGGCGCTGCCGACGCGGCCCGCACCGATTGAGGGATCTCCCACGGATGGCCACGACGGACATCGTGATCCGCGGCGCCCGCGAGCATAACCTCCGTGACGTCTCGCTCGACCTGCCGCGCGGCGCCCTGATCTGCTTCACCGGGGTCAGCGGCTCGGGCAAAAGTTCGCTCGCGTTCGACACGCTCTACGCCGAAGGCCAGCGGCGGTACGTCGAGAGCCTGAGCTCGTACGCGCGCCAGTTCCTCGGGCAGATGCCCAAGCCCGAGGTCGACAAGATCGACGGCCTCTCCCCTTCGATCTCGATCCAGCAGAAGACCGGCGGCCGCAACCCCCGGTCCACCGTCGGCACGATCACCGAGATCAACGACTACCTCCGCGTCCTCTTCGCCCGGGTCGGCCAGGGGCACTGTCCGAACTGCGACCGCCCCGTGGCCGCCCAGACCCGCGAGCAGATCGTCGCGCGGATCGCGGAACTCCCCGACGGCACCGCGTACAGCGTGCTGGCCCCCGTGATCCGCGGCCAGAAGGGCGAATACAAGGATTTGTTCGCCGAGCTTTCGCGGGCCGGCTACGTACGGGCCCGGGTCGACGGCAAGGTCGTGTCCCTGGCCGACGACCTGGCGCTCGACCGGCAGATCAAGCACAACATCGAGGTGGTGATCGACCGCCTCAAGGCCGGGCCGTCGGTCCGGCCGAGGCTGGCCGAGGCGGTCGAGGGGGCGCTGAAGCTGGGCGAGGGGACGGTGATCGTCGCCCCGGAAGGGCAGCCCGACCTGTTGCTCTCGTCGCACTACGCCTGCGCGGCCTGCGGGCTCAGCTTCGACCCGCCGAGCCCGCAGCTTTTCAGCTTCAACAGCCCGCAGGGGATGTGCCCGAGCTGCGACGGCCTGGGCGTCCGCCACGACTTCGACCCGGACCTGCTCGTGCCCGACCCGTCGCTCTCGGTCTGGAACGGGGCGATCGAGCCGCTCGGGCCGGTCAAGACGATGGGCAAGTGGCGGCGGCACATCTTCGAGGGGGTCGCCGCCAACCTGGAGGCCGACGTCAAGGGGGCGAAAAAGGGGGCGATGCTCAAGGACCCCTGGAAAGACCTCGACCCCAAGTGGCGGCGCGCCTGGCTCTACGGCACGGGCGACCGGGTGATCGTCCACCGCTGGAAGAACCGGGGCCGGGGCTGGTCGCACGCCGAGACGTGGGCCGGCGTGGCCAACGACCTGCTGGAGAAGTACCGCGGGGCCGCGGGGGGGCCGGTCAAGGCGAAGCTCGAACCTTACATGCGGAGCGTCGTCTGCCCCGACTGCCTCGGCGCGCGGCTGAACCCGCGGGCGCGGGCCGTCCGGGTCGGCGGCAAGACGCTCGTGCAACTCGGGTCGATGCCGATCGGCACGGTCGCCCGGTTCTTCGACGACCTCGCCGGCCAAGGCCCCGCCGACCTCACCCCCGAGGAGAAGGCCGTCCCGCTCGACCCGCTCTCGCGGACGGTCGCCGAGGAACTGCTCAAGGAGATCCGCGGCCGGCTCGGGTTCCTCACGAACGTCGGCCTGCACTACCTGGCGCTCGACCGCGCCGCGCCGACGCTCTCCGGCGGCGAGGCCCAGCGGATCCGGCTCGCGAGCCAGGTCGGCGCGGGGCTCGTGGGGGTGCTCTACATCCTCGACGAGCCGTCGATCGGCCTCCACCCGCGCGACAACGACCGCCTGATCGCCACCCTCCAGCGGCTCCGCGACGTCGGCAACACGGTCATCGTCGTCGAGCACGACGAGGACACGATGCGCGCGTCCGACCACATCGTCGACTTCGGCCCCGGGCCGGGCGTGAAGGGGGGGGAGGTGGTCGCCCAGGGGTCGCCGTCGGCGGTCGCCGCGGCCCCCGCGAGCGTCACCGGCCAGTACCTTTCGGGGCGCAAGGCGATCGAGGTGCCGGCGGAGCGCAAGACGCCGACCGGCCGGGCGATCACGGTGGTCGGGGCCCGGCAGAACAACCTCAAGAACATCGACGTCTCGATCCCCCTCGGCCTCTTCGTCTGCGTGACGGGCGTGAGCGGGTCCGGTAAAAGCTCGCTCGTGGGCGACGTCCTGCGCGAGGTGCTCACCCGCGACCTGAACGGGGCGGTCACCGAGCCGGGCCTGCACGACCGGGTCGACGGGCTCGACCAACTCGACAAGGTCATCGACATCGACCAGTCGCCGATCGGCCGGACCCCGCGGTCGAACCCGGCGACGTACATCAAGCTGTTCGACCTGATCCGCGACCTCTACACCAAGCTCCCCGACGCCAAGGCCCGCGGCTACCAGCCCGGCCGGTTTAGCTTTAACGTCCCCGGCGGCCGGTGCGAGGCGTGCGAGGGGAACGGGTCGAACCGGCTGGAGATGGACTTCCTCGCCGACGTCTGGGTCACCTGCCCGGTCTGCGAGGGGAAGCGGTTCAACCGCGAGACCCTGCACGTCCGGTTCAAGGGGAAGAGCATCGCCGACGTCCTGGAGATGGACGTCCAGGAGGCGCTGGAGCACTTCGCCAACGTCCCGAAGGTCGCGTCGATGCTCCGGACGCTGCACGACGTCGGGCTCGACTACATGAAGCTCGGCCAGCCGTCGCCGACGCTCTCCGGCGGCGAGGCCCAGCGGATCAAGCTCGCCAAGGAGTTGGTCCGCCGGGGGACGGGCAAGACCCTCTACATCCTCGACGAGCCGACCACCGGCCTCCACTTCGAAGACGTCCGCAAGCTGCTCCAGGTCTTGCACGGGTTCACCGCGCAGGGGAACACGGTGCTCGTGATCGAGCACAACCTCGACGTGGTGAAGACCGCCGACTGGGTGATCGACCTCGGCCCCGAGGGCGGGGTCGGCGGCGGGCGGGTCGTCGCCGAAGGGTCGCCCGAGGCGGTCGCCGCCGCGCCCGGCAGCCACACCGGCGAGGCGCTCCGCCGGGTCCTCGACGGTCCGAGGCCGATCGAGCTTAACGGTAAGCCCAACGGCAAGGCGGCGAAGGCCCGGCGGAGGTCGTCGGAGGAGGGGCTTGAGGCGGTCTCGGTCCGGGGCGCCCGGCAGCACAACCTCAAAGGGGTGGACGTCGACATCCCCCGCCACAAGATGACCGTCTGTAGCGGCCCGAGCGGGTCCGGCAAAAGTTCGCTGGCGATCGACACGCTTTACGCCGAAGGACAGCGGCGGTACGTCGAAAGCCTTGGTTCGTACGCCCGCCAGTTCCTCGCTCCGCTCCAGAAGCCGAAGGTCGAGCGGATCAGCGGCCTGTCGCCGGCCGTCAGCATCGAGCAGAAGACGACCTCCAAGAGCCCCCGGTCGACGGTCGGGACCGTCACCGAGATCCACGACTATCTGCGCATCCTTTTCGCCAGGCTCGGCCGGCCCCACTGCCCGGCCTGCGGCCTGGAGATCGGTTCACAGACGGCCGACGAGATCGTCGAGAAGATCCTCCACCTGCCGGAGGGGACCAAGGTCTTCGTCATGGCCCCCGCCGAGCGCCGGGACGGCGAGACGTACGACGCCCTCTGGGACGACCTCCGCGGGTCGGGGTTCACGCGGGTCCGCGTCGACGGGAAGTCGGTCAGCCTCGACGACCCGCCGAAGCTGAGCCACCGCCGCAAGCACCGGGTCGAGGTCGTGGTCGACCGCGCCGTGATCCGCCGGGCGACCCGCTCGCGCCTGGCCGATTCGGTCGAGGCGGCGCTCGACCTGGGCAAGGGGGTGATGCTCGTCGCGCGGGTGGGCGACGAAGCGGACGAGGCCCACTGGCCGGTCGACCGCTACAGCCAGCACCGCTCGTGCGACGGCTGCGGCCGGAGCTTCGAGGAACTGTCGCCCCACCACTTCTCGTTCAACAGCCCGCTCGGCTGGTGCCCCGTCTGCGAAGGGCTCGGCACC
>Ga0164243_10011994_pt1 | contig 12316 bp, 9 predicted proteins | sample OricompcompostOP_FD_108781 | JGI IMG/M metagenome (GOLD analysis project Ga0164243, IMG submission 108781) | Organic Plus compost microbial communities from Emeryville, California, USA - Original compost - Organic plus compost (OP) | ecosystem: Engineered > Solid waste > Mixed feedstock >...
AGGAGGCGTTCAGAGCCGGCGGGCTCGACTGGGAGGAGCACGTGCGGTTCGACCCCAAGTACGAGCGGCCCAGCGAGGTGGACGCGCTCATCGGGGACGCCGCCAAGGCTCAGGACCGGCTCGGCTGGAAGCCGCGCGTGATGTGGCCCGAACTCGCGCGGCTCATGGTCGAGGCCGACATATCCGCCCTGGACGCGGAGCTGTCGGGGCAGGCGGTGCGCATAGACCGCCGCTGACCCGGCCCCGGGGCCCCGCCGCACCGGGCGCGGGGGCCGCCGGGAGGGACGGGGGCACGGACCGGGCACCACACGTACACGGCGATCGAGGACACAGGATGAGAAAACGCAGCACCCTCCGCAAGGCGGCGGTGGCCGCCACCGTGCTGGCGGTGGCCGCCGCCGGCTGGGGCGGGCCCGCCCTCACCGGACCCGCGGCCCACCGGGCGGAGGCCCTGACCCCGCCGGTGGCGATGACCGCGGACGACTTACCGACGTGGCAGACCAACGGCGTGGTCTGGGCGATGGCCCAGGCGAACGGCACCGTCTTCGCGGGCGGCACCTTCTCCGCGATCCGGCCGCCGGGAGCCGCCCCGGGCAGCGGCGAGCGCAAGGCGGTGAACTTCGCGGCGTTCGACGCGGCCACCGGCGAGCCCACCGACTGCCGCCTCGACTTCACGGTGGGCAGCGGCACGGCCACCGTGCGGGCGCTCGCGGTCTCCCCGGACGGCAAGACCCTGTACGCGGGCGGCAACTTCGCCGCCGTCAACGGCACCCACGCGAGCCGGGTCGCGGCGATCGACCTGGCCACCTGCAAGGCGAAGCCCGGCTTCAGCCTGACCGTCTCCTCGACCGTCCACGCGCTGGCCGCCACCGCCGACAAGGTCTACATGGGCGGCGACTTCACCTCCGTCGAGGGGGAGAAGCGCGGCAAGTTCGCCGCGGTCGGCACCGACGGGAAGCTGACGGGCTGGAAGGCGGACGCGGACAAGACGGGCCGCGCCGTCGAGGTGACCCCGGACGGGAAGAGCGTCGTGCTGGGCGGCGACTTCGAGAAGGTGCGCGGCGCCGATTCGCACGCGCTGGCCGTGGTGAACTCCTCCACGGGCGCGCTGCGCAAGAGCTACCCCGACCGGTTCGTGCCCCGCAACAGTGTGGTCAAGGGCCTGTACGTGGACGAGACCGGCATCTACACCGGCAACGAGGGCACCGGTGGCGGCGTCTTCGACGGCCGGATCGCCCTGAACCTGGGCACCTTCGAGCAGCGCTGGCGCGACACCTGTCTGGGCGCCACCCAGGACGTGACCGTCTACAAGGGGGTGCTCTACAGCAGCTCCCACGCCCACAACTGCGGCAGCATGGGCCAGTTCCCCGAACTGCGTGAGCGCCAGCACCTGCTGGCCGAGTCGGTGGACTCCCCCACCCCGCTGCTGTCGTGGTTCCCGGACACCGACGACGGGCCGCTCAGCGTGGAGCAGGTGGGGCCGCGCGCCATGGTCGTCTCCGCCAAGGGGGGCAAGGACTACATGTGGGTGGGCGGCGCGTTCACCCGGATCAGGAGCAACGGCAACAGGCCGCAGCAGGGCTTGGTGCGGTTCGCGGGCGGCCCCGACACCCGGCCGCCGACCGTGCCGGACGGGGTGAAGGCAGCCAACACCACCAAGGGGGTCCGCGTCAGCTGGCCGGCCAGTACCGACCTGGACGACCGAACCCTCACCTACCGGGTCTACCGCAACGGCGCCGCCGAGCCGGTGGGCACCGTACGGGCCAACTCCACGTTCTGGGACCGCCCCACCGTCAGCTTCACCGACACCACCGCCAAGCCCGGCACCGACTACTCCTACCGGGTCACCGCCTCCGACGCGGACGACGCCAACACCAGCGCCCGCTCCTCGGCGGCCACGGTGACCACACCGGGCACCCCGACGGAGACGACCATGGAACGGGAGGCGACCGCGGACGCGTACGTCAACGGCGCCTCCCTCAACACCGCCTACGGCACCCATCAGCAGCTGGCCGTGCGCGGCTCCTCCCCCTACGAGAGCTATCTGCGCTTCGACGTGCCGGCCGCGCCGAAGGGCATGGTGCTGAAGGAGGCGGTACTGACCCTCACCACCAGCGGTGACGAGTACGCGCCCTCGGCCGACTCCGTGGAGGTCGTCCCGGTCACCGGCGCCTGGTCGGAGAAGGAGGTGACGTGGGCGAAGCGCCCGGCGCACGGCAGCACCCCGCTGGGCACCCTCAAGAGCGCTCCGCAGGCACGCACCGGCTACGACGTGCCGCTGCGCACCGCGACGGTGGGCGACGCGGCCGGCGGCGCCCTCGATCTGGCGCTCATCGGGTCCGGGAGCGACAGCCTGTGGCTGTGGGCCCGCGAGTCCGGGGGCACCGGCCCCAAGCTCACGCTGACCTACCGGAAGCCGTGAGCGCCCACCGGGCCCGGCGGGCCGCGGCGGCCGTCACCCTCGTCCTGGTGACGGCCGCCCTGGCCCTGACCGCCGGGTGCGCGGACGATGACGGCGCCGGGCACAGCGGCGGGCAGCGCTCCGGAGCCACCGCCTCCGCCGCTCCCGGGCAGCCGCCTGCGGACGGCAAGGACGGCAACGGCGAGGACCACTCGCGGGAACGGGGAGCGGACGACGAGGACGCGCCGAAGGTGCCGCGCTCCCGGCTGACTCCCGCGACCGGCTCCTTCACGGCGAAGGAGAAGGACTATCTCACCGGCCGCGTCCCCGAGGGGATGGAGCCCGCCGCCGTGCTGGAGGCGGGCGAGACGGCCTGCGCACGGATCAGTACGACGGCCGAGGTCAGCAGGAAGGACGCCATCAGCGCCCTCGCGGCCGGCGAGATCGACCAGGCCGAGCCCGCGATCGAGCACCTGTGTCCCCAGTTCGCGCCGCTGCTGAAGGCAGCGGGCCGGAAGTGAGCCCCGTGGAGAGAGCCGCCGTGGACGTACTGCCCGTCGTCGTGGTGATACCGACCAGGAACGAGGCCGAGAACATCGCACAGACCGTCCGGTCCGTCATCGGCCGCTTCGCACACGTCGTGGTCGTCGACTCGGACAGCACCGACGGCACCCGCGACCTCGCCAAGGCGGAGGGCGCCGAAGTGGTCCCCTACACCTGGGACGGCGCCTACCCCAAGAAGAAACAGTGGTGTCTGGAGCACGTCCACCCCGAGACCGACTGGGTGCTCTTCCTCGACGGGGACGAGACACCCAGCCCGCAACTGCTCGCCGAGATCCGGCGCGTCTTCGACCCACCGCCCGGACACCGCATCCGCCCGGCCGCCTTCGACATCCCGCTCGGCTACTGGTTCGCGGGCCGCCGGCTGCGGCACGGCCACACCATCGTCAAACGGGTGCTGCTGGACCGCACCCGGTGCCGCTTCCCCGAGCCGGACGACCTGGCCGCCCCCGGCATGGGCGAACAGGAGGGCCACTACCAGCCGCTGGCCGACCCCGTCGTCCGGCTCACCGCACCCATCGAGCACCAGGACCTGGACCCGGTGCGCACCTGGTTCGAGCGGCACAACCGCTACTCCGACTGGGAGGCGTGGCTGGAGGAGCACCCCGCCGTACGGGAACAGATCCGGCAGGCCAAGACCCGGCAGGGCCGCCTCTTCCACCGCGCGCCGCTCAAACCGCTGGTGTCCTTCCTCTACGCCTACGGCCTCAGACGGGGGTTCCTCGACGGCCGCGCCGGGCTCGACTACGCGCTGGCGATGAGCTTCTACCGGTGGCAGATCGGGCTCAAGGCACGCGAGCTGGCCGCCGCCCGGACGGCTGCCGGGGCGGACGGCGGACGGGTGCGGCACTGACCCGCTCCCGTACCGCCGCGTACACACCCCGCAGCGTGCTCACCACCGCGTCCAGGGTGAAGCTGTCCCGCGCCAGCCGCCACGCCGCCTGCGAGGCGGCGGCGTTGGCGGCCGGGTCGAGCAGGTCCAGCACGGCCCGGCCCACGCGGCGCCCGTTGTCCGGGTCGCCGGGCGCGTTGTCCACCACCCGGCCGGCGCCCGCCGCCGCCACGTCCGGCGCCAGCCCGCTGGTGCGGGTCACCACCACCGGCAGGCCCACCGAGAGGGATTCGAGCACCGAGACGGAGAAGGCGTCCTGGATGGACGGCAGCACATACACGTCGGCGGAGCGCAGCCGCTCGATGACGTCCGCGTGGTCGAGCGCCCCCACGTACTCCAGTGCGTGTCCGACGCCCATCCGCCGCGCCAGCGCCAGCAGTTCGCCCACCAGTGCGCCGGTGTCCGGCCCGGCCAGCACGAAACGGGCGTCGGGGTGCCGCTCCAGCACCGTGGGCAGCGCGGCGACGAAGTCCTGGGGGCGTTTGCCCTCCTGCACCCGCGCGCAGTACAGCACCGTGGGCGGCCCGCCCTCCGGCCGGGCGGGCCGCATCGGCTGCGGGGTGACGCCGTTGACCAGCCGGTACGCCGGGCCCGTACGGTGCGGCGCCACCACCGCCGCGGTCAGCTCCCGCTCGGCCGGTGTCAGATGCAGCACCGCGTCGGCCCGGCGCAGCACCCGGCGCAGCCCGAGCACATCGACGGCCTGCGCCACCCGGTTGCGGGTCGGGTCGATCATGCCGTGTGTCTGGAGGACCAGCGGACGGCCCATGCGGGCTGCCATCATCGCCACGGGCAGCGTGACCAGATCACGCATCAGATGGACGTGGACGACGTCCGCGGAGCGGACCAGACGGGGGGCCGCCGTGAGCAGTCCGGGCGAGGTGATGCCGCTGACCTCGAAGCGGGGCAGCACGTGGCGGGCCGCGAAGAGACGGGCGGGCACGCCCTCCACCCGGCGCGGCAGACCACCGGGAGGGAAGCCGTCCCCGAGGGCGACCAGGGCGGCCTGCTCCCCCTGGGCGCGCAGACCGCGGCACAGGTTGAGGGCCACCCGGGTGGGCCCGCCGAACTCGTGGGTGGGCGTGTGCAAGGTGACGACGTGCAGCGCCTTCATCGGTGTCCCCTCCCTGGCCGCTGGGGGAGACAGTAGTGGACATGCGCGCCTTTGCCCCGGCTTCGGCGGAAAACGGCGGAAGTGCTGCCCGTGCCCCGGCCGCGCGGGCGCCCCGCCGGCCCGGCCAGAGCGGGCGGACGCGACGCGGGGCCGGGGCTGATGGCGCTCGACGTGCGGGGCACGGCACCCCGCGCCGTGCTGTCCCGCGCGCTGGCCGTCCCCCTGGTGGCCGCGCTCGTCGCGGTGCTCCCCCTGGCCGTGGCCACGGAGCCCGGCCCTGGCCCGCGGGACGCCGCCTACTGGCTCCAGTTGGCGACGTGCGCCTACTCCGGCACCCGGCTCGCGGCGATGGTGCTGACGGCCCGCCGCCGGCTGATCCAGGGCGCGTTCTGGCTGTTCGTCTACATCGCCATGGGCATCGCCCCGCTGGCGCAGACGGTGCTGGAGGCCACGCCCACCCCGGTGGTCGGCCCCCGTTCGGACACGGTGCTCGCCTCGGCGCTGGTCCTGGCCGGCATCGTCGCCTTCGACGTGGGGGCGCTGCTGGCCCGGCACCGCCCGCCGCCGCGCAGCCGTATGCAGGAGCGGCACCGGCCGGCGGCGCGGGTCCACACCCGGCGGCTGTACGTGCTGTGCGCCTCGGCGGTGGCGGGCAGCGGTCTGCTGGTGGCGGAACTGGGCGGCCCGGCGATCTTCTTCACCAGCCGGCAGCAGATCAGCGAGACGCTGGGCGGCGGCCCGGGGGCCGAGGCGGCCTCGCAGGCGGGTGCGGCGTTCCTGCGGGGGTTCGGCACCGTGCCCGCCCTGCTGGCGCTGCTGTTCCTCACCCGCTGGCTGGTGGTCTCCCGCACAGCGCGGCGCCGGCCGGCGGTACCGCTGCTGTGGCTGGTGCTGCTCGGGGTGAACGTGGTGGTCAACAACCCCGTGTCCAACCCGCGTTACTGGTTCCTGACCGTGCTGTTCTCCCTGCTGTTCACCGCCTTCCCGCGCAGCCCGGTGATGTACCGCGCCGCGCTGGCGACAGGAGTAGCGGTCGCGCTGGTCGTCTTCCCCTTCGCGGACCGGTTCCGCTACGAGGAGGGCGCCCAGCGGCCGGCGCAGTCCACGGACTCGCTGCTGGAACCGCTGACGAGGAAGGACTACGACCAGGCGGGGATGCTCGCCAACACCGTCACGTTCGCCGAGTCCGGCGCGGGCCACAGCTTGGGGCGGCAACTGGCCGGCACCGCGCTGTTCTTCGTACCCCGCTCGGTGTGGACGGGAAAACCCGACGACCCGGGCACCCGGGTGGGCCGCTGGATGGGCATGCCCTACCCCAACCTGTCCTCACCCCTGTGGGCGGAACTGTGGCTCGACTTCGGCCCGCTCGGCATGGCGCTGGGCTTCGCCGCCGTCGGCTACGGCGCCGCACGCGCGGACCGGCGCTATGCGCGGCGCACCGCCGAGGAGGCCGCAGCCACGCCGCCGCCCGGGCAGCGTGCGGGCCCCGGCAGTGTGGTGGCGGTCGTGGTGCCGCTGGTGGCCGGGTACAGCTTCATCCTGCTGCGCGGCTCCCTGCTCCAGAGCATGGGGCGGGTGGCCGTCGCGGCGCTGTGCGTCCTGTTCGTCACGACGCTCCGGCCGGACCGCCGGCCCCCTCCGCGGGCGGTGCGGCAGCCGTAGCGGCCGGCCCCGCCGGTGCGGGAGCCGCGCCGGACCCCGTACGCAGCAGCCGGGCCGCCCGCAGCCAGCTCGCCGCGCCCTTGGCGGCCGACCCCGCGCACAGCCCCCAGGCGGCACCGGGCACCCCGCCGAGCAGATAGCCGCCGAGCAGACAGCCGACGGACAGCAGGGAGAAGACCAGCTGGATGGGCAGCGTGGTGCGCGGGCGCAGCACCCGCAGTGCCAGCAGTCCGCAGGTGCCCAGCGCCATCGCCGCGTACTGGCTGCCGGTGGCGGGCAGCAGTGCGGCAGCCGCCGTCCAGGTGTCCCCCAGCAGTGCCCGGCCGTGGCGGGCGGGCAGCAGCGACAGCAGCGCCGTCCAGCAGCCGGCGACCGCCGCGAGGACGCCCCCGGCGGCGAAGGCGGCGCGGGCGGCACTGCGGCCGTCGCGGGCGCGGCCCAGCAGCGGCGGCCCGAATCCGGTGGCCGCGTTGAACAGGACGTTCATCGGCCCGTACAGGGTGCTCGCACCGCGCAGCGCGCCCACGGCCAGCGGGTCGGCGAGCAGGCCGAGCCCGATGACGGCCAGTTGGGTGCCGGCGTTCCCGACGCCGAACTCGACGGCGAACCGGCGCCCGAGGTGGCCGCGCCGCAGACAGCGCGCCGGGTTCTGGCCCGCGCCCCGGGTGAGCCGCAACAGCAGCAGGCAGGCCAGGGCCAGCGCCGGGACCGCCGAGAGGCCCCACACCTGCAGCAGCCGCGGCGCGCCGGCCCCGTGCGGCTGGGCGGCCAGCGCCGTCAGGGCCCCGGCCAGCCGCAGGAGGTCGGCCGTCAGGGCGTGGTGGGGGCGGTGCAGGGCGGCGAAGGCGTAGCGGGTGGTCTCGTGGGTGAGGACGAGCGGGAGCACCAGCGCGAGGGTGGCCAGCGCGGTGGCCGTGCCGCCACCGCCGGCCGCGCCCAGCACCGCGGCGGCGGGCAGGCCGAGCGCGGTGGCGGCCAGCGCGGTGAAGGCCACCGCGGACCGGCAGGCGCGGGCGACTTCCCGTACGGGCCCGTTCTCCAGGACGAGGGCCTGGCCGACGTAGGCGACGGTCAGGCCGAGGAGGACGGTGAAGACGGTGTAGACGAGGGAGAAGGTGGCGAAGGCGTGCACCGTGGCGTGGCGGGCCGCCACGACGAGCACGGTGATGTTGGTGAGCGCGGCGACACCCTGGTCCGTGACGGAGGCCAGCAGCGCGACGGTGCGGCCCGGCCGTCGCCCGGCCGTCGCCGCGCTCCCTGGGTCCGGCTCCCGCCCGGCGCCCGTCCGGGCGGGCCCGTCCCTTCCCTCCCCCATCGCCGGCTCGCCCTCAGCCGCCCGGGGGGAGCGGAACGGCGGCTGCCGGACGGGGGTGGCTCACCGGTCCATCACCCGCAGCCCGACGCCCTCCCTGACGTACTCGGGCGTGTGGGGGCCCGCGTAGCGGGGGCCGCGCGGGGGCGGGGTGCCGGCTGGCCGTGCACCCCGCCGGGGCTCGGAGCCGGCCCCCTCGGAGTGGAGGAGGGCGCCGAGCACGCAGCCGCCGGCGCCGGTGACCAGTTCTCTTATCCGGGCCAGGTCGTCGCGCCGCACCTCGCGCGGGTCGCAGACGATCAGCACGCAGTCCACCCGGTCGATGAGCGCGATGGCGTCCGCGTAGCCGAGCACTGCCGGGGCCAGCACGATGAGCACCGCGTCCCGGTCGTCGGCGTGCGCGATCAGCTGGGTGACGGCCGAGGAGGTCAGGGCGCGCGGCACCTTGCTGACGCGGTGGCCGGGGACCAGGTCGAAGACGCCGGACTCGCCCGCGTCGATGGGGATGCGGTACCCGGCGGGCCAGCCGATGGTGCCGTGGCCGGGGGCGCGGGCCCAGCCGGGCTGGACGCCGTCGGCCTGCTGGAGCCGCTCGGTGAGGGAGGGGGTGCGCAGATCGGCCTCCAGCAGCAGCACCTCCTTGCCCATCTCGGCGAACGACGCCGCCAGGTTGACGGAGGCGGCCAGCGCGGTGGCGATGCTGCCGCGCGGCGGCACGAGCAGGATGCGCCGGCGTTGGGCGAACGTCTCGTCGTAGGCGAGCCGGAAGGCCACGGAGCGGTACTCCTCGGCGAGCCGGCCCACGGCCAGCAGGGAGCGCCGGTCGGCACGGCCGTTGCCGTCCCGCCGGGCACGCCGGCCGTGCGGCAGGGTGCCGAGCACGGGGGCGTGCAGGGCGCGCACCACGTCGCCCGGCGAGCGCACGGCCGGGTCGAAGACGAGCCGCACCCAGGCGGCGAGCAGGCCCAGGCCGATGCCGACGGCGGCACCGAGACCGAGCAGCAGCGGCAGCCCGGGCCCGGACGGTGCGGCGGGCGGGGTGGCCTTCGTGACGACGCGGCCGGGCGTGGTGTCCTCGGCACGCAGGTCGCTGATGCTGCCGTTGAGCTCGGCGATCCGGGAGACGGCGGAGGAGTGGGCGGCCACGGTGCCGTCGAGTGCGCGGTCGTCACCGGAGGAGGAGGCGATCTGCGCGGCCAGCCGGTCACGCTCCTTCAGCAGGGGCGCCCGCTGCTTCTCGTAGGCGTCCACCATCGTCCTGACGCGGGTGGCGGCGTCCTCCTCGCGGTTGTCGAGGTACGCCTCGGCGTAGGCGTTGGCGGCCCGTGCGGCGGCGCCGGCACCGGGGGCGGTGCACGAGAAGCGCAGCATGCGGGTCTCGGGCGGGTTGGTGACCTGGAGGTCGCAGGGGATGCGGGAGCCGTCGGTGCGCAGGATGCGGGCCGCACGGTCGGCGACGACGCTGCTGAGTGCCGTACGCCGCTCCGAGCCCATGCTGACGTCGCCGGGTGCGCTCCGCTCGCCGCTGCCGTCGATCGGCAGGGGGCGCACGGTGATCTCGGTGGTCGCGTTGTAGGAGGCGCCGCCGCTGATGCCGAGCCAGCCGCCGCCCAGCAGGCCGAGGACGATGCCGAGAGCGATCAGCCAGCGGTAGCGCAGCAGCTGGCGGAACTGGTCGCGCAGCAGGTCGGGTTCGTCCCAGGCGGCGCCCGCCGCCTGCGCGTCCCGGCCGGTGCCGGCCGGCGGCACGCCGTGGGCGCTCATCCGGCACCGCCCGCCGGGCGGGCCGGTCCGCTCAGCGCGTGGCCCGGCGGCTGCCCGGCCCGGCCGAGGGTGCCGGCCGGGTGGCGGCGGCCGTTGCCGCGCCGGGGTGCGGGCGCCGGCGGCGGGAGGGTGAGGGCCTCGTCGAGCAGGCCCGTCAGCCGGGCGAGGGCTCTTCCGCGGCCCAGGTGGGTGGTGGCGTAGACGCGGCCGGCGGCACCGAGGGCGGCGGCCCGGTCGGGGTCGGCGGCCAGGGCGCGCAGCGCGGCGGCCAGCGCGGCCGGGTCCTCGGGCGGGACGAGGACACCGGCGGCCGAGCGGCGCAGTTCCCCGGCGGTGCCGCCGCCGTCCGCGACGGAGCCGACGACGGGGCGGCCCGCGGCGAAGTAGGAGGTCAGCTTGGAGGGGACGCTCATGTCCAGGACGGAGGCGCGCTGGGTGACGGCCAGCACGTCGGCGGCGGCCAGTACGTCGGGGAAGTCCCGCTCGGCGGCGAACGGCAGCAGTTGGGCGTTGGGCAGTGTGGCGGCCAGGGCGGCGAGGTGGGCGCGCTGGCTGCCGTCGCCCATCAGGACGATGCGTAACTCGGGGGCGAGACGGGCGGCTGCGAGCAGCACGTCGAGGCCCTGTTTGAGGCCCATGTTCCCGGAGTGCAGCACGACCTTCTCGTGCGGGCCCCAGCCGAGCCGGCGCCGGGTGGCGGCGCGGGAACGGGTGGGGCGGGCCGTGTGCGTCCAGTTGGGCACGCAGCGGATGCGGGAGGGCGGGACGCCCATGGCGGCGACCCGGTCGGTGAAGCTCTCGTGGATGACGCCGACGAGGGTGGCCGCCGCCAGCACCCGGCGCTCGACCGTGGCGGCCGGGGCGGCGGCCCGGCCGCCGCCCCGGATGCCGCTTTGGGCAGCCGCCGCGCCCACCAGGTCCTGGACGACGGGGACGAACGGGGCTGTTGCCGCGCGGGCGAAGCGGGCGGCGAGCGCTCCCCCGGCCAGGCTGGGCAGTTGGGCGACGACGGCGTGCGGCCGGCCCGGCAGCCGGGGCGGGGCCAGCAGCCCGTGGGCGAGGATGGACGCCTCGTACAGGGCCCGGCGCACGGCGGTCTGGCGGGGCGGGACCGTGTGTCTGCGGCGGTGCACCAGCACCCCGGCGCGGCGTTCGGTGGCGCGCCACACCCCGCGCCAGGCGGGGTCGGTACGCCAGGCGGGGTAGTGCGGCATACCGGCCAGGACGTGCACCTCCCAGCCGTCCCGCGCCGCCCAGTGCTCGGCGAGCTGCGCCGCGTAGGGGCCGATGCCGGCCTGTTCGGGCGCGTAGTTGGTCGACACCAGCAGCACCCGCCGCGCGGGCGCGGCAGAGCCGTGCACCATGGATCCCCCAGACGTCCGCCCCTCGTTACCCCCCGGCAGGGTAGCGCCTGCGGTACGTGATTTCCCCAACATGTCCCTGTTTCCGGCCTGTTGTGGTTGCATGCCTCGATGCGCGGCGGCCGGGGAGGGCCGCCCCCGCGCGCACCGTACGGCGTTCGCCGTACGTCCGACGGCAGCCGACGCCTTGGGGGGACCTCGCATGACGCACACCGTGGGCTATGCGCCCGGCGCCTACGACCTGTTCCACATCGGCCACCTCAACCTGCTGCGGCACGCCCGCGCCCGCTGCGACCACCTGGTGGCGGGCGTGGTCTCCGACGAGATGGCCGAGCGCGCCAAGGGCCACCCGCCGGTGATCCCGCTGGTGGAGCGGCTTCAGATCGTGCGCAGCATCCGCTTCGTGGACGCGGCGTTCGTCGAGACGGTGCCGGACAAGCTGGAGACCTGGCAGCAGGTCCGGTTCGACGTGCTGTTCAAGGGCGACGACTGGCGGGGTACGCCCAAGGGCGACAAGCTGGAGGCCGATTTCCGTACGGTCGGTGTGGAGGTCGTCTACTTGCCGTACACCGTGCACACCTCCAGCACGCAACTGCGGCGGGCCCTGGAGGCGCTCGGCGGGCCGGAGCCCTCCGGGCGGCTCAGCCCCGAGGGGCAGCGGACAGCTCCCGGAACCATCTGACGCCGAACGCCACGAGGAACAGCGCGGAGGCCGCGAACAGCACGGCGTAGCCGATCCGGAACAGCCCCGGGGCGCCCAGCAGCAGGAAGACGAGACAGAACACGCCGTGGTCGACGGGCAGCAGCGCCACGGCCCGCCAGGTGGAGGGCGCACCGGCCGGTCCGGGAGCGCGCCGGGGGCGCAGCTTGTCGGTCAGCAGCCCCGCGAAGAAGAGCAGCACCGCCACGAGCTGGAAGGCCAGCGGCAGCAACAGCCATGCCTCGGAGGGCGGATCACCGAACCGGTGGAAGGAGATCAGCACCGCGGAGTGCAGCGCCACGATCTTCGCGCAGTCCACCACATGGTCCAGCCACTCCCCCGCCGGGCTGCCGCCGCCGCGCAGCCGGGCGAGCTGGCCGTCCGCACTGTCCAGCGCGAACCCGAGGGCCAGCGCCGCCCACACGGCCACCCCCAGCCCCCAGGACGGCCGCACCAGTGCCACCGCCGCCACCCCCGCGAAGGAGGACGCGGCGCTCAGCAGCGTCACCTGATCGGGGACCAGCCGGGCCCGGTGGGCCGCCGCGGCCA